>JAEEGH010031971.1_pt1 | contig 10143 bp, 7 predicted proteins | sample 9134181 | NCBI WGS metagenome assembly JAEEGH01 (sample SAMN16246544, study PRJNA631951) | gut metagenome | biome: gut microbiome; feature: rumen; material: DP-attached | host: Bos | place: Iran: Karaj | collected 2018-10 | reverse complement strand
GAAATCAACGGCTTTTCACGCTGGCAGAGCGCCCTCGGCGAAAAATTCAGGCTGAAAGTGCTTTACGCCTCAGGCGAGAAAATCTACGCCTACGGCGAGGGCGGCTCCAGCTGCGCCTGTCCGAGGGACCTCGGCTGCTTCATCGAGCTGTTCCGCGAACTGTGCGAACAGTACGCGAAATAAACCGGCCCGTTCGTTCCACGTGAAACGATAATGGAGGGATGCCCGTGAAAAGTTGGCTCGCCGCGCTCTGCGCCGTTCTGGTCCTGTCGTCTGCCGTTTCCGCCGGGCGATTCCCGCGCGCCGAGGGCGGCGGCGTGACGGACCGCAGCGACCCGGACGCGCCCAAATACGTGAACTCGGCCGAGATCACGTCGTTCAAAGCCGATTTTTACCACGACGGGCATTACGTGATCATCGACCATGTCGCCGTGCTGCAGCACGCCGACACGCGTCCGATCGGGGATTACCTTTTCACCGCCGAACGCGGGGAAGACGGCGCGCACATCACGGCGAAGTTCTCGCCGCATGACGACCGCCTGCCGCGTGAGAAGTACGATTTCACCGCGCCTCTGCCGGCGCTCGACGAGCTGCACGCGTCGCTGATCGCCAACGGTCTGCCGCGGATCAACGGCTTTTCCAGGCGCAACAGCGCGCTCGGCGTGCGTTTTTCCGTCGACGTCCGCTACGCCTCCGGCGAAACGATCCGGGGCTTCGGCCGCGGCGGCGCCAGCTGCGCCCCGCCCGTTGACGTGAGCTTCCTGATCGAGACGTTCCGCGCTCTCGTCGATAAGTACGCGCCGCCGGAGCAGCGTCCGTCGCAAAAGTAGTGTTCCACGTAAAACAGACGAAACGCCAGAGGAGGGATCGTGATGAAAAAGTCGCTTATCGCGGTCTGCGCGGTCTTCGCGCTGCCGTTCGCCGCGTTTGCCGTCGCACCGCCCCCGCCGCCTCCGCCGCTGCCGCCGGGCAGCACGATGGATTCCAGCCGCTATGACGCGCCCAAGACGATCGCGTCGAACGAGATCACGATGTTCAAGGTCCAGTTCACCACGAGCGGCGGCACCTACATGACCAAAAAGGGCGATCAGTGGGTCGAGGACGTGGAAATGAACGTGCGCCGTCCGAACGGAAGCTATTTCTTCCGAGCCGTCCGCGAGGACGGCAGGGCGCACATATGGGCAAACTTTTCCGAGAAGGAGCGCTACGAATACACCGCGCCGCTGTCTGCGCTCGACAAGCTGCACAAAGACCTGATCGCGAACGACCTGCCGAAGCTGAACGGATTCTCCAAGCGCAACAGCGCCCTCGGCGTGTTCTTCTGGGTGGACGTGAAATACGCCTCCGGCGAAACGATCAGCGCCTTCGGCGAAGGCGGCGCAAGCTGTTCGCCGCCGGTCGGCCTGGGCTTTCTGATCGACACGTTCCGAGCGCTCACCGAGCAGTACGTGCCCAAAAGCGAACGTCCCAACTGGCCCGACTACGAAGCGCTCAAACGCAGCCGCCGGCCCCCGGCCATCCTCGGCGGTCCGGTGTTCCCGCCGCAAAAGTAAAAACGATTCCCGCATACAAAGCAAGCCGCCGTCCGGAACTTTCCGGACGGCGGCTTGCTTGTAGACATTTGTTGTTCGTGGAACAAAAGTTTGCGCGTGTATGATTATTTATTTCTCGACGATCACGAAATCGACTTCGTCGCCGTCCTTGACGGTGTTGCCGCCGGAGACGATCACGACCTCGCCCAGCGCCAGCCCGCCGGAGATGGTGACCATGCCGCCGCTGGACGCGCCGGTGACGACGGTCTGCTCGCGCACTCTGCCGTCGCGCACGACGCGCACGGTGCTGCCGTTGCGAAGGGCTTCGCTGGGGATGGCAAGCGGGTTTTCCTCGCTGGTCTCGACGAGCAGCACGCGCGCGAACATGCCCGGCTTCATCTCGAACCCGGCAGCGCGGTTGTCGATCGTGATCTCGGCGCCGACGGTGCGCGTGCTCGTGTTGATGTAGGGATCGATCTTCGTGACGCGGCCGTAGAACGTCTCGCCGGGCAGGCTCTCAAACGTGAGCTGAGCGTCCATGTCCAGCCGCAGGCGGCGCATGTCGCGCTCGGGGATGTCGACGCGGGCCTTGAGACGGTCGCAGCGGCCGATGCGCATGGCGTTGCTCTGCGTGTTCAGCAGCGTGCCTATGGCGAGGTCATAATCATCGAGGACGATGCCCTCGATCGGCGCGATCAGCTTGTACTCGCTGAGCATGACGCCCTGCGCCTCAAGGTTGGCCTGAGCCATCTGCACCTGCGCGGCGGCCTTGGCTTCGGCGGCTTTGGCGGCCTGGTGCGTGGTGCTGCGCGTGTCATATTCCTGCTGCGTGGCGTAGCCGGATTTGCGCAGGCGGCTGTAGCGCTCCAGCTCGCGCGTGGCGTTGGCGAGGGAGACTCTGGTCTGCGCCAGCTCGGCTTTGGCGACGGCGACCTGGGCCTTCATGCTGTTGTACTCAGCCGCCTGGGTGCGGCTGTCGAGCGTGATGAGCACGTCGCCGGCCTTGACGTGATCTCCCTTTTTGGCGGAAACGGTCTGGATGCGGCCGGTGACCTTGGGATTGACGATGACTTCTTCAAGAGCGGCCAGCGTCGAAGTGGTGTTGATGCCCTGATGCACGGCGCTCAGGCGCTTGACGACGGCAACTTCGACGCGGGGCAGCGCGGGCGCCGGAGGCGGCGCGTTTTTCGCCTTGGCGTCGGCGCGCTTGAACAGCGCCGCGGAGGCCGGCACGGCCGAAACGAGCGCAACGAGGGCGAGCAGAGCGAATGATTTGCGAATGTTCATTGTGAAGACCTCACTTTGTCTTTGTTTGTCCGATAGGTGCGAATTCGACATTCCCGCGCGTCATGCGATACGCGTTCTCGATGAAGACGCCTTCGCTCCTCCACAGGGCGGCCTGTGCGGTGCGAGCGTTCTTCAGAGCAAGGGCAAGCTGTTGGAGGGCGTTTGTCAGGTCGCTGCGGGCCTGGAGCACGTCGAGCTGGGTGTTGACGCCTTCGCGGTAGCCGTTCTCGGCGTAGTTCAGACTCTCGCGGGCCAGCTGCACGTTGGCGCGCGATGCGGAAAGGCTTTCGAGCGCGTTCTGCAGGCTCAGCCAGTTGTCGGCGATCTCGGCCTTGATGCTCTCCTCCTTCTCGGTCACGGCGTGCTCGGCGGCTCTCAGTCCGGCTTTGGCGGCGCGCACGTTGCCGCTGGTGGCGCCGCTGTCCCACACGGGCACGTCGAGGGTGAGCGAGGCGGTCCACTGGTTGTCCTTGTTGGAGCTGCTCAGGCCGCTTTGGTGATAGCCGAAGCGGTAGCCGCTGGACAGCGACAGTTTCGGCATCATGCCGGCGCGGGCGGCTTTGATCTCCTGCGCCTGGGACTCGCGGGCGGTCTTCAGCGCCTGATAGTCGTGGCGCGAGTCGAGGATCTTCTTCAGCGCGGCTTCGGGGTCATCGGGCAGTTGGGCTGCTTCTTCAACGGTGGGCAGGCCGTCTTCGAGCGAGCCGACGAGGGCCAGCTGCGTCTCAGGCGGCAGGCGGAGCAAGCGGCACAGCTGGATGCGCGAGGCTTCGAGCTGGTTGCCGGCGGTGATGTTCTGCGCGCGGGCGTTTTCCTTCTGCTGACGCACGCGGGTGAGGTCGAGATTGGTCGAGAGGCCGAACATCACTCGTGAGTCGAGCTCTTTCTCGGCATTCGAGTAGTATTCGAGCGCGTTGCGCGTGTTGCGCAGCACTTCGCGGCGGTAGAGCAAGTCGCAGAAGGCGTTCCACACGTTCATGGCGACGGTCTCTTTCGTATCCGCGAGCTTCTGCTCGGCCTGCTTCACGCCGAGCTTGCCCTGACGGGCGCGGGCCTGGTTGGCGCCGCCGGAGTAGAGGCTCTGGTTGACGGAGACGCGGGCCAGCAGCTCGTTGTCGGGCTGCGTGGGAATGTTGTCGTAGGCGTTGCCCTGCCCCTGCAGGCTCAGATACGGTCCGAGCGCGGCCGAGGAGGCCTTGCTGCGGCCTTTGGCGCTTTCGACGTTCTCCTCGGCGGTCAGGACCGTGAGGTTCTCGCGGAGCGCGATCGACAGTGCCTGCGTCATGTTCATGATGATGGCTTCGGAATCCTCCGTTGGCTGGACGGAATAGTCCTGCCGCTTCAGCTTCGGCTTCGCCTCCGCACCGGCGGCGATCAGCGCAAGCGACAGCGCCAGAGCGGCGTATTTGTATGCTTTCATGGTTTTACAGCTCCTTGAATTAAAATTCGCCGGGCTTCGTAGGGGCCGCCCCATGTGGCGGCCCGACTTTCCCGATCGGCATAAAGGCAGCCGGGCGGGCACATGGGCCCGCCCCTACGGGGACCGCGATCCTGCTTTTGAATTTACGGCAGCGCTTTCTGGAACAGCTTGCGGCCGAAGAACTCCTTGATGTTGTCGAGCACGATGTATATCACCGGGATGACGAGCAGCGTCAGCAGCGTCGAGGTGAACAGTCCCCCGAAGAGCGCCGCCGACATGGGCTGGCGCGATTCCGAGCCCTCGCTCAGCTTGAGCGCGGCGGGGATGGCGCCGATCATCGTTGACAGCGAGGTAATAAGGATGGCGCGCAGACGGCGCGGGCCGGCGTCGATGGCCGCGGCGACTTTGTCCATGCCGCGCAGGCGGTTCTGGTTGATGAAATCGACGAGGATGATGCCGTTGTTGACGACGATGCCGACGAGCAGGATGATGCCCATGTAAGCCATCACGTCGAGGCGGCAGTCGAGCAGATACAGCATCAGGAACGTGCCGGGCGTCATCAGCGGCAGCGAGAACATGACCGTGAACGGGTGCAGGAACGACTCGAACTGCACGCACATGATGATGTACACCAGCGAGATGGCGATGATGAGCACGTTCAGCAGGCGCGCGAAGTTGTCCTGCTGCGACTTGGTGCGGCCGGAGGGCTGGATGCTGATGCCCTCGCCCTGCGGGATGTGCTTTTTGGCCAGCTCCTCGATCAGCGTCATCGCCTGTCCGGGCGAGAAATGCTTCTCGGCGTTGCAGGAGATGGTCAGCGAGGTCTGACGGTTGTAGCGCTTGACGACGCTGGGCGCGAGAACTTTCTCCATGGTGATGAGGCCGGGCGCCTGGACGATGTCGCCCTGACCGTTCTTGAACGAGACGATCTGCAGGTCGTCGAGGCTGCGGCGGTTGTCGCGGCGGGCCATCAGGCGGATGTCGTAGCGGAAGCCGCCTTCTTTATACACGCCGGCCTTGACGCCGCCGAAGTAGGCCTGGATCTCCGTGGAGAGCGAGCGCACGTCGACGTTCATGGCGTCGGTCATGTTGCGGTCGATGTGGACGTTGACCTGCGGCTTGTCAAGGCGCACGTCGGTCTCGATGTCGCGCACGTCGCCGGTCTTCGCCATGTCGGCGGTGATCAGCTTCGCCACTTCGATGAGCTTTTCCGTCTGGGCGCCGGAGAGCACCATCTCACAGTCCTTGCCGCCCCACGTCTGGAAGTTCATGATCACGTCGCGGAAGCCTTTCAGCGCCGCGCGGCACTCTTCCATGATGATCTTCTGCTCGTTGCGCTGCTGACGCGGGACCAGATCGACGTAGATCGTGCCCTTGTTCGACTCGCTGCCGCTGTCGACGCCGGCGCCGAACATCGTGCGGCGCACGGCCTTGTTGCGGCGCAGCACCTCGGACATGCTCTCGAGGACACGGCCCGTTTCCTCGATCTCCGTGCCGCTCTGGAGCTCGCACTTGATCATGAACATGCCGTTGTCGTCGTTGGCCTGGAACGCCGTGCCGACTTTGCCGGCGATGACGATGCCGCCGGCGAAGACGGCCAGTGCGATCGCGATCGTGACCGTCTTGTGGTGCACGGCCGCCGAGAGCACCTTGCGGTAGCCCTTTTCAAGCAGCCCCAGGAGCCCGTCGCAGAAGCGAGCGATCCGTCCCGGCGCGCGATTCACGAGCAGGCGAGAGCACAAAAACGGTGTCAGCGTCATCGCCAGGATCAGCGAGAGCGTGATCGTGACGACGACCGTGATGCCGAAGTGGAAGAAGAAGCGTCCGATGATGCCGCCCATGAACGCCACGGGCGCGAACACGCCGATGGTCGTCAGCGAGCCGCCGAGGACCGAGAAGGCCACTTCGTCGGTGCCCTTCTGCGCCGCGTCGAACGGCAGCATCCCCTGCTTCATGTGGTGGTCGACGTTCTCGAGGATGACGGTGGTGGCGTCGACGACCATGCCGACGGCCAGCGAGATGCCCATCATCGAGAGGTTGTTGATCGTCACGCCGAAGCCCTTCATGGCCACGAACGATCCTATCAGGCAGACGGGCATGGAGATGACGGTGACGAACGTGGCGCGGAACGTCTGGAGGAAGAACAGCATCAGCAGCGAGCAGAGCGCGACGGCCTGCACGACGTCGGTGGCCACGCCTTTCATCGATCTCTTGATGAAGTCGGATTTGTTGTAGACCAGTTCCATGTTCATGCCCTCGGGCACGAGCTTCTTGATCTCCTCAAAGCCTTTCAGCACCGCGTCGCAGGTGGCGACTTCGTTAGCGCCGCGCTGCTTCTGGACAGCCACGAGGATCGTCTGCTGACCGTTGTCGTAGGCGGTGTTGCTCAGCTCCTCGAAACCGTCTTCAACGTCGGCCACGTCGCCGAGGCGGATGACGACGCCGTTCCGCGTCGTGATCGGCAGGCTTTTCATCTCCTCGACCGACGAGTACTCGCCCTCGATGCGCAGGTCCATCTTGAAGCGGTCGATGCTCAGGCTGCCCGCCGGCAGCTCCACGTGCTTGCTGGCGATGGCGTTGCTGAGGTCCTGCACCACCAGGCCGCGGCTGCGCAGGCGCACCGGGTCGATCCAGACGCGGATCTCGCGGTCGCGCAGGCCGGGCGTGTTGATGTTGCCGACGCCGTTGATCGACTGCAGCTTGACCTTGGCCACCTTGTCGACGAAGTACACCTTGTCCCTGTACGGCGCCGGGCCCGTGACCGAGAACATCACCACGGGCGAGTCGTTGATGTCCAGCTTGGAGATGAGCGGCTCGTCGGCCTCGCTGGGCAGATTCGCCTTGGCGGCGTTGACCTTGTCGCGCACGTCGGCCGCCGCGGCGTCGATGTCGCGCTCCATGTCGAACTCGATGACGGTGACGGCCGCGCCCATGTAGCTTGACGAAGACAGGCTCTCGATGCCGCTGATCGTGTTGATCTGCTCCTCGAGCACGTCGGTCACGTCATTGTCCATGACCGCCGCCGTGGCGCCCCGCATCGTCGTCGTCACCATGACGACGGGCAGGTCGACGTCGGGCGTCTGCTCCATGCCCATGTTGAAATAGGCGTAAATGCCGAAATACACCAGCGCCAGCGTCAGCACGATGACCGTGACCGGCCGCCGCAGCGCGGTATTCGTTACTTTCATGCTCTCTCCTCCTATTGCTTATGAGTGATCTGAGGCCGCGGATTCCCGAAATATCGCGGGGCCTTAATCACTCATTGTTTCTGTGCAGATCCCCCGCAGGATGACGCCGCACAGCGCCTCCTGCACCTTTTCCGACTCCGTGTCGAGCAGGCCGTCAAAGCAGCAGCCCATGTCCACGCCGGCCACTGCCGACTGGACGAGCGCCGCCGTCAGAGCCGCGTCGCCGGGGCGGAAGACTCCTTCTCTCATGCCCCGCTCGATCAGCTTCGTCAGCGCCCGGCGAGGCGCTCCGCCATCGTCGGAAATGTCGCGCAAAGCGTCCGTCCCCAGACGGCGAAGCACGATCTCGCCCAGAGGCGCGTGCAGGAAGTGATACTCCTTCATGCCGCGCAGCATCTCGACGATGCACGTCTCCAGCAGCGCCCGCGTGTCGGCAGTGCGCTCCATCTTCGCTTCCAGCTCAGCGGCCACGTGTGCCGACACCTGATCACGGATAAAGAGGATGACGCTTTCCTTGTCCCTGAAATAGTTGTACAGCGTCCCCTTGGCCACGCCCATGCGGGCGGCCAGCTTTTCCATCGTGAACGCACGCCAGCCTTCCTCGCGCAGCAGCGCGCAGGTGCACTCGAACACCTTCTCGCGCATCACCGCGGCGATCAGTTCGCGTTTTTCCTCAAGCATCCTCGGCACGTTACTCATCACCCCCGTTCTTCCGGCATGTTCACATTGACCGGATGCAATAAAAATGACCGCCAGTCATTTAAATGAATGTGCGTATCATACTCGCGGACAACTCGTTTGTCAACGTGGATCGCGGCTCATCATTTCTGCCCTCGACACATAAACGGCACGCCGCCGTCCGGATCTTTTCCGGACGGCGGCGTGATTTTGCCGTGTGTTATTCGCGGAACAGCTTCTCGAGCGGCGCTTTACCTGGAAGGCGTTTCTTTCCGGCCGGCCTGTTTGTCGACGGGCGTACGAAACGCTTTTTCGGTGAACACGCCTTGCGCCTTCCACAGCGCGCCTTGCGCGAAGCGCGCGTTTTTGAGGGCCATGGCCTGCTGCTGGAGGGCGTTTGTCAGGTCGTTTCTGGTCTGGAGCACGTCGATCTGGGTGTTGCCGCGTTTGCGGTAGCCGCTCTCGGCGAGCTTCAAACTCTCCTGTGCCCGCTTGACGCTGGCTCGCGACGCGGCAAGGCTCGCAAGGGCATTTTGCAGGCTGAGCCAGTTCGTGGCGATCTCGGAGCGGACGCGCTCCTCTTTCTCGGCGACGGCGTGCTCGGCCGCTTCCAGTTCGCCCCTGGCGGTACGTACTCTGCCGCTGGTCGCGCCGTTGTCAAAGACGGGCACGTTGAGCGTCAGCGTGGCGATCCACTGGTTCTCGCTGTCACTGGTAGGGGGTTCCATCGGGGACTGGCCCGCGGGCTGGCCGTTCGAGCGATAGCCGAAGCGATAGGCGCTGGTCAGCAACAGCGACGGTCTCAGGCCGGCTTTCGCGATCGTGATATCCTGGGCTTTCGAATCGCGGGCGGTGATCAGAGCCTGGTAGTCGCTGCGTCTGGCGAGAGTCTCTTTCAGCTCGCCGGCGGGATCGTCCGGCAGTGCGGACGCCTCCTCAACGGAGGGCAGGCCCTCTTCGAGTGAGCCGGCAAGGTTAAATTGCGTCTGCGGCGGCAGACGAAGCAGGCGGCACAGTTCGATGCGCGAGGCGCCGAGGTTGTTGACGGCCGCGTAGCTTTGCGAGCGGGCGTTTTCCTTCTGCTGGCGCACACGACTGAGGTCGAGGCCCGACGAACGGCCCGAAGTCAGTCCTTTTTCGGCGTATGAATAATTGATCAATGGTAAACCACCGGCTTTGCCGGTGGACTAGAATGAGTTTGACAATTCCGTCGGTAAAGAAGAACCTCCTGAAAGAGGACCGCTCAAAGTCATCTCTCAGGAGGTTATCATGCACGACACTCATAGTTTATCCCACAGTAAATGGGAATGCAAGTACCATATTGTCTGGATACCGAAATACAGAAGAAAGGTATTGTACAGAAGTTTGCGTAAATTCTTGATCCCCGTATTGACTGAACTAGCCCGAGAAAGAGGTTGCGCTATACTGGAAGGGCATATGATGCGAGATCATGTGCATATAATGATAGAAATACCTCCGAAAGAACGAGTAAGTGAAGTTGTTGGTTTTATCAAAGGGAAAAGTGCCATAGCAATAGCCAGAAATTTTGGAAGAAGGTCAAGAAACTTTCGCGGTGAAAACTTTTGGGCGCGAGGATACTATGTTACGACAGTAGGATTGGATGAAGAAGTTGTACGAACATATATTCGCAACCAAGAGAAAGAGGATATTCGTATAGATCAGCTTAATCTGCGGTATTAAGCGGACCGCCTTCAGGCGGGCTTGTTTTTAGACCGCTTTGAGCGGTTCTCTGCTACAAGCCACCGGCTTTGCCGGTGGTACCTGACTATAAGAGCGGAAAGCGTTCTCATCGTTTGTGGTGAAATAAACTACAAAGGTACAGTTGGCGTTTGTGCTCAGTTTATCAAAAAGTAAGGTACTGCGGCGGGGCTGTATCACTTTTTTCAGGGAGCGGTGCACTTCGTCTTCGCCGCCGTAGGCGAATGAATCGACGACGTATGATCTCATGAAGCGAAGAGCGCGAATGACGTTGGATTTGCCGCTGGCGTTGGCGCCAAAAACAGCGGCGACGGTCAGC
>JAEEGH010031970.1_pt1 | contig 10143 bp, 8 predicted proteins | sample 9134181 | NCBI WGS metagenome assembly JAEEGH01 (sample SAMN16246544, study PRJNA631951) | gut metagenome | biome: gut microbiome; feature: rumen; material: DP-attached | host: Bos | place: Iran: Karaj | collected 2018-10 | reverse complement strand
TAGCCGTAAATGCACCGAAATTTTCGCTTATCTCATATACGGTGCCTGATACGTTATCACCCTTTTTAAGGCCTGATGCAGCGGAAAGATATTTGTATAATTTCATCGTTGCACAAAGGCGTTCGCTCTTATCAAGATAAAGTGCCACGGGTATCTCCATACCTGCCTTCAGTTCGCCCGTCATCTCGCGATAAGGCAGAAGAAGATCTTTTTCCAGTCCCCATTCCAGGAAAGCGCCGATACGGCTGACTTCCGCAACCTTGCATCGACCGATCTCGCCCAATGTCATGCGAGGAGTCTTAAGCGTGGCTATAGGTCTGTCGCTGCTGTCTCTGTATAAGAAGACCGTAAGCTCATCGCCGATTGATGCGCCTTCGGGAACCTGATTCTTGGGTAAAAGAACCTGCTCTTCACTGTCCGATGACTCGGCCAGATAGAGCCCGAAGTCGGACTTTCGTACAATTGTTAACTGCTGCATTTTTCCTATGTTCATGTGTGTCCGTCCTTATAAGTGTGCTTAACAGGTAAATTCAATTACGCAGTAAGCGTTGCCGTCGGCATCGTTTAAAGATACCGTTATACTGTCATTTGTTCTGTATGATACGGGATATATCTCATCGCCCTGATGCGCCTGTACTCTGTATTCGGCGCGCAGCTTGCGGATATCATCCGATATGTTGAAACTTCCCGTTGCTATTTTGATATACTGTCCGTTGTTCACGTGACCGTTGCTGTCTAAGTGGTGGCCGGTTATAACTATGGGATCGGCCTCCGATTTCTCGGAGTTCTCGGGGATGACAACTTTTCTTGATGAATAATCCATCTCAAGCTTCGGTTCGGTGACGTACCCCTCAACCATTTCTTTGGTGACCTTGGCGGGTCTCATATTGGCCCAGTCCATAAGGATCCAAAGGGAATTGGCTTTGACCATGTAGCCGTCTTCATCTTCCAAAAAGAAATTTCTGTATCCGAAAAATCCCTTGAAATCATAGGGGAAAGTACCCACGGTTATTCTGCTTCCGTATCTCGGGTGTCTTTGAATTTCGACTTCCCAGTAATTGATTATCCATACGAGATTGATCGGCTCGAGGTAATCAAAACCGACACCGATGTCATCGGAATGGAAGCAGGAACAATCCTGAAAAGTGTCTATTATTGCCGGGATGGTCATCAGTTTGTCTTTGTTGGACTGGCTGAAGCCGACCCTCATATCGTAAGTGTACATACATACCTCCTAAGTAACTTTTCCTGATGGGATAAAGCGTCCACAGGACGCTTGCATAGCCGACAGTAATTCTGTTTTACTATATAGAATGCCACCACTCTTCCCGGAGGGATAAAGCGTCCACAGGACGCTTTATTATAGCACACTAATATATTTTGTGGTATTATGGAATATAGCAAAATGTATCGGGTTTGGAGGGTTATATAATATGAAAAAAAGTATGCGTACCACTTTGCTTATGATTATTGTGCCTTTGGTTGTGGCACTGATCGTAAGCATTACTTTTTTCTCAGGCAGACTTGAGAGGATAAGCGCCAGCGATAAAGCCCTGTATTATGATAAGTTGTATGAGATTAACACTGAACTTATCAATGCTGACAGAGATCTTTATCAGGGAATGTATGCCGTGACTCAGTATCATCTGCAGAATAAATTCCTGTCAGAGACAGATAATCAGAGGCATATTGACAATTATAAAGAGAACACGCAACAGGCGATTGACAGGGCAAGACAGGCTGCTGAAATAGCCAAGGCAGATGAGACACTCTTTACGGGGACCACTTTGGAGGGGGCAGAAGAGACTTTCTCTGATTACTATACGCAGTTTGAGGCGGATTTTTCATTCTGGTTAACCTTGTATGACATAGATAAGGATGAGGGATTCTGGACGAACTACTGCTCGCAGTTTGAGACAACAAGAGAAGCTCTGTCTGATATGATGGATGTTACGGAAGCATGGGCTGCGAATCAGGTGGCACTCCAGGAAGCTTCGGTAAGGAATACCATATATACGTCATTCATACTCTTCATATTGATAGCTGCAGTACTTATGGTACTTGCATTCATTGTTATGAACAGTATCACGAAGTCTCTTAAGCAGATCAGTAACGGAATTGATAATATGGCATCGGGTGACTTCGTGTCCGAGGTGGCAATCAAGTCTAATATAAGAGAATTCAGTGATATGGCATCAGTTACCGACGGAATGAGAGTTAAGTTAAGAGAAGCTCTTATTAAGGTTGTAGGCCATGCGGAAGCCGTCAATTCCGGAGCTGATGTTACGGAAGATTCAATCAGCGATTCCAAGCGTACATCCGGAGATATTTCTTCGGCAATAGACGATGTGGCACACGGAGCCACATCTATGGCGCAGGATGTGCAGGACACCTCTTCCATAGCGATAGATATGGGCTACGCGGTAGGCAATGTTATAGATGTAGCGAATGCCAATATGGATAAGGGTCAGTCACTTTATAATGAGTCGCTGCGAGTTAAGGAACAGCTGGAAGAGCGTCGTAAGGCGGATCAGGAGACTGACAGAATGGCCGAAGCCGTTGCGGATTCGGTAGAAGAGACGGCACAGGTTGTTGATGAGATATCAACCGCCGCACAGGCTATTATGGGAATTGCAAATCAGACCAACCTTCTGGCACTCAATGCTTCAATCGAAGCGGCAAGAGCCGGTGAGGCAGGAAGAGGATTTGCGGTTGTTGCAGAAAGCATCGGAGGACTGGCAGCCGAGTCTAATCAGACAGCAAGTCAGATTACGGAGATGCTTGGCAATATCACGGCACTTTCTCAGAAGAACAAGGAACTTACGGGGAACATCAAAGAAGCTACAACAAAAGAGAATGCAGCATTGGAGGAGATGGTATCATCCTTCGACAATATGCTGGAGATGCTTAAGGAGACCGAAGCAGGCAACAGAAGCATCAAAGAGCTTGCGGAGTCTTTGGATGAAGCTAAGAACAGGATATCTGCCGCTGTTGAGAGTTTGTCAAGTATATCCGAGGAGAATGCGGCGTCTACGGAAGAGACGAGTGCTTCTATGCAGCAGCTTAATTCAAACATGGAGAATATCGTTGCTGAGGCACAGAACCTCAAGGCAATTGCCATCGAGCTTCAGTCCAATGTCGGATTCTTCAGAGTACAGTAATTACAGAAATCGATATATAACAAAAAACGTGCCTGCGGATATCCGCAGACACGTTTTTTGTCTTTTAAAAGACTGATAGGCATCTTGGGTTTAAGCCAGCATATCAAAGTTAGAGCCGACAGCAGGATTGACACTGCGCTCCATAGCGGCTGCGTCAATCATATTGACAAGGCCTGCGCCCTGAATCTCATTCTGGTCCATAGCCTTGCTTAAAACTGCCATTCCGACTTCGTTGGCTGTCTTAACGCTTGAAAGAGCCATTGATAAAGCAGGAATATCCATAACGACTACCTCCTTGTATTAAGATGGCCTTGCTCTGACAAAAGTCTGTATCAGGTCATCACCCGTTATTGCTTCTCTACTGTATTTATCGTACCATAGAAGACTTTTGTTTACAATTATTTTGCAATTAATTATAATATGCACATGGCTAAGAAGAGCAGAGACATAGGGGGAAAACCGAATAATTTTGTCTTCCAGGCGGGAATACTTGCGGCAGCCGGAATAATAGTGCATATTATCGGCATTTTATACAGAAGTCCGCTTGTAGCCATAATTGGCGATGAGGGTAACGGATATTACAACACGGCATATAACATATATATGATCATACTGTTTTTGTCGTCATACAGTATTCCTATCGCAATGTCCAAAGTCATCGCGGCCAGACTGTCTTTGGGACAGTATCGTAATGCAAGAAGACTTTTTATAGGTTCAATAATATATGTCATAGTGTTGGGAAGCATAGGAAGCTTTATCTGCTATAATTTTGCGGATCGACTTGTCGGTTCGAATTCGGCGGAGGTACTTAAGGTCTTTGCTCCCACAATCTTTCTTTCCGGTCTTTTGGGAACATTCAGGGGATTCTTCCAGGCACATCATACTATGGTCTACACATCCGTTTCCCAGATAATAGAGCAGATAATCAATGCAGCGGTAAGTATCGGTGCAGCATATATATTTGTAAGAGCGTTAAGAGGCGGAAGTGATACAGCGGTTGCCATAGGCGGAGCCAGAGGAAGTGCACTGGGTACCGGAGCCGGTATTCTTGCGGCGCTTATTTTTATGCTGTTTATGTACTTTTCAAAAAGAACCGCGGTCATGAAAAGAGTTACCGATGACGGTATGAGTGATGATAAGCTTTTATCGCCCCTTCAGGTTACGTTAAGCATATTCGGCATGGTTACGCCGGTCATATTAAGCACATGTATCTATAATTCGGTCAATCCCGTCAATCTTAAGATATATCAGCATATAGTTATGGAGTACAAAGGTTATACCGAAGCGATGGCGGCTACCAATTTCGGTTTGTATTCCGGTAAGTCCATGCAGATAATCAATATCCCGATTGCGATTGCAACGGCGATGTCGTCCGCAATAATTCCCTCGGTTGCTCATTCGCATGAGAGAGGCGAGTTTGATGAGGAGAAGAATAAGATTGCATTTGCCATAAGAGTCACGATGTTGATTGCCATTCCTTCGGCATTCGGTCTTTTGGCCGTTGCCGAGCCGGTAACAATGCTTTTGTATCCGCAGAGAGCTTCATACAAAATAGTGTCATATCTTATCATGGTATTAAGCATAACGGTAATTCTTTCCTGCTTATCGACACTTTGTAATGCGATCTTACAGGGCACGGGTAATGTGCATGTTCCGGTTATCAATGCGGGAGTGTCGCTTTTGGCTCAGGCGCTTTTGCTTGTTGTATTGCTTAAGAATACCGAACTGGATCTGTATGCGCTCTGTGCGGTCATGATAGTCAACACGTTCATGATATGTGCACTTAACATGTTTGCGCTTAAGCGTATTCTCGGATACAGACAGGAGGTATTTAAGACATTTATTCTTCCCATCCTTGCATCTGTCTGCATGTATATCATGGCAGCCGGAAGCAATTATCTTATAAGTGAATATTTCAGGAATAAGGCCGGAGATCCCGATATGGTGATCAGTGGCATACCCAATCTTATAAGGCTGATAGTAAGTGTTGTATTTGCGGTAATAACTTACGTGGTTATGACCATAAGACTCGGCATCATCGGAGAGGATGAGCTTAAGGTTATACCCAAGGGAAGAACATTGACTGAGTTTTTAAGAAAAATACACTTATTAAGATAAACTTAAGTTAGTCTTAGATATACATTATAATAGGAAAAAGAAGTGGATTTTTTAATGCAATAGTTGTAGAATTACACTTGCATATGTGTAAGAAAACGGAGAAACGGAATGCGTTTGGGCAGATTTTTTAACAGAGTATTTTTGGCAGTAATGCTTATATCGATATTACTTCTTTCGGGATGCAGCTTTGCGGATGTCTTTCCGACGTCGGGAGCACAGAAGGAGAATGAAGAGGTCGCATCGTCTGAAGAAGTGACTCCCGATCAGGGTGACGGAACGGAGGATCAGACTTCCGACCAGGCAGCTGATGCCGGCGATCAGGGACAGGAAGAGTCGTCAGAGGAAGAGAATGATGAGTCGGAGCAGAAGTTCCGTTCGCTTTTTACGGGAGAAGAGATTACATATAACTGGCTTGATCACAGACCGCTTGCGGTTATGCTTAACAATATCAAGGCAGGATGTCCTCAGTCGGGCATCGAGAATGCTTCCATAGTATATGAATGTCCTGTTGAGGGAAGAATAACCAGACTTATGGCTATCTTTGAGAAGTACGAGGAGATTCCCAAGATAGGATCGATTCGTTCCAGCAGAGATTACTTTGTATATTATGCGCTTGAATTTGATGCGATTTACGCACACTTCGGCCAGGCTACGACATATGTCGGAGAACTGCTTAATTCGGATGCGGTTGATAATATATCGGGAGCGGTATCCGGAATAGACAATCCTTCAACGAATGCGTTCTACAGAAGTTCTGACCGCAAGGCTCCTCATAATGTTTATATAAGCAATGAAGGACTTATAGAAGACAGGGATAAGTTCGGATACAGAACAACATTAAGAACGGGCTTTATTCAGAAGTTTGTATACCCTGAACTTGGTGAGAGAGTGACATATGACAATATGCCGGATGCCACAGTACTTTAACCGGGCGGTCAGTCTAAGAATGCAGCTAACGGGCTTGCCAAGGTTCAGTCAAGATTTGAATACAATCCCGAGGACGGAAAGTACTACAGATTCCAGTACGGAGATAAGCATATAGATTTGGAGACGGGCAATCAGCTTACTTATGACAATGTCATCTTCCAGTATGTTGACGGTATTGTAAGAGACAGCCATGACTACCTGGGGTTCGGCACCGTGGGCGGAACGAATGATATATGCAAGGTATTCACAGCCGGTAAGGAGATAGACGGAACATGGAAAAGAGAGGATATCTTTTCTCCGGCCAAGTATTATGATAAAGACGGTAACGAGATCGTAATCAACTACGGTAAGACATGGATATGTACTATATGGAACGATTACGCCGATGATGTAGTTATAGAATAGAACGGATACAGGAGGTTGCTTTTAGTATGAAAGCATTGGGAAGAAGTTTTATAATGGCTTTTTCGGGTTATTCGATAAGCCCGAAGTCGAAGCTTGAAAGGAATAAAGAGAATTGTTCTTACATTCTGATTTTTATTCCCGTTATAGGTGCGATAATATGTGCATTGATTAACAGGTGGGCGGTTTTGTTTCCGTATATGTGCGATTTTCCGGTCCTTCCTGCGGTAGTCGGTGCGGTGGTTCCGACCATACTTTCGGCCGGTGCACATTTGGACGGCTTCTTCCGTACGACGGATGCATTAAGTTCGCATAAGTCTATGGAAGAGAAGCTTGATATCCTTAATAAGGATGCTCACGGCGGATATTCATCAATCATAGTATGTGTGTGCATGTTCTTGATCTCGGTCGGAATATGGAGCGAGATGCCTATAGAAGGCATTTTTGTCATAGCGTTCGGTTATATAATTTCGAGAGCATTGTACGGCATATCTGTTCTTACGCTTAAGCATGCTCCCTCTAAGAGCGGTAAGATAGAGAACTATGTTCCTGAGAAAAGCTCTGCGAAGTGGATGCAGGTAATCATTAATGCAGCTTATATCCTTGCAAGTGCAGCACTTATGATAAAGATTGCGGGTACTTTCAGCGTGCCCAGACCTTCCGTTGCCGTTGCAAGTCTTATAGGCGCGGCGCTGACATTTGTTTTCTATGCGGTGATCACATATAAGAATTTTGGTGGTGTAACCGAGGAGAGCGGCGGCTTCTTCGTTGTTCTGTGTGAGGTGATCATTCCCATCGCAGCTTTGGCAGTGTTCAAAAGCCCGATATAATTATGTGTGATTTTGGGAGAGAGATATGTTAGCGCAAAAATACATTGATATGTTAAATAAGAAATCGGTCATAAGAGAGTTGTCGGAATATGCCGTTGCAAGAGGTAAAGAGATAGGATATGAGAATGTCTTTGATTATACTCTGGGCAACCCTTCTGTGCCGGTTCCCGAGAGTTATAACGACAGTCTTGTCAGATTGATAAAAGAAAAGTCGGCTATGGATCTTCACGGCTACAGTCAGAGTCTCGGAATAAGAGAAGTCAGAGATGCGGTTGCAAAGTCCATAAGCAGACGTTTTGATATGAACTACACTTTGAATCACATCTTTATGACAAGCGGTGCTGCAGGTGCAATAGCACATGCCGTAAGACTTGTTACCGTACCGGGAGACGAGATACTTACATTCGCTCCGTACTTCCCCGAGTACGGCCCGTACGTGAATCATTCGGGTGCCGTTTTGAAAGTAGTACCTCCGAGTACAAAAGATTTCCAGATTAATTTTGAAGCGTTTGAATCGATGATATCCGAGAAGACGATGGCGGTTTTAGTCAATTCGCCCAACAATCCTTCGGGTATAGTTTATTCAACTCAGACGATTAAAAAACTTGCTGACATATTAAGAGAGAAGAGCAAAGAATACGGACACATCATTTATCTTATTTCCGATGAACCGTACAGAGAGATAGTTTTTGATGGAGTGGATGCGCCGTATGTTGCAAAGTATTATGACGCTACCATCACATGCTATTCCTTCTCAAAATCATTATCCGTTCCCGGAGACAGAATAGGATATGTTGCAATCAATCCCGCATGTCCCGATGCCGAGAAGATGATAGTTATGTGCGGACAGATATCAAGAGGCATAGGTCATAATTGTCCTTCTGCAATCATTCAGTGGGCGGTGTCGGAGAATCTTGATGTGACTTCTGACATTTCCGTTTATGAGAAAAATATGAATATTCTTTATGACGAACTTACGTCTCTCGGATTTGAAGTTGTTAAGCCGGGCGGAACATTCTACATATTCCCCAAGGCGCTTGAAGACGATGCGGTTGCATTCTGCAACAAGGGTAAAGATTATGATTTCATTGGAGTGCCGGCTGATTCTTTCGCGTGTCCCGGATACTTCAGATTGGCTTATTGTATAGAGACGGAGAAGGTTTACAGGTCGCTTGAAGCCTTGAGAAAATTCGTTAAGGAAGAATACTAGAGCACATTTTTTTGAAAGCGCACAATTATATGACATGCATGTCATATATACAAAATGTACAAAAAAGTAGCGCAATAATATGATAAATTCGTAGTGCTGGTATTGACACATGCGTATAAAAGTAATAAACTCTCCGTGTAAAGATGTATTTATACATGCTAATAAGTTGATATTTTTGTAGATTGTTTTTTGTGATGGAGAAGGGAGAGACAATATGGCAATCGAGAAAGTAACAGCTACACTTAAGAAAGATGTAGCACCTGTTAAGGCAACTGCAACAGTTAAGGCAGATGCTCTTAAGACAGATATTAAGACAACAGAAAGCAAGCCCGCTGCTAAGCCCGCAGCAAAGCCTGCAGCTAAGAAGGCAGCAGCTAAGAAGCCCGCAGCTAAGAAGCCTGCAGCTAAGAAGGCAACTGCCACAGCAGCTAAGAAGACAGTTGCAGCAGCTAAGAAGCCCGCTACAGCAGCTAAGAAACCCGCAGCTAAGAAGCCTGCTACCAAGAAGGCAGCAGCTAAGAAGACTGTACTTAAGACAAGCGCAGTATTCGCTCTTGATGAGGGTAAGAATGTATCAGCAGAAGCTCTTATGAAGAAGTATCTTCAGACAGCTAAGGATCGTTGCAAGTACGATCTCGGTCTTAAGACAGCTGATATCAAGAGTATCGACATCTATGTTAATCTCGCTGAGAAGAAGGTTTACAGCGTAGTTAACGGTGAGATCAACGATTCATTCGATATGTATCTTGATTTCTAATTCGACAGAATAACAGACATTGAAGATTAAGAGGCTATCCCGTATGGGGTAGCCTTTTTGTTTGTCATAAAGCGATTTGTCATACCGGAGGTTTTATAAATTATTAATAAATAAGGTGTTGACACTAAAGTCTAAGGGGTGTATCTTATGATTCAGAGGATGTTAGCACTCATTACTTTCGAGTGCTAACAGGCAAAGAAGAGGGATTTGTCCATGGAACTGAACGAACGAAAGATGAAGATTCTTCAGGCTATAGTCCGTAATTACCTTGAGACGGGTGAGCCGGTAGGTAGCCGTACGATATCCAAGTATACCGATCTCAACTTAAGTTCGGCCACTATTCGTAATGAGATGGCAGATTTGGAGGAGATGGGCTATATTGTTCAGCCCCATACTTCAGCCGGTCGTATTCCGACGGATTTAGGGTACAGGATTTACGTGGACACAATGATGCAGGAGAAGGAGAGAGAGGTCGAAGAGCTTAAGGGCACACTCCTCGAAAAAGAAGAGAGGCTGGATCAGCTTCTTAAGCAGACTGCGAAGCTCCTTGCGACGAACACCAATTACGCAAGTATGGTTTCGGCTCCGAGTATACATCAGAATAAGTTAAAGCTCATACAGTTATCGAGAGTTAATGATGAGCAGCTTTTGGCGGTCATCGTCATCGAAGGCAATGTAATTAAGAATACTCTTCTTAATGTATCGGAGAAGATTAATGAGGAGACGGTGCTTAAGCTT
>JAEEGH010031967.1_pt1 | contig 10143 bp, 16 predicted proteins | sample 9134181 | NCBI WGS metagenome assembly JAEEGH01 (sample SAMN16246544, study PRJNA631951) | gut metagenome | biome: gut microbiome; feature: rumen; material: DP-attached | host: Bos | place: Iran: Karaj | collected 2018-10 | reverse complement strand
GAAAAGAACTTGAAGCTTGTAATTGATATCCGAGATTTGTGGCCGGAGGTTTTCCGAGTTCTGCTGAAAAAAGAATGGCTTTACAAGAGTGTTACGTATCCTATTAAGAAACGAGCCGATCGCTGTTATGCGGCGGCTGATGAATTAATCGCGGTATCAGAAGAGTATCTGCAGCGTGGATTAAGTGTAAACAAAAAGTCAAAAGACCCTGTTGCTGTTTATATTGGGGCTACTTTTGATCGTTTTTATGAAGGAATAGAAAAGTATGCGCCGTCGATTGATAAGAAAGGTGGCGAGGTGTGGGTAACATATGCAGGTACGTTAGGTAGTACATACGATCTTTACACGTTGTTGGATTCTGCGGAGGAGATTCGTAAGAAAAGTAAGAATAGGATTGTTTTCAAGATACTTGGCCAAGGCCCAGAGAGTGAGAGTTTAATGAAATATGCGAAGACAAAACAAATTGACAATGTTGATTTTGTTGGTTTTGTTGAATATGAGAAGATGGCCGCATATTTGAGTAAGTCGGATATGACGATCAATTCAGTAAAAAGACGCGCATCTCAGAGTATCATCAACAAAGTCGCAGATTATTTCGCGGCAGGTGTTCCTTGTCTGAATGGGTCTCTTTGTAAGGAGATGCAGCAACTGATAAGTGATTATCAAGTAGGTATAAATTTTGAGCCAGAGAATGTTAATAGTCTTGTAGATGCGATACTTTTCATTGTTAACAATCCGGAAAAGGTTAAAGAATTTGGCGAAAATGCGAAGAGTTTGGCAACGAAGAAGTTTGATAGAAGTATAACATATCTGGAAATATTGAAGAGACTGGATAATATGGTTCATTGAAAAACAAATGACAGAATTATATAGAAGGATGTCATTAATCACATATAACAATAAGAATTTGTCATGGCAAAAATAGCATTCAGATTGGCAAAGCCAAGTGATGCAAAGCAAATTGCGTATGTTCATTATCACATTCGTGATAAATATGACCAAGGCTTCTTTGCACAAGTTAATTATGCATTCCTTAAGCAATACTACAAGGTGGTGCTTAATGACCCCTGTGAGGTGGTCGTTTGCGCTGAGGATGAGAATCAGAAGATAGTCGGCTTTAGCAGTGGATCATTGGATTCAGAAAGGCAGTTCAAAATAATGAGGAAGAAGAAGCTCAGTTTCGTTCTTCCTTTACTCACATCTGCTATAGTAAAGCCCCAACTTATTAAGAGTGCTTACGATAGATTCAAGTCGACAAAAGGCGATTCGGTGAATGAATATGTTACTTCTAAGGGTGCTCGTGTTGAGTATTGGGGATGGCTCCCAGGAAGAGATGATTCCGACCAGTCTGTGGTGATGCAAGACATCTTGTTTTACACAATGAAGATGTTAGGTGCAGAGAAACTTTTCTTTGAAGTAGATAAGGTAAACAAGAGAATCTTTAAGTTCCATAAGATAAATGGAGCAGAAGAGGTTAAGATGTTTATTATGCCAGATGGTCGAGAAAGAGTTGAAATGGTATATGATATGAACAATTATAATTTTAAAATCAAATAAATATGGAATTAAAAGATTATATCGCAAATTTTGCAGACCAATTTGAGGATACTGATCCTGAAGAGATTACAGCTGAAACTAAATTTCACGATTTGGAAGAGTGGGATTCTTTAATCGCCCTTGCAGTGCTGAATATGACCGAGAAGAAATACGGCAAGAAAATTACATTTGATGAGATGAAAGCATGTGAGACGGTTGAGAATCTGTTTAATGTTATAGCCGCCAAGTAATGAATAATCCATTTTCTTTAGAAGGGAAGACCGTTTTAGTAACCGGAGCCGCCTCAGGCATTGGTAAAGCTACAGCTATCCAATGTGCAGAAATGGGAGCAAGAGTAATCATTGTCGACTTAAACGAACAAGGACTTCAAGAAACGCAAAAACTAATAGAACGTGAAGACACAGAGTGCCGAGCATTAGATTTGACGAATTTGGATAAGTTGATAGAAATGGTGGGCTCTCTTCCTAAACTGGATGGCGTAGCAAGCAACGCAGGAATTGTGCTGTCACTGCTTGCTAAATTCAGTGAGCCTAAAGATATGGAACGTATTTTTAGCATTAATACTTTCTCTCATATCAATTTGGTTCAGCAACTTATTTCACAAAAGAAGTTGAACAAAGGAGCTTCTATCGTATTCACTTCATCAATGTCTGGGGTGTATTGCGGTTTGGCTGGCGGTTCACTTTATGGCGCTACCAAGTCTGCCATTCTTGGCTATACAAAAGCATTGGCAATAGAATTGGCACCACGTGGAATCCGCGTCAATACCATTCATCCAGGCATGATTGAAACCCCGTTGACAAGCGGAACGGCTCTATCTAAAGAACTGTTGGAGGAGGATGCCAAGAATTATCTTTTAGGACGCTACGGTAAGCCGGAAGAGATTGCTTATTCGATTGTATATTTACTGTCAGATGCTACCGTTTGGATGACCGGTACACAATTATTAATTGATGGTGGCTATTCTGTAAAATAAGAAACGATGGAGGCATATATAAAAGCAATATCTTATTATCTTCCAGAGAAAATAGTTACCAATGAGCAATTGGTAAAAGAGTTCCCTGAATGGAGTGTGGATAAGATAGCAAAAAAAGTTGGCATCTATGAGAGACATATTTCCGCTGATAATGAAACGGCAGGTGACATGGCTTTCAAAGCAGCAGAAAAATTGATTCACGAGAATGGGATTGATAGAGATAGTATAGATTTCGTTCTCTTATGCACGCAAAGTCCTGACTATTTTTTGTCCAGTACATCTTGTATTATTCAGAACCGTTTGGGCTTATCTACTAAGTGTGGTGCGTTTGATTTTAACCTAGGATGCTCTGGATATGAATATGGGTTGGCTGTAGCCAAGGGACTTCTTTTCTCAGGTGTTGCTAAGAATGTACTTCTTCTAACCGCTGAAACATACAACAAGCACATTCATCCAAAAGATAAAGGGAATCGCACCATCTTTGGTGATGGAGCATCGGCAACTATTGTTTCGTCTGATGGTTTCGCTAAGATAGGAGAGTTTGTGTTAGGAACGGATGGTAGTGGTTATGACCGACTGATTCATAAGACTGGTGCCATGCGTCATTATCAGCCTTTAAATGATTACCATGAGGATGAGAACGGGACACCTCTTTCTAGTGATCATCTTTATATGGATGGTAAGGCTATCTTTGATTTTACTTCTGATATAGTTCCGCCTATGATAGAGGAAACTCTCCAGAAGAATAAAATAACGATGGACGATGTTAATCTCTTCGTATTCCATCAGGCCAACAGGTATATGATCAACTATCTTAGGAAATTGATGGAAATTGATAAGGATAAGTTCTATGTCTTTATGGAGACTGTTGGTAACACAGTTTCTTCGACGATACCTATTGCACTCTGTGAAGCGCAGAGGCAAGGTCGTTTGCATGGGAATGTTGTCCTTGCAGGATTTGGAGTAGGTCTGTCATATGGCGCGACAATTTTGGAGTGTAAATAATATGGTAATGTAAATACTTTCCTGTGAAAAGATTATTCGACGTAATAGCGAGTGGTCTGGGGCTCATCGTGCTTAGTCCATTATTCTTTATCCTTTCTATATGGATTAAACTGGATAGTAAAGGGCCGGTGTTCTACCGCCAGATTCGGGTAGGACGAAATAATAAAGATTTCCGTATCTTTAAGTTTCGGTCTATGAGAATGGGGGCAGACAAAGGTAGTCTCGTTACCATTGGTGGGCATGACCCACGAATTACACAGTCCGGATACTTTATCCGTAAATTTAAGTTGGATGAGCTGCCACAATTGATTAATGTGTTTATTGGGGACATGAGTCTCGTTGGACCTCGTCCAGAAGTTCGTCATTACGTGGACTATTGGACTCCTGAGCAGATGCATGTGCTGGATGTGCGTCCTGGAATTACTGACCCTGCATCAATCAAGTTCCGTAATGAGAACGAACTGATGGAGAATGCAGAAGACCCCGAGAAATATTATATCGAGGTCATTATGCAGGAGAAATTGGAACTCTACTTGGAATACGTCAAAAATCATTCGTTCCTTGGAGATCTTGGCTTGATTTTTAAGACTTTTTGGGTGATAGTGAAGAACTGAGAGGAGATGAAAGGTTATAGGTTATGGGTTAGAGGTTATAGAGTATGGAGATGTGAAGGGTTAGAGGTTATAGGTTATGGGTTAGAGGTTATAGGTTATGGGGAGAAGAAAGGTTAAAGGTTAGAGGTTATTGGTTATAGAGTATGGAGGAGAAGAAGTTTTCGTTTGAGGGTTTAGAGGTATACCAGGCTGCAAGGGCGTTGGTACGAGAGGTGTATTTGTTGCAGAATAAGTTCCCTAAGACGGAAACTTTTGCTTTAGGTGACCAAATAAGACGTTCAGCATCTTCTGTCACATCAAATATAGCAGAGGGAAGCGGACGTAATTCTTTCAAAGAGAAAGTGCATTTCATTGAAATATCCTATGGCTCATTGATGGAGGCTTTTAGCCAGTTACAAATAGCACAAGATTTGGGTTATATCACAGAGAAGGATGTTGATGGCATCAGGCCATCTTTTATCAATGTGGCTAAGATGCTTTCTGGATTGAAAGGGTATTTTGAGGGGAAGAGATGAAGGGTTATGGGTTATGGGTTATTGGTTAGGGGTTATAGGTTATTGGTTAGGGGGTATAGGTTATTGGTTAGGGGTTATAGGTTATGGGGTAGGGGTTAGATTGTGGCTACCCTCGAAAAGTATAACCACGGAGGGAAAGACCAGTAGAAAAGAGGAGGATGGTTCGCGTAGCAGGGGCGAAATTAGGATGGTTGGAGACAATGAAATAAAGAATTATGGAGTGTCTTCTATACTAGCAAACAATGAAGATGCAAAAGTTTAGAGATCAAAATAAAATAAGAGAGTTTCTGAATGATATCCTTACCAAAAAGGAGTCGGAGGACTTGGAGTTTAAACATGCTTCAGGTGGTTTCCCAGGCAGTTTCTGGGATACTTATTCTGCATTTGCTAATACAGAAGGGGGAACCATCATATTTGGTGTAGAGGAGAAGAATGAAGGGCTTTATCTAGATGTAATATCAGATGAGACGGTAGATAAATACCAAAAGGTTTTTTGGAATAACGTTAATAACAAGGCGACGATAAGTTGTAACCTGCTGAAAAATGATGATGTGGAAGTTGTGAAGTATAACGGTTACAACATTATGTTCTTTCATATTCCTTGTGCAAGTAGAGAACAAAGGCCTGTTTTTAGAACTACGAATCCTTATAATGGAACCTTTAAACGAAATTATGAGGGTGACTACAAATGCACGGAGAAAGAGGTACAGCGGATGTTTGCAGATGCTAATGACTCAAGACCTGCAGATAGTAGAATTTTACCCAACTATAGTCTGAACGACATAGATAAAGAGTCTATACAGCAGTATAGACAGTTATTTGCTACGGCCAGACCTAACCATCCTTGGTTGGTTATGGACGACATGACGATGTTAGAGAAACTTGGAGGATACCGAAAAGACAGGGAAACTGGTGAAGAGGGATTTACACTGGCGGGCCTGTTGATGTTTGGAAAGTATGATTCTATCACTGACAATGCTTGTGCACCGGATTTTTTCCCTGACTATCAGGAATGGCTTAACAATGATCCGGATGGCAGATGGTCGGCAAGAATCTATCCTGATGGGACGTGGGAGGCAAACCTCTTTCAATACTATAGAAGGGTGTTGCCAAGGTTGCAGAGTTTCCTGCCTAATCCGTTCCGACTGGAAGGTAACACTCGCAAAGAGGAGACAACAGCTCATGTGGCTGTTCGTGAAGCTTTTATCAATCTTTGCGTACATGCTGATTTCAGTGTAAATGCCAGTCTGATAGTGAAGCATGTGAAGAACGAGTTTATCTTCTCGAATCCTGGCACGTTGCTCATCACCAAAGCACAGTATTACAATGGTGGGCAGAGCGTCTGTAGGAACAAGGCTTTGCAGAAGATGTTCATGATGCTTGGTGCGGCAGAGAAGGCTGGAAGTGGTGTGGATAAAATATTGAAAGGCTGGAGCGATGCAAACTGACGTACTCCGTTTATTGACACTACCTGTCGTCCTGATGTGGTGAACCTGTATTTGCCAATGCTTTCTCTGTTGGATGCGGACGTAAAGGAGGGACTTATAGAGTTGTTTGGAAAAAGTGTGCTAAGAATAGAACATAATTGTTTGCAGACATTGGCTCTTGCTTATACGGAAGGTTATGTGACAAATGAAAGGCTGAGATATACACTGAATATCCATAAAGCGGATATTTATAATTTGCTTAAGGATATGTGTGGTAAAGGCTATTTAGTGGCAGAAGGTCACGGAAGGGGGACTAAATATCATATTCCACAAGTTCGTAAGGCTTCCGATGTAAGTGATAATCTAGGAAGTAATCTAGGAAGTAATCTAGGAAGTAAACCCCAAAGAAGAATGGGTAGAGATGAACTTAGAAAAGTTATATTGGAAGTGTGTGATGAGTGGGTTTCGCTTGACCATATAGCAACTGTCATTGGTAGAAATCCGGCTTATTTGCTAACGAGTGTTATTCCTTCTATGTTAGAAGAAGGGCTTTTGGAACGTATGTATCCTCAAATCCCGAAACATCCTTATCAGAAATATAAAAAGAAGTAAGATTCGGAATAATTGTTATGGCACAGGAGGAGAAGTGGCAGAAAGATGTCTGATGTAAGATGGAATAGGGAAGATGTATGGATCAAGAGACGAGGTGGCTGACACGGTACAATGAGGTGAAGAGCTTTATTGAAAAGGAGCATCGGAACCCATCGCGGCATCGAATAGAAGAACATGATATGCTGAATTGGGTGAAATCCAATCGGAAAAAGATGAATGCTGGGGAGTTGAAGGAACCGAGGTTCAGTCAGTTCTTGGAACTGTTGGAATTGAGTAATAGGTATAAGCATATTAATCAGTGGAAGTGAAGTCCTGCATTCAGATAAAGTTAAAAAGGATTAATTTATTAACTGGATAGCAGAAAAATACGTATTTTTGCAAAAAAATAGGAATGATGACGGAATGTAACAAGATATTTCCCCAAAGCCACGAAGCCCTGCTAAGTAGTGCAGATGGTTTTACCGCCTTTAGTTTTGGCGGCTACAATATTCGTTTCCGGGCACCCTATAGTCTGGAACGGTATGTTGATGTTGTGAAGTGGGATGACGGCTATCTGGTGGTGCTGGCAAAGTACAGCCATAATGCTGAGCTCGAGGAGGAGTACATCGATCTGAAGCCTATCCTTGAGGGGTTGTATATTGACTCTGCCTCTTTCTTAAAACCCATTAAAAGTGTACGTATAGCTTATGCCTGATATCAAAACCAACTTTTTAGTGAAATATTTGCGTTAAAATATGTAAATATTGAACTTTTTCGTTGAAATTATACTATCTTTGCATGCAAATAAAACGAATGCACTAACAAACTTAATGGCATCAAAAGAACAAGTAGAAGATTTTCTGAAGCGGCTAAAGGAGAAAATCAAGGTGTTTGACATCATATTTCGTGATGACAGGGGTAAGAACCTGCAGACACTGGCCACTTTGGAAATCACTCCAACTTACCGCAAGCAGGTTATCCTGAATATTGAACCAGAAGACTATTCGGAAGGACCAATTGTGGACACTCTCAACAAGATGGGGGAGATGTGGGTTTTCGGCAAGGACGTGAAGGGGCATGAGGTGTATATCAAAATCACACTTGGCCAACCGAACAACAGCACAATCTGCATTTCTTTCCATTTAGCAGAACATCCGATGAATTATCCATTTAAAAACTGATGAATATGATTAAGCAGGTGATGAAAAGTCCGTTTAGCGAAGGTAATGCTATGCTTCATTGTGAAGCGTCAACCTTGACGTTCCGCAAGGAGGAGTTCTGTTATATCCATCAGTTTTATGAATGTGAGGATACTCATGAACGATTTACTACTACGGAACTGGATGAGGCAAACCTAGCTCAGGTGTATAATCAGTATAGGGCAAAATATGGGATTCCGTTCCCAGAGGAAATAAAGCGCATACGCCAGCATTATGGGCTATCAGCTACTAAAATGTCGGCAATCCTTGGCTTTGGAGAGAACCAGTATCGCTTGTATGAGAATGGGGACATGCCCAGTGAGGCTAACGGAAAGGTGCTGATGTCGATTATGAATCCGGACTTCTTCCTTGCTTTTGTGCTTAATTCCCGTGAACAGTTCTCTGAAGACGAATTCGCCAAGCTGATGGAGAAGACTAGGTCATGGAAGGGCGAGAAGCATTCAGAGTTTGAGGTAGAACATGTGTTTAACATCTGTCGTAGAACCATCTATAACGGTTTTGCAACACAGTCCATAGATAAGCTAAAGAACATCCTTTTATATTTTATAGAAAGGAGTGATGGCGTTTTCTTCACCAAAATGAACAAGTTGCTCTTCTATACGGACTTCTTGGCCTATCGTTTGACGGGTAAAGGAATGACCGGTCTATGCTACAAAGCCATTGCTTATGGCCCTGTTCCCTTGCACTGGGATCGTGTGTATAGCTTCTATAACGATATTAACCAGGAGATTGTGCAATACCCTGATGGAAGAGCTGGAACTAAGTTGGTTTCCAATCTGTCTCCAGACATGACATATTTCAGTGAGGATGAAAAGGAGATGCTGGAATATGTTTACCAGAGATTCAAGAAGGAAACACCGACGCAAATCTCGGAAACAAGCCATCATGAGGATGCCTGGAAGAAATACTTGAACAGTGACAGGCTTATAAGTTTTGAAATGGCCTTCTCGCTGAAAGCAATATAAAATTGCTAATTGGACGGTGGTATGTCTGAGAGGCAGGCTGGTATGGGAGTATTATGATGAGTTAGAGAGAATCTGCACTGAAGCCATAGAACTTTCACCAAATGGCCTAGTGGTTGCTCTGAATGTACCTGCTGGGCAATGGCACACGGTTCGCTCGCTGGAATCGGACAGCGTCATCTTGGAGGTTAAAGACGGTAAGTTTGAGCCACTGCAGGACTGCGATGTGGTGAAATAGCCTCACACAGATCTTTAAGATCTCACCGATTTTTGAGCGAACACGATTGCAACGCCACACTCTCAAGGAGAGAATTTCACGAATAACACGAATAGGCAAAGGGCTGATGCATAACGCATCGGCCTTTTTTATGCGTTGAAAGGACTGGGGAGTCAGTGTCTCGCGGTGGCATGAGAGTACAAGTAAAGTTGCTTAGGGCGGTACGTGTTTACAGAGCAAGGCGTTTCTCAGTTAAGTGGTGTTCTGCATAATGATTTGGCTGAGAAAATCAGTGTTAGAATCATTAGAGCCTTTGTGGCTATGCGTCGTTTCATAACGGCTAATGCTGGTTTGTTCCAGAGAGTTGGTGCATTGGAGCAGAAGCAGATTGAGACGGACAAGAAACTGGATGTGGTGCTCTACAGTTTCTGGTTCCGCTTCATCTTTAAATATAGCTATATAATCGAGATTGAGAACTATGCGAAGTTGCAGGAGATTATCGGGCGCGACTACAGCACCTTCAGCGGACTGATGCTGGAGCGCTATTTCCATCGTGTGGCGATGGAGTCGGGCCAGTTTACCCGTATTGGTCGCTGGTGGGACCGTCGGGGGGAGAACGAGATCGACATGATTGCCGAGGACGAGATTTCGGACAGCGTGACGTTCTACGAGATCAAGCGTCAGGCAGATGAAATCAGCATGGGTGTGCTGAAGCAGCGGGCAGAGGTGATGCTGCAGGCAACGCACGAGTTCAGGAAGTATGACATCCGGTACAAGGGCCTGTCGATGGAGGAGATGTAAGGGTGGATTAGGGATCAAGGGTCACGATTCAAGGTTCATGGTTAATCTTGGTAGAAATAGTCTCTCAACATACTCTTTCTGCTTTTCAAAGGGCATCTTAATACCTCCATTTTCCATGATAGCAGGATATTCCTTTGATTTTTTGGCAAAAGTTGCTCTGAAGGGTATGCCATTTAATTCTGCTTCTAAGCGCATGGCACCATTGCCCATTTCTGTCCAATGAAGGTTCTTGACGGTAATACCCTTTCCTTCGATGAT
>JAEEGH010031966.1_pt1 | contig 10144 bp, 7 predicted proteins | sample 9134181 | NCBI WGS metagenome assembly JAEEGH01 (sample SAMN16246544, study PRJNA631951) | gut metagenome | biome: gut microbiome; feature: rumen; material: DP-attached | host: Bos | place: Iran: Karaj | collected 2018-10 | reverse complement strand
CCTGTAGCTGCTCAGCACGCCCTCGTCATAATCGCCGAAGACCCTTTCTCCGTCAATCAGTTCGACTTCCGTGACGGCCGTCTTTCCTTCGACGATATGCATGTGTGAGACATCGACGCCCTTTGCCTTGACGGCGTCGTACATGATCTTTCCGTAATCGTCTGTTCCGATCGGACCGATATAGGACGCCTGCCCGCCGTTTCGCACGGTGTAGACGGCCATGTTGACGGGACCGCCTCCCGGATAGGATCTGCCATTGTCGATGTTGTTGTAATGGTCGATACAGTTGCTTCCTACTGCTGCCAGTTTCATTTTCAAACCTCCGTTTCCTGTCCATACGGATACTCCAAACGATATGCGTATGGATATGAATCTTCAATTTAATAGAGAAGGGAAGATCTACAGTCATACAGGACTTCCCCTGCGGGAAGTCCTGTATCCATACATTCAATGTTTTCTTTTCTTGCGATTAAGCAGATTTCTTGCCTCTGCTCTCGAAGTAGCGGTATGCCGGATAACCGGTGATGAACGCCAATGCCGCACAGATAAGGCTAGGGATCGGTGCATAAGTGATCTCGCCATAGATCAGTGTGCAAGTCATGAAGATGGCGATCGCAGGCATCAGCAGACCCATCGGGCACTTGTAAGTCGGATTGTAACCGCCGGCAGCGCCTTTCTTTCTCAATACGAAGATCGTAGCGAAAGTCAGAGCGTTCTTGACCAGAGCGATCATCGTGAAGTAGCCTAAGAGACCGGCGATATCTGTCGCGAAGATCAGGATGATACCCAGTGCGCACTGGACCAGGATCGAGAAGTAAGGAGTTTCCCACTTCGGATGAACTTTTTCAAACTCTTTGAAGAACAGGTTGTCCTTTGCCATAGCATACTCGATACGAGGCTGGAAAAGGATGCATGATGACAGCGAACCCAGGACGACGATGATCGCCATGATCGCAACAGCGACACCGGCGACATTGCCGATGACCGGAAGCTTAGAAGCCATCAGAGCGATCGGCGCATCGGAAGCGGCGATCTCATCGACTGTCAGCAGACCGGAAGCAACGAATGTCAGGCCGCCATAGAGAGCCAGGACGACGATCGCAGTCAGGATCAGACCTCTAGGCATGTTCTTGTGCGGATCTTTGATCTCACCGGACATGTAGCAGGCAGCCGCCATGCCATCGTATGACCAGGTCGTTCCGGCAACACCGGCGATCAGAGCTGTCAGGCCCAATGTTCCGGCACCTGCCAGAGGCTGGTTCGATAATAATAAATGAGAATTCAGATTGAAGAGACCGATACCGATGATCAGTACGAACGGAATGATCTTGAAAGCCGTGATGACGGTCTGGAAAGCGCCGCCGCCTTCAACGGATCTCAGATGCAGGAACATGAAGATCAGGACGAACGCAACAGCGACCAGCTTCAGAGTCAGATTTGACATCGGAACAAAGAAAGCCAGGTGGTTGACGATCGCCAGAGCCATGATCGAGATTGAAGGTGGGTCAGTTGCTAAGATACTGATCCAGCCGCAGAGGAACGCCAGGAAGCGTGACCCTGCCTCACGGAAATAGACATACTGTCCGCCATCTTCAGGATATGCGGACGCCAGCTCTGCATAGCAGAAGTTAGCCGGGATCTGTAAAAGACCGCCGATGATAAATGCCAGGAACAGGAATAACATGCTACCTGAAGCATTAGCGACTTCTGACAGAGAAGAGAAAATACCTGAACCTACTGTGGTACCGACGCCAAGCGCGATAACAGCTCCCAGGCCAAGCTTTCTGCCAAGCTCGTTCTTGTTTTTGGTTTCCATTTAACCCCTCCTAAATATTTTGTTTGGAACATGCAAAGAAAACCATCTGCTCTCTTCTTTGCAATCTTCCCTGCTCTTTAATTCCATCATATTACTATCTGAATGAATATGCAAGTTAATTTTATTTCAAACAGGTAAAGGGCTTTCATTCTCTTATCTTGTATATCTCAACTAGATATTTTTCCTCTGTTTTTATCTATAATGTCTGGTATTTTGCCTAATTGTTATCCCTTTTTCCATCCTTTTACCAACATCTTTATTGATAAGAATACATATATGTGCTATTTTTAACTTATCTTATATACCGCAAGGAGGATCATCATATGCACGAAAACGCTGATCTCATTCTCGTATCTGACAGTATTTTTACTGCCCTTGAACAGGACCCTTTTTCCGGCTACGTCGCGATCAAAGACGACAGGATCTGCAATGTAGGCAAAGGTCTGGTCCCGAAAGACCTCATTTGCGAAAACACGAGGATCATCTCGCTGGGAAACAGGACGATTTCGCCCGGATTCATCGATGTCCACTGTTTCTTTACCGGTCATGTCGTGCGCTTCCTCGGTGCCGATCTGCTGGACTGCATCAGCGAACACCAGGCTCTGAAGGTCCTGAAAGGATATGAAGAGGCTATTGAGCAAGGCGAGCCGCTTTTCGGACACGACCTGCGTCTCACCATCAGCAGGGAAGTCCTGGATGAGGAATTCAAAGAACGTCCTGTCGTCCTCTTCGCCAAAGGCTGCGAGACCTGCTGCATGAACACGGCCGCGATCGATTCCTATCACTTCACGCCTGACACCTGCTACCCGGAAGCCTATGTCGCCCTCTTCCCATATATCCTGGGCAACAAGGGATTCATCAGACCGCAGTTCATCGAATACATGAAGATGATGAACGCAAGAGGCATCACCTCCATCAAAGAGATGGGCTTCGATGACTTCTACACCTTCACCGACACCCTTTCTGAACTGGAAGAAGACGACGCCCTGACCTTAAGGGTCAACTTCATGTCTCAGCCGGTCGCCAGGGAAGCGGACTTCTCCTATGGCGAAACGATGAGAGAAAAGTTCAAAGGAGATAAGGTCACCTTCTCCGGATACAACCAGATGACGGATGGATCCGTCAGTGAATACAACGCCGAACTCAAGAAGCCTTACAAAGGCAAGGATTTCTGCTGCGCTCTGAACATCGACTGGGACAAACTGGCCAGAGACGCCAGGGAAGCAGACAGACGCGGCTTCCGTTTCTCACTGCACGCCCAGGGCGATGGAGCCATCGCCAGGACGCTGGACATCTATGAGAGCTGCCGGAGAGACGAGAACGGCAAAGTCATCCTCCGTCAGGCCATGACCGATCTGGAATTCTCCGATCCCGCCGATCTGGAAAGGATGGGAAAACTGGGCGTCATCGCCGAGATCTATCCGCAGATCCAGTCGATCGCCGACCGTTCCGGCAAGATCGCCATGATCAACGAAAAGATCGGTGAAGAAAGAGGCCGATATTACTGGAACAGAAGGAAGATGGCTGACAGCGGCGTCGTGATCAGCTGCGGCACCGACCTGCCGTTGCTGATAGATGACATCCCGGAATCGGTCTATCACGCCGTCGGCGGCTACTTCCCGGAAGGCGGAGAACCATTCAACAAAGAAAACACACTGAGCACAGCGGAACTGCTGAAAGCCTGGACTTACGGCGGTGCCTATAACCTGGGAAAAGAAGACCAGATCGGAACGCTTGAAGCCGGCAAGAAAGCCGATATCGCGATCCTGAACGGTGATCTATTCGGGACCCCGGTCGAGCAAGTCAGGGCTCTCAAAGTATTCATGACGATCTGCGACGGCAGGATCGTCTATGAGGAGAAATAATATGAACAAAGCTTATTTTATGGGTATCGATACCGGTACCAACTCCAGCAAAGGCGTGCTGATCGACGAAGAAGGAAAAGTCGTCTGCCAGTATGCGACCGCACACGAAATGACCAATCCCGCACCGGGCCACTATGAACATGACGCCGAAAAAGACTGGTGGGGCGACTTCTGCATCATCAGCAAGAAGCTGATCGAAAACAGCGGGGTCGACCCGAAAGACATCAAAGCCCTCGGCACGAGTGCGCTGGGTGCCGACTGTCTGCCGGTCGATGAGGAATGCAGGCCCTTACGCAAGGCCATCCTCTACGGCATCGACGCCAGAGCCACCGACGAGATCGAAGAACTCACGCAGATGTACGGCGAGGAACAGATCCGCAAGTGGTACGGCAGGGCTCTATGTTCAAGTGACGTCATGCCCAAGATCCTCTGGATCAAAAACAAGGAACCGGAAGTCTACGCTAAAGCCCACAAATTCATCACCGCCTCGACCTACCTCACCGCGAAACTGACCGACAACTACGTCGTCGACAAGTTCCTGGGCCTGGCAAGCTTCAATCCGCTTTATGGCCCGGACTGGAGACCAGTCAAGGAGTACTGCAGACCGATCTGCCGCCCGGATCAGCTGGCGGAGATCCACGAAGCGACCGATGTCGTCGGACACGTGACCGCCAAAGCAGCCGCTGAAACAGGTCTCATGGAAGGCACACCGGTACTCACCGGTACCGATGATTCCGGAGCGGAAGCGATCAGCGTCGGCGTCGTATCACCGGGCAAGATGATGATACAGATCGGATCCTCCGTCTATATGATCCTGGGCACCTCAAAGCTCATCGACGATGAACGCCTCTGGCGCGAAGAATTCATCGTACCGGGCCTCTGCGACATTTCGGCCGGTACCAATACCGCCGGATCTTTGACCAAGTGGTACAGGGATACCGTGTTCCCGGATGCCCTGCAGATCGAAAAAGAAGGCGGACCGGACGCCTATCAGACGATGATGGAAGGTATCGACAGGATCCCGCCTGGAAGCGAAGGTCTGATCACACTGCCTTACTGGGCAGGTGAACGCACACCGATCAACGATCCGCAGGCGAAAGGCATCCTCTTCGGACTCAATCTCTCCCACAGCCGGGCCCACATGTACCGCAGCGCTCTGGAAGGCATCGCCTTCTCCATCAATCAGCAGCTCACTTTGATGAAGGCGCACAATATCCCGATCGATCAGATCTTCGTCACCGGCGGCGGCACGCTCAACGAAGTCTGGATGCAGATCGTTGCCGATGTCCTGGGCATGCCGATCTCCTCACCGCTGGTCAATATCGGTGCCAGCTACGGAGATGCCCTGATGGCCGCATCCGCCATCCGCTACCCCGGCTTTGAGACCTACGACAGCATGTTGAAGTTCATCAGACCGGGCAAGACCTACTTCCCGGATATGAAAAAACATGAGATCTATCAGCGCTATCAGGCCATCTATGATGCCTTATACGAAACGACGAAAGACCTCATGCATCAGACAGACGACATAGCCACATCTATCTGATCCCTCTCTTTAAAAGGCCGGCCTCATAAGGGCCGACCTTTTAATACTGTCCGTAATATCCTCTGGGGGCATCCTCCGCTTCCGCCTGCTCCCTTGTCAGCACCGTGATCGGCTTGCCGGTCGCCAGCGCATTCAGATATACATCGCAGCTTTCTTCCAGATAGATGGCGGCGCACAGAGCCTGATCCAGATCCTTGCCATAGGCCATGATGCCGTGGTTCTTCAGGATCACACAGAGAGCGTTCCCCGCATATTTCACCGTTTCAATGCCCATCCCCTCATCGGAACTGATCGTGAACGGTGCGACATTGACCTCGTCTTTCACCTCATCGACCAGGGTCGTGGAAATGAGCGGAAGCTTGTCTGCCACCAGGGAAAGCGCAGTCGCCTTTGGCTGATGGGTATGAATGACCGCGTTGATCTTTGGCATGTGGTTCAGGATGTAGAGGATGGCCTTCAGATCGCTCGTCGGCCGCCTGTTTCCTTCCACGATGTTGCCGTTGAGATCGACGACGACGATGTCTTCCGCCACCATCGTGTCATAGCTCATCGCGCTTGGTGTGACCAGTACGACATCATCGATCTGCAGGGAGACATTGCCTCCCGACATCCGCACCAGTCCGTATCTTTCCATCTTGCGAGCTGTTTCGATCAGCTCCAGTCTTTCCTTTTCGTAACGCATCATCCGTTCCCCCTGACCTGTCTCTCATATCTTCTGCCCATGTCGATGAAATGATCATAGGCCTTCTTGAAATCATCCGCTTTGAACACCGCGCGGCCGATGACCACACCATCCGCACCGGCGCAGACCACATCCTTCAGGTTTTCATCGTTGATCCCGCCATCGACCCAGATCGGGACTTCTTCCTTCAGCATCTTCCTTGCCATCTCCACCTTCTTCAGGACCGAAGTCTGGAAAGGAAGGCCCTTCATTCCGCTCACGACCGAGACCAGCAGCAGGATGTCGATGTCGTCTTTGTAAGGTCTGATCGTTTCGATATCCGTTCCCGGATTCAGCGCCAGACCCGCCTTGATCCCGTGACCGTGGACCCTGTCGAGGAATCCTTTCACATCTTCCAGCGCTTCGACGTGGGCGCTGATCATTTCCACACCCGCTTCCGCAAGCTCATCGACATGGTCCATCGGATTCAGCACTTCCAGATGAACATCCAGAGGCACGCTCGTATAGGAAGCGATCCGGCAGACCAGATCGCAGCCGAAAGAGATCCCTCTGACAAAATTGCCGTCATCGATATCCAGATGGATGTGTTCAAAATCCTTTGCCTTGTCTAAGACCGTCTTCAGATCCAGAAGATCAGCCGAATAGATCGAGGGACTCACTGTGAACATCTCATCACCTGCACCTTTCTGCCAGCAGATCGACCGCTTCCAGAGCGGCCTCATATCGCTCGTATTTCTTCTGATAGATCCGCGCGTATTCCTGACGCGGCATATAGAGCCTTCCTTCATGGACCATGCGCGAAACACCTTCTTTCAGATCCCTGAAAGCTCCGCAGGCGATGGCTGCACCGATCGCAGCTCCTTTTGCTCCGATCTGCGATCCTTCCAAAGTCTGTATCGGTATCTGCAAGGCGTCGGCCATCATCTGTGACCAGACCTCAGAATTCGTGATGCCTCCGGAAAGCTTGGCGATCCGATAGGACGAGACCGGCCTTTGCAGATTGTGCACATGATGCACGCTCGAGAAGACGACACCTTCATAGATCGCCCTTAAAAGCGAGGCGCTGTCGTCTTTGGCGCTCATGTTCATGAAAGCGGCACCGGCATCCGGATCGCTGGCACTGGCATAGAGATACGGAACGAAGATCACGTGGCTTTCTTTCGGATCCCTTCCTTCCACGAGCCTGTTGCACATCCCGTAGATCTCCTCGTTCTTCAGACCGGGAGCGTACTCTCTGATGATCTTCTCGATATACCAGTTGAAATTGCTGGCGGAAGTCGGCGTCGAATCCTCCATCAGGAAGAGACCTTCCACATAGGAAGTCGTTGCGGTGTTGGTCCGCTTCTCATGATCCCTGGCCGCATCCCTGGTCAGGAACTCGTTGATCGACCAGGTACCGGCGATCAGACAGAGCTCATCATCGGAAAGGATGCCGCTGGCCAGAGCATTGGCATCGATATCGAAATAGCCTGCCGCCACAGGCGTTCCTTCCGCAAGGCCCGTCTGCATTCCTGCCTCTTTACTGATATATCCGGCGATCGCCGTGCTGTGCAGGATCGGCGGCATCTTCTCGAAGCACTCTTCTATTCCCAATATCCGGAACAGTTCGATATCATAGTCCTGCCCGTCCTGATCGAACAGGCTCGTCGAAGAAGCTTCGGTGATCTCGCCAAACACTTCCCCTGTCAGTCTGTATCGCAGATAGTCCTTGATCGAAAGGATCCATCTCGTCTTTTTCAGAACCTCTTCATCATTCGCCTTGAACCAGGGCAGAAGGACTGCCGGCTGTGCCGACCACAGCGTCTGTCTGGTCTTTGGAAAGAGCCTTCTTTCCGTGCCGTTCTCTTTGAACTCTCTGACCAGATCGCTGGCCCTGTCATCCGTTGAAACGATGACCGGATAGACCGTTTCCATTTTCTCATCTGTGAAGACAAGTCCGTTTCCATAAGCCGTGATGCCGATCGCCGCTATCTCTTTGCCATCGATACCGGCCTTTTCGATCGCCGTCCTGATGACTTCCGCATTCGCCTTCCACACATCATCCGCATCTCTTTCCGTAAAACCGGGATGCGGAGTGGAGATCGCGACCTGCAGCGCCGAAGAAGATATCTCGTTTCCATCGAGATCAAAGATCGCGCATTTGATGTCGCTTCCCCCATTATCCAGTCCCAGAAGATACTTCTTCATCTTCAACTGATCCCCCTTTTCAAAACAGAGATCTGCAGATCCATTCATCTTCCCATGATCTTTTCGTGTTCTCTGCTTTCAATATATCACCTGTCCATCCGCGATGACAAACCCTTCAGAAAGCGAGTGAAGAGAGGCCCTCTTTCTTTTGTGTTAAGATGAAGACTGTAAAGGAGCGTCCCCTATGATCTATAATACAGAAACATTCAAAGCCGATAAGTTCACGCCTGCCCGCTTCGAATCTGACGGTTCCGTCAAGATCGGCGGCAAGAAGATCCCTTATCACACCGTCAGTGAAGACAATGTCTTCTACAACAAGAATGGTGAACCGATCGCCTCGATCTTCTCCTATTCCTACTTCCGTTCCGACGTCAAAGACACAAAAGATCGCCCGGTCATCTTCGGCTACAACGGCGGCCCCGGCAGCTCATCCATGTATGTCCACGCCGGCTTCCTCGGAGCAAGAAGGATCACCTACGGCGAACCTGACCGCCCTTCCTCTTTCGGCCCTTACGAGGTCATCGACAACCCGGAATGCCTCCTGGATGTGGCGGACATCGTTCTCGTCGATCCGGTCGGTACCGGCTACGGCGTCCTGATCGATCCGGAAGAAGGCAAGAACTTCCTGGGCATCGAAGAAGATGCGGAAGCGCTGCTGAACTTCATCGAAGCGTGGCTGCGCCGCTATGACAGGATCCTGTCTCCGAAATACCTGGTCGGTGAAAGCTACGGCTGCACCAGATCGGCAGAAGCCGCCGGCATCGCTGCGACCAGAGGCAAAGAGAGATCCTACGGCATCGCCTTCGACGGCATCGTCATGATCGGCAACACCGTCACCATCGGCAAGTACTTCAACAGGGAAGTCCAGGTCGAGGAATCCGTCCTCTTCTTCCCCACCTTCGCGGCTATCAACCACTATCACAACCATCCCTCAGATCAGAGCGTTGAGGAGTTCGTCAAGGAAGCCAAGGCTTTCGCGGACCACGACTACCTGCTGGCACTGTACAAAGGCGAAGCTCTCGTCGGCGAAGAGCGCGAAGAGATCATAAAGAAGATCACCTACTACACCGGCGTATCCAAGGAATTCCTGGAAGCCAGAGCCCTCAAGATCGATGAGTCCGGATTCCGTTCCGAAGTCATCAAGCACAAGGGCCTCGCCTGCTCCAGATACGACGGCCGTCTCACCCGTCCGCTTCTCGTACCCGGGAAGGTCGAAGAGAAGGTCGGCCCCGGAGATGACGCCACAGGCGACCGCTATGACTCCTTCTTCTATTCCGCACTCAACGGAGTCATCCTCCCCTATCTCAACGTCAAGCTCGACCGTCAGTATCTGACCTACATGATGCACCGCAACAAGGAAGGCAAGTACGGCTGGAACATCGAGACCAAGGGCGGCACCACAGCCGAAAGACTGCGCTCCGCCATGACCACCACGTTCGGCATGAGGACATTCTTTGCCAACGGCTGGTATGATGACTGCACCGAGATCGGATTCGTTTACTACACGATGGATCACGCGGGACTTCCCAAGGACCGCGTCTACGTGAAGGGATACAAGTCCGGCCACATGATCTACATCAGCGAGGAGAACACAAAGGAACTGGCGGAAGACATCAGGACCTTCGTGCTGGGCGGAGATCCCACAGTTTCCTGATTGTTCGCTGAATAATATTCAATAAAGTGAAGGGAGCTGCGGCTCCCTTCTTTCTGTTTGACTCTGCTTTAAAGCGCGAAAATATTTCATTGTATTGTATTCATGCTGAGAGTATAATTATGTCAAATTCTCTAGAGAGGTGTAATTTTATGGACAAAAACCGCGCATGGAGACTGCTTGAGGAGATGAGTTTCGTCCGCGTAGCCGGATCAAAAGAAGACCTCAAGACAGCCAATATACTTAAAGCCCACTGCGATGAAGCCGGTGTTCCCGCCGTCATCGAGGACTTTGAAGTCGAGAACGCAGTCATCACCGAAGCGACCTTTGAGGTCCTCGAGCCCGAATACTGCAGCTATCCCGTCATCGGCATCGGCAAGACGCCCAACACCAAGAA
>JAEEGH010031963.1_pt1 | contig 10144 bp, 10 predicted proteins | sample 9134181 | NCBI WGS metagenome assembly JAEEGH01 (sample SAMN16246544, study PRJNA631951) | gut metagenome | biome: gut microbiome; feature: rumen; material: DP-attached | host: Bos | place: Iran: Karaj | collected 2018-10 | reverse complement strand
GATCAATGAAGCTGCCTCCAGCACGTTCCGAATGGGCGTGAGTTTCAATCCGGGCAGGTCCGTTCTGACCCCCTCCGGCACGAGCACGTTGGTGTACCCCAGGCGCAGGCACTCCTTCAGGCGGGCGTTCATCTGACCCACCGTCCGCACGTCGCCGGTGAGGCCCACCTCGCCGATGGCGGTTCCGAAGAAGTGGAATTTGCTGACGCTGAGTCGATCCTCTTCCTCCGGCGAAACCAGGATCATCATAGTGTAGAACGGGAGGCGGTGGAAGGTGCTAAAGACAGAAAGCAGCAGATACAGCGCGAAAACAAAGATCAAACTTGCGGTGGGATTCTGGAAAAGATGCGAGAATAGCAGGACCAGAACGATCCCCGCCGGGATGGATGCGAACAGGTACTGCCGCGAGCGGTCTCCGTTGCGGTTGGGATGGTTGTCGGCGTAGGATGCGATCATGGGGTCGTTGATCGCGTCCCAGACGGTGCAGATGCTCATGAGCGTTGCAAGGATGCCAGGGCGGCAGCCCAGGACGTTGGTGCAGAAGAACAGCATGAACGTGTTCAGGTATGATGAGCGAAGGTTGTCGGCAATGCTGATGGCGGCATAACCAAGCCGTTCCGCCAAGCCGAGGATGGTTCCCTTTCCTTTTTCTTTCATGACGTTTAACCTCCTTTGGGTCCAATCTGGAAAGCGCCTTGTTTGCACCGATTTTTTGACGGGATATTCGCTTTTCCTGCCTTGTTATACCCAAAAACATTGTATTTTCGCTCCTTGGGCAAGTCAACAGAAACGGACACCCTGGAGTATACGGATTCTTTGTAGCAGTACCCAAATAAACGATAGCAACCATTGCCGCTAAAAAGTTTTCTCATGGTGGATCAAAGTGGTATAATAATCAAAAAGCTTTTCAAACCGGCGATAAAGGAGAGAAACTAATGAATATCGACCAGCTGAAGGGCGTTATCGCTATCGATGAGGAGGGCTCGGCCTCCCAGGCGGCCAAACGGCTTTTCATCTCACAATCGACCCTTTCCAACTCCGTAGCGAGCCTGGAGCGCGAGGTGGGCTTCCCGATTTTTGAACGCAGCAATCGCGGTATGCGGCTCACCGCCCAGGGACGCAGACTCGTCACCTATGCCCGGAGCATCCTGAATTTTTCCCAGGACATCCTGGCAATCTCTGACAGTGCTCGAAAAGTATGCCGTTTTCGCCTTGTTTCAGCTCGGGAGGAACATCTTAACAAGGCATTCACCGCATTTTGCCTGGCTCACAAAGACGATGCAAGAATTGATATTTCGTATGCTTCAGCATCTGTCGAACACACGATCGAAATGATCTACCGAAATCTGGCGGACTACGGAATCATCTGTATCGACAAACCGATGCAAAAACAGGTCGAGGATCACTGTAAAAGCCGCAGCGTGGCACTTAGGCCTCTGATAGATATGACACTGGAAGTAATCTGCGCCGCGGATCACCCACTGATGTCTGAAGACGACCTGATCCATTCACTGCCAGCCTTTCCATGTATCGCGCCACCGGATTATGCCAGTCATCTGTTCATCGAGGAGGTAGAACGGAGGACCGGTGTCCCGCTGAAAGATGAGTGCCGCAGAATCATTGTTGCTGATCGGGAAACACGGCTGAGTCTGCTGTCTCAGGGAGTTGGGTATATGTTCGGCATTTTGGACAAGAACGCCGCAGATAATTGGAACCTGGCGTCAAGAGAGCTGGACGTACGCTACGGCATTTACACGCTGGTCAGTGAAGACAAGAAAAATGATCCGCTTGTCCTGGAATTCGAGCAGCTGCACAAAACCTACACCGAGCAGATGCAAATCTGAGAATATTGGATCTGGGCGGTAGCTTTTCGACCTGAGTCATGGTATGATCCAAACAAAAGACATTCCTCGTTACGGACGGATCGCTCAGCGTAGGAAATAATATAAACCAATACGGAGGAAACGAATCATGAGATTTTCAGAAGAGCATGTGAAAATGATCCAGGCGCTGTCCGACGCTCCGGGTGCTTCCGGCTTCGAGGACGAGGTGCTTGCCGTCGTCAGGGCTGCACTAAATGGGATCTGCACGTTCGAAGAGGACAAACTGCGTAACCTGTACCTTTACCGCAGGAATCATAGTGGAAAGAAGCCGATTCTGCTGCTGGACGCCCACGGGGATGAGGTGGGCTTCATGATCCATTCCATCAAGCCCAACGGGACCCTGCGCTTCGTGGGGCTGGGCCATATGGACCCGCGGGGACTGGCCGGTTCCGAAGTGTTGGTGCGAACGCTGGGCGGCGAATATATCCGCGGGGCCATCGGCCTCAGACCCCCGCATTTCTCGGGTGGTAAGCAGGATCCTTTGCTGGAAATCCGTGATTTCTCCATCGACATCGGGGCTCGCAGTGCAAAGGAGGCGATAGAGGATTTCCACATCGGTATCGGCGAACCGGTCGTCCCCGCCACGCGCTGCCATTTCGATGCGGAGCATGGCCTGTTCTTTGGCAAGGCTTTCGATTGCCGTATCGGCATCGCCGCGCTGATCGCAACGCTGCGGCGGCTGGACGGACTGGACCTTCCCTTCGACGTGGTCGGTGTGATCTCCGCCCAGGAAGAAGTCGGCGACCGGGGCATCCGCGCAGCTGTGACACGGGTAAAGCCGGATATCGCGATCTGCTTCGAGGGCTGTCCGGCGGACGATACCTTCACGGAGCCCTACGCCATCCAAACCGCACTGAAATGCGGCCCCATGTTCCGGTATATGGACGTTTCGGTCATCTGCTCTCCGCGCTTCCAGCGCTTTGTGCTCGATACGGCGAAGAAGCACGGCATCCCGGCCCAAGCGTCTGTCCGCGAAGGTGGCGGCAACAACGGCGCGGTCATCAACCTTGCAAACGACGGCGTCCCGGTGGTGGTGGCAGGCGTTCCTGTTCGCTATATCCATTCGATGACTTGCATTACGGCCTATGAGGATTTTGAGAGTACAGCGGAGCTGGTCGCGATTCTGGCGAAGGAGCTCAATCCGGATATCCTCGCTGCTTTCTAATCCGACAAACAGGACTGTACTGGTCTGCGAACAAATCGTCCTAAGTTCGGCTGGATCATGCGGGAGGATGCCGTATTGTCACCTTCGGCAAAGCGGTTTTTTTAGATGCTGAATACTTATCTTTCTTAAGAATCTTTAAAAGCTTTTCAATCCATTTTTGCACGGATCACAGAAGTCCGTGCTTTTTCAGTAGTAGATTACTTAATGCCAAGTCAGTGTTAAGGTCTATTCTTTGAATATTGCAAACAATCATGCCTTTATACAGTTGCTAAATTGCAAAAAATGACGTTTATACATAGCTTTTTGGGACCGTCAATAAACGCTCGCGGGGTCAAAAAGGGGTCAAATCCCCAAATGGGTGCAAAATCGGGGTGATTATATCAACCCTAAGATACGAAAAAAGCCCGGAAATCCGGGCTTTTTCGATGGTACGAGTAGTGATAACGGATTCAGCAGCGAACGGCCTTATTCCAGAGATAGAAAAAGAGTATACTGTAAAATGGTATTATAAAGGATTCTTTGAGCGTATCTCAAATACTCGACAGCCCCCTGAAGGGATCTTCCAGGGACCATGCGGCATTCCAGGATTCCGTATTGCTACGGACCCTTTTGTAAATTCCTGATTCAGAGTCAGGTCGATCATGGAGCCTTCAATAATATACACATACTCCCAGAAATCATGGATCTGAGGGCCTTCGGGAGAAGTGTCCGCATATGGTTCAAATTCCGCAACATGGATGAGGCCAACGCCATCCGCTGCCCTGGCGAATACATAATGGGAGATCCCCTTACGACCGGTGGGCTCAAGCGGGAATTCGGTAAAGTCAATAAACTCAAAGGATTCGAATGCGAATGACATGCCGTTAACCTCCTATGCTAAAGAAATCCGTTTTCAAGAAAAAGCGGAAGCATCCGATTCAAAACCGGAACGCCGGCTGTTGAAAACAACGCTTGCAAAAAACTTGATTACTGATGGCTGCACAAAAACATCAAAGCCAATACGACCCGGAGTTCCTGCTAATCAAACTCCGGGTCGCATCGTCAGGAGAGGGATTGGTTATCCGTTGATGAGCTTCATGAAGGATTCGGTAAAGGCGGTCATGTTCCTGAAGGCGATGAGCAGCGTCACTGCCAGCACGATCACGCCCAGGATATTGATCACGAGACCGTTGCCATGGCCGTCCATGTACTTCTTGTCATTGCAGACGATCATGAGCAGAATGGCGGTGATGGGCAGCAGGAAGGCGTTGGCAGCCTGGGCGAAAAGGATGATCTCCGTGGGAGACGCGCCCAAGGTGCACACAGCCACCAGACCGAAGACGATGACGATGCCCCAGATGGCCATAAACCGCTTTTTCTTCATATCCTCGCCCCAGCCAAGGATGCCAGAGCTGGCGAACGCCGCCGCCAAAGGCGCCGTGATGGCGGAACTCATGCCCGCTGCGAACAGGCCGATGCCGAAGGCTACCGTAGCCCAGCTGCCCAGGATGGGCTTGAGCTGTTCCGCCATGGCTTTGCCGCTGGCGATAGCGGCCGTGCCGGAACCGTCATAGCAGACGGCGGCGGTGATAACGATGCACATGGAGATGATGCCGCCCAGGCCGATGGACAGGATGGAGTCGGTCAGGGAGGTCTTCAGCGCTTCGTCCTTATCCCCATCCTTGCCCCACTTCTTGGCGGAGGAGGAGGCGTGCAGGTAGATGTTGTAGGGAACGACGGTGGTACCGATAAGGCCGGTCACATAGAACCAGGCACGATTCATTTGGGGCACCCGGGGTACAAAAAGGCCCTTGAGCACTTCGCCAAAGTTGGGCTTCACGGCGATGGCGGTGATGAGGAACAGGATGCCCATAAGCACCACCAGGGCGGTGAGCACCTTTTCCACGATATCATATTTGCCGGAAAGCAGCAGACCTGCCGCCACGGCGAACACGAAGATGGCCACGGGAATCTTGCCGAGACTGGGCCAGATGGCCTGCAACCCCAGGATGCCGCCGGAGATGTTGCCGGTCTCATAGGCTACGTTGCCGATGAACACGGCGCCGATGACCAGGATGGCTAAGAGAATGCGGACGCCCTTGCCGGTATATTTCTCACGCAGCGCTTCGCCGAGGCCGACCTTCTTCACGATGCCCAGCTTGGATGCCATGCTCTGTAGGACGATGACCGAGATGGTGGAGAACAGCAGCGCCCACAGCAGGGTGTAGCCGTAGCTGGCGCCGGAAACGGTACAGGTGGTGACGGTGCCGGGGCCGATGAATGCAGCAGCAACGACAGCGCCGGGGCCCACTTGCTTGAGCCTTTTCCAGAAATTACTCATAGTTCCCTCCTTTTTTCACTTGGTTTCATATGTAGACAGGCAGCTTAGCAGATTCTGCCTGATCTATCCGATTGCTTTATGCTTTCCGCTTTTTTTGTTCCAGGTAGTCGTTGAGTTCGCTGTTGAGGATGTCGGTGACGAACATGTGGCCGGGGGAATGGGTGATGACGATGGGCGGCTTGGCGTTCTCTATGGCCGCCTGGGGGGTGACGCCGCAGGGCCAGAACACAGGCACCTCTCCAGGATAGACGTCCACCGCTTCGCCGTAGTCTGGCTGCATCACGTCCGTGACCCCGATCTTCTCGGGTTCACCGATCTGGATGGGGGCGCCGTGGACGTTGGGCATAGCTGATGTGATCTCATACGCCCGTTTTGCGTCTTCCGGCGTCATGGGCCGCATGGAACAGACCGTGGGGCCTGAGAAGGGGCCCGCCGGCTTGGTCATGACGCTGGTTTTGTACATGGGCACGTTCCGTCCCGTGGCGATATGGCGGATCTCGATGCCGGCCTTCATCAACGCCTCTTCGAAGGAGAAGCTGCAACCGATGAGGAAGCCCACCATGCCCTCCTGCCAGTAGGGCGTGGCGTCGGTGCACCGGTCCACCAGCTTGCCGTCCTTGTAGATGAAGTACTCGGGAATATCGGTGAGGATGTTGCCGTCCTCGCCCATGTCGTGGGTGTGGGGATCGCCGTCCAGCACCTCCAGGATGGGGCAAGGACCGGGGTTCAGACGAGCGAACTCCTTGAAGTCCTCGGCGTATTCTCTGGGCAGGATCACCAGGTTTGCCTGGGCGTACCCGGCGCACATGCCGGCCGTGGGGATGCTTTTGACCTTTCCGGCGCGCACCAGACGTCTGAGTTCTACGGGGGCCATGTTCACATACTGGCTGATGTCAAAGTTGGGCATGGGTTCCTCCTTTATGCGTCGTAGTGTTGTTCCTCAATGCAGATGTCATATTCCTTCCCGTCCACATGGATCAGGTAGCGTCCCGAAAGCGGCTCAGGCTGAGGCTCAGGTTCTGGCGTTAACCGGGCCAAAAATCGTTTTTCCAAATCGTCCAAGGCCTTCCGCTGCCGCCGATACACCGCCTGGGCCGCCGCCACGGACACGGGGCGGAACCGGACCCTGTCGCCGGCCTTCAGCTGAGCAAGGAGGGGCAGGTCCGCTGTGATCACGCAGCCCAGCTTGGGATAGCCCCCGGTGGTCTGCCGATCCGCCATCATGACGATAGGCTGGCCGTTGGTGATCTGGATGGCGCCGAAGCAGATGCCGTCGGAGATGATGTTCCCGTCGCTGCCGGCGGCCCGCTCCACCGCCGGGCCGTCCATGCGGAAGCCCATGCGATCGCTCTTATCGCTGAGAGTGTATTCGCTCTTTGCAAACGTCCGCTTTCCGATGGCGCTGAACAGATCGTCCTGGGGCCCATAGGTGAAGCGGACTTCGATGTTGTCCTGCAGGGCGGGCAGCATCTTCTCCGGCACAAACCGTTCCTCCAGGTCGGGGAGCCAGGCGCAGGGGGCTCGGAGGTTGATCCTGTCCCCATCCCGGATGGCCCGGCCTTCCAGACCGCCCACGCCGCCCTTCAGGAAGGTGGATCGGCTGCCCATGACCTCCTCCAGGTCCAAACCGCCGGCAAAGGCGATGTAAGCTCGGGCGCCTCTTTTAGCCAAAGGCAGAGAGAGGATGTCGCCTGCTTCGGCAAGATAGGCCCGGTCGTTCTCGATGGGCTGTCCGTTCAGGGTAGGGCCGAAGTCGCCGCCGGAAATGGCGAATATCTCCGCTTCGTCAAAGACGATGGTGGGGCCCATGACAGTGGCCTCGATGACGGCCTCCGACCGGGGATTGCCCACCAGGATGTTGGCAAGCTCCATGGCGTAGTGGTCCATGGCGCCGCAGACCGGCATGCCGTACCGCTGATAGCCGATCCGACCCTGGTCCTGGACGGTGGTCAGCATGCCCTTCTTCCGGAAGGTGATCATGTACGGTCACCTCCTTCCGCGTATTCCTCGGGATAGTTCTCCCGGCGAATGCGCTCGTATTCTTCTTCGCCGATGGGATAGAAGATCATGTTCATGCCTGCGTCCACCAGGATGGCCTTTTCCCGCTTGGGGTCGTAGAGCCGGAGCGGCGTCTGCCCGATGAGCTGCCAGCCCCCGGGGGAATCCAGGGGATAGATGCCTGTCTGGGAGCCGGCAATGCCCACAGATCCGGCCGGGATCTTCACCCGGGGCGTGGTCAGTCGGGGCGTGTGGAGGCGCTCGTCCAGGCCCCCCAGATAGCAGAATCCGGGCAGGAAGCCGAGCATATAGTTCAAATAGGTGGGGGCGGTGTGGAGCCGGACGACCTCCTCTGGGGTCAAGTCATGGAGCTTTGCTACGTTCTCCAGGTCTGGTCCATGTTTCCCGCCGTAGAGCACGGGCACCCGGATCTCCCCGGCAGGCGGGATCTCCGCCTCTTTTAGACCGTCCACGATGCGGCTCAGCTGTTCATACAGCCGGGCGTAGCCGATGACCTCCGGCCGGTAGTGCACTGTGACAGAGCGATAGGTGGGGACAAGCTCCGTGATCCCTTCGATCTGGGCCCCTTCCACGGCCACGGTGAAGGAGCGGACCTGCTTGTTGATCTCCTCTGAGATTGCGTTTCCGAATTCGACGCACAAAGAGCAATCGGAGGAAGTCAGGATCTTTGCCATAGCTTCCTCCGTATGTTATGAAATAAATGTATGGAACGGAGCCAGGGCGATGCCCTCCTCCAGGAGCTTCTGCCGGATACGGCTGGTGAACGCCAGAGCCTTGGGGCCATCGCCGTGGACGCAGATGGAATCGGCTTTCACAGGGATGTCCTTGCCGGTGATGGCCGTGACCTTGCCCTCCTTGATCATGCGGATCACCCGGGCGATGGCCAGTTCCTCATCCTCTATCATGACGCCCGGCTTCTTCCGGTTCACCAGGGAGCCGTCCTCTTCATAGGCCCGATCGGCAAAGATCTCGCTGGCGGACTTGAGCCCCAAATCCTCCGCGGCTTCGATGAGCTTGGAACCGGACAGGCCCAACAAAATGATGTTGGGATCGAAGTCCTTCACAGCCCGGCAAATGGCCAGCGCCAGGTTGATATCCTTTCCGGCGGTGTTATACATGGCGCCGTGGGCCTTGAGATGCTGTATCTCCAGCCCGAGCTTTTTTGCGAACGCCGCGAAGGCGCCCAGCTGATAGAGGGTATAGGCGTATTCCTCGTCGGGGGTCAGCTTCATGTCTCGACGGCCGAAGCCCATGAGGTCCGGATAGCCGGGGTGAGCGCCAACGCACACACCCTTTTCCTTGGCCATGGCCAGGGTCCTGTTCAGCACCACCGGGTCCCCTGCGTGCCAGCCGCAGGCCACGTTGGCGGAGGTCACCTGCTTCAACACCTCCGCGTCGCAGCCAATCCTGTACGCGCCGAAGCTTTCCCCCAGATCGGAATTCAGATCCACCATGAACATATGCACGCCTCCTGTCCGTCGGTTTTGTGCTGGATGATCTATGTCCAGTATACCTGTTTTTCGGGATTCTTTCAAGACGGGCATTCCAAACTTTTTCGACCGGCCCGAATCCCCTTCGTTGACGCGGGGCGGGATTTGCGGTACAATGTCCTCATGGAAGATATGGTCTATGACGTGATCGCCACCGAGATGGTGATGCCGGAGCAACGGTATATTCGCAGCGAAGGGGGGCTCTACGCCCTCATGGTGGTGTGCGCGCTGCTGGTGATCGGCCTGGGCAACCGGCTTCAGACGGCCCTGGACCTGCCGCCGGTGCTGATACAGGGGACCCTGTACGCGCTGCTGATTGCCCTGGGATACTGGGTGCTGCGGTATCGGCTCACGGGCCATCGGTACACGCTGACGGACAAAGCTTTCTTCGTGACCCGTCTCACGGGCAAATCGGAGAAGCTGGTCGCCGAGATACCCCTGGAGACCATCGAGTATGCCGGGCCCTACGACGGGGCGAAGCTGAAGGAGCTGGGCTGCCGCGTGGGCCCCAACGTGCGGGTGGGAAAGCTGGAATCGACCACCATGCTGATCTACCAGGAGGACGGGGCCTTGCAGGCGCTGTGCCTCAGCGCCGGAGAGAATATGAAAGGAAAGCTGACGGAACCATGGAAGAGTTGAAGCCCATGACAGCGGCTGAGTTTTTCAGCGTGACCACCTGCCTGGTTTTGCCGGAACGGTGCCTCGGGTGCCTGGCCGCGGCGGATGTGAAGGACGGGAACGGCCGTTTGCTGGTGAAGGCGGGGGAGCGGATCAGCCCGGAGCAGCACAAGGCCATAGAGACCGCGGCCCGGGCCGGGGAGCTGCCCTGCCTGGAAAAGGGATATGTACGGGTGGTGCTGGAGTTTTCACCATGCAGCTGTTGCAATGGCTGAGCTGCCTGAAGGCGGGGAACACGCCCCACGCGGTGTTTTTGGTTGGCCCTGCCGGCAGCGGAAAAAAAGAATATGCCCGTCAGGCGGCGGCCCTGTACCTGCTGGGCCGGGAGGATGTGGGGAAGCTCTCCGAATGCCCCTTCTTCCAGGAGCTGCCGGACTATGCCATCAAGACGGTCAGAGCCTGCTGTGAGGAACTGAATCGGCAGGTCTTTGCCCGGGGACGACGGTGCCTTCTGATCCCGGACGCCCATAAGCTCACAGCCCAGACCCAGAACGCCCTGCTAAAGACGTTGGAGGAGCCTCCGGAGGACGCTTTGCTCATTCTCACTGGCAACGAGCAGGCAGTGCTGCCTACCATCCGCTCCCGCTAC
>JAEEGH010031962.1_pt1 | contig 10145 bp, 4 predicted proteins | sample 9134181 | NCBI WGS metagenome assembly JAEEGH01 (sample SAMN16246544, study PRJNA631951) | gut metagenome | biome: gut microbiome; feature: rumen; material: DP-attached | host: Bos | place: Iran: Karaj | collected 2018-10 | reverse complement strand
GCGAGGCCATCCCCGCCGAGGCCCATACCCCCGGCACGATGCAGCACACCATCGCCCACGACGGATCCTGCAGCCATGTGTGCCGCGCGATGCCGAACGCCGCCAGCGCCTGGTTCAGCATCCCGTTCTCCGTCGGGTCGAACATCAGCTTCCAGAGAAGCGTCACCACAAGCGCACTCGTGAGGTGCGGGAGGAAATACACAAATCGAAAAAACACCTTGCCGCGCGGGATCTCGCAGAGCAACACCGCCAGCAGCACGGGCGCCGTGAAACCCAGGACGAGCGTGATCGCCACGTATTCGAACGTCCGACCCCACGCCTTCCAGAAGCCGGGATCGGATGCGACGCGTATGAAGTTGTCCAGCCCCTCCCACGCCGACGCCCCCACGATCCTGTAGTCCTGGAACGCCATCACCGCGCCTCTTATGAGCGGGTAGTAGCTCCAGAGCGCGATCGACGCCACCGCCGGCAAAAGGAAGAGCCAGGGGGCAAGTCTCGCGGAACCCGTAGTCCGGCTCGCGTCGCTCCGCCCTTCCCTCCTGTTGTCCTCTTCTCCTGTTGTCCTCCTACGCCCCTTAGAGAAAACCAACCATCCGCAGATGAGCGCGGTGATGAGCACCACGCCGAGGACGACTCGCGCGACGGGGCGCTTGGCCTCGACCGCGCTCTTGTCGGCGGCGAACATGAGGCCACGGTTGGCGTCGACGGTGACGGAGGCGAGGGCCGCCTTGCAGTCCAGATCCTTTCCGGCGTCGGAGAGGAGCAGCCCCAGAAACCGGCGCTGCACCAGGTCGCTCGCGCCCTGCCAGAAGCCGACGTGCGGCTCGGTGACGGCGCGGATGCGGCCCGCCGCGAGGTCCGCGTACATCTGCCGGATGCCAGGCGGCACCTCGGCGAGATGCTCCTTGAAGCCGAGGCGTTCGAGGTCGGACGGCAGGCACCAGCGCGCGCGCCCCTCGGCGACGTTCTTGCGCACCGTCTCGTCATACACCTCCGGCGAGGCCAGCTCGTTCACGCACGCCCACACCGCGTCGCGCTCCTCCTTGGGACGGCGGCCCACGCCCTCCGTGAGCGCGTAGAAGTGCTTGTGCGCCTGAAGGACCGGGCGGCACGACGAATCCGCCGCCGGGAACGGCATGAGGCCTATCTGCTCGGCGGGGAAGTTGAGGTTCTCTGTGAGGTAGGCCACGAGGTCTTCGCCGCCGAAGACGGAGACTATCTCGCCCTGAACGAACATGTCTGCCACCTCGTTCGAGAGCGAGAGATGCGGCAGCGCGCGCACCACCCCGCGCGCAATGAGACGCTTGAGGAACTCGGCGGCGCGCAGGCATTCTGGCGAATCGAAGCACGCCTCCCACGCCTCAGCGCCGCCAGGACGCTTCACCTTGCGCACCACGTCGCCGCCCGCGGCGCCCACCCAGGGGAGGAAGCCCCAGGGGCGGTTCTCGATCCCGAACGCGCGCTGGCCGCGCTGCACGGACGCGCCGGGGATCGTCTTGTCCGCGAACGTCAGCTTCACGCACCATTCCTCGAACTCGTCCCATGTCGCGGGCGGCTTTTCAGGGTCCATTCCGGCGGCCTTCACGAGATCCTTGCGGTAGAGTATCCCGTAGTAGGCCACGCCCGCGACTGGCACTGCGTACACCTTGCCGTTCTTCGTGGCCACCTCGCGCCAGAGCGGCGGCACATTCTTCCAGCCGGGCCACTTCGCCTCGGCGTCGGAGAGCTTCCCGTCGCCGTCGAGGTCATCGCCCAGCCATTCGTTGAGAGGATGGCAGAAGCCCTCGTCGATGTCATGGCGCAGAATGTGGAACCAAGCCTTGTAGACGTCGGGCGCGGAGCCGCCGGCCATCGCGAGCATGAACTGCGAGCGCCCCCCCGCCCCAGGGAGGGCGAGCCCGCCCCACTGGAGCGGGCGTATCTCGGGATGCGCCGCGGAGAAGCGCAGAAGCTGCTTCGTGGACGGGTCCTCCGGATGGTCGGGCCGGTAGCACATCAAGAACGTGACGTCCACGGCGCCGGCGCACATCACGAGCGCCAACGCGGACAAGGATATGACATACCGCCTCATGAACATCTACAGTCCCAACCATTCCTTTGCGGATATTATCACGTCGAAATATCCGTTCTCCCTGACAGACGGTGAGAGTTCCCCGTCATAGACAAGAGCCGTTCTAATCGACTTCCTGCCGCGGATCGGAACCCGTGCGATCTTCCTCTCGACTTCGGCCTCAACCGCTTCGTCTATGTGCGCCGATCTCTTCACCTCGACTATCTCCAGCGCATTGCGCATCTGCATGAGAAGATCAATCTGAACACCATCGTCCGCACCCCTGCCCCGTTTACGATACGGAGCGGCAGACAGTATCAAACTGCGCCCTGGATTCAACATCGGAAGCAGTTCTTTGTAGTGATTCACCACCAATGCCTCGAATTGCAGGCCAAGAATGGTCTGCCATCCAGCAAGGGCGTCAAGGGACTCGAATTCAAAGGAGTCAGATTTGATCGCTGCTATGCGAGGCTCCATGTGGTGAAGATAGAAACGCGCGTAGTTGTCGCGTATGCGGTAAAGCTCTATCTTTGCCGATCTGCCGGTCTCGGGATTGAGGCCCCCATCGCTGGCGACAAAGCCCGCCGATTCCAATTCCTTCAAATGGCGCGAAAGATGTCCGTTCCTGTCAATCGACAGCTTCGCGGCTATCTCGCTTCCAGTCAAGGCTCCGGCCGAGAGTGCCCGGAGGATGGCCTTCTTCGTGGTTGCCGAGTCTTCGAATATCTCGCTGAATATCTGGTCAAACTCCTCCACAAGCGCACCTGTCGAGAGAAAACACATTCTTCGGATGTTTTCGTCGGACGAAGCGGATGGATCTATTTCCTCCAGATACTTGGGCACGCCGCCCGTCACAGACAACACGTCAAGGATCTCGCGCACATCGAGCCGTGCCGTCTTCCTGTCCCAGAACCGGACACATTCCACAAGCGGCAGCTCCTCAAGCGTTATGTTCAAGGATATCCTTCCGGCGAACGACGAAGACCCCAGTATGTTGCAGTTTATCCACGTTGACACGCTTCCGCAAACCACAAGCACAAGCCTGTCGTGCCGCTTGAGCAGCATGTCCCACGCATTCTTCAACATTCCGGCGAAATCAGGATCGTACCTGCCCATCCATGATATCTCGTCAAGAAGCACGACCGTCCTCTCCCCGTCGCGCACCGCCGCATTAAGATATGTGAACGCCTCCGACCATGATACAGGGCTGATCGAATTCGGGAGATCGCTCTGCGCCGCCAGTTGGCCGGCGAAATTCACCAGCTGATCGGCATTGGTCATTCTTGGGCGTGGCGCCAGCCCCGCAATCTCGATGAACCGACAATCGCTCCTGGCAGCGAATTCCTCGATCAGCCGGCTTTTGCCTATGCGCCGCCGGCCGCGACATGTAACGAATGACGCCACGCGTTTCTTCCAAAGCCTTGAAAGACTTTCCAGTTCTTTGCCTCTGCCGAAAAACATAATTGTAGTTTAGCACAGTATTCCCCGATAGTCAATGGGCTTGAAATTGCTATTTCTAGGATTTCAAGCCCACCCATTGTCATACCCAAACGGGCTTGAAATCCCAGATTTCAAGATTTCAAGCCCATGACTGGCGAGATCTCACCATCAACAAGGAGAACACACGCCTCAGAAGAACAGGTCGCGCTCGCCGCGGCATGTGGCCTCGTACTGCTTGAGCACGTTGGGGTAGAACTTGGGGAGCCACTCCTTGATCCCCGCGAGCTCCTTCGCGATGAGCGTCTCGCCTATGGCCTTCGTCTCGGGGGAGGCGAAGTCGTCGAGCCATTCGCGGAAGGTGAGGACCGCGTTGATCTTGCAGAACTTGCCCTCGCGGCCCGTCTTGAGCGCGTCCATGATGCAGCCGCCTGTGCGCCCGCAGCGGTAGCCCGCAGTGCAGAACGAGGTGATCGTGCCGCGCGAGGCGAGGTAGCGGACCATCTCGTCGATGGAGCGGTTGTCGCCCAGCATGAACTGCTGGCGGTCCTTCTCCTGGTGGGCCTCGTCATCGAAGTCGCTGTAGCCCTTGATGGCGATGTTGCTGGAGCAGTCGAGCTGCGTCATGCCGCAGCCAAGCGCGCGGTTGCGGCTCTCGGGCGACTCGCGCGCCGTCACGATCATGCCGGTGTAGGGGACGGAGAGGCGCATTATGACGAGGATGCGGGCGAACGTCTCGTCGTCGATGAGCCACGGGCTCTCCTCGGGGACGCGCGTGCCGCTCGCGGGCTCGAGCCGCGGGAAGGAGATCGTGTGCGGACCGATGTTGAACCACTTCTCGAGGTCGCGCGCGTGGAGGATCGTCGCCAGCACCTCGTACCGCCAGTCGCAAAGCCCGTAGAGGACCCCGAACCCGACGTCATCCACCCCCGCCTCCATGCAGCGGTGGAAGCACGTGGTGCGCCAGTCGTAGTTGCCCTTCACTGACCACGCCGGGTGCATCTGCTCGTACAGCTTGCGGTTGTACGTCTCCTGGAACACCTGGAAGGTCCCGATCCCCACCTCGTGCAGCACCTTGAGGTCGGCGACCGGCAGCGGGGCGGCGTTCACGTTCACGCGCCGTATGCCCACCTTGCAGCCGCTCTTCGGAGCGGGGACCTGGCGGGAGTAGATGGTGCGGATGGAGTCGGCGATATACTCCGTGGAGGTCTTGGGATGTTCGCCGTACACGGCGATGAGGCGCTTGTGCCCGATGCGCCCTGCCAGGACGTCCACCTCTTCGCGGATCTCGTCCATCGTGAGCATGCGCCGGAGCTGGAGGGCGTTCCCCTCGCGGAATCCGCAGTACTTGCAGGCGTTCACACAGAGGTTCGAGACGTAGAGGGGGGCGAACATCACGATGCGGTTGTCGTAGACCTTCTTCTTGATGCGGTCGGCCGCGGCGCGCATCTCCTCGAAGAGGTCCTTGTCCGTGACGCGCATGAGCTGCGCCACCTCGGCGGGCTCTAGCGTCTCGCAAGTCTCCTCGCTCTTCGCGATTATGGCGCGGATGCGCTCTGGATCCACGGGCTTGGCGTCGGCTTCTTCGAGCGTGCGGTTTATCAGCGCATCGTCTATGAAGTGCTTCCCGCCTGGGAGGTACTTGTCTATCTCATCCTGGACGACGAAATGCTCTCTGTAGTCCTGTTCGTCCTTGAAGTGGCGAATATTATCTGCCATCACCTACATGCCTTCTTTCTTGGCGGAATATTATACCATATTTCCGGACGAAAAGGAGGCTGTCTAGGCATCGAAATGAACGTCGGGCCAGGCGGAGATGGAGCGGAATGCGGCGGGGAGAAGGTCGCCTAGGTCGCCAAGCCCGCGCCACTCGAACTCTATCCAGTCCTCCTTCGCCACGGCATCCTCGTCCGGGATGCGCAGCTCGTAAACAAGGTTGATCTCCGCGTGCGGCTTGCCCTTCTGCATGAAGGAGTTCTCCACAACGCCGAGGAACCGCCCCGCCTCGGCGGCCAGGCCAAGCTCCTCCTTGATCTCGCGGACGAGCGCCTCGCGGCCCGTCTCGCCGAACTCTATGTGCCCGCCGGGCAGATACGTGGTTGCGCCGCCCTTGGCGCGGCAGAGAAGCACCTTGCCGCCGCGCACGCACACTCCGCGCGCAATCGTTTCGATGCCCGATATCTCATAGTCGTCCATCTTCATTCTCCCAATATCATCAGCGGCCATACGTACGGCTTCTTGTCGCAGTCGACGCCGGGCTCGGTCGCGTTCGAGAGGTTCGCGTGCGTGAGCGCGCCCTTGCCGGGCGCGGCGTCCTTAGCCCGGTTGTAGTCGTGGAGGCAGAGCCCCACTCCCGCCACAGTCCCCGGCTTGAGATCGACGGGCGCCATGTACCGCGCCGCGAACGCGATCTCATAGACATACCCCTTCTCAGTGCGCGTGAACTTTCGCACGAGCTTCTCCTTGATCTCCTGGTCGGTGGCGGAGGCGGTCCCCTGCGCGAGCTGCCAATTCACTGCGAGGAAGCGATGGACGTCGTTCCCGAGGAAGTCGTAGCGGGAGTCGTTCAGGTCATATCCCTTGGTACCCTGCGCGCGCGCGTCGCCGAAGCCGTCGAAGTAAACTTCAAGGCACCCGTCGTGGGCGTAGAGCGCAGACGGCACGAACGGCTTGCCGTCTTCGGCGGCGGGGATGAACTCGGCGTCATCCGCCTCCACCCGCACGAAGAGGAAGTCCTTGTTCCACGCGAGCCTGCATTCGGCCTTGAGCGAGCCCTTCGCGCCGGCGCCAAGCTTCTCCGTGAGAAGCGGCTGGCCCGGGATCGCCGACCAGTCGGGCCGCTCGCCGCATTTCGGCACGAAGAACCACTTCACGTTCCACGGGCGCGGTAGAATGGATATCTCGCCGCTCCACGACTGCTCCTTCATGGGAGCGGTCTCGCCGGAGGCGAGGGGGAAGGTCTGCTTCCCGCGCGGAGGAACATCGTAGGCGATCTCCCGTCCGCCTGCGGTGAGAGCGCCCTTCTGGCGCGCCTTCGTCTCGTTCTGCAGAACGAGGTTCACGGAGCCGTCGGGCGACGGGCGCACGTCCGCCGAGAGGGCCGTGGACGGATCGTCGGCCACGGCGCCGCGCAGCGCGCGCAGGAGGCCGTCGGCATCTCGCGAGACGAGGAAGAGCGGCGCGGGGGTGAGCGGCACCTTGACGGTCTTGAGGCCGTCCGCGCCGCGCACGACATCGGACGGCGTGCGCTTGTTGCCGAACATGTCGGCGAACACGGTGTCCGCGGGAAGCTCCATCTCAAGGACGGGGCTCTTCTTCACGCCCCACTCAACGTCGTGGTTGGTCGTCCAGACCGGCATCACCGCCTTGTCGCCCTGGCGGAAGCAGTAGCCGCGAACGTCGCCGTAGGGCTGGGCGTCTCCCACGAACTTGGGGTCGGGAAGGAAGTGCCCGAGCGTGTTCGCGGAGAAGATGAACGCGCAGGGGGAGAATCGAATGTCGAGGACCGGCGTGCAGTTCCAGGGATGGACTAGCTGCACCTTGGGCCAGAACTTGAGGGCGATGATGTAGAGGCGCATCTGCGAGGCGGCCATCAGGAACTCGCGGTTGCCGAGGTCCTGCGACGGCTGCGTGTTTGCGCGGTAGGAGTCACCCCAGCCGTCTGCGCCCCACGGCGGTATACGCACGGTGTGCATGTTGAAGCACTCTGTGAACATGATAGGCGTGGAGTCGGGGTAGCCGTATTCCCTCATCTGGGAGATGAGATGCTGCGTCTCGAGGTCGGAGTCCTTTCCGCCGAGGGTGCCGCCGTCGATGTTCTGGTAGGGGTGGATGGTCACGACGTCGTACTTCACGCCCTTCGCGGCGGCGGCCTTGAGGTAGCCGTCGATGGCGTCGTAGTTGCGTCCGTTGAAGTAGTGCGAGGTGCCGTGCGACTCGCAGAACCTCGGGCGTGGCAGACCGCGCTCGGCGAAGGCGCGCCTCACGCCCTTCATGCACGCTTCCACGCACTTGAAGTGCTCGTCGAAGCCAACGCGACGCGCCCAGCTCTCCTCTTCGTTCCAGAACGTCCAGATGTCGTCGTCCGGCGAGCATTCCTTCGCGAGGCGGTACGCCGCCTCCTCGAGAAACTCCAGGCGCCGGGGCGTGACCTCGTTCCACTCTCGGAAGTTGAAGCCGCCCTCCAGCCTGCCGCCCGACGGCATGTTCGTCGCTACCGCCACGAGCATCTCGCGCTCGTACGCGACCGGATGCACGTAGTTGCGTATGCCGAGCTCCTTCACGGCGAGCGGCGCGATTGCGGACTTTAGCGTCCCGCCGTTGCTACGCCCGTCCGTCGCGCCCCATCCCCACTCCACGAACTTCCGCGCGTAGTGCGGTGCGCGGGAGACGCGATTGTACCACGTGTGGTTCGCGTAGAACTGCGCCGTGGGGTGCTTGTTGGCGAGCGGATGCTGGATGGAGAAGCGCGCGTAGTCCGTCCAGCGGAGCACGTCGCCGCCACGCTTCGCCGCGTATTCCATGCGCACGATGAAGATGCCCTTGCCGAGCGCGGCCGGATCGAGGTCGAGCGGGAGGACCGTGCCGCCGTTTAGGCGGAACGTCTTCGAGAAGAGCTCCTCAGAATAGCCGTTCTTCACCGTCACCCTCACGCCGCCCGCCCAGCCGGCGAGCGCCTGGACATCCAAGCGCGCGTCGATCTGGGCGCCTGGCACAAGGTCGTTGTAGGGGTTGGACGTCAGCAGATTCGCGACGAACGGAGCCTCGGCGAAGTCGGTGGGCGCATCGCCCTCCTCCACCTGAACGGCATCGACAAGCACGCCGTCAGCGGGATCGACCGAGCCGCGCACGCTCAACTGCACGTAGAACCCGCCGCCGTCCGCCGTGAAGGTGAACGAGTGCCGGCTCCAGTCGCCAGACTCGATCCTGAAATTGCGGAAGTCCTTGTTCCCCTTGAACTGGAAATACTTCCCGTTCTGCGAAACTGACCTCACTCGGAAATTCAGGCTCATCGGCCTCTTGCCGTACGCCTTCGCCATGCAGGACACGGTGTATCTCCTGCCCGCCACTAGCGGCATCGGCGCGGAGCAAAGCTCCGGGCATCTATACTGCACGCCTCTCAGGAGCGCGGCGTGGCGCCCCGCGAAGCCGCCCTCGACGATCTCCTCGTTCGTCTTCTCGGCCGGGGTGTAGATGGCGCCCCAGTCCTCCCAGCGCCACCCCTTGAAGTCCTGCTCAAAGCTTCCGTTGAGGACGAGATTGCGCGTGGGCGGCTGAGGCACGTGCACGGCGTCGAAGCTCCAGAAGTCAAGCCCGCCGACAGGCGGCATGGGCTTCTTCTCAAGGATGGCGCTTTCTCCAAAGTCCAGGACCAAAGAGCCCTTCACCGCATAGCCGCAAGGATTGCCCTTCCTGAAATCCGAGATGCCGTAGTGGTATGTAACGCTGCGGAACTCCCTGCCATGGCGCACCTCGCCAGCGAAGTCGAAGACGCGCATCGTCCGCTGCCAGCTCTCGGGGAACGTCAGCGACCAATGACGCACCGAACCGCGCTTCTCAAAGTTGAATACATTCGTCTTGGGCTCGGGGAGCGCACGGTGTATCTGGCGCTGACCGTCCGCGATGAGCTTCTCGCGCGGATACATCCTATGCGGCGTGCCGAACCCGAACGTGGCATCCGGCGCGACCCCGGCAGCAACCGTGAAGCTGCTGGAGACGGAGAGCGCGTTCGTCTGGGCGAGGGCCTCCTCCAGCGAAAGGCCCATGTCCCATTCGATAAGCGCCGTTCCGTCGGGGCGGCCAGTGACGGAATACGACAGCACGGCGGGGCGTCCGTCGGGCCGCCTCCACGGCCGCCGCCATGTGGCGCGGTTGTTCGCTTTGTCGACCTCGAGCGTCGCGTCGTCCGGCGCAGGATCGTTCCAGAGCCCGCGGCTCTTGATCCACAATTCGCCCTCGAGAGTCCGCTCGTTCAAGATGAAGAGCCTGCCGAAGCGAAGCGGGTTGTTGCAGTCGATGGCACGGTTGGCGCCTGATATCAGAAGGCGCTTCGACCCCGAGACGAACTCCACGCCGTCCCAGAGGTTCGTCTTCCAGGAGAACGGCTTCACCACCATCTTCACGGGCTCCCGCGCGGACCCTGAGCGCGCGAACGGCGCCCTGGCCACAGGAAGCGGCGCGGCCGCGAAGGAGGTCGCCAGCGCCCCTGCGACCAGGAGAAGCGAACAGCCGGTCCGAGTCATGACTACCTGCCTTCCACTGGGAACATCGAGACGCGCAGCTTTGTGCAGCCGTATGGGACCAGTTCAAGCGGACGCCCGGCGGAGTCCTTCACCACAAGCTTTATCGGCGCATCGAGCGGCCAGTCCCACACCGCCGGCATCTGCGAGCGCACCACCTTCGCGCCCGCCACGGAGGCGACGTCAAGGATGGGCTCGGCGGCATTGCCGATGATCGTGTTGTCGTCCTTGCAAGGATAGGCGTAGGCCATGAGAAGCGGGCCGTAGGAGACAACGGCTCTGCGGCGACCGAGGTCGCACATGTCCCGCATCACCTCCACGCGCGGCGACATCGGGAACGCGAGGCGCAGGACGTCTCCCTTCCTCCATGCGCGCTCGATGCGGGCGAAGCCGTTGTCTCCTACGGCCCGCTTCTCATG
>JAEEGH010031961.1_pt1 | contig 10145 bp, 4 predicted proteins | sample 9134181 | NCBI WGS metagenome assembly JAEEGH01 (sample SAMN16246544, study PRJNA631951) | gut metagenome | biome: gut microbiome; feature: rumen; material: DP-attached | host: Bos | place: Iran: Karaj | collected 2018-10 | reverse complement strand
GGTGCAGTTCTCGACGACGGCGCCTCCGACGGCGTAGATCGTGCCTTTGCAAGGTGACGAGGTCGAGGTTGCCGTGTGCTTGGCCCCGACGACGAGGCAGTTGCGCAGCGTGGCCCCGCTGACCGCGAGGCTGACGCTGCCGCCAGTGCCCCCGCCACTGGAGTAGTTATTGGAAATGACGCAGTGGGTAATCAGGCCCGCGCGCATGTAAGCGCCCACGCCTGTGCCGGAGGTGTACTGGCCTGAGCGGATGACGCAGTTGCTGACGGTGGCGTTTTCGTAGACGCCGATGACGTTGGGGCGGCCGGGGCCAATCGCCATGTCGTGGAGAAGGATGCCGGAGCGGTAGAGGCGGATGGGGACGACGTCGTTGCCGGTGTACTGGACGCACGTGCCCGTCGCGTTGGCGTCGATACGGTTGTAGCCGCTGATGGAGCCGGCCTGGCCCTTCACGCTGTTGTTCTCGGGGCCCGTGCCGCAGACCTCGATGTCGCGGCAAACGCGGACGCTGGAGGAGACTTGGTAGAAGGCGTTGGTAAGCTGCACCTTGCAGCCGTCCTCGGCGGCGGCAACGGCGTCGTTGACGGTATGGGCCGCGGTCGCCCAGGTGGCGTAGGGGAAGGCGGGGGAAGGGCTGTCGGCCCAGGCGAAGATCTCGCGCGGAGCGACGTAGATCAGGTTCGCAAGGGTGCGCGTGACGCTCTCGCCGCCGGATGTCGCGCGGACCGTGACGTCATGGAGGCCCGGTTCGTCGTAGAGGGCCGGGACGGTTTCGCCGGAAGCCTCGAAAAACCCGTCGCCGTCGAGGTCCCACTCGAATGTCACGGTGGCGTCCGGGGCGTTCGCGGTCTTGGCGACGAGAACCGTCTCCAGGCGGCCGCAGACGGAATTGGTAAGCGTGTAGCAGCCCACGTCGAAGGAGCCGTCGCGCGGCGATTGGAAGCAGCCTGCGTCCGAGCCGTCGGCGCAGAGGCCCCACGCGGGGGAGCGTCGCGTGATCGTGAAGTCGCCGCCAAGGAGGTCCGTAAAACCGGCGGGGACGTTGGTGACGCAGTTCTCGAAGGTCCATCTCGCCGGATACGTGGGGACGCACATGTGGGCGATCACCGTGTCGCGGACGGTGCGGAGGATGGTCGTGTTGTTGCCAAGCAGACGGACATCGTCCATGCCGTCTGCCGTCTCGTCGGTGAACTTGGTGTTGCCGCCGATCAGGCAGCCCTCAATGACGAGCCGGAAGCGCTGGTCGCCGATGTTCAGGCCGCCGCAGCCTTTGCCCTCGCCGCCCTTGTTGCGGACGATGGTGCAGTGGCGAAGGATGGTCGGCTTGCTGTAGGGGGCGCTGTCATGGGTGCCATAGACGATGGCAAGACCGCCGCAGGAGCCGGCGTAGCCGGTGCTGTTGTCGGCGATGAGGCAGTCCTCGAGGAGCGTCGGGCCACCCGTCACCTTGATGCCGACGCCGTTGCCGCCGTTGCCGTTGGTGTTGTTGGTGATGACGCAGCCGACGAGGTTGCCGCTGGCGCAGGCGACGCCCGTGCCGTCCGTCGAGGTGCGCGTGTTCTTCGAGACGTCGCCGCGGAGGAGTGTCCCGCCGTTGGCGGTGAACGTCACGGCGCCGCCCGACCCATAGCCGGTGAAACGCATGTCGGCAAAGATGAGATTGGCGTTGTCGAGGGTTGTCCTCTTGCCGGATCGGGTCGTCAGGGCCATGCCCGCGCCGCGAATGACGACGGCCTTTGAAAAGGTCGTGTCGGCCGACCCGGCGAAGGTGCCCGCGCCGACGGAGATCGTGTCGCCGTCAGCGGCGGCGGCGTAAGCCGCCTCAATGGTGAGGTAGGGCGTCGCCGGGTTTGTGCCGTCGGCGGTCGAATTGCTGCCGGTCGTCGCGACGTAGTGTGTCCTGCCGAAAACGGCAGTCACAGCCGTGTCGTTGGTGACGGGCAGGACGAGCGGGTTGTCGAGGCGCAGCGAAGGCACGACGCCGTCCCAGCGCGTGAAGGTCCAGCCGGCCCCCGGGGTGGCCGTGACCGTGACGGCGGTGCCTTCGGGGTAGGTGCCGCCAACGGCGGAGACCGAACCTTTCGTCGCGTCTGCCGAGGAGACGGCCAGTGTGTAGTTGGCGGCGCTGGCTGTTGCCGCGAACGCGGCGACAGCCGCAATGCAGAATGCAGAATGACGAGTGACGAGTGACGAGTGACGAGTGACCAATGCGGGCTGTCGGCTGTCGGATGTCGGATGTCGCTTCATGTTCATGTTTTTGCCTTTCGGTTTGGCAGGTGGTCTAGTCCTTGCCGCAGTATTTAAGAAAGATGGCGTAGAGTTCGGGGTCATCAACGATGGCGGTCATTTCGAAGGCGCAGATTTCATCGACGCCGGCGTCAAGCAGGTCGTTGAGTTCGCGTTCGACGTCGGCCGGTGTTTTATTCTCGCACCAGTTGCCGCGCGTGACGGCGATGAAGGGGATGCGGCGCGAACGCGGGTAGTCGGCCGGATGCCTCGTCAGGCAGTCGGCCGCGTAGGCTTTGATCTTCTCGTCGGGCCACTTGAGATACCAGGCGCAGGTCTCGAAGATCACGTCGAACGTCAGGCGGTACCCGTAGAGGGGTTCCGGGAGGAAGACGGGGTAGAGATGCGCGCCGGTCACGATCCTTGGGTTGCGCGCCTTGATGGCGTCGTGCATCGCGTTGTTGACCGCGACGAGTTCGCCGAGGAAGAACTCCTTTTCGTTCTCGGGAGTGTCCGCGAGGTCGTTTTTGGCTAGGTATTCCCGGTAGAGGCTCTCGCATTCGGGGTGGTGACAGCGGCGGTAGTTCTGGTAGCCGACATAGTCGAAGAGCACCATCTCGGCCTCGGGGTTCTTGTCGAGCGAGGCGAGAACGCGCGCGACGGAGTTGGAGCGTCCCACGGGGCCGACGAAGCAGGGCTGCCCGTATTGCAGGACGTCGTCCTTTTCCCGGCCGGGTTCGGGTTCGCCGCCAAAGGCGTAGCGGCACGCGATAAGGCGTTGCCGCCTCTTCTCGTCATGCTCCTTCAGCCAGGCGGCGCGCTCCTCCTTGGATAGCGAGGAGGGAGGCGGCTCGCCATTGAGCGCATGCAGCGCGTTGGTCTCGGCCGCCGTCATGACCTGTCTGTGCGTCCCGGCAGCGGCTCCGGCGCCGATGTTGGGCAGCATGCCGTATTTCTTCGCGAGGGCGACCTTCTCGGGCGTCCCCGCGCCGACATTCCGGACATTGAGGGCCGCCATCTTCCGGACGAAGTCCTCGTCGCGTGCGTTGGCAAAGGTCCAGACGCATTTGAACTTGCGCGGTCCCGATGGCTTTACGTCCCTGACTTCGGCCGCGGCGCGGTCGGCAGGGGGAGCGTTGTCCTTTGTCAATTACCCGCCGGTTGACTGCGCATTCGCCGTCAGCGCGGTTGCCAGAGCTGCCAGCATGAAGATTTGTCTCATTGTTTTCTCCTGGTTTACGAGGCCCTACCGCAACTGTATGACCGTCGCGGGCTGCGCCTGCGACTCGTAGCACCCGATGTCGGGTTTGCCGACGAGTCGCTTCGCTCCGGCGAGGTCGAGCGCGTTCTCCATCCAGGGCAACATCACGCCGGCGTCGCGGAGGGGCGAGGAGCCGCGGAAGGTGTAGTCGCCGCCGTGGAAGTCCCGGAAGAGCGGGTCGGCGAAGATGCATTCATCGCCGCCAGTGAAGTCGGGCGTGGAGACGAGGCAGTGAGAGAGCGTCGCGGAACCGATTTTGAGGACGTTCGTCTCGCCGGCTGCGGCGCTGAAATTGCGCGCGACGATATTGTTGCGTACGGTCGCCGAGCCGGAGGCGAAGAGGCCGGCTGTGTGAAGGCCGGATGCGGACGTCAGAAGGTTCGAGTTCGCGGTGACGGTGCAGTTGTCGAATCTCCCGCCCTTGACGGCAACCGCCGGGTAGCAGGTGCCCCTAATGCCGGTGACGAGGGTGTTGCGCGTGTCGCCGGCCGTCTGGTGGATGGCCACGCCGTTTGTGGCGTTGAGGGCGGAACTCGTTGTCCAGACGTTGCTGACGATGCAACGATCGACGAGACCACCCTCATTGTAGATTCCGACGCCCGGACACGTGCCGGAGATTGCGATGCCGATGCGGCAGTTCATCACCGCCGAATCGACGAGGGTCCCGGAGACGAGACGCACGCCGAGGCCGCTGACCTTGCGTTCGGCGCCCAGGCAGTCGCGGACGACGCAGTTCGAGACCATGGCGCCGGAGTTTTCGATGTAAAGCGTCGGGCCGTAGCATTCGAAGGCCTCGGCGGAGGGGCGGTCCGCGCCGTAACCGGAGCCGAGAAGGGTCAGGCCCTCAAGGCGCGCCTTCGAACTGGCAAGGTGGTACATTGAGAAGCCGTAGTTGTAGCCGAAGTCAGAATTGTTGCCGAGGAGGTTGACCGGCTTGAGGATGGCGGCGGCGGGGCCGTTGAGCGACCGGATGGTGATTCCCCTTCCGGACGCCAGGTAGATGCGCTTGTCGAACTCGTAGATGCCGTCGGCCACGTGGATGACGCCGCCGTCCGCGACGTAGGAGAGGACTTCATTAATGTTCGTGCCGCCCGTTGCGAGGGTGGTGAAGGGAGAACGCGACGACCCGGCTGCATTGAGCCATGCCTCCGTCGTCTGGACGAGCACGGCGGCCTCAACCGTGGCCGTGGCCGTCCGGCCGCCGCTTTCGATGGCGAGTGTGACAGTGTAGAGGCCGGGGCCGAGCGCCGGCGCGAAGGACGAGAGGGCTGCGCCGGAGGCGTTGGTCGCGACGTTGCCGAGGCTGTCGGTCACGGTCCAGGCGTAGACGATGTCGTCACCGGCGCCCGAGACGGATGCGTCGAGGGAGAGGGTGGCGAGGTCGGCCGCGCCGTCGGATGAGCAGGTGAAGGAGCAGAAAAGCTCCGTCGAGGCGTCGCGCTCGTAGGCGCCGATGTCGACCATCGCGCCCTTGACGCGCGGGTCGCCCGCGAGGTCGGTCTCGCGGACCATGCGCGCCTGCCAGAGGCCGCCATCCACGCAGCGCGAATAGCCGATGGAGTAGTCGGGGGCAAAGTCGGGGTCGACATCGATGTTGCCGTAGCCGGTCACTACGGGCGAGGTGTCGCAGTGGCGGAATACACTTCTGTATGACTTAGATACGTTGAGTTCTCCGGCGGTGTTTTCGCAGCCACGCACGATGGTGTTGTCGACGTCGACGCGCCGCGCAGTCCCTCCAATGGCACTGAGGCCGGCGCCAGTGGCGCTCTTGCCGATGGTGCAGTTGGCGACCGTGCAGTTCTGAATCCGGCAGGTCTGGTACACATCCGGCGAGCAGTAGATGCCGGAGCCGTCCGTCGCGGTGCCGCAGTTTGCCACGAGGGTGTTGCGTGCGGTGCCCCCCTTCATGTAGATGCCGCCGCCGTAGGTCGCGTAGCCCGCGGCGGGCGTGCCGCACCCGATGACCCGGCAGTTCTCGACTAGGCCGCCAGTCATGTAGATGCCCTCTCCGTGGTAGCGCGAGCGGTGGCACTTCGTCACGAGCGTGCGACGCAGAATGCCTCCTGATATGCGGACGCCGCCGCCGTCCTCGCGCGTCCCGCTTGATGCGACACCGTTGCAGTTCGAGACGATGCAGTCGGTGACAAGGCCGTCCCAGAGGCGGAGGCCGTGGTTGGAACTCGCGTCCGTCGAGCCGTTGTTGGAGACGAGCACGCGGCTCACGACGGCGCCGGCGTTTGAGACGACGACGGCGTTCATGCAACCGGTGCCGGTTGTGACGCGGAGTTTCGTCTCCCAGGGGTCGACGGAGCCGCCGGTCAGGATGACGGCGTTCGTCACGAAGAAGGACTTGCCGGTGCGCACGTAGTCGCCGGGGGCGAGGTTGACGATGGCGTAGGGATAGGCGTCGAGGGCCGCCTGGAGGGCCTCGCCGTCGCTGCCGGCGACGTTTGCCACCGGAACCGACCACTGCCACTCGATTTCGCGACGGCCGCCCGCATGTGTGTAGGTGCAGGTCGTGCCGGCAAAGGGGCTGCCGTCGATTTCCGTCCGGGCGAGGGTCACGGGGTTGACGTCGTAGACGCGGTAACCGGTGCAGGAGGCGCCGGAGAAGGCCGTCGAGACGGCGGGGGCGGTGAGCGTCGCCGAGGCGCCGGCGGCCATGCCGGTAAGCGGCGAGTAGTCGGGGCCGGCGAGCGGCCAGGGCGAGCCGGTCACGGTGACGAGGCCGTCGTCATCAAGGTGGACGTAGAAGATTGTCCTGCCGTCGGCCGACTTCTCAAGCCAGCAGGCGGCGGGATCGAGGGTTTTCTCAAGCAAGATGAGCGAGGCGGAGGTCATGGCCGCGCTGGCCTGCGAGATCGAGACGAGAGGCTGGCGCATCGCCTCGCGCGAGAGAAGCGCCGGGGACTCGGGCAGCACCTGGAAGCGGGTCTTCGAAAGGCTGTCCGATGATTTCCTCATGAACACGCCCGTGCCGTTGTGCTGAAGGGGTGGCTCGACGTAGCCGCCTTCGGGAATCTCGAAGATGACGTCCCCTCCGGCCGCGTTCAGGTAGCCTCTCCCCGGAGTCGCGAAGTCCGCGCCCGCCACGCGCATCACGGGGTGCGTTCCCTGGAAACGAAGGTAGCCGAACGTGGACACGCCACTGGCGCAGCAGTCGATGTAGAACGACCCGGAGCAGAGAAAGGTGCCGTTCGAAATGACGATGTGGCTTTCGCCCGTGAGATAGGCGTTTCCGCGCGAGGTGAGCTGCGAGCCGGAGAGGATTTCGAGGCGCGTGGCCGTGGCGTAGGGGGCGGCGGGGTAAAGGTAGAGCTTCGGGACGGAGAGGGTCGCGCCGTTCCGCAGCCGGAGTGTCATGCCCGAGTCGAAGTCGACATTCGATGTCTTGACGTACATGTCGACGCCGTCGAGCGTCGTCTCGGTGGCGGCGCGATCGCCACTCTTCTGGACGCCCACCATGAGCGTTGAGCAGGTCGCCGTAACGCCATCCCCGCCGGTGAAGGTCAGGCGCATGTTTTTGTTGGAGACGTTGAGCGTGCCGAAGGTGACGGACTCGTCAAAGCTGACCGCCGCGGTGGTGCCATTGGTGAAGAGCGCAGTGTCGGCCGTGGCTGAGGGATAACCGGTTGCCGGCTCCCAGTTTTCGGAAGTCGTCCAGTTGCCATCTTCGCCGGCGCCGGTCCAGACATAGGTGGTGGCGTTGGCGGTGCAAGCCAGCATGGCCGCCAGAACGAGGGCGAATGCTGTGACGACGGAGGTGGTCTTCGGCAGGTTCATGGGCTCTCCTTGGCTCGTTTGGCGAAACGCCATTGGCTTGGCGTCTCGCCAGTTAGATTGGTTCGGCAATGAAGTTTATCATTGCCGCTTGTGTCAGTCAAGGCTAAAGGCGCAAGCTGCAACTTCGGGCGTCGGCGATGCTGAAGAGCATGCTGGTGGTCTTGCTGTCGTTGACGCCGACGGAGTCCTTCAGCCGGAACGGAACCGTAAGGTAGGTGGGGGCCAGTCGTCCGGAGAGGTGCGTCTCCAGCGGAATGTACGCGAAGGCGCCGGTCATCGGGCCGGGGACGAGCGTGGCGTCGACGAAGGAGCTGGTGTAATGGCGGAACATCAGCACCTGCTCCGGGCAGGGCGTCATCGTCCAGCCCTCGGGGAGGTGCCACTTGAGGACGAGACTCGAGGTCTCGGCGTGGCCGCGGTCGGCGTGCATGCGGAGACGGACGGGCTTGCCCGGCTCGACGATGGCGCCGTCGATGAACTCGATGGAGAAGTCGCACCACGGCAGGTCGAAGTAAAGGCGGTTCGGGGCGCGCACGACGGAATGGTCCTTGAACCACTTCCCGTCGGCGAGGCGCTTTGACAAATCGGCCGGGAATTCGTCCGGGCCGTCCGTTAGCGACGGCAGGGCCGGAAACTCGGCGCAGGCGAGCTCCTTCATGGCGGCGACGCGGTCCGTCAGCGCCTCGATAGTGCGCGGCGCGCAGAGGTTCCAGGCGTTGACGGCCACGGAGCGGATCGTGTGGCCAATCGGGGCGATCCACTTCTCGGGAATCGCCTTGTAGCCCTTGATGATGCCGAGGACCGCGCCGGCCGTGGCGCCCGTGCAGTCGGTGTCGTCGCCGCAGTTGACCGCCGTGCAGACGGTCTTGCCGAAGTCGCCGTCGCCGTAGAGGAGGCCGATCACGGCGAAGGCGACGTTGGCAGGCGCCTGGAACCAGCCGAGGTCCCTGGAGTCCGCGACGACGGCCTCGCGGGCCTCCTCCCAGGTCTTGCCGGCGTCGTGAGCCTCCATCGCGACCTTGACCGACCGCGCCACCCGGCTGTCGGCGGGGATGCGCGCGAAGGCATACTCGATGAGCTTGCGGAGGTCGCTCTCCACGAAGGCGGCGGCCTCAAGAGAGGCGGTGAAGATCTCGGCGGCGATGCCGTCGTCCGCGTGGTCCACGCAGGCGTCGCACCAGGCGAACCAGGAGGCCCAGTCGGGGGAGCCGGCGAAGACGCAGGCCCAGACCTCGGAGCGTATCCACGCGCCGTTGCTGTTCTTCCAGACGTCGTTGCCGGTGCTGCCGGAGAGCGGCGGGAGGAATCCGTTGGTCATGTTGTTGCGCGCGACGCCGTATTCGTTCCATGGCCCGCAGATGTGGCGCATCCAGTACTCGCCGAGGATGCGCTCGTTGACGTTCATCGGGCCGAAGTCCTCCATCGCCTTGAGCCACACGAGCTGGAGATCGAGGTCGTCGTTGGGCGCGGGTTCGCCGTCCATCGGCGTCGTGTAGAAGTCGCAGTGGAAGATTTCGCGCCTTCCCTCCATCGGGGCGCCGAGGGTGCCGCCGATGTTCTTGCCGGCCCAGCATCCAAGGACCTTGTCGAGGTAGGTTTCGCGGTTGAGTTTGACGTCTGACTTTTGCATTCTGGAGTTAACTCCTCAGGACTTGTTGTTGGTGGTGGTTTCCATCGAAACTGATGAGAAAGAAATTGTCACTTCAAGGCGCGTCGCCCTTGAAGATGAAGTCGATGACGGCGGGATCCGGATAGCAGAGGGCCTCCTTGTGGGAAATGCCCTCGAAAACATGGAAGGAAACCTGCTTTCTCCATTCCGGATATGAATCAAGGTAGCGCTCGAAGCTCTTGAAGCGCTCGAACCGGTTCGCGCCCTGGGCGACGGCGGGCGGAGTCATGTCAAGCGAGGTGTGCGGACGCCCCTCGATGTCGAGCGACCCGCAGCCGCGCCACACGCGCCGGCTGCACAGGTTCCGCATGATGTCCTCGTCGGTCAGCCCTGACGCATAGCGCGGACGCCCCTTCAGCCCGTAGAGCCAGGGGATGTCTTTCTCGAAGCGGAATTCGGTCGACGGCGACATGGCGATGTAGTCGACCTTCACGCCTTCCCGGACGACGCCTTTCCCGATGGCGGCGTAACGGCCGGCGAACTGCCCCCCGGCCGAGAAGCCTGCAAGCACCACGCGCCTCAGGTTGGGGAAGCGGGACCGGTCCGCGAAGCGCGCGAAGATCAGGTCGATGTAGTCGTACGAGCTGAACGACGTGCCATTGGCGTCTCCGCCGCCGCGCCAATCGTCGGCGGCCTGCCCCATCTTGTCGGGATGTTTGTCCTCGTCAGCCCAGGAGTCGCCCCAGACGGCGCGCCCGTCGTCGGGTTCGTTGTTCAGCGCCAGCGTCTCGCGCCGGGGAAACATCGGCGCAATCACGAAGGGCGTTCGTTCAGGTGCGCCGGCACGCTTTCCGAGCGCCTCCATGAGGGGAGGCAGAGGGGCCTTGACGCGTCCACCCCATCCATGGATCAGCACAACGGCGACATCGGCGCGGCAACCATCCTCGATTGGGCTGTACGCGTCATAGTAGACCGGCGGAACGCCCGGCGATGCAGGGAAGCGATAGCGGTTGTAGGGAAGTGGCGATGGCGGGGCAGGTACCACGGGTGCTTTGTTCAGGTTGTTCATGTTTGCTTCTCAAAATTAACACTAGTAGCAGGAGAGGTTGCGGATGGTGACGGAATCGGAATCGGGCGGGGTCCACTCAAGGAGGTTGAACCCGCGGCGGACAAACTCGAAGCCGATGGCGGTCACCTTGACCGGATACTCGATCGGGGTGTCGCCGGGGACATTCTGTCCGCGCCACTGCCTCATGTTCCGACCCC
>JAEEGH010031958.1_pt1 | contig 10145 bp, 8 predicted proteins | sample 9134181 | NCBI WGS metagenome assembly JAEEGH01 (sample SAMN16246544, study PRJNA631951) | gut metagenome | biome: gut microbiome; feature: rumen; material: DP-attached | host: Bos | place: Iran: Karaj | collected 2018-10 | reverse complement strand
CCCAGGTTCAGCAGAATATACCAACATGAACGTGGACCTCATGGACAAACACCCCGAGCTGGCCATGTTTTTCGAGCGCATGACCTTCCTGCCTTTGGAAAAGGTTACCCCAATGGTGCCCATGGGCGGTAGCGGTATCGGCATGCACGTGATTCCCGTCGAAAAAGCCATCTCGATGGAAAACGAAACAGCCGACATCGAGCATATCTCCTATTGGCTCAAGCGCTATGAAGGTCACCTGGCAGTGGGTATCTGCTCTTGCCGTTATGGCCGCAAGAAACTCGACGAGGGCTGCGCCGACGACTACCGCGACTGGTGTATCGGCGTAGGCGACATGGCCGAGTATTTGGTGGAGACCAACCGAGGCCACTTTATCACCTATGACGAGGCGATGGCCATCCTAAAGAAAGCTGAAGACCATGGCTTTGTGCACCAAGTCACTAACATTGACGGTGAAGGAAAGATTTTTGCCATTTGTAATTGTAACGTAAAGATATGCAATGCTTTACGTACATCACAGCTTTTCAACACACCGAACATGTCGCGTAGTGCATACGTGGCTCATGTTGACCCAAAGAATTGTGTGGCTTGTGGTCGCTGCGTGGAGTACTGCCCTGCAGGTGCTGTCCGTTTGGGACAGAAACTATGTACCAAACATGGCGAGCAGACCTATCCCAAGCAGGAGTTGCCTGATGCCAGCAAGTGGGGTAAACACAAGTGGACGGAAGATTACCGCGACAAGAACCGCATCAACTGCTATCCAACAGGTACGGCACCTTGCAAAACCGCTTGTCCTGCCCATATCGCTGTACAAGGTTACCTGAAAAAAGCTGCTGAGGGCAAATATACCGAAGCTTTGGAGTTAATCAAGCGCGAGAACCCATTCCCGGCTGTCTGCGGTCGTGTGTGCAACCGACGCTGTGAGGATGCCTGCACCCGTGGCACCATCGACCAGCCCATCGCCATCGATGCCGTGAAGAAGTTCATCGCTGAGCAAGACCTCAACGCTGAGACACGCTTTGTGCCGGAGGTGAATATCTGCTCGAACGTTCAAGAACAATGGGAGGAGAAGATTGCCATCATAGGCGGAGGTCCCGCAGGATTGAGCTGTGCTTATTATCTTGCCACTATGGGCTACAAGCCCACCGTGTTCGAGAAGAGTGAGGAGCCGGGTGGCATGTTACGTTATGGCATTCCCTCTTATAAACTGGATAAAGACGTCATCAAGGCCGAAATCGACATCATGCGCGAGATTGGTGTGGAGATTCGTACGGGCGTGGAGGTAGGCAAGGACATCACCATAGAAAAACTTCGTGAACAAGGCTACAAGGGCTTCTATGTGGCTATCGGCTGCCAAGGAGGCAAGTTGCCAGGCATCTCGGGAGAAACACTTCCTGGTACCATCACCGCCATCGACTTCCTGCACGACGCCAACTGCGGCAAGGTGAAGGTCACAGGCAACGTAGTGGTCGTTGGCGGCGGCAACGTGGCCATCGATGCTGCCCGTGTGGCTAAACGCAGTGGTGCGGCATCGGTAACAATGCTGTCATTGGAGACCGAAGATATCATGCCGGCATCGCTTGAAGAGCGCAAAGAAGCTCGCGAAGATGGCGTGGTCATCAACCCTGGTTGGGGACCGAAGGAAGTGTTTGGCGATGGCAAGGTCAGTGGCATTGTCTTCAAGAAATGCACCTCTGTCTATGACGCTGAACACCGTTTCAACCCACAATACGACGAGAATGAACTGATTACGTTGGATGCCGATATGGTCATATTCGCCATTGGTCAGACCGTCATTCTGAAAGACCTGCTCAAGGACACCAAGGTAGAGTTCTTCAGAGGCGTGTATCCCATTGCCGACAAACTAACCTATCAGACCGCAGAGGAGGATATCTTCGTGGGCGGCGATGTCTTCACGGGTCCAAAGTTCGCCATCGATGCCATTGCCGCCGGTAAGGAGGCTGCAGAGAGTCTGCACCGCTTTGTGCAACACGGACACATGACTATCGGTCGTAATCGCCGCGACTTCATTGAGTTGGACAAGGACGACATCTTGGTGGAATCGTACGACAACGGTTCGCGTCAAGTGGAAGGCCATAAAGCCAACGAGAATCCATTCAGCGAATATATGGTCACCCTCACTGAGGAGCAGGTGCGGAAGGAGACGGCACGTTGCCTATCGTGCGGTGCATCGGTGGTCGATGAGAACCGTTGCATCGGTTGTGGTATCTGTACTACCAAGTGTGCCTTCGATGCCATTCACCTCTTCCGCGATAATCCCGATGCCAGCATCATGCGTACATCCGAGGACAAGTTCGGTGGTATACTGCCTTACATGCTCAAACGCACCGGAAAAATCATTTTCGGCAAGAAAAACTGAATAACTGATAACTGAAAACTGATTAACGTGCACGAACTCGGAGTCGTATTTTATATAATCAAGGACGTCAAAGCAGTGGCGGAGGAGAATCATGTGGAGCATGTCTCCAGCGTGGTGATGGACATCGGCGAGGTGTCTACTGTGGTGCCCCATCTGCTCACCGACTGTTGGCGTTGGGCGGCCGACAAAGAAGAGATGCTAAAAGGATGTGAGTTGAAGATTAACACTATCCCAGCGGTGACTCACTGTGACGACTGCAAGAAAGAATACGAGACCGTGAAGTTCGGCAAGACTTGTCCGCATTGCAACAGCAACAACACTTGGCTGCTTCGGGGCAATGAAGTGGAAATCAACAGTATAATCGTATAACTATTAACTATAAACTTAAAACTCAAATACAATGTCTTGTTTTGTAGTACCTTTAGCACAAGCGGTGGTCACGAGTGCCATTCGCAAATCAAATGAAAAAAACAACCGAAGCAATCATTCTGCCTTTGCGCGTCATCTGCCCGCTTTGGAGAAGATGCTTTGGGGCGGTTCGGTGATGTTGATTGTGGACCATGTCATCAACGGCGAACTCACTTGGCGTTTCCCGTTCTTCACCGCACTTGAGAATGCGGGAGGCGGTGCCGTCATGCTCCGTGAGATGCTTACCGTGGGTGTCCCTATGTCGCTGACCATCACTGCAGTATGGGCTATTTACGCTTTCTTGAAAGAACGCAAAAAAGCCCCTGTCACTCAATAAATTCTTACTTCTGAATCCTAAATTCAAATTATTATGTTTTTTCAAGTTTATGGCGCTAATGCGCTGCCTCAGTGGGGAATGATGCTCGTTGTCCTCGCAGGCCTTATCTTACTGAACGAGTTTGCCCGTCGCACCAAGTTCGGCGGTATCTTTACATTCTTGGTAGTTCCTGTTGCTTTGACAGCCTACTTCCTTGCCATTTGGCTTGGCGTCCGTAGCGGAACACAGTGGGCGTTGGAAAACCAGACCCATGTCTACATGCAGGGATGGTTCCACTATGCCAAGCTTTATGCGGCCACAGCCGGATGTATCGGCTTTATGATGATCAAGTACAAATGGGGCATCGGTGCCAAGCACTGGTTCAAGCCGTTCCCGTTCATCATCGTGGCTATCAACATCTTGATTGCTTGTGTCTCCGACTTCGAGAGCGCTGTGATGGGATGGAACAAGTGGTGGCTTACCTCCGAAGGCGTTTGGCAGTACGGTGGATGGCACAATGTCTTTAATGGTGTTGCCGGTTTGTTCAACATCTTTTGTATGACTGCTTGGTGGAACGTGTATGCCTCCAAGGACAAGAAAGACATGATCTGGGCCGACATGACCTGGGTCTACATCGTCATCTACGACATCTGGAACTTTGCCTACACCTACAACTGCCTGCCGACGCACAGCTGGTACTGCGGTATCGCCCTGCTTCTGGCTCCTACGGTGGCCGCTTTGCTGTGGAATCGTGGCGGTTGGATCCAAAACCGTGCCAATACCTTGGCCATTTGGTGCATGTTCGCACAGGTGTTCCCGCTCTTCCAGGAGACCTTCAAAGACGGTCGCCAGTGGTTCAGCTGGGCTACGCTTCCCGTCCTCTATCCCGAAGGTGTCACCACCATTGAGAAGCTGTACGCTGCAGGCGGACAAGCTGCCGTTGACGGTGTTGTGGGCACCACAGTAGATCCTTCCGTCGTGGCTGCCAATCCTACCATGATGATGGTGATCAGCACACTCGCTCTGATAGTGAACATCGTTGCTCTTTGCTATATCATTTCGGTTTCCAAGAAACGTCACATCAACCCGTACAAGGAAGACGTATTCGTCAACCAGAAGTACTACAAGGACGCCATGGCCCGTGCCGATGTAGATTAAACATTGGTCTTGGTGAACAAATCCGCAATTCAGGCACGGTCCTGGATTGCGGATTTTTCATCTCTCTACCTGTTATTTCCCGAAATATTTATGAAACTGCCCATTTCGCAAATTAATAGTTGGATTTCGAAATAATTTGTACCTTTGCAAATTAAGATCAGCGCTATGCCCGACCCTATTCCCGTCATAAAATTCCACAAGCGCAAATACGGCGATGAACTGTTGGTGGATGTTGTCACACTCGACACCATCCGCAACAGCAAGACGTTTGCCGAAGTGATGAGGCAGTCGTTTTACGGACTGATGCTCACCACTGGAGGCGAGGGCGATGTGGAGGTGGACGGCGTGCCGGCGATAGCCCGCAAGGGCATGGTGGCCTGTGCGCGTCCGGGGGATGTCTGCACCATCACCGAGGACCGGGGACTGACCTCTTTGGAACTGATCTTCGAACGGGATTTCCTGCTGTCGTTCTTCTCTGACCCGCATTTCCTCGACGGAATCGCCTACCTGTCGTCACAGCGCACTTCCCCCTACCTGATGCTGGACGAGCCCCTCTATAACAGCATTGTCGGGCTTTACGACTCCATCCTCATCGAATTGCACAGCGCGAGAAAGAAGAACCATCACCTGCTCCGCGCCATGCTCTACCAAGTGCTGATGCTACTGCAGAAGGCGGCCCCTGTGGAGGGCAACACGGTGACCGGAACCGACCGTGTGGCTCGTTTCCGCCAGCTGGTGGACGAGCATTTTCTCTCAGAAATCGGGGTGGAGTTCTATGCCGACAAGCTGTGCGTCACATCGAATTATTTGAACCGCCTTGTGAGACAAAGTCTCGGAAAGTCCACCAAGCAATACATCCAGAACCGTCGCATTGAGGAGGCCAAACGCTTGCTGCGATATACTTCGCTGCCCATCGCCGACATAGCCGAGAAGCTCAATTTCGACACCTCCTCATACTTTGTTCGTGCATTCGCGAAAGTGAGTGAAAACACCAGAACGGCAAGTACAACTTCCCCAAATAATATCCCGTCGCGGAGACAATCTTCAATAACATAATGCAAAACGGGCGGGCTCCAGCGAAAAAGTCTGCCCGTTTTTTCGGTAAATATCGTATCTTTGCAGTTACAAATAAAGAATCATGACGGAAATAGAAAAACTACGGAAAACTTTGCGCGAAGCCGATGCCATCGTCATCGGTGCCGGCGCGGGACTGTCAACCGCAGCGGGGTTCACCTACTCCGGCGAGCGTTTCCAGCAACATTTTGCCGATTTCATCCGCCAATATGGCTTCACCGACATGTACTCAGCGGGCTTCTATCCGTTTCCCACCGAGGAGGAGAAATGGGCCTACTGGAGCCGCCACATCTACTACAACCGCTACGTGCCCGCCCCGAAGCCCGTCTATGACAACCTGCTCAAACTGCTGAAGGACAAGGACTATTTCGTCATCACCACCAATGTCGATCACCAGTTCCAAAAAGCGGGTTTTGACAAAAAGCGGCTGTTCTACACGCAAGGTGACTACGGCCTGTTCCAATGCGCAAAACCTTGTCACCCAAATACCTACGACAACGAGGATGTGATCAAACGGATGATTGCGGAACAAATGGATATGCGGATTCCGTCGGAATTGGTACCGAAATGCCCCGTGTGTGGCGGTCCGATGGCGATGAACCTGCGGTCGGACGAAACCTTCGTGGAGGACGAAGGCTGGCACGCGGCATCGGAGCGGTATGCCGATTTCATCAGGCGGCATTTGAACGTAGAGACGCGCCATGGCACGTCTCTACCGAACGGCAAAATATTGTTTCTGGATTTGGGCAGCGGCGGGAACACCCCCATCGTTTTCAAAATTCCGTTCATCCAATGGACGATGCAAAACCCGAATGCCACCTATGCCACCATCAACCTCGGCGAGGCGTTCACCGTGGACCAGATCAAGGACAGGTCGATTGTGATTGACGGGGATATTGGGGAGGTGTTGGAAAGGATGTTGAATTGTTGATTCGTTGATTTGTTTATTTTAATTATTGATAATGAATCGTTTAGATTTTTTAATTGATTATTTGATAAAGGAAGATCCGCAATATTCCGAAATGGAAATCCCCACGACCGAACAGGGAAAGCACGATCTTTTCCGTGCCCTGCGCAACGTGCGCGAACCCAAACCCGTCAGCGAGGAGTTCCTGCGTTTGCAGGACGAGGAATTGCAGGCACAATTACAGGGAAAAGGCATTGTGGAATTGGTTGATATTATGGACGTTGGTAGAGACGCGCCATGGCACGTCTCTACAGGAAAACAATTGTTGTTATGGCAGGGCGACATCACCCGTCTCCGCGTGGATGCCATCGTCAACGCCGCCAATGCGCAGATGTTGGGTTGTTTCCATCCGTTGCACGGGTGCATCGACAACGCCATCCATTCGGCGGCGGGCGTGCAGCTGCGTGAGGAATGTCACCGACTGATGCAGCAACAAGGACATTTGGAACCCACGGGGCGGGCCAAAATCACCAAAGCGTACAACCTGCCGTGCAAGTACGTCATCCACACCGTCGGCCCCATCATCCCCAACGGCATCCCGACAGCGTTTCAGCAAGAGCAGTTGGCCTCGTGCTATTGCTCCATTATGCAGCTGGCCGATGAAAACCATCTTGAAAGCATCGCCTTCTGCTGCATCTCCACGGGCGAGTTCCGCTTCCCGAACCGGTTGGCCGCTAAAATTGCCGTGCAAACCGTCAAAAATTACCTGACCGCACATCCCGACTGTAGTGTCAAACAGGTGGTTTTCAATGTATTCAAGGATGAGGACAAAAGGATTTATGAAGGAATATAGTGGAGGTATATCAGAAACAGGATCAAGAAGAAATCGTTGAAAAAATGTGTATTTTTGCCGAAAAAACATATTATGAACCAAGAAGAATGCTTGATTTGCGGCGCGCCGCTGGAGTACCTCGAACAGGACACGCTGATGGAGTGTGTGCTTTGCCACAAGCAAGAACCCAGCAAGACCCGCTGCGTGGAAGGGCATTATGTCTGCTCCGATTGCCACACCGCCGGCATGGACTCCATCATGGCCTTATGCATGGCCGAGACCTCTAAAGACCCCATCGCCATCCTGGAGAAGATGATGTCGCAGCCGTTTTGCCACATGCACGGTCCGGAGCACCACGTGCTGGTGGGTGCTGCCCTGCTGACGGCTTACAACAATGCCGCCCCCGACACGGCCAAACTCGACCTGCAGTCGGGCCTCCTCGAGGTGATGAGCCGCGGACGGCAGGTGCCGGGCGGTGCCTGCGGTTACATGGGCGCCTGCGGAGCCGCTATCAGCACCGGCATCTTTATGTCGGTCGTCACCCGCAACACGCCGCTCTCCACCGACACCTGGCGGCTGTGCAACCTGATGACGTCGCGCGCCTTGGAGCAGGTGGCCCTGAACGGCGGTCCCCGTTGCTGCAAGCGCGACTCCTACCTGTCGATACTCACGGCCATAGACTTCGTGAAAGAACACCTCGGCGTGGAAATGGAGAAGCCCGAGGTGAAATGCTCCCGCAGCCATATCAACAACCAGTGCATCGGCAAGAAGTGCCCGTTCGCGCCAGCTGCTAATTAAAAAAGTAAAGCTCGTCGGCACATCAAGCATGTTTCCGCAACTCGGGCAAGGGATGGGGGTTTGGAATTTTTTGCGGGTCAGGGTTCAACTCATCGGAAAACTATTTTTTCTTTCGGAAAACTAATTTCGCCCCGTATTGAAATAAAGTCATTGTATTCTTTTTCGGATTGAATTCCAATTTTGCCCCTATCTGGTCGCACCTGAATTTGTCCTTGTCAACTGCCTCTAACGGGATAGCATCATCTCCAATCTGCCCGATCAAAGTGTTTCCTTCTTTTGTGACAATAAAATTCAAACCTATTTTCTTGGAAACATACACCCCCAAATAAATGTCCAAATCTTCCGAAGACACATTATAGAATTCTGGCAACTCGTAAGGTTTGCCGTAAACTGCGCCTAAGACCGCCTTTTTAATATCTCCGAGTTTAAAATTAAGCCCGTTAGAAGTCAAGGCATACGTAATATTTCCGTCGGCAAAATGCGAATAAACAGAAATAAAACCATCTATGGCACCCGTGTGTCCTAAACCTATATTTTCGCCAAAAGGAATCTCGAACAACCCGAGACCATAGTCATCCTTAATGTTTTTCATGATTTCGAGACTTTCATTAGTCAGAAGCCTTCCACCAAACAAAGCGTCTGCGAATTTTGTCAAGTCGGTCGGCGTTGACACTATGGCACCTGCCCCCATCGGAACAGTCCAGTCCGTTTCGTTTTCTACCTTCCAAGAACCCAAGAAACGATATGATCGGCATTCGTTGTTGTTCGTATTGGTTTTTCCAAAAACGTATGTGTCGGTCAGACCAATTGGCTTGGCAATGTATTCCTGCAACAAGTCGGAATATGGTTTGGAGAAAGTCTTTTCAAGTATGTAGGTCAATAACACATAGTTCGAATTGCTGTAATCGGACTTGCTGTCGGGTTCAAAATCGCTGCCGCCTTTTTCGATAATTGCCAGCATTTCTTTTTCTGTTTTGGGCTGCGTACACCAGGCCAGATAGTCCTCGTCGTGTGTAAAATCGTGAATTCCACTCCTATGGCTTAGCAAATGCCTTACGGTTATTTTCTGGGAATTTGCGATTGTCGGAAACCATTTGTCAATCGTTTGGTCAAGGTCTATTTTCTTTTCTTCAACTGCCTTTAAAACCAGAACCGCTGTAAACGATTTCGAGACGGAACCAATTCTATATTTTGATTTTTCAGTTGCTTTTACATTGTTTTCCACATCAGCAAAGCCGACGGTTTTTGTGTAGATAATCTCCCCGTTCTTCGCAACGGCAACACTTCCCATAAACTTGTTGTTTTCTTCAAGTTTACCAAAGTAATTGTCCAATTTTGCCTTGTCGAAAAGATCTTGTGCAAGAACGCTGCCACTCACTATTAGTAAGAGTATGAGCACTAATAATTTACGATACTGTTTCATATAAACAACGGGGACTCCTTTTTAACATTTACGCGACGTTCCATCCGATTCCGCCGAAGTCCATTAAACAGAACCAGAAGATAACGACGTTGCAAATTTACAAATTTTTTCGGAATAGAAGGCAGTGAAGATTTTACAAGTGCCCGACGGGACACTTTTTAACATTACGGGCATTGTGGCAAACGCCCAAAGAAAGATGCTTTTAAGCACTGGGCACCCATCTTGCATATTGTCCATAAACTGACAATCTTCATTCAACCTCGTGGCTGCAGGCTTCTCCTGTACTCGCTGGGCGACTGGCCGAGGTGTTTCGAGCAGTAGCGGCTGAAGTAGCTCAGCGAGGTGAAGTTCATCCGGTCGGCGATCTGCGTGAGTGAGAGCCGTTCGTCGTCGAGATATTTCTTCAGGATGGGCACCGTGTGGCGGTCAATAAAGCTGCTGACGCTCTGGCCGGTGACGCGCTTGATGGTGGCGGAGAGGTACTTCGGCGACACGTGCAGCCGCTCGGCATAGTAGCTCACCTCGCGCTCGGTGCGGCTGATGCCAGTGGCGAGCAGGTCGGTCAGCTGTCGGACGATATAGGCGGTGCGGTCGCTGTGGGTGTCGGTGGCCTCGCGCCGTGCGTGAAGCTCGAAGATGTCGTACATCATCGTCAGACAGAGGCTCCCCATCATCTCGCGGTAGAAAAGCAAGTGGCGGTCGTCGAGGCGGTCGCGCAGGCGGTGGAGGTCCTCCAGCAGGATTTCCGCCTGACGGTCATCGACCTTGATGACGGGGTTCTGGTTAAGGCTGATGCTGCCCCCGATGCTGTAGTTGTTCGACGGCAGCAGTCCGCCGAGGTATTTGTTG
>JAEEGH010031954.1_pt1 | contig 10146 bp, 16 predicted proteins | sample 9134181 | NCBI WGS metagenome assembly JAEEGH01 (sample SAMN16246544, study PRJNA631951) | gut metagenome | biome: gut microbiome; feature: rumen; material: DP-attached | host: Bos | place: Iran: Karaj | collected 2018-10 | reverse complement strand
GCGAGGTACGGAGGCGGCGGTGCACACGTTCCAGTCCTGGCTCCGGCGGGTCCGGCACGAGAAGGAAAGGTGGTACGTCTGCAAGCTGGACGTGGCCAAATTCTTCTTTCGGATTCCCTATGAAGTCCAGCTCCGGGAGCTGGGCCGCCCCCTGGAAGATCCGCGCATGATGTGGTTCCTCGAGACGGCCATCAAATGCGACGGGCGGCCTTTCGGGCTCCCTATTGAGGCGAAGGACGTCAAGAACGCCGAGCGCGTCCCCGGGATCGGGATGCAGGTAGGCAGCCTCATTTCACAGATGACGGCCAACGTGGTCATGACGCCGCTTGACCACTACATCAAGCGGGTGCTGCGCGTACCCTTCTACGCGCGGTACATGGACGATATGCGCTTGATCGTGTCCAGCAAGAGCGAAGCCTGGCGCTGCGTCCGGGAGGTCGATAAATACCTCCGTGGTGAGCTCGGCTTGCAGCTGAACCAAAAAACGGCGGTCATCCCCGCGGACATCCCCGTGGAGTTCGTTGGCCGGAAGATCTCCGCGGACAGGATCGAGCTGCGCCGGAGCACCAGCCTTTCCATGAAGCGACACCTGGCGCAGATCATGGACGGGTACGCGGAGGGGGCGCTGACGCTGGAATACTGCAAGAACGTGATTACCTCCTATGCGGGCATGCTGTCACATTGCAACAATGACGCGCTGAGGGACAAGGTTTTCCGGGATTTCGTTTTGAGAAGGAGCACGGCAGAGGATGGATGCTGAACTGTATTTCCAGTTGGTGGAGTTGATCGAAACACAATCCAGGGTGATCGCGTTCCTGGCCACCCGCCTGGTGGAGCAGAACGCCATCACCAGCGCCGAGAACGAAATGCTGACCGAGCTGACAGCACAGCGCGACCGCATCATCGGGAACACGCTTTGATATATAGACCCCAGGATTCTGGAGCTGCTTTTCGGCGGCTCTATTTTTTTATGCAGGAGGAAAGAAAATGAATCAGGAAATCACCATCACACCGGCGCAGATCGTGCAGCTGTTCCTTTGGTTCTGCGGCGCCATCACCGCCGTCGGCGCTGCCGTCGCGGTCATCATCAAGCTGGTGAACGCTGCGAAGGCCCCGACAAAGAAGCTCGAGGAAAGGCTGGTGGCGGTGGAGAAGAAGCTGGAGGAGCACAACGGCTACTTTTCCAACGACAAGGATCGTCTGGACGTTATGGAGGAAGGAAACCGGATCACCCAGCGGGCGCTCCTGGCCCTACTCAGTCATGGCATAGACGGCAACGATGTGGAGGGCATGCGAAGCGCAAAAGCGGAATTGCAAAAATATCTCATTGAGCGTTGAGGAAGGAGACAGACATGGTACAGGCAACCACACCCACTTTCATTTTGACGCTGCCTGAATCAGTTGATCTAAGCGGGATTCAGCACATCTATTTCACGATGGAGCAGAACAAGACCCTTTTGACGAAGAAAGACAATGATCTGGTCATTGTCGGTCAAACCGTCCAGGTGTTCCTGTCTCAGGAAGAAACGCTACCGTTCAAGACCGGCACCGCGAACATACAGCTTAACTGGACATACGGGAACGGCGCCCGGGCCTGCTCCGACATCGTGACCATCCATGTGGACGAAAACCTGTTGAAGAAGGTGGTCGAATGAGCTTCCCGATCCCGGTCCGGCTAAAGGTCGTTCAGCTGAACCAGCCCATACGCATGACGGTCAAGGACCTGAACGAGCCGGCGCGGATGGGCGTTCAAACGCCTATCGTGACCAGCTCCGTGGAAGATTACACCGGCCCGTATGCGGTCACCCCGGGAGATTCCCGGCAGGTTTTGAGAACCAATAACAGACGGACGACCCAGGACATAGTGGTTGAACCCATCCCGCAAAACTACGGGAAAATCACCTATAACGGCTCCGTCATCACTGTTTCGTAAAGGAGGAAACTATGGCACATCCTACAGTAGTTATCAATGGCGTCCAGTACCAAAACTGCCCGGAGGTAGACATACCGAAGCAGGGCGGCGGTACGGCGAAATTCTATGAGGCCTCCGAGACCGACGCTGTAGCCGGGCACGTGCTTTCCGGCGACAAGTTCATCGGCCCGTCCGGCGAGGACACCGGCTCGATGGCGAACAACGGCGCGACCGGCGGCGAGATCGAGGCAAAGGCGGGCACGGTGAACATCCCCGCCGGGTACACTTCCGGCGGGACTGTCGGCATCAAGGCGTCCGCTGTGACCGATCTTGTCTCAGGCAACCTTTTGAACGGGAAAGAGGTCCTTGGCGTTCGAGGAAGTCTTACCCTTCCTACCATCTCCCAGGATGCTACCACGAAGGTATTGAGCATCAGCTAAGGAGGTGCGTATGGCACATCCCAATATTCAGCTGATGGGAGCGACATACCCGGATGTTCCGTCGGTGTTGTTGCCGAAAGAAGGCGGTGGATCGGCACAGTTTTTTGATATGTCAGATGATATGGCATGGCTCGGTGCGGATGCTCAGCTTATTGCCACGTATGATCCTATCGTCAATTTGAAACTGTCTGAAACTGCATTTAATGGCTGGACGCCATCTACCACAGCAAAGGATATCATTGCGACTGCTACGGCTGGCACATTCAGTGCCGCCGATCTCGACACGCACGACTATTATCTTGTGTGGCAGACTGATATGCCCATCGTGACCGATGCTTCCGCAACGAAGAAAGCGCTTCCCCTTCTTATGAAGTCCCAGATCATACAGGCCATCTTCAAACGACCGTCTTCCTGGGCGAACATCCAAGCGGAGAACGAGAACGGGAACACAGTGGCAACAGCCTCTACTCTAAACTTCCTGCGCTACTATGGCACCACTCAGGGTACGGTAACGTACACCTGGGCGTCATCGTATGGGTTCTACCTGGCAGCAACAGCGGCTACGTTCAACAGCACAACGGCGGCTACGCCGACCGTCACCGTGAAAAGGCCCAAGATGTCTGCGAGATGCTCCACGACCTACATGAGCACCGCGAACGCAGGACTGATCTTGCAAGACGATAGCATCATCAACATGAAGGGCCTCTTGTATAAGGTCAGAAAACCCACATTCCAGCATGGGGCGTACACGTCCTTGATCAAATTCATCAATGAAGGTTGAGGTGCAAAATGAAAGTATACATCGGCAACGCCGTTCATGACGAAAACGGAAAAGCGAAAGGCGGCCAGCCCGGAGATCAGACCGGGAAAGAGGTCGTCGTCCAGGCTTGGTATAAGAACAGCAAAGGGTGGCGAGTGCTCCGACCGAAAGATGGGACTGTTGCCCGTAAGATTGCGGAGGCCATGCGGAACGCCTGCGCCAATGACGCCATTGGCTACGATCAAGGCGATCGCAACACCCTGTACACGGAAGCCGCAAAGATCGGATTCGACCCGGGTCGCGTAAGTGTCCCGTGTGAAACGGACTGCTCCGCGCTGGTGCGCGTCTGCCTTGCCTATGCCGGTATCAAGGTGTCCAACTTCAATACGGCGAACGAGGCCGCCGTCCTCATGGCCACGGGCAAGTTTACCGAGCTGACAGGTAAAGAGTACACCGACGCCTCGGACCGGCTGCGGGAGGGCGACGTGCTGATCACCAAGGTCAAGGGCCACACGGCCGTGATCCTGAACAACGGCCCGAAAGCAGACGATGATCCTGTGCCGCCAGCTCCGGAGCCGGAGCCGCCAGCGCCGACACCCGGCACGAAGATGATCAAGGTCAAGGGAAGCGTCCGCGTCCGCGATGGGAACGGGAAGAATCACGCGCAGATCAAGCCCACCGTGTCTAAGCGCACGAACCCCTCCGGCCTGATCCCGTACAATGGACAGGCCACGGATAGCCCTTACTGGTACATGACCGAATGGCAGGGACAGCAGGGCTATATCACCAGCCAAAAGCGATATACGGAGGTCGTGGAAGTATGACCAAGCCGAAGCGGAAAAAAGAGCCCCTGTCGACTTCCGACAAGGTGGTGATCGCCGCCGTTGTCGCTGTGATCCTGGTGTTCGCCGCCGAGCTGACGCTGCGGGCCTTCGACAAGGAAGGATTGTCGGACAGGTTCATCACCTGCTGGTATACCTTCTGGGGCTCCGAGCTGGCTTTCCTGGCCGGTATCAAGATCACTAAAGTACGCACATCCCCCTTCGCGCCGTCAGACGATGAAGCCGATGACGACGCAGCGGGATGAATATATCCGAAAGGAGATTGACCCATGGCAGATATTATTGGACCCTTCACTGAACCAACGCCCGAAACCTTGTCTATCCAGTCCAGGACGCGCAACCCCATCTTCTGGATCGGCATGGTCTGTTGCGCCTACGAAGCCGTCATACACGCCCTGGCCACCGCCCATGTAGATATTCCTGTATGGGCATCGGCAATCGGCATCGGCTTGTCGGCCGTCCTTGCCTACTGCAACAGCAACAACCCCTGCCTGACCAGCCACTAAGGCAACGAAACACCCCCTTGCGAAACCTGCAAGGGGGCTTTTTTGCGTTTTGGCGTCCGAGGCCGCCAGGGGCCCTTATTTTCGCCCTGCCCTCCGGACACCCGTATACCGGGGTTCGCTGCCGGGAACCGGTTGCAACGCGCCACAGAGGGCGAGAGTGGTATTTTTGGGGCTCAGTCGATCTCTACCACCACATAGCCGCCGTTGGTCATGTACGCCACTTCCTCCAGGGGGTCGGTGCGCTTCGCCTCGATGCCCTCATTGATCTGTTCCTCGGTGAGCCTCTGCCGGAGCTCCGCTTTCGTCAGCTTGCGGCGCTTGCCCTGCCTGTCTTGAAAGTAGAATTTCATGCTTCCGCCTCCTCGATACTGCTGATCGCTTCCTCCAGACTGTTCACGGCGTCCTCCATGTTCGATACGGCTTCATCGGCCTTTTCGTACCGTTCGCTGCCCTGGAGATTGTCGGGCATGTTGTCCCGGTATTCTTCTTCCTCCTCCTGCAGATCTTCCAGGGAGGCTTTCAGCTCTTCCAGCTGCTCCCGAATTTCGGCGAGTGACTTTCTCCTGATCTTGTTCATAAGCTTTTCCTTTCTGCCCTGCCATCATCGGCGCCGGTGGGGCGGTTCCGGCGGACGGCCCGCAGGCCGTTTCGGCTTATTTCGGCAAAATTGCATTTCTGATCGCTTCATCCCGAGACGCCCCGAAACCCGCCCCGGTGTCATATCCGACAGTAGGAATACAGCACCAGGTGTCTCGGGAGTAATTCGTGCAGCTTTCAAGCACTCCAACCTCCAACAGTTCGGAAACGGTTCCGACAAGGCCGAGGCACCGGCTCTTGTCATCGGTCCAGACTTTCCTGAGCGTCCCTTCGTAATCCTTCTTTTTTGTGAATTTCATGGTAACGTACCTCTCTTTCCTTACCAGTCCTCGTCCTCTTCATCTTCCCAGGAATCGTCCACGTCCTCGTGCTCGTCCCGGAAGCTGAACATGTCCTCGGTCTCTGTGGTCCGTAGCTCGGGATGGTCGTTGACGTAATCCGCGACCTTACCAACCAGCACATCCAGCACGGCGTCGTAGGCTTCGTCACTGTACATCCCCCAGATGGCCAGCACCAGGGCGGATATATCCTTGGGCAGCTTGTTGATCAGGAACCGGGCGGCGGGGTTGCAGGTCTCTTTGCCGTAACCGACGCCTACATGGTCACCGTCGTTCCAGTTGCGGTACGAAATCCGCATCATAGCCCGGACGATCTCACCGGCCAGGGATTCGGCTTTGCCGGAGCAGGGGACCAATTCTTCAAACAGGGTGCTGAGCTTTTCATCGTTCTTTGTCATCTTGCGTTCCTCCTTTTTCCTTTCTCCTTGCAATTTATCTTCTGATCGACTATACTCTCCGGAGAGAGGGGGCGGCGGTTTTTCCACCGCCCCGGTCGGGTCACTTCTCAGTGCTCTCGGCTCCCTGCTTTAGCTTTCCGGGCCTTATCGTGATCGTAATCCGTTCTGCAACCTCGGGCTGATCACTCAGGATTTTCAGAAGCTCTTGCAGGGCTTTCATTTTATCGTCCGTCATTCGCATCACCTCCTTTCCCTTAGGGCGTTGCCCTCTTGTTTTTTACAAGTTAATTGTACATCATTTTTATTTACTTGTCAATAGGAAAAGTAAATATTTCTGGTGTTTTTTCAAAGTTTTTTTATTGACAAATAAATCATAAAAGTGTATAGTCTATGCGAGGTGATGAACGTGAGTATATCTGCAAAGGTAAAAGCCCTTCTCAATCTTCAAGGGAAGAAGCAGGCCGATCTTATGGCCGTACTGGAAATGGGGAGCAAACAGGCATTGAGCAATAAGTTCTCCAATGAGCGATGGTCAGCTGATGATCTTATCCGGGTCGCGGAGTTTACGGGGTGCCAGTTGGCTTTCCTGCTACCGAATGGGGAGAGGATCATCCTGGAACCAGGACAGAAGGACGAGCAGTAAAAGAGAAGGCGCGGGGCCGTACACCCTGCGCCTTTTTTGGAGCCGTCACCGATGCGTTGTTTTCCCGGCCCTGTTATGGTCGACCTTCGGCTGATCGTTCGGGACCCGGACGATGATTTCATCCAGGTCACAGTTCAAGGCCTCACAGATCAGGTCCAGGTGTTCCAGGTTGATCCTGTCCACCATTTCGTGGTATATCTCGTTGATCGTGGTGGGACGGATGCCTGTGCAGCGGGCGAGATCGGCTTGTGTCCAGCGGACTTCGCCCAGTTTACGGGATAGTAAAATCTTAATCATAGGCCGCGCTCCTTGATATGAATTTACCATTTTCCGGCAATTCTGGCGGGATTTGTTGGATTATCACTATTCTATGAATTTTCGCACGAAAAACGGTATGAGATGAGTGTATAGCATGAGAAAAGCACAGTCCCCATTAGGAAACTGTGCTTTTCTTAAACTCTGCCCTTATGACGATCCCGAAAGGCGAAAAGGCTATCCTTAGGCCTTTTTGGTTCGCATAAATGGCGCTGGTGGAGCATAGGGGATTCGAACCCCTGACCTCAACATTGCGAACGTTGCGCGCTACCAACTGTGCTAATGCCCCTCGCATGAACGCATTAAGTATTATACACATCCGAGAGAAAAAAGCAAGAACTTTTTCTGAGAAATCTCAGAGTGGCGTTTGATGTGGAAAAATGGTGACAGATGGGACGAAGCGTGGTATGATACCAATGAATCCAATGATACCAAAGGAGATGCACATGAAAAAACTGCTGTCTGTTGCGCTGGCCCTGCTGCTGGCGTTGTCCTGTGTGGGCGGTGCGGCCAAGGCCGTCCATGCTGAATCCGATCCTTCACTGCCCAAGGTGGGAGATGTGGTCCATGGCTTCGAAGTCAAGGAGATCCGTCCCTTCCAGATGATCGGCGCGGAGCTGGTGCTCTTCGAGCATCAGCGCACCGGCGCTAAGCTCCTCTGGATCGCCAACGAGGACACCAACCGAGCCTTTCAGCTCACCTTCCCGACACGGCCGTATGACGACACGGGACTTCCGCACGTGTTCGAGCACGCCACCCTGTTCGGCTCCGAGAAATACCCGTCCACGGCGCTGTTCTTCAATATCGGGTATCAGACCTACAACACCTATTTGAACGCCTACACCACCGATGCCTGCACCTGCTACCCCATGGCGTCCCTGTCCGAGAAGCAGCTGCTGCACCTGGCGGATTACTACGTGGATTCCTGCTTCCATCCGCTTATCATGACCGACGAGGGCATCTTCCGTACCCAGGCCTGGCACTATAACCTGGATAGCCTGGAGGGGGAGCTCACCTATGAGGGCGTGGTCTATTCCGAGATGCAGGGTGCCATGACCCTGGATCGGACTGCCCTGGAATGCGCCAACGATCTGACCTTCCCCGGCGCTGCTTTGAGCTACAGCTACGGCGGCCTTCCGGAGAACATCCCGGAGATGACCTGGGACAAGGTGAAGGATTATCACGACAAGTACTATCATCCCTCCAACTGTCTCGCGTTCCTCTACGGTCAGTTCGAGGACTACGCCGCGTTCCTTAAGCTGCTGGATGAGGCCTTTTCACCCTATGAAAAGGCCGAGTTCACCCATGAGGACGCCGGGTATACCCGCATTACGGAGCCCCAGGTCGCTTCCTTTGCCTATCCCGTGGCGGAGGGCACGGACGTGACCAATCAGACCACCATCATCTACTACATCCTTTGCCCCGATATGAAGGGCAATGTCGAACAGGAGAATCTTATAGACCATCTGTGCTCCATGCTGAATGAGCGGAGCTCCGTGCTGAACCAGAGCTTCAAGCGCGCCTTCCCGTCCGGCACCCTTTCCTGCGGCCGCGAGGTGGCCGGGCCGGACGATGCGGTGATCTTCCAGGCTACCGGCATGAACCGGGACGACGCCGAGGCGTTCAAAGCCCTGGTGGACGAAGCGCTGAAGGACGTAGCCGAGAACGGCTTCCCTCAGGATATGGTGGACAGCACCGTGACTTCCCTGAACATCTCTGCCAAACTGGCGCAGGAAAGCGGAGACCCGGTGGAGGGCGTGGTGTATGCTTTTGCCTCTGACTACGCGGTGACCGGCGATCCGTTCGCCTATGCGGAGCAGCAGGAACAGCTCTCCAAGCTGGACGAGGAGAACCAGAAGGGCCTCTTGAAGGAGGCGGCCGCCAACTGGCTGCTGGGCAAGGACCTTTATACCCTTACCACCACCTATCCTGCCCCCGGTGAAAAGGAGAAGCAGGACGCGGCCCTGAAGGAGAAGATGGCCAAGATCAAAGCCGAAATGGCCCAGGAAGAGCTGCAGGCGATCGTGGATGAAACCAACGCAGCGCCGAAGGAAGAGGACACCAGCGCGCTCATGGCCAAGATCAAGGCCGTTACCGTGGAGAGCCTGCCGGAGGAGATCAGGACCTATACCGTGAACGACACCACCGACGATGCCGGCGTCCGCCATATCGAAGTGCCCGCCGGCGTGGACGGCATCGGTCACATCTCCCTGCAATTCGATGCGGCCGCTCTGCCCCAGGAGGACATCCACTGGATGCGGCTCTATACCCGTCTGCTGGGCCAGCTGGACACGGACAAGCACACCAAGGAGGAGCTGGACGTGCTCATCAGCCGGTATCTCTATGACAAGGTCACCGGCGTCAACTGCGTGAAGCTGGAGAACGGCGACGTGCATCCGTACATGGTGGCCGAATGGTTCGCTTTGGATGACGATCTGGCGGCGGGCTACGATCTGGTGGAGGAGCTGCTCTTCCACACCCGGTTCGACGATACCCAGAAGCTGTTGGAGCAGGTGCAGGCCCAGAAGACCTCGGTCCGCAGCACCATCAACAACGGTTCCTATCAGGTCATGCTGTATCGCGGCCTTGGGGACAAATATCCTTTCTATCGCTATTATTCCTACCTGAACTTCCTGGAGTACTACGATTTCCTGGGTGCCCTGGAGACCATGCTGACCGAAACCCCCGAGGAAGTGACCAAGCGCTTTAAAGCGGTGCAGAGCTTCTTTGCCAACAATGCAGGCGCGGTGGCCGGTTTTGCCGGCAACGAGAAGAGCATCGAATTGAACCGCGCCCTGGCCGACGCCTTTATGGCCAAGCTCAGCCATGAGGAGAGGCAGCCCGTTGCCTATGATCTGCCAGTGGCCAGCCAGCGGGAAGCGCTGATCATCGATGGCAACGTTCAGTTCAACAACGTGATCGCTACCGCCGACGACATGGGCCAGGAGGGCTATGACGCTGGCCTGGTGGTGGTGGCCAACCTGGTGAGCGACCAGGTGCTCGTGCCCATCCTGCGGGATCAGATGGGCGTGTACAGCCCCTGGAACGGCGTCATGGACGATGGCGCCATGTATCTGATCACCTACCGTGATCCCAATGTGAAGGAGACCTTTGACGTGTACGCCTCCCTGGCGGAGCGGATCGCCAACATGAATGTGGACCAGGACACCCTGGACGGCTATATCATGAGCGCCTATTCCGAGCTTGCCAAACCCAGCGGCGAGCTCACGGGAGCCTACAACGCCATCGACGCCACGCTGGCCGGCACCAAGGCGGAGAAGAAGCTGGAGCAGATGCGTCAGCTGAAGGCCGTCACTCCCGAGGTCGTGAAAGCGTCCGCGGAGATCTATCGGAAGGCCTGGGAGGACGGCGTCCATTCCACCTCCGGTGGCGCC
>JAEEGH010031952.1_pt1 | contig 10146 bp, 8 predicted proteins | sample 9134181 | NCBI WGS metagenome assembly JAEEGH01 (sample SAMN16246544, study PRJNA631951) | gut metagenome | biome: gut microbiome; feature: rumen; material: DP-attached | host: Bos | place: Iran: Karaj | collected 2018-10 | reverse complement strand
CTGTCGTCCTTGGCGGATAATATGGACAACACCCTCATGAAGCAAATCATGTCGGACAGGTATTCCTACTACATGAACAAGAGCTTCAAGAAGATGGACTTGCTCATGATGATCGATCGCGTTTTGGAGGTGCCGAACGCCCAGCAGGAAATTGCCGTCCTGAAAAGCAGCATTGATAAAGATCTCAAGCTCGCGGGGCAAATCCAAAAATTCATGCTTCCTCCATGGAGCATAGTCAATGACGATTTCGTCATGTCCTACATTTATGAGCCGCATGCACAAGTATCGGGTGACCTCCATGAATTCTTCCCTATCGGCAACCATCGCTACATCAGCATCGTGGGAGATATCTCCGGTCATGGCATATCCGCCGCCCTTTGCATGACGCCCATCCAGCTCTTCGTCAAGAACCTCTTCGCCTCCCAATCACAAGAAAACTTGACACCAAACTTTATCCTTACACAGCTTAACAATATCTTCTGCAACAATTTCAAGAAAAGCGAATACATGACTTGCCTCATTATCCTGTGGGATTTTGAGAACAACCATCTCGTCTATCATTCTGCCGGCCATCCGGACATGCTCTGTCTGGACTTCAAGGAAAGGAAACTCAAACCAATCAATCCAGACAAACGTGGTTCCCTGCCTGTCGGATTCTCGAGCACAAACACTTATCTTCCAGAAAACAATGTCGAATTCGATTTCAACGATACCGACATGTTCTTCGCCTTCACAGATGGCTTGATGGATATCGGTTCAAGTCAATTCCCTGAATCATTCATCGAAGAAAATGAATTGTTCGACTTTCTGACATCGCTCAACGCCAACGAATGCACAGTTACGTTCCCGTATCTCATTCGCAATTTCATCGAACAAATTGGTTATGACTTCCCGTCGGACGACCTCTTCCTGGTCGCCATCCGTAAAAACACGGCTACCAGCAAGAATATCTTCCTTTCACAAATCAACACGGACATTAATGAAACGAACCACATGCTTGACCGTGTCCATGATTATCTCCTCGCCTCACCCATAGAAAGTTGCCAAAAACTTGAAAACGATATTGAAATCCTTCTTGGCGAAGTTCTCATCAACTGCGTCCAGCATGGGAAAGACAATGCAAATATCACCAGCAACGGCATTATCGTCCAAATCCAGCCATTTGACGACAAAGTCGAAATCACGGTTTTGGAACGTGGTGTTTACTGGGACACGAACCGTAGTTACACTGGCGCGGAAATCGACAAGCTCCTTGACGAACTCAATGATAATTTCGCCCAGCATGGTAGAGGGCTACCGCTTATCTACAACATCGCATCAACCGTCACCAGAATGCACTACCGCGGACTCAACAAATCTGTGTTCTGCATTAAATGTGATTCTTGACGGATAACGGAGGCATTATGAACCAAGCAATCGTTGATTACATGAAGGAAAATCTCGGACTGGATGACATGGAACTCATCCAAGAACTGTATGACGAATATGTCAATACGATCAAAGAACGTCTGCCTAGCGCAAGCAACGCACTCGAGGCCAAGGACTTCCCAGCCCTGGCAAAAGTTGCCCACGCCATGAAAGGCTGCGCCCTAAACATCGGACATGAATCTTTTTCAGTCGTTGCCAAGGAACTGGAATACCTTGGCAAAGGCATAGGGCCCGAACCGCCAACCGTCGAAAACTGCTCAGCCCTTCTCGCGAAACTCAACGCAATCTTCGAGGACTTCCTCAAAGGCTAACGAAAAGCATAATATATCCTTTTCAACCTAATCATTACCCTTAAAAATCCACATGTCTTTCACCTCAGCCAACAATAAACGACCGCAAGGAAACGGTTTACGTGTGAAAATAATTCCACGCAAACGCCGTTCGTCATTCGGTAGTTCATTCAAGATGCTGGCTTGGAATCTGACGGTTGGAAGCGCACGCGCCCTGAAGCGCGCCATGGATATTTTCGGGTCGATCGCCCTCCTCATCGCCCTCTTCCTCCCAATGCTGATCATCGCCATCATCATCAAACTGGGTTCGGAGGGCCCCATCATCTATCATTCAAAACGCATCGGACAATTCGGCAAGCCATTCAACTTCCTGAAATTCCGCTCCATGTACATCAACTCCAAGGAAATCGAAGCCAAAATGCTGCAGGAATGGGATGAAAAAGCGGCGGAGATTGAAAAAAGAACTGGTCAAAAACCGGAACGACCGGCGCTGTCCGACCTGCTGAAGGCAAAGGAAGACGATCCGCGCGTCACCAAAATAGGACGCATCCTCCGCAAGACGTCCCTAGACGAACTGCCGCAACCCGTCAAGGTCCTTCTGGGGCAGATGAGCCTCGTCGGTCCGCGCCCCCCGATTCCGAGCGAAGTCGCCACTTACACGCTTGCGCAACGCAAACGCCTTAATGTCACCCCCGGCATTACCTGCACATGGCAGGTCTCCGGCCGCAGCAATATCCCGTTTGAACAACAGGTCAAACTGGACACCGAATACATTCAGACCAGAGGCTTCTGGAAAGACTGCATGATTCTTCTCAAGACGATTCCCGCAGTCCTTACCGGCGATGGATCCGTTTAAAACAGAGGCTATGGCATGAAAGCAATCATCAATCTTTTCAGCGAAAGGGATTCATGGTTCCATGAATTCTTCAGGCTCCGTAGCCCGATCACGCTTCCTATCACGGGAAAGCCTCTCGCGCATCATCTGATGGACTTTTGCTCCAATCTCCAGATTGAGAAAGTCCTGCTGTTAGATTATTGTTTCGATGAATCAATCCAAAAACAGTTCAATGACAGCTACCAATGGTATTCTCATCTGGAGTACATGGGAGCCAAGACAATCCCAAATGTCCAAAAGCTCCTGATGTTCCACCATAATTATTGCGGGGATGACGACATCCTTATACTCAATGGCCTCTTCTTTGTCGGAGGAGCCCCAAATGAAAAAGAAGAAGACTGAAAGAACAATGTAAAACAAATCAATAACAGACTCGAACCGGCGGAGACGCAACCGGTCGGCTCTGGCATCTACTACTACCACAACCACGTTCTCAATCGTGTCCGCATCCCGCAAGAAAAACCAATCCAATCCATCCAAGACTACTTCAATCTCAACCTGTCGTTGCTCCGTGACTCGCAACAATGCAGTCTGCCGGGCTACAAATCACAAGACAATATCATCTTTGGCAGCACGCCTGTCATCATGAGAGGATGCACCTTCAATGAGGACGAAGAAGGTCAGCCTTCCCCGAAACACACAATCCTTATAGGAGACAATGTCCGTATTGAAAACGACTGCACCTTGAAAGGCCCGCTGATTATCGGCAATAATGTCATTATGGACGAAGGAGTCCATATCGAACGCTCAATCATTTGTGACAACACGTACATCTCCAATGATTTGGAAATCATTGACAAACTCATCGACCGCAATGTCATCATCGACCCTTACAAAAACGTGAAAGTCGTGTTGGACGAACAGGAACTGTCCGGAGACACCAGAGCACACGTCAAGAATTATTTTCTGTCCGCAATCCATGCCGTCTTCAATTACGTCATGTCCATCGCCGTCGCCATCCATCTGTTCATATGCTACGCAATATTCCTCTGCATCTTTTTCGCATGGACCAGCCACTCCAAACGCTGGTACTACAAACTTTCTCTCGACAAAGCCATCGGCGTCCTGCAATGCCTCGCCTGCCGAAAGCAACTCGTCGGTCGCAGATATCCCCCCGCTGAAAGCGCGGTCTTCACATATTCTGAAACCATCCAAAGTAGCCAAGATCCCATTCAATGCCAGATGGATGACCAGTATTTTCTGGCTCATGACTCCATCAGGTTCAGATTTTCCATCATCATGACCACCCTCATCATGCGTATCTTCCAACACGATGAATCCCAATACAACAAATGAACATTTTACAGCCGAGGAAGACCCGGTTGTCGAACAAGCCATTGCGGACATGCTTCGCCGGCTGGCGGATGACATCCACCGGCTGGCGAACGCCGACCGTGTCGCGCTCTATCTGGGCGGCGGATATGGCCGCGGAGAAGGCGGTGTTCTCATCACGCAGGACGGACGCCACCTACCATACAATGATTTGGACTTCTTCGCCTTCTCAAAAGGGCTCTCCTCCGCCAAGAGGAAAGCTTTCAGCAGTAATCTCGCCGCAATCGCGCCAGTCTATGAAAAAGACTTAGGCATTTCTGTTGACTTTGCGCCAGTAAAACCGATTAAAAAGCTTCTTCATGAACAGCATACGCTCATGTATCAAGAGTTGCTCCATAGCCATCGGCACGTCAGCGGACCGGATCTTCTGGCTGAAGTAGCGTGTTCTGACGCGCATGAGCTATCGTTTCTCGAAGCCCTAAGGCTCCTCGTGAACCGCGGCATGGGGCTTCTCTTCGCTGCTCAACGGCTTGCAACCGCCCATATGGACGATGATGGGCATGTCATTGACAACGATGTCATTGACTTTGCTGTCCGCAACATGCACAAGGCAGCCCTCGGCGCGGGGGATGCCCTGCTCATCGCCCAAAGACATTATGACTACAATCTCGAACGAAGACTGAAAATCATCCTGTACGACGCACACACACGATGTAGCGTCTTCACGGAACTCGCATCACACTACCAGGCAGCACGGGACTTCAAAGTCCTGCCGGACTCTTCGCGGATGAATCCGCAGGAGCAGTTGCCCGCATATCTCGGACTCTGGCTTAACGCCGCCAGAGACTTCGTCGCGCTCACAACAGATCGCTCCGCCGCCATTTTAGAAACAACACGGCAACTGTCAGAATGCCTCTATGGGCATCCTGCTTTCATCGGACGCTCTCCCCTTGTGAACGCATTGCGCTGGTTTGCCAAGACAAAAACCGCTCAACCGTTGCGGTTGCTTTTCAAAAATCCAACCGTCCGCCTTTTCTCTAGTCTCCATGGGATCTTGCATGACATCCACCTGAATTTAGACAACCAGTTGCCAATGCAACAAGCCGTCGGGCAGATGGATGACCATAAACAGGAACTGATTCACCTTTGGGAAATCTTCAACTGAACAAAAGCATGCCAATGGGGCAGTAAGAAGCCAAGACATGACACAACAGCTTGAATACAAATCAACAAACGATATCGGGAAAAAAGACTATCCCGAGAAAACGGCACGCAAACGCTTGCGTCCAAAGGAGATGAAGCGATATATCTTCTTGTTGCTCAGCGCGGCGGCAGTTACTGTGATATTTTTGGTCATTTTAATAGTTGTTAATCAGAAATATTTTATCAAAGCAGAAGGCACAGCGATTCTTATCTATCACCCCATGAAATATTCCGACAAAATTCCATCTTTATCAAATTCCGAAGTCTTGCAGATTATCCGCTCGGCTGAGGTAAAGACAAACACATGGAAGGAAATGGAATTTTCTCAAGACAAGAAAAAAACAGAACGGATGAAAGAGGCCCTTGATCTTACCTGCGATTTTACGTCAGACTATAATAACACATTGAAGCTAAACGTTAGATGGAATAACTTGGAAGAAGCCAAACAACTGACTGAAGGTTATATTCATGCGGCAATTGATGCCTATGTCCGCAATCGGTACAATCATCTGAACGAAATTCGTAACATCCAGGAACGAATCAAGTCACAAATGGAAAAGGAAAAAGCATCCATCGAAGAGCAATTGTCCAAGCTTGGAGAATCCTATTCCGGTCAAAGCCTTAAGCAAGAGCTTGTAAGTCTCACATACGATAAAAATATACAGGAGGGGGAGCTGGCTGATTTGAGAAAGCAACTTTCAAAGGCAAAATCACACATTGACAGCTTAAATATTCTCTTCCCTAACTTAGAAAATACGCAAAAAACGAAAATAATTGCAGCAACACATTTTACATATGTCATGGAGCTCATTAAGAAACGGGATGAGGCATTGGAAAACTATACAGTCCTGAATGAATTAGGTGCAGAAACTGACCCGCAAGTCAGAGAAGCCCAGCTAAGATTCGATTTTACAAAAGACAAACTGGAATCAGTACTTGCAACCTTGAAAGTCAAAGAGGAGGATTTTCTGGATTTAACTCCCGCTAGCATAAAATTACTGGAGGATATGGAATTTACCAAGATTAATATATCCGTGTTGGAGAATCACATCAATGCAATACAAAAAAGCCTAAGCGAAATCCAAACGAAAATCTTATCGCTCAATAAGAACTTGCCGCAAGAAGAAATAATCCAAGAAAAACATAAGGACGTGATTGCGCAAATTAACGAAATTAACCGAACAATCATGAAAATAGACTTGCTTATGCCTAAAGATGAATTACATTCTTTTAGTTCCATTAATGTACATCGCGCCAACGCGTTCTCTCAATATAATATCCCTCCCATACTTGTGGGGCTTGCCATTGCCGCCGTATTAGCCCCATACTTCATTCTGGCAACTATGATAGAAAAGAATAACCGACCACAAGAAATCCCCAAAAAAACAAGCGCTAAATAAAACAACAATCGCTAAATATTAAATCCATCTTTTAAATAGTCCACCATTAAGCCAAACGACAAGCCATCCCCATGGTGCCACGAATATGACGCAACCATTTGATCCCAATGCAATAAATACCGAAGAAGTCAAAATCCGCAGAATGTTGGCTTATAAGAGTCTTATTCTCTCGATTCTTCAACGGAGTTTCATCTTTCTGCTCTTCGTGGCAGCCTTAGTCGCCACAGTAGTCCTGTTTCTTTTGCATCGACAGGGGCAAAAGAATTTCTTCAGTAATAGAAGTTCCATCAATCTTATCTATAAGCCGACAAAAGTCAGAAACCATGACCAAGCCCCCCTGTCAATCACGAATGTATTCCAAATCATCTCAGCGAATCAAGTGAAGTCACAAGCTGGCGAACTAGCGAAAATTCCCACTGAAAAACAAGCTTTTCTTGGAAAAGGACTCGAAGTTAGCCAAGATCGAAATGCCGGAAACACCCTGACATTGACTGTCACTTGGGATGATACGGAGGAAATCACCGCCTTGATCAACGCCTATGCGAATGCCGCAAGAAGCGAATACGCCAAACATAGGAAAAATGATCTATCGGAACAAATGAAAACGCTGAAGAAGCAAAAAAATAGCATCGAACAAGAAATAAATAATATTGATGAGGAAACAAACAAACTAACCAGCAAATATTCATCATCTTTGGATCAGGAACTTGACAAACTGCAAAAACGCGCGTCCAGATTGGAGGAAGAACTGGCTGGTTACATCAAGCAAATGGTTCGGTTGAGAAAACGGCAAGAAGATATGAAAAAAGGCGGAAAAACAATCGAATCCAGAAAAGCGGAAATCATCAAAGCTAATTACAAGTATTTGATGGAACTTATGAATAAACGGGATGAGGCGCTTATCCATAGGAATAAAGTATTGGAACAATTCAGACCTGATCACCCTGACGCTTTAGGCGCAGAAAAAGAGTTGAATGAAAGACAAACAATTCTGGATAAGGTGTTGGAAAACTTAGGGATTATTGAAGAAGAAGTTTTGACTATGGATGTCAATGCAATTGACATCGATGGTCAAGTTGAAACATTAGAGCAGTTAATTACGACAACAGAGGAAGAATTGGCTGATTTGCAACAAAAGATCACAACTGTCCGCAATTTAAATCAGCAAGTGGAAAAACTCCTAGAACAACGTTCAGACAAGAGCAACCAAATCGTGGATCTGGAAAAGAAGGAAGCCGATGTCTATTTTCTTGTAGAGCAGAGTAATAACGAACTACCGAATTTGACAGTGCCTAGGGCACCTTACCCAATTAACGGACTCGGCACTAAACAATACATTGTCGCCCTTTTCGCGGGCTGTGTCTTCGCAGGTTTCGTAGCCGTCATTATCATTCTGCTTGCAGCTCAATTCGGATGCATTAGCACTGCCACTGAACTTCACGACATGGCTGAAATTGAGGTATTCAGCCTCTCCGAATCCGAATTGAAGAAGCTTGAACCGGCCGCCCTGCAGGAGGCCGCACACAATGTCTTCTACGTTTTGAATCAAATCATAGAAGACAGACGGTACCTATTTTATGGAGCACTTCAAGGAAGCTATTCCACGGCGCTTCTATTTGAACAACTGCTCCTCCAGTTCGCTATGAACGGTACGCGAATCTTCATTCTCAATCTGGAACCATTCGATACTAATTCGGAAGAAGACAATGGTGATGATAACTCATCTTCCGAAGACCCAATCGCAAACGATCTACTAGGCGTCGAGAAAAACAGCGATATCGGTGTTTTTAGACTAGGAAACGCCAGCTTCATTTCCCCGAATGAACTGGACATTCTGAAAATGGACATGGAAACACTGCTTAAACATTATGATAAAATCATCTTCAGACGAAAAGCTTATTTCAATGGCAAGGAACTCTTGTTCAAACAGGTCATCTCTCTCACGCAATGCTGCCTGTTCAGTGTTGGTAAGAAACGTTCACCAAGAAGTTTCCTGAAACTCCTCCGGGACAACAAAGGAACCGAGGAAAACATCATCGCAGGTATCTTCACTGAACCATGACCTTATAAACGCAAAAAAGAATATCAATATTATCATAAGGAGACCGCGGCATGAAAATGACACTTACCTTGGCAGCTATTCTGGCAGCCACGCTACTCATGACCTCCTGCAATACATTCTATGATTTTGATGATCCTTACTACAGTCTTCCGGAAGCATCCACGGAAACACTGGATACCACTATGTATACGCCGGAACAGCTAGCTGAAAGAGCCAAGAGATTGGCGGAAATCAACAAGATGCCATATCCTGAATATACACTGGATTATGGAGATGAATTTGAAATCCGCGTATATAATCAGCCAGAAATGCACACGTCAACCTCCGTGACACCGGATGGTCTCATCTCAATGCCATTCGTGGATGACAAGCTGAAGGTCGTAGGCATGTCCATTCCCGAGGCGACCAACCATATCGAGGAAGCCTTGAGCGCATATTTAGTCAAACCCAAAGTTTCCTTGATTCCCTTGGATCTGAAGTCACAGACAGCCACCATAACAGGAGCCGTCAACCAAGGCGGTGCCTTTCCTGTCACCAAAAACACACGGATTTTCGACATGTATGCCATGGCCAAAGGCGGTGCCACGCGGTACATCAACGGCAAGGAACTGGATTGTTGGGATTTCCCGCATTCGACCATCACTCGCAATGGCGAACAACTTCCCGTCGACTTCACTTTGGCCATTGAACAACAGGATCCAGATCATAATATCCAAGTATGGAAGAACGACAAGATTTTTATTGCCAGTCGTGCAGAGAATATGGTTAATGTCACTGGCGAAGTCGCTGCACCTCAATTCCAAATGTGGAACCCTGGTATGGGAATACTGCAAGCGGTTTCAAACTGCGGCGGTCTCAAAGACCAAAGTAATGGAACCGCCATTATCATCCGTGGCGGCCTGGACAACCCGCAATATTTCAAAGCAGATGTCAATAGAATTTTCGAAGGACGCAAGTTAGATGTCCCCCTCATGCCGGGCGACACCATCTATGTACCGAAGGATAGCTTGTCCGTCTGGAACGTCTATGTCAGCAAGTTGATGCCCACGGGAGCTTTCATCAACATGTTGATCAATCCTTTCTTCTGGTACAAAAATCTAACAAACTGATTCTCCTAGATGGGAACTATCAAGGCACCGATATCCTAAACACACTTACTTATACTTAATGGAATTAAAGTTTTTTATCTTCATTCTGTCTGTCATGTGTGTCATTCCTTTGACACTCATGCTCATGCTTAGTCAAAAATGCATGAAGGCCTGTATTTTCCTCCTGCCAATTTGTTTCTGGAATTATCAATCAACGGCAATTAACTTTTTATCGAATCCACATCACAAAGGAACGGCCCTCGGATTTGAAATTTCGATCATCCATTTGCTGGCTCTTGCGCTTCTCATGGCAATGATCCTTCGCCAATGGCCTGTCAAATTACTTTTTCCGGGAATCGTTTTCTATATCCAATACTTCTTTGTTTGCTCTGCTTCCATATTCATCTCCCCGAACAAATTATATTCAGGCTTCGAAATCGTAAAAATGATTACATTTTTCATCACGTTTCTAGCGGCAGTCAATTATTTCTACATCACACATGATTTC
>JAEEGH010031947.1_pt1 | contig 10148 bp, 8 predicted proteins | sample 9134181 | NCBI WGS metagenome assembly JAEEGH01 (sample SAMN16246544, study PRJNA631951) | gut metagenome | biome: gut microbiome; feature: rumen; material: DP-attached | host: Bos | place: Iran: Karaj | collected 2018-10 | reverse complement strand
GGCTCTGCCAGCGCGCAAGGAACGGACGGCTTTTGCGGTGGGCGACGATGAACGCCGTGTTCACGCGCGTCGCATACCGGCTCGCGGGGAGCGCCTTTCCGCAAAACCGCTCCACGTCACAGCGCCAAGTCTCTAGGTTTTCCGGATTGAAATCGGGAGGGACGGGATCGTACTTCCGGATCACGATCTCGTCCGGAGCATCGCCGACAAGCCATTCGCTGCAATCCCCCACGAACATCCCGTCGGCATCGGCCCAGCAGGCCCAGTCGGTCTTCACGGCCTCGCATGCCATCATCATCGGCTTCTGGCAGGCGACGCACTGGCGGCTTGCCGGGATGTCGACCACCGTCACGTCTCCCAGCGCGACGAGACGCCGCTTCATTTGATCCGTCCACCCCATGGCCCCCACGACCGCCGGATGCCGCATGCCGTTCCTTCTCATGCTCGCCACCAGAAGGTAGGCCCCCCAGGAATAAGCCTGGTCGCCAGCCGTGACCACCGTCGTATTGATGTCGGATAGATTTTCCATAGCCATTCAGTCCCTCCGCCGCACGCCGTGCAGGAGCTTCTGATGCGGCAGCAGCCGACAGCGGATTCCAAGCTTGTGCGGAACCTTCACGCGCCTGCCCGCGATTGACGCGAGCAAGTCGTCCAGGCAGGCCCGATGTTCCCGCGCAAGCTTCAGGAACGCCTCGCGGATTTCTTGCGGCGGCACGGGGTTCGCCTTCCAGTGCGCGACGCCTTCGGCGACGGATTCCGGCGTGTCCTCCGCGCGGAACTCCGAGAACTCCGGCAGCATGAGATCGCGGCCCCCGATGTTCGCCGTGTTCACCACGGGAATGCCGCAGAGCGAATACTCGCCGCACACGAACATCGCGCCCTCGGTCGACGAGAGCGCCAGGCCGCAGGAGGCCTTGGCCATGTGCCGTCCGACGAACCAGGAACTCACCTTCTCGTCCCAGCGTGCGTGCGGTACCGTCCGCATGATCTCCTGAAAGTAGTCCCGTTCGCGAGTTGAGCATGCGCCCACGAGATGCAGGTTCGGCACCTTCGCCGCCAGCGCGTGCCGCTTGAACGGCGTGATGCGCGCGACGTAGATCGCGTCGTAGAGGCGCTTCTCTTTCGCGAGCGGATAGCGGCGCGGATCGAGAAACGCGTTCTGGTGGCACCAGACGCATTCCGCCGAATCTTTCAGGATCGGAATCGCCTCCTTCTCGTTCACGAGAAAGACGATGCGCGCCTCCGGAAACATCTGGTGCGCCTCCGCCGTGCGCGTCTTCAGCTCTTCGGCGAACGTGGGCACCAGCACCGACCAGCCCGTCTGGAGCAGGAGCGTGAACCGTTCACCCTGCCGCAGCGAGCGCCTGAACGCGTCCAGGTTGCGGAGGAAATCCGTGTCGAACGCCGCGATGATGCGCGGCGAGCGGTTGAGCTCGTAGGCCGGAAGATAATTGAAGAACGGCATTCTACGCCTCCCTCTCGACTTTGCGTCTTCGCCGTTTCAGGACAATGAACAGCGAAAGGAACGCGATTCCCGAGACGAGCGAGACAAGCTGCGACAGGCGCTGCAGAAACGTCGCCTCGTAGCGGACGCTGATGACGCCGCTCGCGCGTTCGCGCGGGATGTGCACGGACAACAGCTTGTTCGGCCCCAGCCCCACCTTCAGCCGTTCGCGCGTGCCGTCGGGGGCGCACAGCTGGGCCGCGTAACCGTAGTACGGGAGGATTGGCAGCTCCACGTCGTTGTCGCCCGCGTTCTTGGAAAAATCGACCTGCAGAACGTCCTTTTGCGGGCGGGACAACTTGACGTCGAGAGGATGTGCCGATGTCGCCACGTCGCCGCGGCTGCGAATCTCGTTGTCGAGCAGACCGTCCCGAATGAGGTAATGGATGCCGCTCGCCTCCTGCGGACGCCCTCCCTTGTAGTCGCGGATGAAGTCGTGCTCGGAGATGCGCGCCGCGTAGAAGTATCCGACGTTCACGAACCAGGCGAATGCCGCGCCGCACATGACCAGCCACACCCAGGAACGTTCGCGCGCGCGGTCTTCGCCCACAAGCGACGAGAGCGCCAAGCCGCCGCCGAAGGCGAGGAATGCCGTCGCAGGACCGAAGAAGCGCCACGGGAACTGGATGACCGCCAGCGGCTTGAAGGCGCCCTTCCACGACGGCATGTCGGTCGACATGAGCAAACAGCAGAGACCGACGATAAGGAGCATGTCGCGGAAGACCTCGGGCGCTGTCCGCCGAGACGCAAGGCGAAAGCGCTGCAACGCGACAATGGCAAGCATCGTGCCGACGCCCGAGGGGATCCAGAATTCAGCCTTGCTCGTGGGAATCTCCAGAATGAGTTTCAAGAACGGCATGCAGCGGGAGAGGATATCGGCGTTCTTCTCGACCTCGATATGGAAATGGAGATGCATGAACTGCTCGCACATCGGCAGGAGGGCGACCAGCCCCACAAGGACCGTCGGCAATGGCGCCAGCACAAGACAGAGAATCCGCCGAGGTTCGCGCAGGAGGCGGATGATATTGAGCGCAATGAAGACGGCGCAAATCACCGTCATCATAAACAACGAGAGACTGTGCGCGAGGACAAGTCCGGCAAAACCGAAAGAGAGATAGAAGAACCGGCGCGGATCGCCCATGACGACCTCGTAGAGCCCGAGAATGATCCACGGCGCGAAGACGAACTGGCTCCATTCGCCGAACGACGACCGAACGAACAGATCGACCGCGAAATAGCTGCTCCACGTGTAGAGAAGCGCCGTCGCGAAAGCGCCAAAGCACGTCGCCGACAGCCTGCGCGCGCAGTAGTACGCGCCGAACGCCGTGGCTGCCACGCACAGGACGAGCAGGCATTTGTAGGCCGCGACGATTCCGAGACCGCACTTCATCAGCAACACGGCTGGATACAGGAAGAAATCCGGGTAGAACAGTCCAGACGCATACCCGTAGCCGGCAAGAGCCTCGTGATTGATCATGGACGGGAACTCGCCCAAGCTGAAATTCACGTCCATGGCGTGGAGGCGAGACAGATGGTAATAGAGATCGTGTCCGTTGGGAAGGCCCGGCATGAGAAGCGGAATGAGGCCCACCAGAAGCAAGCCGCCCAAAAGAGCGGATAGAACCGGCGTTCCCCATACCTTTCGCGCAGAGACTCGAAGCGCGAGGATACCCAGTCGACAATGTTCATCGGTCTTCTTCCTTTTCCTGCCGCCACGTACGATCGCTAATAATCACGCGAGGACGATGTTTCGTTTCAAGGTAGATCTTCCCCACATACTCACCGATGACACCCAGAGAAACAAGCTGAATACCGCCGAGGAAGCAAACGCAGAGGACCTCGCTCGTCCAGCCGGGGACGACAGCCCCACGCACCCACGAGACAAAGCTCCACACCGCCATGAGAAACGTGAGGAACGAGACGAAAATGCCGAAGAGCGTAATGAGCCGGATGGGTTTGACGGAAAGCGACGTGATGCCGTCCATCGCAAACCCCAGCATCTTCAGGAACGGGTAGTGACTTTCTCCGGCGAGCCGTTCCTTTCGCGCGTAGAACACCTTGGACGACTTGAAGCCGACGAGCGGAATCATGCCGCGCAGATAAAGGTTCGTCTCGCCGTATTCGGCAAGCGCGTCAAGGACCCGCGCCGAGAGAAGCCTGTAGTCCGCATGATTGGATATCACCTCCACGCCCATCGCCGCCTGAATGCGGTAGAAGCTTTCCGCCGTGAATCGCTTGAAGAACGTGTCGGACGAACGGTCGTTGCGCACGCCGTAGACGACGTCCGCGCCTTTCACATATTCGTCCACCATCTCCGTCATGGCGTGCACGTCGTCCTGCCCGTCACAGTCGATCGTCACGGTCGCGTCGCAACCGAGCTCCCGCGCCTCCATCAAGCCGGCCCACAGGGCGCACTGGTGCCCCCTGTTGCGGCTCTGACGGATTCCGCAGAAGCGATCATCGCGTTTTGCAAGGTCTGAAATGACCTGCCACGTCGCGTCCGAGCTGCCGTCGTCGACGAAAAGGACCCGGCTTTCGGGCGAGACACGCCCGGATTCGATCAACCCCCTCAACTCGTCCGCGAACAGGGGACTTGAGACGGGCAACGTCGTTTCCTCGTTGTAGCAAGGTATGACGACTATCAGTTTAGGTGCAGTCTTTGCCATGCGTTTTTCCGGTTGGCAAAGATTATACCAAATCACGAACGTTTCGGTAGTCGCCTGCCAATATATGCTATAATTTTCTCATGAAATCAGCCGAGCCATCGAAGCAGACCATCTCGCCCGAATTAAGCGACAAGCTCACCGTCGTGTCTTTCATCAGCGCATGTTTCGTCGTGGTCCTGCACGCCTACGAGAAATCGCTTGCCGCCGGGACGGGACTAACGGCTTGGATCGTCACGTTCGTCGGCTGGACCTTGCCGACATTCGCGGTCCCGATCTTCTTCGTGATCTCAGGGTATCTGCTGGGAGTAAAGTCCGAGAATGGCACGAAAGTCGGCTGGTACGCGCACGCGTTGCGAAAGCGGGCGAAGACTCTTCTCGTCCCCTATCTGATCTGGTGCACGGTCTATGTACTGACCGTCGTGCCGTTCGCGATGCTCGGCAATCATCTGGCTGGACGCAGCCTTGTGCAGAACACGCACTTGCACGAACCGGTACTCTCGTGGTGGAACCTGCTGTGCATATATGGCGCGGACATGTCTGGTTTTCCCGCCAACGGCGTGCTGTGGTACGTCAGGAACCTCATGCTTCTCGTCTTGATTGCCCCGCCTCTTTTCCGCTTGATGTCAAACCGTTGGGCGGGAGGCGGAGTGCTGTTCGCATCCGGAATGCTGTTCTTCCTGCACGACTGGATGCCGGCCTCGTGCTGGCAGTTCTTCGAGACAGGATTCAGCCTCCGGGGTTTCTTCTACTTTGTACTGGGCCTGCACCTCGCCGCCCATCCCGTCGAAAGCACGTCATTCCGCCGCCTGCGACTGCTCGTTCCGGCAGCTTGGATAGGGCTCGCCCTGCTGTTCACCTACTTTCGACTGAACCCTGACGGGATCCCCCTTGCATGGCAACGGCTCTTGGCGAAGGCCATCAATCTCCTTGGCGTCGGCGCCATCTGGATTCTCTATGACCTCATTCCTGTCACGCGCAGTCTCGCCCGCCGTTCGTTCGCCAGCGATTCGTTCTTCCTCTATGCCGCTCATCTCGGCATCATTCTCACAGTCCTGTGCGCCAAGTCCGAGGACATCCTGTCCTCACGCCTGCACATTCCCGCGCTCGGCATATTCGCCTTGAGATTCCTCGTGCCGATTCTCCTGTCGCTCACGATGGCGGAGTTGCTGAAACGGCATTGCCCACGCGCATACGCCATGCTGACTGGCGGACGGTAGGCCTGCCTATTCGGCACGCCGCCGGCGCAGCCGGCTGAACATTGACGTGACCTCGCCGCGAAACGCCACGAGCATCAGTCCCCCCGAGACGACTGCCGCGACGGCACCTTTCGCAGCCAAGCCTCCTAGCCCTGTCAGCGGAACGAGCGCGGCTGTCCACCAGGAGACTCCGCACAGCACAAGCGCGAGGAACGCCAAGCGCGCATGCGTCAGCCAGTAGATCCGCGCCTGCTTTCCGTTAAAGAAATGCGTAAACACGACGTGCGTCTCCCACGGGATCTGGACGGCAACGTAGCTGACGATCGTCGAAAAGATCACGCCATCGAGCTTGTAGGCGTCGGGGAGGATGATAACCAACGTCAGATTGAGCGCAAGGTTCACCACGCCCGCGACAATGGGTTTCCAGCGGTCCTGCTTCCAAAGAGCGGCGGCGGTTTTGAACGACAGAAGGATCTGACGCGACTGGTTGACATAGAAATAGAGAACCATCAGCACGGGCGTGAGGGCATGCCGAACCAGCGTCGCGTCGCCCTTGGTCCATACGGAGATGAACGGCTGGTAGAGCGCAATCATCATCGCGGAGCTCCACAGGATGCACGCCTGCGTCAGACGCCCCATCTTCATGAACAGCCGGAAGTTCTCGTCTTTCGACTCGGTGTGGATCTTGTTGCCGAACCCGCCGATCACCGATCCGTAGATCACGCCGATCAAGCCCGCGACGGACGTGACGACGTAGTAGTAGTTGCCGTAGGCGGCGACGGCAACGAGACCAAGGAAAGCCGAGATGACGATGTTGTCGAACGAGTAGGAGATGACTCCGCCGACCTTGTGCAGGAAGATCGACTTCACGTCCGACAAAACGCGGCGGCGGTTTTCGTCCGGCAAGTTCCCGCGTGGCTCGAGGTCAGGGAAGAGCCGCCGCGATTCGCGGAAGATCAGCAGGTTGGAGATGGCCGTAAAGACGACGGTCGCGACGACATAGTAATAGTAGTTGCGCGTCAGCAGCAGGATCAGGAACACGACGACGTACTGCACGATGGAGGTGGCCGTGCGGATGTTGCTCAGCACGTCGTTGCGGTGGTGGACGGAGAGGACCGATCCGCGGTAGGCGAAGAGAAAATAGCTTGCCGACGTGTTCACGAGATGGATGAGATAGAGGACGTAGAGGTCCACGTCCGGTGGCACGTCGCCGTGGACAAGCCTCCGCAAGAAAGGCAGAAGGCACAGCCCCATGACGAAGATGGCCGAACCCACCCAGCGGTAGACGGACCGGTAGAACCGCAGATACGCGCAGGCCAGCTCGCGATCGTCGTCCGCGATCGGCTTGTACATGGAGGAGATGACGGCGGAGCCAAACCCGAGTTCCGCCAACATCAGCACGCCCAGAACCGAACCAAAAAGCCCGTTGAGTCCGAGATATTCGGGGCCAAGGAGCCAGAGAAAGAGCGTTCGGTTCAGAAAAGGGAACAAAAGCCGGATGCCGCTGTTGACGGCAGACGCCGCAACATTCCGCTTCATGTTTCTGGAGAAATCGAGCTTCATGGCGAATACCTGTCAGGCCCCGGCCGTCTTCCTTAATCGTTTCCAGTCCGTATCAAGGTACGAAAGCAGCGCGAACACGAATACCAGGCAAATGAGGTTCATTGGCTGGCGCAGCACCCATTCGAGGACGCTCTGAAGGTAATTGGCGGTCAATCCTCCGAGCAGGCCGGCAGGGACAAAGTACCACTCTGTTCCCTTCAATCGCCAGAGGAGCCGCACGCACACGAACACGTACCAGCCAAACCAAGCCAGCATCGCCAACAGCGCCGGTATGCCGCACTCTGCGCCGACAAGCAGATAGACGGTCTCCACGATGCCCGTATAGTTGAGATCCCGGTCGATGGCCGCGCTGGCGTTCTCCTGATAGGTGTGGGGAGGAGACATCTTCAGGCTCCAGTTGTTGATGCCCACGCCGCGCAACGGCTCGTCCCGGATCATCTCCCAGGCGCAATATGCAAGCTCGACCCGCGTATCGCCCGAAGCCTTTGGCGCCGTCACAAACCGTTCGATGACACGCGGCAGGATGACAGCGATCCCCAGAATGCAGACCAAGGCGATCGGCAGAAGACGCTTCAGTTTCCCGATGGTGCCCCTCCCTTCCAGAAAGCAGGAAACCAGCGTGAGGCCATAGCAGATCGGCATGACGAGAAAGGCGCCGCGGGAATAAGACCAAAGCGTGGCGAGAATAGAGCACGCAAAACCCACAAAGCATATCTTGCCATAGAGCTTCCGCACGCCATGCGTCAAATAATAGGCGAAAAGCAGCGTGCCCACAAGATGAAGCGCCATCGCCATGCAGTTCCAGTGGGGGAAGATTCCATGGGCTTGATAGTGGGCCGAATAATGTTGACTCACCGTCGGACCGAAGTTGACGATGGCAAGGAAGACGAACGACTTGACCAGCGTTCTGACATCGTCGGTCGCGACCAGGTAGGAGTAGACGGCAAGGTAGACGAGAAACGTCATGATCATCTTCCAGATCTCGAGCCAGGAGATCAGGCAGTCGTCCGCCGCCGTCAGGCTGGGCAGGCACAGGATAAAATACAGGGCATAGAGCTGGAAGCCGCGCTCAGGGAACCAACTGCGGAACTTGTGCTTCATGCCAAGCGCCACCAAGATCGCCAGCGAAAACAGATGGACCAGGCTCACCTCCATGCCACGAGCGGAACCGGTATAGTCCTCATGCGAAAAGAAATTAATCGCCGTTGACTGATAGAGGCAGACCGCTCCCATCATCCCCCACAACGCGTACCTCGCCCACCGAAGATTGGCGCTCAGCAAGAACGCGAGCGGCGGCACGCCCAGCACGGCAAGCATGAAGACGAAGTACTTCATGGCAGATCAGTCAATCAAGGCTTCGCGCGTAATGCGCGTCGAGATCAGATTGAACAGCTGCGCGGTCGGCATCAGCTTCTTCACAAAGACGTTGTATTCGGAGATGTCGTCCTTCGGCACGTACACGATGTCACCCGCCTTGAGCGGGACGTTACGGCACTTGCCGGCGAGGATGCCGTCGATGTCCACCTTATACAACTTGGGATTGGCCAGCCCGTCCCGGATGATGATCACGTGCTTCCAGTGCGTCTCTTTCATCCAGCCTGCCGCCGTCAGCGTCTCGATGAGCCCCATGCCCGCCTCGTAGAGCCGCTTGTGCGGCTTGTTGACATCGCCGCAGATGATGACGGACGCCTCCATGCGCTGGGCAATGTAAACATAGTCGCCCTTGCGGATACGGATGTTGTTGAGAACGTCGCCTTGCTCGATCGCCTTTCGGAAGTCGACAGGCAGAAGTTCTCCCTTGCGGAAAATGAGCGAATGCTCAAGATCGGCCACGTCTACGTCTACGCCGTTGAAGAGACGAACGGCGCTCGAACCCGCGAGGGCGTACAGATCCGCCAACAGCGTCGAGTTGGAGATTCCGTAGACATCGGGCTTCGCGCACGCCCCGGCGATCGTGGCCGTCTCGCTCTGGATGTCCGTCACCGTGACGCTCACGACAGGGTTTTTCACGTAAGGCGCCAATCCCTCGCGTATCTTGTCAGCACTCTCGCCAATCGTCAACCCGCTGAGCTTCAGCTGCCCCATGAAAGGAAATCCAATCATTCCGTCCGGTCCGATCTTCGTGGACATGCCAAGATCGGGATGGTCGTACACGCGTATCTCGATCGAATCCCCGGCGTTCATCCGATAGACCGGCTCTTCGTCGGCCGCCAATTCTTCCAGGCGCTTCCGGTTTCGTGCGAGCGCCTCCGAGTCTCGGCCCGTCTCATCGATAATGGCGTTGTCGTCCTTCGTGTTGGTGACCTCGAAGACATCGTCGTAGTGGCTCGTAAGCCGATCCCAATAGCATCCACCCAGAAAACTAAAGAGCGCGAATGCCAATACGTTGAAAAGCGCACTCGCCAGCACATGCACCTTCAAGGGCATCCGCCTTCCTTTCATGTCCGGCATTTCTCTCATGTCAAACCTTTCTCGCTTCATCACTCAACACCTCAACTCCTCAACACCTCAACTCCTCAACTCAACACCTCAACTCCTCAACACCTCAACCCGCTACTTCGCATCCATTTCCTTGCGAACGATCTTGGCGCTCGCGTTGGTGGCGATCGCCAGAAGAGGCTTGCCGGCCGCCTCGACGTGACGGCGAACGTATCCAAACCATGAGCGCTTCGTCCGGCTGGTCCCCAATGACAGGAGAACGGTCTCGCTGATGCCGAGCAGCTGGTCGAAGAACGACCCTCCCTTGCGAAAACCACCTTCCATCTGAATGAACACCGTATCAAAGGAATTCCTCAATTCGGCCAGGTCCGCCTGCAACATCTGCAGTTCGGTCGGCGCAAGCGCATACCGGTTCGAGACCGGGAACCAACCGCGCGCATCTTTCCGGATGGTGCCAATCATTTGTTCGACGTCTTCGGGCGGCGTAAAGGTCGCGCTCGAAACGACGGTAAGCACGAACACCCGGACGCCCGACATGGTGGCCGTATAGTCAAGCACTTCAGGGAAATCCGTCTTGGTCGCACTGCCCGGCAGTCGGCAAACAAGGATGACTCCCCGCGGCACGTCAGCGCCCAGCAGTCTAAGCGCCACCACCCCCATCACTTCGCGCGCCTCGTCTTTCGGCAACTTGCCGGCCTTTGGCACCGACCCGAGAAAAGTGATGTTGTCGTCCGCCCTGACCTCCTTGCCGCCACGAACCTTGCCAACCGCGCATTCCCG
>JAEEGH010031945.1_pt1 | contig 10148 bp, 3 predicted proteins | sample 9134181 | NCBI WGS metagenome assembly JAEEGH01 (sample SAMN16246544, study PRJNA631951) | gut metagenome | biome: gut microbiome; feature: rumen; material: DP-attached | host: Bos | place: Iran: Karaj | collected 2018-10 | reverse complement strand
CTGTTTTTGCCGTGACGCCTTATTTGCTATATGCCGGCCTGATGGAGGACAGAAAGGAATGGATCGATTACGCTGCCTGGATGACACTCAGGACCTTCAGCGACCTTGCCGACACTACTTCCGGACTGGTCCATCAGGCCCGTGGGATTAACAGTATGGCCGAAGGACAAGTGACCGGCGACTGTTGGAGCCGCGGCAATGGCTGGGGCGCAATGGCCCTGGCCGCCCTGATGCGCGACCTGCCGCGGGACAACCGTTATTACGGGGAAGTTTGCGAGCTGGCACGCCGCTACTTCGAAGCGGTGCTGAAGTATCAGGACGAGCAAGGCCTCTGGCATCAGGAAATGACCTGGCCCGAGAGTTTTACGGAGATTTCCGGCTCGGCCCTTCTGCTCTATGGCCTTGGTTCCGGCATTGAGGCCGGGGTGCTGCCCGCTTCCTGGCGCGGGGCTTTCGAAAAAGGTATCGCGGGGCTTCTGCAGTATATCGACGAGCGGGGCAATGTGGCCAACACCTGTTCCGGTTGCCTTGCCTACAAAGACGGAAGCAAGCAGGCCTATGCTTCGCACGCGTACTACTGTAACGAAAGGCACGCATTCGGCCCTGCGCTCCTCGCGCTCGGACAGGCCCTGCGGCTCGGCATCCGGAAAGTGAAAGCTCCGCTCGGAGCCGCGATGAAGGAAACGACACCCCTCTGCGTGGTCTTCTGCGCCGAAGACCGGAAAGCTGACATCGCCTGGGAAAACGACTTCTCGGCTTACCGCATCTATTCCCAACAGGTCAAGCATAAGGTGAGCAGCGGCGTGGATTACTGGGCTAAGCGAGTGGATTATCCCATTCTCTCCAGATGGTATGCCAAGGACGCCGCCGGTGGCAGTTACCACGTGGACGAGGGCGAGGGTTGTGATTTTTACGCAGTGGGAAAGAATCGCGGCGTCGGCGGTATAGGCATTTGGGTGCAGGACACTCTGCTTGTGCCCGAACCGTATGAATCCTATTGCATTGACTACTGTACGCCGGATTCACTGCAATTCAGCGTGGTGTATCCGGCTATCGTGACGGAGCGGGACAGTGTTGTCCTCTCCCAGACCATCAGTATGAAACTGGGGTCTTACTATTACAAGGCTTCCGTGAGCGCCCGTACGGCCTCCGGCAAGGGAGTTACGCTCGCTGCCGGACTGACTACTTTCGGCGCGGCCCAAATCTGCAGGGATGAAACCCACGGCAGCCTGAATGTCGTTGAAATGATCGAGGGAATCGGCGAGAGCATAGGTTCATCGCTTGTCGCGGACAAAGCCTGCTTCAAGGGCTTCGCCAGTTTTGCCCAGGATGAACTCGTGCTGATGGACCTTCCGGAGGGTGCCTGTGCGGAATTCTTTGCCGGAGCCGCCTGGGGCCGTGATTCCCGCTTTGAACCCTTCTCCCGGAAGTGGCCACGCATAAGTGCCGAGACCACGTTCGAAAGCTTACTTGGACAATGAAGAAAATATTGAAGCCGGCGGCGCTTTTGGCGCTACTTTTCGCTGCCTGGACACTGGCGCAGGGACAGGAGGTCCCAAAAACCGCAAAGAACGGATTCCAAATCTATAACGATGTTTCCATTCCGCGTCCGGACAAGCCTACGGAAGTCACGGAGGCGGATTTCCGCCTGACGGACAAGTACCTTGACCTGTACCCCGAGGGCATTCCCGAGGCGGACCCGGAAACCTTGAAGAAACTCTATAAATTCTTCAAGAACGACCCGGACGGCAAGGAAGAGTGGAAGCGGATACAGAAAAAAGCGGTCAAGGTCGTGTCGGCCTGGGATATGCGCCAGCTTTCAAAGCGCAGATATGTGTACACCCTGGGAGACCAACTCAGACAACTCTCCAAGGTGTATGTGTTTACCGGAAACGAGCTGCTCTCCGATTTTATCCGGGGCCACCTGGCCAAGGCGGCCACTATGCCCATAGATTTCTGGGTTCATTCGGAACTGCGCAATCTTATTCCGGAGAAGCCGCTGGGCTATATCGAGACGGCCTATCTCAACCAGTCAATCGGGACAGCAATTACCGCAGTCCGCCGCAATATGAGCGAAGAGGAAATCGCTGCCATCGAGAAGGCCTGGTACGAAAAGGGCTATATTCCGGCGCTGAACTGGCTGGATGCCAATACGGAGTTTTCCGGGAACTTCCAGGCAGTGATTTCAGTGGGCGTCCTGTATGCTTCCAAGTATTTCAAGGACCCCGTCGGCTGGGATAAGGCCTTCCGTGGATTGAAGTTCTATGTGGACAACGCTATTCTTCCGGACGGTTCCAATTATGAGGGCTACGGCTATTTCAACTACCCTGTCACTATGATTCTCAAGGGGACCTCCGTTATGACTGCGGAACAGATCACTGAACTGTTTGCGGATTCCGGACTGGGGAAATCCCAGCAATGGCGTGTGGCCGGAATGCTCTTGGGCAAAGATTCCAAGGGCCGTCCCGGGAATTTCAGGATTACCTATGGCGACAACCCCAGTGCGGCCAAGATGTGGGGCATAACGGACGATCCGGTGCTGCTGGCTATGGCCGTTTGCCGGGATCCTCTCTCTGCCTGGGTGCACGAGACCTGGGAGCAGCCGAGCACCCAGTATGCCTTCCTTCTCCAGCAGAAATTCCCCGGCAGGCCGGTGAAGCCGCTTCCGCCAGATGAAACCGGCGTCCCTCTGATGACTACTTTCCAGAGCGGCGACTGTTATCTGCGCAGCGGTTGGGGAGAGGAGGATGTCGTCCTGTCCCTGAAGGCGATGAACGGGAATTATGAAAAGCAGATTTATATCCATAGCCGCCCCGAAATCAATTCCGTCAACCTCGGGGCCTTCGGAGAGTATCTGATCTGCAACGCCGCGTCTGCCTCCTACCGCAGTTCCATCCGTTTCGATCACGACCTGCGTACCTGGCGGGCGAACGTGGTCCAGGTGGACGGCAAGGACCAGCTGTACCCGAACAAGTTTTTTGAGAAAGAGGGCAGCTTTGGCTACCCGCACGCGGAGATTGTCCGCAAGGAGGTACTCCATGACGGGGGCTTTATCCTGAGCAACGAGGCGGCGGGCGCCTATGCCACGCCGATGAAGCAGGCCACGCGTACCGTCCGCTATGTTCCCAAGGGGAAATTCTTCATCATCAAGGACGAACTGGTTCCTGAAGACGGCTCTACACACCATTTTGACCATCGTTTCTTCATCTTCAACCATGATTTCAACACGAGGATTGAGAAAAAGGGGGACATGATCAGTGTCTTCCGTCCGAAGGCGGAACTCTACATCGCCGTAAGCGCCTCTTCTCCGATGAACTTTGCTTTCCGCGACGCTTATATTCACGGACTGGACGGACGGGACTATGATCCCGACGGTCCAAAACAGGGCAAGCCAGGTAGCGCCAAGGGCCTGCAGTGGAGTTGTGACGCCAATACGCTGACGGTCATCTCCGTCCTTTGCCCCAAAGCGCCGGGCAGCGCCGCTCCAAAGATTTCTTTCGGAAAGAACTTCGTCAAGGTAAACCGTGTCAAGGTTGAAATCTAAATAAAGCATAACGATATGAGAATCCGTATTGTTCCGCTGGTACTGGCTGCGCTTTTCGCTTTCCAGTCCTGCCTGGTAGAGGATATGCGAGCGCCGCAATTCGTGTTCGAAGTCTCGGACGTGACAGTGCCCGCAGACGTGACAGCTCCTTACGGTACGCTCGTGAGGAGAGTGACGGCGCTGGTCCCGGTAAGATGTACCGAGAACTGGTCAGCCGTCATCGTGGATGCGAAAGCGGCGCCCTGGCTGTCCATCGCCGCCCAACAGGGGGCTAATCCTGGCGGCGCCGACGTAACAGGCAATCTCTCGCTTTCCTGTGATTTCAACGATGACTATGCGCCTCGCAGCGCAAGCCTGCGGGTGGTGAGCGCAAGCGGACAGACGCGGGAAGTGAAAGTTACGCAGGAAGCCAAGTCCGACCGTGTCACCATAGACGGCGAGACCGAGTTCACGCTTTCCGCTGAATCGGAAGCGGAAATCAAGGTCAAACTCCTGAGCAACCGGGACTGGACGGCCGAGGTGGCGGAAGAGCAGGCGACGGTCAGCCCCGCAGAGGGTAGCGGAGACGCTATCGTGACCATCAAGGCAAAACCGAATTACAGTTGCGAGCAAGGTTCCGTCGCCAAGGTGACTTTCCGTGCCGGGGAGAAAAGCGTGGAGGTGACAATCACGCGTCCGGCGGATGTCCCCTTCATAGCCGCCAATACGGTGGATATCCATAGGAATTACCTGCCTTCCGTTACCGAAGGTGTCCTGCGTTTCAATTGCAATCAGTCTTGGAAAGCGGAAGTCCTCAGCAGCAACATCCGGGATTTCAAACTGACGGCGCTTGAAGGCAAAGGCGGAATGGAAACGGAAATACCCTTTACGATGTCGCCTAACGAGGCTCAGGAAAGCCTCACGGCTGAGGTCAGGCTGTCTCTGGCTTCCGATCCGGGGAAATATGTCGTGATGACCGTGAACCAATGGACAGGCTTCACCGTCGAGGTGGATTTCCACGGAGTGACGAGTGAGGAGGAATGTCCCCTGCAGCCGGTGGATGAGTCCGTGCCGAAGCTCCCCTTTACTTCCGTGGACGCGAAGTGCCTGAACAGCGGAGGCCGGCAGTATGATTACAAACTTGCGGGGACGCCTTATGTTTTCGGCATCAGGGGAGACCGTCTCAATGTGCAGAACGGCTATATGCGCTTCAATCTCAGCACTTCCACGCCTTCCTACATCAAGTTCCCCGCAGTCGAGGGTTACCGTCTGGCCTATGTGGAAATCACTGCCGCTGCGACTAACACGAACTTCTCCGTGGCGCAGACCCCGGATGGTTCGGTAATTGTCGGTGCCAGGAAAACCCTTCCCAAGGACGCTAAGGGAAGCTGGGAACTCAATGAGACCGAGTATAACACTTCTTATTATTTAATCATCAGTTCCGGTAGCTCAAGATTGAGCGATTGGGTGCTCCTGTACGTGAAATAAAGTTATGAAACGAGATATGACCCTCCGATTGAATATCCTGTTGACGGCACTGCTGTCCTTTTCGGCGGCATCGGTCTCCGCATTTGCCCAGCCCTCGAAGGTCGTGCCCGACTCGCTTGGCGCGAAACAGGCGGCCGCCCACAGCCTGGCGGAACTGCTGGAAGGGGAAGTGACCGGTGTCCGCATAAGCCGCAGCGGGGCCTCTCCGCTCTCTCCAGTCAGTGTGGATATCCGGGGAACCAGTACCCTGCGCGGGGACGACCAGCCACTTTGGATTGTGGATGGAGCTGTCATCGAGAATTCTTCCGGCCTAAACCTGAATCCGTTTTGGAACTATTCCGACCTTGGCCGGATTTCCGCCGTCAATACTCTCTTCCACTTGTCTCCGGATGATGTAGAGAGCATCGAGGTGCTCAAGGATGCCAGCGCTACCGCCCTGTACGGTTCACGCGGCGCGGCCGGCGTGATTATCGTCAAGACGAAACTCGCACCGGATCGCGGTCGCGAGAAAGGTGTGCAGTTGAAATCTAACCTTGGTTATGCGCTGGATGGAGGTTTCTTCCATAATTACTATTTGAACGCCGGAATGTCCAAGCGTAGTACCTCTTTCAATTCTTCGCTGTCTTACCGGAGTTTCGCCCGCGGCGCGGATGGTATCGGCGCCAACGAGCTGAGTTTCCGTTCCTCTCTTGAGACGCGTGCGGCCAAAGTAATGTGGTTCGGCGTCAATTTTATGGGCGGCATCGGCAGTTTTGACAACAGCGGTACTTCTCTGGAGGATTTCCAGGACGACGGCAAGCGCTACGGGGCTACGGCTTCCGCCTGGCTGCGTTTCAACCTGTTCCCGGGCCTTGACTGGACCACTACGGCCGGCGGAGATTATCGGAGCGTCAACCGTTTCATCTGGTATGGAACCAAGACCCCGGTGGGCGCTGCCTATAATGGCCTGGCGGGCATCACGAACAATACCGCGCTCTCCTACAATGTGAACAGCGCACTTAATTTTAAACGTTATTTTGCAGTCAAACACGGGGTGGAGGCGCAGCTGGGCGTGGATTTCTATGGCGTGCACAACCTGTACAATTCGCTCGCTGCGAACGACTACCTTGCCGAAGAGTTGAAGGCCCGCGGCATTTCCATCTCCAATGGTACGCGTCCGACCTGGCTCTATACCGAGAGCCTCGGGCATTATGCGCTCTTCGCCCGCGTCGGCTACAATTTTGACGATATCTTCGGCCTGAATGCCTCCTACCGGGCAGATAAGACCTTCACCGCGTACGACGGCCGCTTCGACCGGTATCCTGCGGTCGATGCCCGCCTTGATCTTCGGAAGATCTTCTTTGCCAGCTCGAAAGCCATTTCCCAGCTTAGTCTGGAAGGGGGCTTCGGTTTCAGCGGAAACGAGAAGAATCTGCTCTATCCTTTCCTGGACACCGCCGTGGACAGCGTCCCGGAGGTGGAGAAGGCCCGCCGAGGCTATATCAACGCCCGTTCCCTGCAGCGGCTGAAGGAATGGACCCTCGGTCTCAAGGCGGGCTTCATTTCGCAGCGCATTGTCCTGGAAGGCAAGTATTTCAACCGTGTCGTCAACGATAGTTTCGACATCTTCGATTCAGCGGTGATGGATACTGACGAAAAGTGGCAGAAGGGTACGCCGGTGCTTATGTCGGCGAGCACTTCCTCCTTCACTGCCCGCGGCTTCGAGTTGAGCCTGTCCGCCTCCGTTATCCGGACGCGCAATCTCGAATGGACGCTCAGGGGCAATTTTACGAGGGCAAGGACACAGGTCGTCCGCGTGGACGGAGCAGATAGCAGGTTCAATCCCGGCTATGTCGGCAGCGGCTACTTCGCGGCTAATGTCACCGGTGCGCCGGTCGGGGCAATTATGGGATTTGAAGTGGACTCCGACGGGCATTACAAGGACAATGTCCCGGACGGGGTCATCAACGAATCGGACTGCGTGATGCTCGGAAATCTGCTGCCGGAGATGTACGGTGGATTCGGGACCACGCTGCGACTATACGGATTCACGCTGGATATGGCCGCCGATTATGCGGCTGCGTTCAATCTGATTGACGGTGCGTCGATGCGGGCGGAGAACCGCACGATGTTGACGGCCCGTTATGTCTCCCGGGGAGATTACCTGCGCCTTAGCCGCGTTGCGCTCTCTTATGACATCCCGCTTCCGGAATCTGCGGTGAAGAGTCTTTCACTGAGCCTTTCCGGCCATAATCTCTTTACCCTCAGTCGCTTTGCGGGTGCATATCCGGACGCATCCCCCTTCGGACTCCAGCCGCTGGCCAGGGGCAACGACTGGGAGGGCCGACCCATCCATCCTTCCGTCATCCTTGGTCTGGGCATTAAATTTTAGGAGGACAGCAGTATGAAACAGTTTTTTCATCATATACTTATAGCAGCAGGTATTCTGATGGCGGCTCCCTCCATCTTTGCCGCAGGGGATGGCCTTACAGTCTCCGGTGTCGTTCTGGATGGCAAGAAAGAGCCGGTAATCGGGGCGATGGTGATTCTGCAGGGTAGCACTACAGTGCACGCCATTACTGGTGTGGACGGTAAATACAGTATCAAGGTCCCCGACGGGAAGGCGGTGCTGGAATTCTCCTGCCTGAACTACAAGAGCGTGTCGGTCCAGGTGAACGGCCGCAGCAAGATAGACATTACTATGGAAGAGGACGCCCAGCTTCTGGACGAAATCGTGGTCGTGGGTTACGGTGCGATGAGGCGTTCGGATCTCACCGGATCTGTGGCTTCCGTCAAGGTGGACGAGGATGACGCTGCACGCAGTACCTCAATCGACCAGCTCCTCGCCGGCCGTGTTTCCGGCGTACAGGTCCTCAGCAACGGCGCTTCTCCGGACGGCGGCGTGAGTATCCGCGTTCGTGGTCTGAGTTCCTTCAATGGCAGCACCGAGCCGCTGTATGTCGTGGACGGCATCATCATCAATGGCGCATCCGATGCGATGGGCGGCTTTACCCAGGGCGGGGGCGATTCCGGAACCGCCGAGGAGACAAATGGCCTGAACGGTATCAATCCGCAGGATATCGCTTCGATGGAAATTCTCAAGGATGCCTCTGCAACTGCCATCTACGGTTCCCAGGGAGCCAACGGCGTGGTGCTTATCACCACCAAGGCCGCCAAGCGGGAGAGAATGACCGTCAATTTCAATGCCGGCGTAAGCGTATCCACTGTCAACAAGCGGATCGAGATGCTGCAGTTCGACGATTATGTGCGATACTTAAACGACAACAACTGCGTGACGGCGCTCGGAAAAATCTATGATGCCTCGACTGGCAACCTGAAGGTGACACCAGTGGACTGGCAGGATTATTCTTTCCGGACGGCCGTAGCCCAGCGCTACTATTTCTCCATTTCCGGACGGCCGGAGAGCGTGAGGTATATGTTCTCGCTCGGTTATAACAATACCCAGGGTGCGGTAAAGAAAACCGGATTCGAACAGTACACGATGCGTTTGAACCTGGACAAGAAACTCTTCCGTACCATCACCATCGGTACAAAGGTCAATATCGGCTATTCCATTTCCGAGCTTTCGCAGGGCGCCAACTCCTCCAAGGTGACCGCCCAGGGAAGCTGGATGCGGAGTATCCTGACCTTCCATCCCTATTCGGACTACGATTTGTTTGAGTTGGATGACGACGACGAAAATATCTCTGCAGGCCCCGACCGTTGGCTCAAGTATTTTGCCAGCACCAAGAAGGAACTGCGCGTGAATCCCAGTATGTATTTCCAGTGGGACATTGCGCCCTGGATTTCATTTAAGACCACGGCGGGCGGCGACTGGCGCAGTTCCCGTATGGAACGCTATAAGGGCAACCAGATCAGCCGTCTGGTGGGAACCCTGGCCAACAGTACCGGAATGGATTACCTTAACTGGAACTGGGACAATCTCTTCCTGCTGAAGAAGAATTTCTCCGGTGGCCACAATCTCTCCGGAACTCTTGGTATAACGATGTCCGGCAACTCCCGTAACACGGTCTATAACGAGGGCTGGTGGCTGGCGCAGGCTGGTGCAGGAGCAGCTTCCATAAGCAATGCGCAGCCGCTGTACAGCACCTTCAGGTATACGGAGACGGCATTCCAGCTCCTTTCCTTCTATGCCCGGGCCATTTACAGCTGGAAAGACCGCTACGTCCTGACTGCGACGGCGCGCGCTGACGGCTCCAGCCACTTTCAGGGAAAGAACAAGTGGGGTATCTTCCCTTCCTTTGCCTTTGCCTGGCGCATCAATGAGGAAAGGTGGTTCAATGTCCCTGCGATTTCGCAGTTGAAATTGCGTGTTGGCTGGGGACTCGTAGGTAACCAGAAGATGTCTTCCTATGCTACGATCCCTACTTTCAGCAGTACCCGCGTGGCGGATCACAGCATTGGCAGCGATTCCCATTCGCAGGTGGGTGTGTTCCTTGACGGCATCGCCAATCCGAATCTCCGCTGGGAGACGACGGATCAGGCCAATGCCGGTCTGGATGTGGGCTTATTCAAGGGCCGTATATCCTTCAGCCTGGATTTTTACAACAAGTTGACAAGGGACCTGCTGCAGCAGAAGCAGATTGCCCGCTCCAGCGGCTTTTCCACGATGTGGGTCAACCAAGGCACAATCCGCAACCGCGGTTTTGAGTTCTCGTTCAATGCGGTGCCGGTCAAGACAGGCGATTTTGAATGGGCGCTCGGTGGCAACATTTCCGTGAACCGCAACCTGATTACCTCCATCGGACAGGACCTCCAGCGTGGAGACATCTATCTCACGCCTGACAACAAGCAGGATGTTAATTATTTCTGGGGTAGCACTCTGCGCGCCTCCACATCCAGCATCGCTATCCTTAACATTTTCATCGAAGGTCAGCCCCTCGGTCAGTTCTACGGCCTCAAATCCGCCGGCATCGTTCAGCAGGGTGAAGATTGGCCCGGATTCGGTGACGGGAACAAGGCGGCTCCCGGAGATGTAAAGTACCTTGATATCAACGGAAACGGTTGTATCGACGATGACGACCGTACCATCATCGGTGACCCCAACCCGGATTTCACCTTCGGCTTCAATACCTCCCTGACCTGGAAGGGATTCACCTTGAGCGCCGACTTCAATGGCTCCTTCGGCAACGACATT
>JAEEGH010031944.1_pt1 | contig 10148 bp, 6 predicted proteins | sample 9134181 | NCBI WGS metagenome assembly JAEEGH01 (sample SAMN16246544, study PRJNA631951) | gut metagenome | biome: gut microbiome; feature: rumen; material: DP-attached | host: Bos | place: Iran: Karaj | collected 2018-10 | reverse complement strand
TACGGATATGAGTCTGAGCAGTAAAGAATATTTTATCCGTGAGACAGGCAAATCCATTAAACGCAACGGTATAATGAGTTTTGCATCTGTCTCTACGGTTGCTGTTTCTCTTCTGGTCCTTGGATTGTTCCTGCTGATGTATCTGAATACGGACAACCTGGCGAAATATCTGGAAGGCCAGGTGGAGATGACGGTTTATCTGGAGGATACCGCTACCGGGGAAGAAGTAGCCGAGATGCGGGAAAAACTGAAAAAGATGGAAGGCGTGGTGCAGGTTACGGAAGTAACCAAGGCCATGGCCATGGAACGTTTTAAAAACCGTCTGGGCGATCAGGCGACCTTATTGAAGGCATTGGGCAAGGATAATCCCTTTCCTTTTTCCTTCGAGGTCCAGGTAGACAGGCCGGAGCGGATCAAGGCGCTGGTGTCCCAGGTGGAGCACTGGCCTAAGGTAGAAACAGCGAAATTCGGACAGGAAGTGGTGGAACACCTCTTCGCCCTTACCAAGGTGATGCGTATCGGGGGCGCGGTGCTGATCGTATTCCTCTGTTTTGCAACCCTGTTTATCATTATCAATACCATTCGCCTCACCGTTTTCGCCCGGCGGCGTGAAGTGGTTATTATGAAGTACGTTGGCGCCACTGACTGGTTCATTCGCTGGCCCTTCCTGCTGGAAGGCATGACTTTGGGGTTGGGAGGCGCCGTTATTGCCTGTGCCGTAGTCGATTTGATTTATGTCAGTCTCAGCGGCAGGCTGCATACAACGTTTGCGTTTTTCCCGGTGTTGCCGTCCTGGCCAACCCTGCTGTATGCGGATATTTTCATTCTTGCCTGCGGTACGCTGATCGGGGCATTGGGCAGTTATCTTTCCCTGAAGAAGTTCCTGCGGGTTTAGGAGGGGCTGTCCTATGAAATCAAGTAGAGTATTGGCAGCGTTCTTCGCCGTATGGCTGTTCCTGCTGAATATGCTGCCTGCCTTTGCCGCCAGCGAAATGGAAAAAAAGCAAAAAGAATTGGACAAGGCTCAGCATAATGTGCAGTTGGCAGAAGAAAAGAAAGACCAGGCGAAACATAAAGTCGCAGAGGCAAAAGAAAGCCTGGGCGAGATTGTAAGTAAATTAAGCCGCCTGCAGCAGGATATCGATGTGTTGCAGAAAAAAGCAGATACGCTGCAGAAGGATATTGATAAGAATACAGGGGAACTGAATAAAAAGAAAGAGGAAATGGAAGGGCGGATGCTGATTTACCGCCGCCGTCTCCGGGATATATATGAAAACGGACAGATCAATTATCTGGACGTACTGCTGGGAGCCAAGGACTTCGGTGATTTTGCATCCCGCATGTACCTGTTGCAGAAAATCATCCGCAGTGATCTGGACCTGATCGCCATCGTGGAAAAAGAGGCTGCGGAAATCAAGAAAAGGCAGGATCAGCTGGACGCCCAGATGGGCGAAATCAAGAAAGATAAAGCTGCTCTGGAACAGAAGCGCAGCAGTGCGGAAGAGATGCGGCAGCAACGTGCCCAGAAGCTGTACATAGCGGAAGAAGAAAAGCGTAAGTCAGAGGAAGAATATGACCGCATGCTTGCTATTTCCGATAATATCAAGGCGATGCTGCAGGGCATGGAAACCGCTTCCGTAATGCCTTCAGGCGGAGGAAACGGCTCTTTCGTGTGGCCCTGCTCCGGTACTATTACTTCTTATTACGGCTGGCGCGTACATCCGATTTTCGGTACGCGTAAATATCATTCCGGTATGGATATTGCAGTAGATTACGGCACACCGATCCATGCGGCGGCAGCCGGGGTGGTTGTGTATTCCGGCTGGATGGGCGGTTACGGGTATGCCATTATGATTGACCATGGCGGCGGGCTGGTTACTATTTATGGACATAATTCCAGCTTGTCTGTGGGTGAAGGCCAGCGGGTATCCCGGGGTCAGGTCGTAGCCCTGGCAGGCAGTACCGGGTATTCCACCGGTCCCCACTGCCACTTTGAGGTTCGCCTTCACGGTGAAGTGACGGAACCGTTGAATTATCTGCCTTGATTAAGAAAGACGTTGCAGCGGAGAATTGCTGCTGACTGTACGGGGACGTTAAAAGGAGGAAGGGGCTTGTCCTCCTTCCTCCTTTTTGATATTACGCTTTATTTTGTGGTTTGCAATGGAGGGAATCAGGTGTTTAACAAAAAAGTCAGTATATGGGTGATTCCTCTGGTAGTCATACTTTCCATAACAATGACGGTCTTCGGTATGATTTGGGGTCTGCAGAAGGTGACCCATAATGCGGAAGGGGCACTGCAGTTCCTTTATACTTTGGGACGTATCCATTCCGGTTATGTGGGGGAGTATACCGATAAAAAACTGTTCGAGGGGGCTATGCACGGTCTGGTGGAAAGCCTGGACGATCCATATTCCGAGTATCTGAATGAGGAGGGCTTTGCCCGCCTGAACGAGATGACGGACGGAACGTTCGGCGGTATCGGAGTAGTACTGGGCCAACGCAACAAGGAGTTCGTGGTGGTGTCGCCCATGGAAGGTTCCCCCGGCGCAAAAGCTGGCATTGAAGCCGGAGACAAGATTCTGAAGGTGAATGATGTAGATACGAAAGGACGTTCTCTGGAAGATGTGGTCAGCACCATCCGCGGTAAAAAGGGGACCAATGTCAAGTTGTTGCTGGAACATAAGAACGGAGAGCAGTTTACAGCTGACATTGTACGGGACGATATAAAGATCAAGTCGGTAGCGGGAAAAATGCTGCCGGATTCCAAAGTCGGTTATATACGTATCTCCATGTTCAACGAAAACACCGGCGAGGAATTTAAAAAAGCTTACGAAAAACTGGAACAGGAAGGCATGCAGGCGACCCTGCTGGATCTTCGGCACAATCCCGGAGGCTTGTTAGGGGAATGCGTAAAAGTAGCAAACTACATCGTGCCCAAAGGTCCGGTAGTTTCTATTACAGATAAAAAGGGAAAAACACAGGTCTACGAGTCCAAGCTGGAAAAAGTGAAATATCCGCTGGCAGTTTTGATTGACCATGGCAGCGCAAGCGCTTCGGAGATCGTTTCCGGAGCGGTGCAGGATACCAAAGCAGGGAAACTGTTTGGTGTGAAAACGTACGGAAAAGGCTGCGTGCAGTCGGTATTTCATATTACGTCCGATACAGGTCTGAAGCTGACAACGGCCATGTATTATACGCCATCCGGCCGATCCATCCATAAGGTGGGCGTGGAACCGGACGTGGAAATCGAACTGCCGGAAAAGTCTGCCACCGACGTGCAGCTGAAAAAGGCGGAAGAGTACTTGAAAGAAGAACTGACAAAGAATGAATAATAAAACTGAAATTATTAAGAGTATCGGCTAAATCCCATAATTTATTTCTAAATGCCTGCCCGTAGTGGCAGGCATTTTTTATATCCGGCCTTTCAGGCGGGGTGAGATTTTGTTAGAGGTTTTTTTATAGTAGTATCTGCTTGCCTAAAGTAAAATTTGTGTTATAATAAATTAAACGTTTAATTAAACTCTAAAAGTTCACACATATTTATAAATTAGGGTGGAGGAAACAGGCATGAACACAGCTGCTTCACAATCAGCCAATGATACTTCTAATAACATATTACGGGCAGCCAAACGGCTTTTTGCCCTTTACGGTTATCATGGCGCGTCAGTTAAACAAATTACCCGGGAGGCAGGCGTTAACAGCGCGCTGGTTTCTTATCATTTTGGTGGCAAGGCCCAACTCTACCAGAAGGTGCTTGAACAATTGGCGGATAAGCTGAGGAATCTTGTAGAAAGATTAAAAACAGACCGGCAGAGTCCCCTGCAGGATATACTATCTTTTTTGGATGGAATCGCGATGCTTTTCCTTCAGGATCCTGACAGTATGCATATTCTTTACCAGGAATTCCTTATGCCGACCCAATACGGAAATGCTGCTGTCAGCAAGCATTTTCTGTTGTTTTATGATGAGCTTGTAGAAGAGTTTGAAAACGCGAAGGCGCAACAGTCAGTAAAGCAGGAGTGCGACAGCAGGCGTACCGTTTTTATACTGTTCAGCATTTTCTCTTTCTATCTGCTGACCTACAATTATAAAGCGATAGCCGAATTTAACCGCCTTCCCGGTGCCAATGACTTTTTGCGATTGCATGATGTGTATGTGGATTATCTGAATTCGATTTCTACCGGCAAAGAAGTATTGCAATAAGACACCCGCAGGCAGATTGGAGGATAGTATGGATGTATCTGAAATGAAATTAACGAAAACACATTATATGATAATCGGGGCTGCGGCTGCTGTCTTTATCGGCTGGCGGGTCTTTTCCGCACTGCAGCCGCCGGCTCCGGAAGCGCGTATCGTTCCGGTGGTGCGCACCGTAACTATCGGGGAAACGGCTGCGAAGGATACGGCGGTCTATCCTGGCGAGGTACGAGGCAAGCACGAAAGTAACCTGGCATTCCAGGTGGCTGGTAAAATAGTTGCGCGCCATATCAATCTGGGAGATACGGTCCGGGCCGGGCAGGTGCTGATGGAAATTGATCCCAAAGATGTTATGCAGAGCTATAATGCGGCAGAGGCCGCGTATCAGGCCGCGGTTTCCAATTATAAACTGGCTAAAGATAATTATGAACGGTACAGTGCGCTGTTTGAAAAAAACGCAGTCAGCGCCATGGCCCGGGATCAGTATAGGACTCAGTTTGACGCCGCTGCCTCCAGTCTTAAAAGTGCCGAAGCCCAGTGGAATGCAAGCCGGAACCAGTTGAGTTACACGCAGTTGGTTTCCGATCATAACGGTACGGTTGCTTCGATTTCCGGAGAAATCGGACAGGTTGTTGGAGCCGGTACGCCGGTGGCAACCGTAGTGCAGGATGGCAGCCGTGAAATTCAGATCTATGTTCCGGAAAACAGATTAGGACAGATTAGTCTGAACCAGCCTGCTGCAATTACGTTCTGGGCGCTGAATGATTTAAAAGCTTCCGGTCATATCAGCGAAATCGCGCCTATGGCGGACAGCGTGACCCGTACTTATAAAGTCAAGGTGACAGTGGATTCCATGCCGGAAGCGGCAAAACTGGGCATGACGGCTAAAGTGGCGTTGGATGCCGGAAATGTTAAATCTATCCTTGTTCCTGCCGGAGCAATCTACCAGACCGGTGACCAGGCGCAGGTTTGGGTAATCAGGGATAAAAAGGCTTTTTTGGCCCCTGTTAAAACGGCCGGTTTTGAAGGCAGTAACGTGAAAATTACGAAAGGGTTGGTCCATGGTGATATTGTTGTCACCGGTGGCATCAATAAGCTGGCAGAAGGGCAGGAAGTGCGTCTGGAAGGCAGTGAAACAAAATGAACAGTAATTGGGCCGAATGGGCAATAAAACATAAACAGGTTATTCACTTTTTCTCTGCTCTGGTTGCGATTATGGGAATCATCTGCTATGGGGTGTTGGGCCGTCAGGAAGATCCCAGTTTTCCACTTACCCAGATGGTTATTTCCGCCGCCTGGCCGGGAGCTACTGCCAAGCAAATGGAGATGCATGTAACAGATAAGATTGAAAAAGTAGTTCAGACTTTAGATGATGTCGATTATGTTACCAGCTATTCCAGACCCGGTGTCTGTGTGATCAACGTATATCTGAAGGAGAGCGTCCCTTCGGAAACCATTCCCGGCCACTGGCTGGATTTGCGCAATCTGGTCAATGACAAACGAAGTGACCTGCCCGCTGACTTGTACGGGCCATACTTTAACGACCATTTTGATGACGTGTTTGGCAACGTGTATGCGATTACGTCCGACAGCTTCTCTTACGAGGAAATGCGAAAAGTTGCCAGCCTCATTAAAGACGATTTTGTACAGGTCCCTGATGTAAAAAAAGTGGAGCTGCTGGGCGTTCAGCCAGAGAAGATTTACATTCAGGCAGATAATGAAAAACTGGCCCAACTGGGCATGAGCGTGGATCAGCTGGCGGCGGTGGTGCAGGCTGAAACATCTGTCACGCCGGCAGCTATGAAGCATAATGGGAAAAGTAATATTTATCTGCGCCTGACGGGACTGCCGGATACGGTAAAAAATATTGAAAACATTCCTGTCAGCGGCAATGGACGTACCCTGCGGCTGGGGGATATCGCCAAAATTGAACGGGGTTACGTAGAGCCTGCAGATCCTAAAATGTATTTTAACGGCAAACCGGCCATTGGTATTTCCATTTCCATGGTGGACGGCGGCAACAACCTGAAGCTGGGTGAAAATCTGGATAAAAAGGTTGCGGAGATTCGCAGGGAGTTGCCTCTGGGCTTTGAATTCAACCAGGTGCTTAATCAGCCCAAGGTGGTAAAAGAAGCGATTGATGAATTTGTGGAAAGCCTGATGGAAGCTATCCTGATCGTGCTGGTGGTCAGTCTTATGACTCTGGGCAGACAGAGCGGCTATGTAATTTCTGTCTGTATCCCACTGGTACTGATGTGCAGTATGATAGGGATGTACCTTAAGGGCATCGACCTGCACAAGATATCCCTTGGGGCCCTGATTCTCTCGTTAGGCATGCTGGTGGATGATTCCGTTGTGGTTGTGGAAATGATAGAAACAAAAATCAACGAGGGCTGGGACCGGATAAAGGCTTGTTCCTTTGCCTTTGAAAGCTGTGCGAAGCCCCTGTTGACCGGCACCATGATTACATGCGCCAGTTTTATGCCCCTTGCTTTTGCCAAATCCGCCGTTGGTGAATTTGCCGGCAGCCTTTTCTTTGTAGTGACCGTTACCCTGATGAGCAGTTGGCTGGTTTCGGCTACGGTTGCTCCAACCCTGGCCCATTCCTGGCTGAAAAAGAAAGACAAAGATGGTGCAGCGGAAATAAAGTCTTCCCCGTACCGGGGCAGCTTTTACGATGTGTTCCGTAAGTTGCTGCATTGGTCGCTGCATCACCGTATCGCGGTTATTATCATCAGCATAGGCATTTTTGCGTCATCCCTGTTGCTGGGCAAGCTGGTGAAACAGGAGTTTTTCCCGGTTTCCACCCGTCCGGAGTTGCTGGTGGACATGAACCTTCCGGAAGGAACCAGTCTGAAGACCACCGATGAGGAGGCGAAAAGGCTGACGGAAATGTTGCTGAAAGAGGAAGAGGTAAGCAGTATTTCCACATATGTGGGGGAAAGCAGTCCCCGTTTCGTGCTGGTCATCCAGCCAGTCCAGCCCCGGGATAATTACGCCCAGCTGGTGGTGGTAGCCAAAGACCTGGAGGCCCGGAAAAAGCTGGAAAAGAAAATTAAAGTTATAGTAGATGAAAAATTCCCGGACGTACAGAGCTACAATCGTTCTGTCCCGCTGGGACCGCCGACACCGTACCCGGTCATGTTCCGTGTTACTGCGCCAACGGATAGCAAGGCAAAAGAATATGCCGCAAAGTTAAAAGAGATCATGTTGGCCAATGAGCACGTGACCCTGGTGAATTTTGACTGGATGGAAAAGGCTCCGGCCGTTAAAGTGGAACTGGACGATGACAAGCTGCGGCAGATGGGCCTGACCCGGAAGGCTGTGGCTGCATCCCTGTATGCGGAGATCAGCGGCTACAGCATCAGCAAGTATTATGAAGGGGATCAGGCCATTGACATCGTCTTCCGCCTGGAGCCGAAAGACCACCAGAACATCACTGACCTGGGGACCATGAGCATTCCTACCGCCAAAGGAGCCGTACAGCTGAACCAGGTGGCCTACCTGAGCTATGAGAACGAGGACGGTATGATCTGGCGGCGCAACCTGCTGCCGACGGTAACGGTTAATGCGGGCATCATCGACAGCGTCACCGGCAACGACGTGACTAAAGAGATATGGGATGCCTCGGAAGAACTGCGTAAAAACCTGCCCTACGACGTGAAGATTGAGATTGACGGACCGTCGGAAAAGAGCGTTAAATCCATGGCTTCTATTATTCAGCCTGTGCCGGCCATGCTCATGATTATGATGATCCTGTTAATGCTGATGCTGATGGATATAAAAAAAGTGTTTGTAGTCATGTGTATTGCACCCCTGGGACTTGTGGGCGTCATCTTGGGCCTGTTCCTGTTTAACACACCACTCGGCATCATGGCGGAAGTAGGCGCGCTGGCGCTGATAGGCACCATCATCCGTAACGGTACGGTGCTGGTAGACCAGATCGACCAGCATCTGGTCCAGGGCATGCCAAGGATGAAAGCGGTAACGGAATCCGTGATCGTGCGTTTTCGTCCCATCATGTTGACGGCCCTTACTACTGTGTTAGGGCTGATTCCCATGTTTCCCAGCGATTTCTGGCGGGGCATGGCCATTGCCATCTCCTGCGGTCTGATGGTGGCCACGCTAATTACGCTGATAGTATTGCCGGTCATTTACTGCATGGTATTTAAGGTGAGCAACGAAGAATAATTTCATATGAGAAAAAGGGCTGGACGATGTTCGTCCAGCCCTTAAGCTTTATGCAGTTATTTACGCAATATGACCTTTGGCCTTGATCACTTCGATTACTTCATCCACGTATTTCTCGCAGACTTCATCGCTTTCCGCTTCCACCATTACACGGATGACCGGTTCGGTGCCGCTTTCCCGTACCAGGATGCGGCCGGTATCGCCTAAGGCTTCCGACACTCTGGCAACGGCTGCCTGTACGTCCGGGTCGTTCTGGGCGTCCGGTTTGCTCTTTACTTTTACGTTCTTCAGTACCTGCGGATAGAAAACAACAGGCGCTGCCAGTTCGCTCATGGGTTTTTCTTTGGCCAGCATAACTTCCATCAGCTTCAGGGAAGTGAGGATGCCGTCTCCGGTGGTGGCGTATTTGATGAAGATGGTATGGCCGGACTGTTCGCCGCCGATGCGGTTGCCGGTCTGTACCATATTTTCATATACATATTTATCGCCGACTTTGGTCTTTTCGTATTCGATGCCCACCTTATCCAGTGCTTTGTACAGACCGAAGTTGGACATGATGGTTGTCACCACTTTGTTGTTCAGCAGTTTGCCCCGTTCTTTCATGTACAGGCCATAGATGTACAGGGTGTGGTCGCCGGTAACTTCATTTCCTTTTTCGTCTACACACAGGCAGCGGTCCGCGTCGCCGTCATAGGCAAAGCCGATGTCCAGACCATTATCTACTACGAACTTCTGCAGATGCTCGATATGGGTGCTGCCGCAGTCCGTGTTGATGTTGCAGCCGTCCGGCTGGTTGTTGATCACATATACTTTGGCTCCCAGGGCGTCAAACACCGCTTTGGCAATCTGCCAGGCAGCGCCGTTGGCCACATCCAGGCCTACTTTCACGTTTTTGAAGCTGAATTTGGACAGGGAAATCAGGTAACCGATGTAACGGTTGCGGCCTGCCACGTAATCCACCGTGCGGCCGATGGCAGCCCGTTCCGCCATGGGAACTTCGAGCTTCCCGTCAATATAGTCTTCCACTTTCAGGATGGTTTCTTCATCCATCTTTTCGCCATTACTGTTCAGCAGTTTGATGCCATTATCATAAAACGGGTTGTGGGAGGCGGAAATCATGATGCCGCAGTCAAAATCATCCACCCGGGTGATGTAAGCTACGGAGGGCGTAGTAGTCACATGCATGATGTAGGCATCCGCGCCGGATGCTACCAGGCCCGTGCACAGGGCCGATTCAAACATGTAAGAACTGCGGCGGGTATCTTTACCGATAACGATTTTGGCTTTTTTGCCCAATCTGGCGCCGTAGTACCAGCCCAGGAAACGGCCGATTTTTACCGCATGTTCAAAGGTCAGGTCTTTATTGGCTTCGCCGCGGAAACCGTCTGTACCGAAATATTTACCCATGTTACATTTCCCCCTTATGGATAATTTCCCCGTTGTTCTTCCAGATGGAATCAGCTGGTACAACGCCTCTCACACAGGAGGTGGGATAGACATTGCTGTTCCGGCCGATGACCGTGCCCGGATTCATAACCGCATTGCAGCCAACTTCCACATGATCACCCAGCATGGCACCGAACTTTTTGATGCCGGTTTCAATCTGTTCTGTCCCATTGTGGACGATAACAAGTTTTTTATCTGCCTTTACGTTACTGGTGATGCTGCCGGCGCCCATGTGGCTGTAATAACCCAGGATGCTGTCGCCAACATAGTTGTAATGGGGAGTCTGTACGTGATCAAACAGTATCACGTTTTTC
>JAEEGH010031943.1_pt1 | contig 10148 bp, 5 predicted proteins | sample 9134181 | NCBI WGS metagenome assembly JAEEGH01 (sample SAMN16246544, study PRJNA631951) | gut metagenome | biome: gut microbiome; feature: rumen; material: DP-attached | host: Bos | place: Iran: Karaj | collected 2018-10 | reverse complement strand
AAGTCGCCGTACTGGGCGGCATCCATGACCTTGTAGACGTTCTTGCGGATCTTGTCCACGCCCACGTAGCCGGTGTAGTCCACCATGATGGGCTGGTTCTTCTTGCCGCCCTTGGTGGTGATGATCACCACGCCGTTCGCCGCACGGGAACCGTAGATGGCGGCCGCGGAAGCGTCCTTGAGGACCTGGATGGTCTCGATGTCGTTCGGGGAGAAGTCGCGGATGGTAGTACCCATCGGAACGCCGTCGATGACGTAGAGCGGAGCGGTGCTGCCGAAGCTGCCGAGACCGCGGATGCGCACGGACGGATCGGCGCCCGGCTGGCCGTCGGAGGTGATCTGGACACCGGCGACCTTACCCTCGAGCATCGTGGAAATGTTGGAGTGGGAGACCTTCTTCATCTCGTCGGCGTCCACGATGGCGACCGAACCGGTGAGGTCCACTTTCTTCTGGGAACCGTAGCCAATCACGACCACCTGGTCCAGGACGGTGTGCTCGGTAGGCATGGTGATGTTGCCGAGGTCGCCGCCGACGTTCACGGTCTTCTCCACGGTTTCGAATCCGACGGAGATGAATTGGATGACGGAACCCGCGGGGACAGTCAGGGAGAACTTGCCGTCCAGGTCGGCGGTTGTGCCGTTCGTGGTGCCCTTCACCACGATGCCGGCGCCCAGGATGGGCTCGCCGTTTTCATCAACGACGGTACCGCTGACCGTCACGTTGTCCTGTGCCAGGGCCACATAGCCGCCGAAACTGCCGGAGAAAGCGGCAGGGGCGAGAGCCAGAAGGCCGCAGAGGGCGATGCTTGCAAATATCTTTTTCATGTTCATTCGGTCTTAAGGTTAGTCGACAAGGACGAGATAGGACTCTTCGGTGACGAGGCAGCAGGTCACGTCCGCGCTGTCCACGGGGAAGTTCAGATAGTTCTGGAAGTGGGCTTCACCCGCGCTGTCGACGACTTCGTAGCGGATGCTCGCCGTGTTGTCGCCGTTGTTGGAGACGGTGATCTTGACGTGGGAGTTGTTCAGCCGTGCGGCGAAGTAATCCCAGTTCCAGTTGCTCTCGGCGACGGCGCCTTCGTAGGATCCGCCCCAACCGAAGTGGTCCTCGCGGACGACGACATATTCGCCTTCGGCACCCAGGGACAGGTCGGCCTTCCGGACGATGACGCACGGGCTGTGGTAGTTGGCGAGATTGTCGGAGTAGAGATCCATTTCGAAGACCTTGCTTTCGCCGGCGGCGACGGTGAAGTCAGGGGTGAAGGTGGTCCACCAGGCGTTGGTGAAGTCGGGAGCGCCGACGGCGTAAGCACCCTTTACCAGATTGATGGTATAAGTCGTGGCGGCCTCCTTGTAGGAGATGGTCACATCCTGGGCGCCTTCCTTGATCTTGATCGGGGAGTAAGTGAGGTTGGACAGCGGCATGCTGCCGGTCGTTCCGTCGGCATAGACGGCGGTCACTTGCAGGCCCGCGGGGCGGAAGTCGAGCGCGGTGTTGTCAAAGAAATAATAGGTGTTGAAGAACGGAGCCTGGGTGATCTGCAGTTCGACGACGGGGTTGGTCACCTCAATCTGGGCGTAGCCGGCGACGGAAGTTCCGTAGTTGCCCTGCTTGGTCTTGCTGTAGGAGTAGACGAGTGTCTTCGTGCCCAGGGTGGCGGTGAAGTCCTCCGGAAGGGCGAAGGTCACGTCCTCGATGGGAACGGGCGTGGAGGAGTTGTCCGTGAAGGTGACGGTGGCGGCGGCGTTGGCGAGGATGGCCTCGACCGGCGAACCGATTTCCACGGATTCAGGAAGGCCGGTCACGACGACGGAAGCGGCCATCTCGTCCGGAATCTCGGCGATTTCGGAAGGAACCAGCCAGGCCTTCTTGATGTTGAAGTGGCTGCCGTCCGCAATCAGGAACACGTTGACGTCCTCCGTGGCGGAAACCTTCTGGTTGTATTTCTCGACGATGTCGAAACCGTCCGTGGCGACGCTGTGCACTTCCAGGAAGGCGGCGCCGGCGCGGGCGTGGTCGAGGCTCAGGGTCACATGGGCGCCCTGCATTTTTTCGCGGAATTCGTCCCAGTTCACTTCGCCGCCGCCGTAGTCGAATTCAATGACGGAGCCGGCGTAGTCGGCGTTGCCCCAGCCGTACCAGTCGGAGCGGAGGACGAAATACTCGCTGTAGCCGTCGGCGTCACGCTCCTTGCCGTTGGCGACGCAGACATTCCAGTTGTTCCAGTTGTTCGCACCGGAGCCGAAGTTCTCGAACTCCAGGAAGAGTTTCTTGCCGGAAGGAACGTTGAAGTACTGGCTGAATTCAGTCCACCAGCCGGAGGTGTTGTCCTCGGCGCCCACCAGGGCGGTCGTGATGGTGATTTCCTCGTAGTCGTCACTCTTGCCGGCTTCCTTCTCCGCCTGGTAGGCGGCGATTTTCTCGGCAAGGTCGTCCGGGGCGTCGATGGTGTAGGGCTCGAGGCCCGTGCATCCTGCCGAAACCACGGCCGTGAAGGCGGTGGCGCAGAGTGCCTTAAGCATCAGATCTCGGGTTCTCATAATGTTAGTTTTTGGTATTTGGAGTTGGTTTGATTGATGTCATAACTGGATGGAAGGCCATCCGTCCCGGTCCCAGACCAGGGGGCGGACCAGCAGGACGGCGTTGTAGCCGGTTTCGCGGTCGTAGGCGTGCAGGAGCATCTTTTCGCCTTCATCCGCGGATACCACGGCGCAGTGCCCCACGCCGGGATAGCGGTCGTTTCCGCTTGCGACGACGGTGCCGCCGCCTTGCATCAGGGGCGTACCGGCCGCATCGACATACGGTCCGGTCACCTTGTCGGAGCGTCCGGCCACTACTTTATAGGTGCTCTTCGGGCCTCTGCAGCAGAGGTCGTAGGAGACGAACAGATAGTACCAGTCCCCGTGGCGGACGATGAACGGGGCTTCCACCGCGCCGTTGCCGGGGTCGAAGTCCTTGCCGCGGGGGTCGGCCTGGATGGCGTCGTCGGTCTCAGAGGTGTCTTCGGCCGTCCCTTCGGGCCGGCGGCAGATCGGGAACCATTCCTGCGGTTCCGCGACGCGGGTGAGGGTGGCGTCCAGGCGGACGAGTTTGATGCCGCCCCAGAAGGAGCCGAAGCTCATCCAGCCCGTTCCGTCTTCGTCGATGAAGACGTTGGGGTCGATGGCGTTCCAGTTGTCGCGGCCGGCGACGGAACGGACGACGCATCCCTTGTCCTCCCAACGGTAGTCGGGGGAGGAGGGGTCAAGCGTGCGGTTGGTCGCCACGCCGATGGCGGAGGTGTTCTTTCCGAAAGAGGAACAGGAGTAGTATAGATAGTATGTCCCTTCATGGAAGAGGATGTCCGGCGCCCAGGTGTGTCCGTGGTAGCCGGGAACCGTGTCCAGGGCCCACTGCGGCGGAGTGTCGAAGACCCGCCCGGCGGGTTCCCAGGACTTCAGGTCCTGCGATGTGAGGATGCTGACGCCGAAACCGGTGCTGAACAGATACCAGGTGTCTCCGCAGCGGACGGCGACGGGGTCGTGGGCGGCGGGCTGGAGGGGATCGAAGGCCGGTCCATGCCGAAAATCCTGTGCTGAGGCGGTCAGAACGAGGAAAAAGGAGCCGAAAAGGGCGGTCAATTGTTTCAGCGTCATCGATTGCAGTGGTTAACCGATGGCAAAATTAGGCACTTTCCGGGTGCTTCCGGTGTACAAATAAACCGAAAAGGTGGATTTTTGAACACTAGTTTTCGTCCAGGTTGCTGGGCGGGAAGCCGAACTCCTTGGCGAAACAGCGGCTGAAATATTTCGGGTCGTTGAAGCCGACCTCGTAGGCGATCTCGGAGATGTTGAGCGTCTTGTTCTCCCGGTTCGAGAGGAGCATCTCCCGGGCGACCGACAGGCGGTAGGTCCGGATGAACTGGGCGACGGGCTGTCCGAAGGCTTCCTGGATGCGCTTGTTGAGAAGCGTTTTGCTCATGCCCATCGCCGTGCAGAAGGCGGGCACGTCCAGGTCGGGGTCCTTGTACAGGGACCGGACCGTCCGGAGAACCTTGTCCGCGAACGGATCGTCCTGCTGCGCCTGCGGGGCGGCCAGGAGCCGGCGGCCGGCCAGTTCTTCATTCTGATGCCGGAGGACGACGTTCTGACGGGCAAGCTCCTCGGCCTTCTGCTCCACGAGTTTCTTTTGCTCCGATATCTCGCGGGTGCGTTCGTCCACCGTCCGCTGCAGCAGCTCCTGCTGGCGCATGAGCGCCCGCGTCCGCCAGGTGAGGCCGGCGTAGGCGGCCAGGGCCAGGGCGGCGATCGAGAGAAGGATGAACCACCAGGTCTTGTAGAAATACGGCCGGACGTCCACCTGCAGGTTCAGCATTTTTTCAGGACCGCCGTTGCGGGGGATCGCCCGGACGACGAAGCGGTAGTCCCCGCTGGGCAGCGTGGAGTAGGCTGCTTCGTGCCGGTTGTCCGGGAGGCGGACCCATCCTTTTTCGAAACCTTCCAGCCGGTATTCATAGGTGTATTGGCGGCGGGCGGCCGGGCTCAGGAGGGAGAACTGGAAAAGCATGTTCCGGTCCCGTTCGTGCAGACGGACTTTTTCCAGATAGGGGTTCCGGATGTGCCGGTCGCCGATCCGCACGTCCGTCAGGCGGAGCGGCCCGTCCATCGTCCGGGCGACCGTCCGGGACGGGTCCACGGCGGTGAGCCCCTCCGTCTGGCCGAAATAGAGCCATCCGTCGGAGCCTCGGCAGGCGTTGTTCCAGTGGAACTGCGTGCCGGAAAGCCCGTCTTCCCGGAAATAGGGCGTGATGCGGCCGCTGGCCGGGTCCAGCCTGTTCAGGCCGTGTTCCGTGCTCACCCAGATGTGTCCCGAGGCGTCTTCCGCCAGTCCCCGGACGCGGTCGTTGGAAAGGCCGTCGCGGGTGGAGTAGCCCTTGAAGGTGATGCCGCCGTCATCGGTCCGGACGCCGTGGTAGACGCCGTTTCCGTTGCTGCCCAGCCATAGGCTTCCGTCGGCGGCTTCGATGATGAAGCAGATCATCTCCCGGACACCGGATTCCGGAGCGTCCAGCTTGTATGCATACGGGGTGGAGGGGAAGCGGCCGTCGGCGGTGCGTCCCTTCAGGTCGAAGGCATACAGGCCTTCCCGGCAGCCGATCCACAACTTGCCGGATGCGTCCAGGCACGAGCCGATGCATCCGTTCGCCTGCTCGTCGAGGGCCGGCGTCAGTTCGCGTGTGCGAAAGTCATAATGGAACACCCCGCGGTTGGATCCGATCCACAGCAGACCGCTGTCCGGATCATAGTCCAGGGAGCCGATGTAATCCAGTCGGGTGTCTCCCGGCAGCAGATGCTCCAGCACCCGGTAGGGCTTGCGGGCGGAGACGACGTCGATGCCTCCGCCCCAGGTCCCGACCAGGATCCGGTCCTGGGGAAGAAGGCAGAATTCGCTCACGCTGTTGTGGCAGAGACCGCCCCGCTCGCGGGTGAGATGGTCGAAATCCCGGTTTCCCGGCTCCCGGACGCTCAGGCCGCCTTCCACCGTCCCGACCCAGAGCCGGCCGTCCGGCTCCTGGAGAACGGCGTTCACCGCCCCGGCGGCCAGGGAGCGCGGGTCCAGTTCGTCATGGCGGAAGTTATTGACAAAGAGTTGTTTGGGAATATAAGTCTGAAGCCCGGAGGTTTCCGTGCCCAGGAGAATCTGGTCTCCGTTGACCTTGATGCAGTTGATTACTTCGCCCCCGATCCGCTCGAAGTCGTCGGTGACCGGATTGAACAGGTTCATGCCATGAAGCGAAACGGCGACGGTCCCTCCGTCGCTGGTCCGGGCGAGGCCGGTGATGAAGTTCTGGGTCAGGGAGCGCGGATCCCCGGGGTCGTGCGCATACCGCTTCCATTCCCCGGTCCGGCGGTTGATGAAATACAGGCCGTTCTCCGTCGAAATCCAGAGCCCCTGGCCGGCGGGAAGGAAGTCGGAGAGGTAAGTCTCAGCTCCGTATTCGAATCCCGGGAGGACCGGATCGGCCTGCAAAGTGCCGGAGGGGCTTTCCCCGACCTTGTACAAACGTCCTTCCAAACCGATCCAGACGGTTCCGTCCCCGTCGACGTCTTCGAAAACAAGGTTGGTCGGTGACAGGCCTTCGTGGATGAATTCGAGCACTTCCCGGACATCGCCTTCGCCGTCGAACGAGACGCGGACAAGCGTTTTGTCGGTTTTAAACCAGAGGTTTCCGGCGGCGTCCAGTGTCAGGAAGGAGCAGAGGCGGTCGCTGTATGCTTCCAGGGCGGGATGCGGAAGGTCCGGGCGGTCCAGCGTACCGAGGTCCAGCAGGTCCAGCCCGCCTTCCGAGGCGATCCAGAGCCGGTGGAAGCGGTCTTCGCAGACGTTGCGGATGAAGTTGCTCTGGAGGGGGACGGCGGAGGTGGCGTTGAAAGTGAGGAGGTCGTATCCGTCGAAACGGCATAGGCCGCCTCCCGAGGTCGCCAGCCACAGGAAACCGGCGTCGTCCTGACAGACATCGTCGATATAGTTGCAGGGGAGGCCGTTCTCCATGGAGAGCGTGCTTCTCAGATAACCGTCTTCAAACCGGTCCTGCGCCCGGGCGGGGAAAAATGCCAGGGCGAGGAGAACGGCGAGGAACACGCCGAAAGATTTTACACCTCTAAAGTTCTTTTGTCCACCTTTCATCGCTCAAACTTACATAATTTTGCGTAAATTTGAAAATCAAACGAAAAATCTGACCACATCATGACGATTCGCAACCGCATCCTTCTGACCGCTTCGGCCCTTCTTCTCGGCCTGGCTGCTTCCGCCCAGACGCACCGGATGGACATCGACCTCAAGAAGGTCGGCGCCCCCGTCCAGCCCACCATGTACGGTATTTTCTTCGAGGATATCAACTTTGCGGCCGACGGCGGCCTGTACGCCGAGCTCGTGAAGAACCGTTCCTTCGAATTCCCGCAGGACCCGCTCCAGGGCTGGAAAGCCTTCGGCAAGGTGGAGGTCCGGGATGACGGCCCGTTCGAGCGCTGCCCGCACTATGTCCGCCTCGCGGACCCCGGTCACGCCCATAAGTGGACCGGCCTGGACAACGAAGGTTTCTTCGGCATCGGCGTAAAGGGAGGGGAGACCTACCGTTTCACGGTCTGGGCCCGCGTCCCGGACGGCGGCAGCTCCGAGCTCCGCATCGAACTGGTGAACACCGCGTCCATGGGCGAAGACCAGTTCTTCTGCCAGGCTCCGCTGACGGTCTCCGGGAAGGATTGGAAACAGTATGAGGTGGTTCTCACACCGAACACCACCTTCGCGAAATCGGTTCTCCGCATCTTCCTGGTCGGCAACCGCGCGACGACGGACCTTGAACACATCTCCCTGTTCCCTACGGACACCTGGATGGGCCATCGCAACGGCATGCGCAAGGACCTTGCCCAGGCCCTCGCCGACCTCAAGCCCGGTGTCTTCCGCTTCCCCGGCGGCTGCATCGTGGAGGGCGCCGACCTCGCCACCCGCTACAACTGGAAGAACACCGTGGGCCCGGTCGAGAACCGGCCCATCAACGAGAACCGCTGGGAATACACCTTCCCGCACCGTTTCTTCCCGGACTATTACCAGAGCTACGGGCTCGGCTTCTTCGAGTTCTTCCAACTTTCGGAAGAGATTGGCAGCGAGCCGCTTCCCATCCTGAGCTGCGGCCTGGCGTGCCAGTTCCAGAACGACGATCCGTCGGCCCACTGCCCGGTGGACGAGCTCCGGCCCTTCATCCAGGACGCCCTGGACCTCATCGAATTCGCGAACGGCCCCGTGACCTCCACCTGGGGGAAGGTCCGCGCCGACATGGGCCATCCCGAGCCTTTCAACCTGAAGTTCATCGGTATCGGCAACGAGCAGTGGGATGCCCTCTATCCCGAGCACCTGGAGCCGTTCGTGAAGGCCATCCGCGCCGCGTATCCGGACATCCGGATCGTCGGTTCCAGCGGCCCGAATTCCGAAGGCGACCAGTTCGACTACCTCTGGCCTGAGATGAAGCGCCTCGGCGCCGACCTCGTGGACGAGCACTTCTACCGTCCCGAAGAATGGTTCCTGGCCCAGGGCGCGCGGTACGACAACTATGACCGCGAGGGTCCTAAGGTGTTTGCCGGCGAGTATGCATGTCATGGAAAGAACAAGCACAAGTGGAACCACTATGAAGCTTCTATCCTCGAGGCAGCCTTCATGACGGACATGGAACGTAATGCCGATGTAGTGTATATGACAGCCTATGCTCCTCTCTTCGCTCACGTAGAGGGTTGGCAGTGGCGTCCAGACCTTATCTGGTACGACAACCTCCGTATGTTTAAGTCTTGCAGCTACTATGTTCAGCAGATGTATGCTGTCAACAAGGGCACCAACGTTCTCCGTATGACGATGAACAAACAGCCTATCGCAGGACAGCCGGGACAGGACGGACTCTTCGCTTCTTCTGTCTTCGACAAGAATACCGGTGAGGTGATCATCAAGATCATCAACACCTCTAGGCAACCGCAGCCTGTTTCAGTGAAGCTTGTAGGCATGAAGGGCACTCGTACTGCCGAGACCATCACCCTATCTCATAATGGTATGGATGATGAGAATACCCTCGACAATCCCGAGAAGATCACTCCCAAGAATGGCACCATCTCTGTTGATGCTGGCAAGGATGCGACATTACTCACTGACGACATCCCTGCAATGACGTTCCGTTTATATAAGATTAAGAAATAAGATAATAAGAAATTGGCGCTCAACTCGGGCGCCAATTTTTATTTCTTTCGTAGTGTGATTTCCACTATCTCTCCGGTAGCTCCGAATCGGAAGGGGATAAGTCCTCCGATGCCTGCTGTCACTAAGAGCGACTGTTCTCCCTCATGGAACCATCCGTAAGCCTCTTTGTTGATTACCGATAGCGGACTCCAGTCAAAGAGTGCAAACTGCATCCTATGGGTATGTCCGCTGAGTGTGAGATGAGCCCTGCCGTCGGGCACTACTATACGTCGCCACGCAGAGGGGTCGTGTTCCAGCATCAGGATAAAGGCGTCTTTAGATGTCTTTATGCCGTTGAGGGCTTTCTTGATGTTTCCTTTCTTTGGAGATCGAGAGCCTGTGCCGTCGTTCTCCATTCCTGCGACAACGAGATATGATTTCCCTTTGGCACCATTACTGGCATTGCTGCGTTCTATAATGCGATGGGAGTTAAGTAGCACATTCCAGCCTGCCTGACGCTGAAGACTTACTGTCTCCCTCTCATTGGCCACCTTCTGGGCATCATTGACGTCAATATAGCATGCATAGTCGTGATTGCCGAGTACGGAATATACACCATCCTTCGCCTTCAGACTGGCAAGTATGTCAAGATGTTCGTATATCTCTTGAGGATGGGTGTTCTGCAGGTCACCGGTAAACACAATCATGTCAGGATGTAGGGCATTGATTCTGTCGATGGCTTGCTTTAAGATCTCCTGCCTGCTTCCGGTATAGGACCCCACATGAGCATCCGAGAATTGCACTATCCTATATCCGTCGAAGGCTTGCGGCACTGCCTCAGAACTGTACGTCTGACGATTCACCTCCAGCTTTTTGAAGCCTATAAACGACCCATAGAAGAGTATATACCATATAAACAGCACACATACCCATCCCACCAGGTTGCCCCAGTTGTGTGATTTGTGCGATGACTTCTTCCTGTGAAAGAGTTTGCTGCATCCGAGTCCTATTATGGAACAGAGCATATACACCATCTTCGGAATGGTTATCAGTCCTAACAGGAAGAGATAAATATAAATAATGTATGGTGGCTCTGGGATGAAGTTTGACTCGTAGGTGAGATAGATGGTATATGCCACCATCAATATTGTGGGCAACCATCTCAACAGTCGCTTCTCAGTCTGATACTTATGCCTCCAGTAATGCAGGTCGAAATAGATATCAGGGATGATTATCAGCAGAAGAAACAGATATGGTGCTCTTGCAATCATACAAACGGAGAATTATTGGTCTGGGTTTTCCACCATTCCTTGGTACTTCTCATCGAGGCTCGACATCACTGAGTCGTATGCCTGACGGAGGGTGGCTTCTACATTCTCAGGTCCTTGACCTGTGGGGTATATCGGCTGATGGATGGTGAGTTTCATCGGATGCCAGTTGATGAAGTTAAA
>JAEEGH010031941.1_pt1 | contig 10149 bp, 6 predicted proteins | sample 9134181 | NCBI WGS metagenome assembly JAEEGH01 (sample SAMN16246544, study PRJNA631951) | gut metagenome | biome: gut microbiome; feature: rumen; material: DP-attached | host: Bos | place: Iran: Karaj | collected 2018-10 | reverse complement strand
GGTCTGCTTCCCGCACATCATCCATATAACGTAGGGAGTTTCTGTCGAAAAACTTAATGTGATGCATGGTGTGATTGCCGATGCCGTGACCTCGCTCCACCACCATACGGAAAATATCTGGGTGTTTGCGCACGTTATCGCCAACCATAAAGAAGGTGGCCTTGGCATTAAACTGGTCAAGCTTATCGAGCACCCAAGGCGTCACTTCGGGGATAGGTCCATCGTCGAAAGTCAGATAGATGGCTTTCTCGTCTGGATCCATCCGCCAAAGTGCCGACGGATACATTTTCTTTAACAGTATATTCGGTTGCTCAATCAGCATTACTCACCCATTCTTTGCTTATATATGCTAAACAGCTCGTTCAGGGTATTATCCAGTTCCTCTACGCGAGGTGACTCATACTGCTCCATGATGGAGATGATGCGATTCAGCACAGCTGCATGATACTCAAACTCACCAGCAGAGATATCCAGACGCCAATCGTCGAGGCTGAGGTAGTATGTCATATATTGAATCTCCTTCTCAGCCATCGTATTCATCATGTGCTCAGCCGTTTCATTTTCACCTAGTTCATAATAAGCCGTTGCCATATCCACAGCTCCGTTCTGATAATCCCAAACCACATTATAGTGCGGAATCACCTTTTCGGCATAGTCAAGTGCCTCCTTTGCCTTGTCGCGCTTGCCCTCCTCCATCAGTTGCTGAATGAGCAAAGAGAACATGCGACGATGGGTATAGCACATACGAGAAGCATTCTCGTCGATATAAATACCAGGCTTGTCGATACCACCAAACTTGAACTTATGCATCAGATTATCGAACATCTTCTCGCTATCTATGCCCACACCCGTTTCCTTTTGGTTGAAAGGCGTGAAACGATAAGCAAGACCTTCCAGCATAAAGTAGTCAGAGAGTCCCATGTGCTCATCACTACCCACACTCACGGCAATGTAAATAGGACGTTCCCAATTGGCTTCTGCCAGCATTTCTAACTTCATCAAATCTTTCTTATACAGAGCTCGTTGCCCCTTCAGTGAGATGTGCATATAGTCAGGAATACTATCTCCTGGAATCAACATGCCACTTCGACGAACAGCTTCCTTATCTACCTTGAGCACGATGCTGTCTGTAGGAATCACATGCAGGTCACTACGTTTGCCACGAATCCAGTACTTCAGGATGTTCTTCAACTCGTAAGGATTATCACCAAACTCACGCTCCACATTTATTAATGTTTCCGTATTGCCGTTCAAGGCTTCCTTACGGGCAGAAGCATACAACTCGTCGATGCTTTTCTTATATTCTGGCTGAATCACCACATACTCATTGGTGCCCTCCACATATTCTGTACGGTCCCAAGTAATAGGCAATGAAGGTGAGAGATAAGATGGGCGTTTCATTTGGTCGATGTACCAGTCGGTTTGCAGATAACTCAGGTTGCAAGTACGAGCATCTGTGCGGAAGCCCTCTGTTTCCTGGTTATACCACAAAGGGAAAGTATCGTTATCACCATTCGTATAAATGATAGGATAACCTGTTTCCTGCAATGACATCAGGTAATTCTGACCAAAATCGCGAGTCATGGTTCGTCCACTACGGTCATGATCATCCCAAGTCTGTGATGCCATCTGAATGGGGACAAGGAGGCAAATGAGGGTTACGGCAAGGGCTAACCATTGACCATAGGCCGTTGACCGTTGACCGTTATCTAAATCCTCAGGTTTGGTGAAGAGGTCGTGAATGAGGTTAATCAATCCTGCCACACCCATACCAACCCATATAGCAAAAGCATAGAATGAGCCAGCATAAGCATAGTCGCGTTCACGGGGCTGACCAGGCGTCTGGTTCAGGTAAAGCACAATGGCAATGCCTGTCATAAAGAACAGGAAAAACACTACCCAGAACTGCTGGATGCCCTTCTGACCTTTGTAAGCTTGCCAAAGCAAACCTATCAAGCCTAAAATCAAAGGCAAAGCATAATAGACATTATGCCCCTTGTTCTCCTTCAGTTCATCTGGTAGCAGGTTCTGATTGCCCAGCATTAAGTTATCCACCCAAGAGATGCCTGATATCCAGTTGCCGTGTTCCAGCTCACCATTACCTTGTATATCGTTCTGACGACCCACGAAGTTCCACATGAAATAGCGCCAGTACATCCAGTTCACCTGATAAGAGAAGAAGAACTGAATGTTCTCCCACATAGTGGGGACATTCACCATCTGTACCTCGCCACATTGGTTATAAGGCACATCGTGGCCCTTGATGTTCATCCACGATTTATAGAGTTGTGGATGGTTCATGGCAGAACTATACATGCGAGGGAACAGCATGTTCTGTGCATACTTATATTCAATGCGTCCCTCCACCTGAACGTAGCTATCAGGTTCATTCTCATTATTTTTCTCCTTGCGAATCCACTTCATCTGCTCACTTGCAACCACAGGTTCGCAATAGCCATCCTTCTCCTGGAAAGCCACCTTAGATGCAAAGGTCGGCCCGTAGAACAATGGACGAGTGCCATATTGCTCACGGCCTAAGTACTCACCCAAAGTGAAGATATCCTCTGGTGAGTTCTGGTCCATGGGTGTGTTTGCCGTGGAGCGAATCACTATCAAGGCATAAGATGAGTAGCCAATCACAATCATCATGATGCTCAACATCGTGGTGTTCAGTACACGGGCTGAAACTTTCCAATTTGGACTTAAGCTGCGTTGTGTTGCAGGACGCAGGTAGAGCCACAACAAGCCCAGTACAATGACACCTATAATAATAGAAGTTGTACCATGTCCATAGAAAGGAATACCTAACAGCCCCACCGTGAGGATGAAACTCCACATCATACGGTTCTCGTTCTTATCGACAAAACTCTCATACACCGCCCAGATGATAGTGGCTGAAGCGATGAGGATATAGACGATGACACCTGTATTGAACGACATACCCAGGTCGTTGACAAACAACAACTCAAACCAGCCACCCACCTTCACGATGCCAGGAACAATGCCATAAAGCACTATAGCCACCAATACAGCTGAAGCAAACAAAGCCAGTAAAGAGCCTTTAGCATTGGCATTAGGCACTCGCTTATAATAATAAACCAGTACGATAGCAGGTAAGCAGAGCAGGTTCAAGAGGTGCACACCAATACTGAGGCCTGTCAGGTAGGCAATCAACACTAACCATCTGTCACTATGAGGTTGATCTGCTACATCTTCCCATTTCAGTATCAACCAGAATACCACAGCAGTGAACAGAGACGAAAAGGCATATACCTCACCTTCAACAGCACTGAACCAGAAGGTATCGCTGAAGGTATAGACCAAGGCGCCTACTACACCACTGCCCATGATGGTAATCAGTTGACCATTACTGATTGACATGTCCTTCGGGCATTGAGAATTGACATGCCCTTCGGGCATTGACAATTGTTCTTCTGAAATCACTAATTTGCGAACCAAGTGGGTGATGGTCCAGAATAGGAACAGGATACAGCCTGCACTCATCAGTGCACTCATATAGTTCACCATCTTCGCCACCTGTGTGGTGTCTGAGGCAAACTGAGAAAAGAGGTTGGCCACCAACATGAAGAATGGTGCGCCAGGGGGATGGCCCACCTCCAACTTATAGCCTGTGGTGATAAACTCTGGGCAATCCCAGAAGCTTGCGGTGGGCTCTATCGTCATGCAATACACAATAGCTGCAATGGCGAAAACGATCCAGCCGATGATATTATTGATGGTTTGATATCTTCTCATTATTCTTTCTTCAGTTATTAAGTTTCCATTCAGCACCGTTCTTACCATCCTTGATCTCAAAGCCCAAAGCAGAGAGTTCATTACGAATGCGATCAGACTTAGCCCAATCTTTATTGGCCTTGGCCTCTTGACGCTCTGCTAAAAGCAGATTGACAGCTCCAGCAAAAGCTTCTTCACGTCCAGCATTGGAGGCATGCTCTTCCTGTAAGCCCAAGATGTCAAAGCAGAATATATGGAAAGTCTCCTTCAAAGAGTCTAAGTCTTCTGTGGTGATAGTAGCCTTGCCATCAGCCAACTGGTTGATGATGCGAGAGGCATCAAACAAATGGGCAATCACGATAGGTGTGTTCAGGTCATCATCCATCGCATCATAGCATTTCTCACGCAGGTCATTGATTTGTACACTGGTTGTATTGCCAGGCTTAATCTTATCAAGTGAATGAACAGCATCCATCAATCTTTCCAAGCCCTTTTCAGCTGCTTGCAGGGCTTCATTGCTGAAATCCACCGTACTGCGATAGTGAGCTTGGAGAATGAAGAAGCGTATAGTCATTGCACTATAGGCCTTTTCAAGGTTTTTGTTATCGCCATTGAAGAACTCAAACAGTGTGATGAAGTTGCCCAAGCTCTTACCCATCTTCTGTCCATTGATGGTAATCATGTTGTTGTGCATCCAGTAGTGCACCATATCATCGCCCTGTGAAGCCACACTTTGGGCAATCTCGCACTCATGATGTGGGAATACCAAGTCCATGCCACCTCCGTGAATGTCGAAGTGAGAACCTAAATACTTCTTACCCATTGCTGTGCACTCGCAATGCCAACCAGGGAAACCATCACTCCAAGGGGATGGCCAACGCATGATGTGCTCTGGCTGAGCTTTCTTCCACAAGGCAAAATCCACTGGGTTGTGCTTCTCATCCTGTCCGTCCAGCTCACGAGAAGTATTGATGACATCCGTCAAATTACGACCAGAAAGCTTGCCATAATGATGATCTTGGTTATATTTGGGTACATCGAAATAGACAGATCCATCGCTTACGTATGCATAGCCATTATCCATGATTTGCTTTACCAACTCAATTTGCTCGATGATATGGCCAGAGGCATGAGGTTCGATGCTGGGTGGCAATACATTGAGGGCATCCATTGCCTTGTGATAGCGATTGATGTAATATTGTGCCACCTCCATGGGCTCTAACTGCTCAAGGCGAGCTTTCTTAGCTATTTTGTCCTCGCCCTCATCGGCATCGTGTTCCAAATGGCCCACATCCGTGATATTCCTCACATAGCGCACTTTATAGCCGATGTGCTTGAGGTAACGGAACAAAATGTCGAATGTGATAGCTGGACGAGCGTGTCCCAGGTGTGGGTCACCATATACGGTAGGTCCGCATACATACATTCCCACATGAGGGGCATGTAGAGGGGTAAATCTTTCTTTCTGTCTGCTCAGTGTATTGTAAATAACCAAATTTCTCATATTTCTTATCTCTTACTTATTCAAGATTAACATGTCTTCAATATAGGTTCGCGTGTTACTCAAACGTGGAATCTTGTGTTGTCCACCCAACTTACCCTTTCTGTCGAGCCAGTCGTGGAACAAGCCCTTGCGAGCTACAATAACCTCCAGCTGTTGCAGAGCCAGATCGTTCTGACGTTTCGCCTCATAGTCAGAGTTGATTTCCTTCAGCGTATCATCTAAGATCTTGGCAAAACGTTCTAAGTTATCGGGCATCTTGGCAAACTCGATAAGCCACTGATGACGACACTTGGCATTTTTGTCCATAAAAACAGGAGCAGCTGAATAGTCTGTGATCAAAGCACCAGTTTTGGCACAAGCCTTAGCCAGTCCTTTCTCGGCATTGTCCACAATCAGTTCCTCACCAAAGGCATTGATAAAATGCTTGGTACGACCTGTAATCACAATCTTATATGGATCTTTGCTGGTGAACTTCACCGTATCACCAATCATATATCGCCATAAGCCAGCTGAAGTGGATATCACCATCGCATAGTTCTTGTTCAGTTCTACGTCCCACAAAGGCACCACTTTAGGATTCTTCTTCTCTAATTCATCCATAGGGATGAACTCATAGAAAATACCATAGTCAATCATCAGCAACATCGCAGGATCAGTCAAGTCGTTTTGTGTAGAGAAATAACCTTCTGAGGCATTATATGTCTCCACATATAGCATATCCGACTTACGGATAATCTGCTTATATTGTTCGCGATAAGGGGTAAACGCCACGCCTCCGTGGAAGAACACTTCCAGATTAGGCCATACTTGCTCCAAGGTCTTTTTGCCAGTCTTCTTTAGGATGTGCTTGATAAGCACCAGCATCCAAGATGGGACACCAGAAAGGCTCACCACATTCTTGCCGATTACCTCGTTTGCAATTGCTTCCATCTTAGGTTCGAAATGCTCCATCAGTGCCGTCTGCTTGCTGGGCACCCTGAGATACATACCCATGGCAGGCATGTTCTCAATCAGGATGGCACTCAAGTCGCCCACCAAACTGTTGTTGGTATTCAGGTTAGGGGCATGACTGCCTCCCAACACCAAGCTCTTACCTTTTGAGAAATGACTTTTGGGATTCATGTGCAAGTAAAGCGCCACAGCATCCTTTCCACCGCGATAATGGGTATCTTGGATAGAGTCACTGGTTACAGGGATGAATTTGCTCTTGTCGTTTGTAGTGCCAGATGACTTAGCAAACCATACGGTACTGCCTGGCCAAAGCACATTTTTCTCACCCTGACGGGCTCTCTCCACCCATGTCTTCACTTCTTCATAGGTTTGAATAGGGAGTCTGGAAGCAAACTGAGAATAATCTTTAATTGTATTATAATTGAATTTCTTGCCCCACTCGGTATCGGTTGCCTTGCTCACTAACCTGCGCATCACCTCCTGTTGGATTTCCTCCGCATGGGTGACATACCGCTCTATCCTGCGGTATCGTGGAGCGAAATAAACGCTGTCTGCTAAACGTGTAATGAAGTCCATTTATGTGCAATCATCTAAAATAATGTGCAAAATTAATCTTTTATCTTGGCATATCTATCTTTTTTAAGTTTTTTTTCCATCTTTACACATAGAAAAAGACATTTTGATTTAAAAACTGAGCTTATACCCGTGTTCTGTCGTCTCGATGCTGAGTGTTTGATCATTAACTAATAATTCGCGAAGTTTTGATATGTAGTTGTATAAAGAGTGGTAATTCATGACTGAACCATTCCATATTGATTCCAATTCTTTGTGGGTAACTTCTTCATTCCTTTTTGAATACAACATCAACAAGATGGCAAACTCAGTCTTTGTCAGCCTTCTTTTTACAAACCCATTATATTTCAGCTCTCTGTTTTCTGCATTTAATCTGAATTTGCCTATCAAAGGCTTGACATAGCTAAACCATAGGTTTGGAGGTGCCAAACCATAGGCTTTTTCTGCATAAACCATAGGTTAGCTAATGCCAAGCACTATATTACTCTTTTTATTTTGATAATTGCGAGTAAAAGACTATTTTTGTGACGTTATTCACAAAAAGGTTATTATGAGAATAGGGGTTTTAACATCGGGTGGCGATTGCCCAGGCATCAATGCGGCAATCCGTGGCGTGTGTAAATGTGCCATGAGCCATTATGGCATGGAGGTAATTGGCATTCATAGTGGTTTCGAGGGTTTGCTGACCAAAGAGGTGCAGGTGCTGGATGAGGCTTCCCTCTCTGGTTTGCTCAGTCAGAACGGTACTATCTTGGGTTCATCACGAGAACAGCCATTCAAAAGGGGTGGCATCATGCCTGACATTGACAAACCCTCACTTATTAAAAAGAATGTGCAGGATTTGAGGCTCGACTGTGTGGTGTGTATAGGTGGTAATGGTACCATGGACACGGCAGCTAAGATGATGGCTTTGGGCATTAATGTGGTTTCCATTCCCAAGACTATCGACAATGATGTGTGGGGTACTGACACTACTTTTGGTTTCGACTCTGCCGTCAGTATTGCCACTGATGCCATTGACCGTCTGCATTCTACTGCCAGTTCCCACAAGCGAGTGATGGTGATTGAGGTGATGGGGCATAAGGCCGGATGGATAGCCCTCTATTCAGGTATGGCAGGTGGAGGAGACGTCATCTTGTTGCCTGAGATTCCTTTTAATATCAGCAACGTAGGTAACACTCTTATAGATCGTATCAAGAAAGGGAAGAATTACTCCATCGTGGTAGTGGCTGAGGGTATTAAAACCTCCAACCCCAGAAAGCATGCAGGTGAGTTCATTGCTGAAGAGATAGAATATGAAACAGGCATTGAGACCCGTCAAACGGTGTTAGGCTATATCCAGCGAGGAGGAGCCCCAACCTCGTTCGATAGGAATCTGGCAACACGAATGGGAGGTCATGCAGTAGAATTGATAGCCAACCAGCAGTTTGGTCAGATGGTAGCTCTGCAGGGTAGAAAAATTACTTCGATAGATATTCGTGACGTAGCGGGCAAGCAGAAATATGTGTCTGAACGTGATGACCTGGTAGTTGAAGGCAGAAAGATTGGCGTTTGCTTCGGCTAAGCTTTACATACTCTCGATGCGTTTCATAGCCTCCTCAGCGGCATGTTGCTCGGCTTCTTTCTTAGAATGACCAACACCTTGTCCGTAAGGTTCATTGTCAATGAGGACTCGAATCTCAAAGGTGGGCTGAGAGAAAGCGTCCTGCTTTTCAGAAAGCAGTTCGAAACGGTGTGATTTCTTGTTTTTCTGGCACCATTCCAGCATCTTCGCTTTGTGGTTTGTTTCCTTTTGGATGATGGAATCCAGGTATGCTGGGTTTTTGATGAGGTGCTTATAAATGTATCGGTAGCTGTTTCTGAAGCCTTTGTCTAAGTAGATGGCTCCTACCAAAGCTTCCAGTGTGTTGCCGTACACATTACTTTGTAAGGAAAAAAGCGTATCATCTTTCCTTATCATTTTTTCGATGCCCATTCCCAGGGCAATCTTATTGAGATTTTGTCTGTTGACAATCTTGGCTCTACTGGATGTAAGCATACTCTCGCTGGCATGTTGGTAGTGTTTGAACAGGTAGTCGCCCACCACCATGCTGATGACGGCATCGCCCAAAAACTCCAAACGCTCATTATTCATACGTCTTCCATCCAGGATGATAGACTTGGATTTATGGCTCAGCGCCACGTCATAGTACAAGATATCATTTGCCAAGATACCCAGGTTATGATACAGTGAGAGGTAACGCTTCCTGTCTTTTTTGAAAAGAAGCATTACCCCCCAATAGATTTTCTGCAGCCAGTAACTGAGATTACTCTGCATATTTCTTAACTATAAGACACGCGTTGTGACCACCGAATCCGAATGTGTTGGACAGGGCAACGTTCACTGTGCGTTTCTGCGCTTCATTGAATGTAAAGTTCAGGTTATAGTCAATATCAGGATCTTCGTCATCTTCCTCATGGTTGATGGTCGGAGGAACAATGTCGTTCACAACAGACAAGATACCAAAGATAGCTTCAGCGGCACCAGCAGCACCCAGCATGTGACCCGTCATTGACTTGGTAGAACTAATATTCAGCTCATAAGCATGTTCACCAAACACCTGCTTAATAGCCTTTACTTCAGAAATGTCACCTACAGGAGTAGATGTACCATGCACATTGATATAGTCAATATCTTCTGGCTTAAGACCAGCATCTTCCAATGCGTTTTGCATCACCAATATAGCACCCAAACCTTCAGGATGAGAAGCTGTCAAGTGGTAAGCGTCTGCAGACATTCCTTCGCCCACTATTTCAGCATAAATCCTGGCACCACGTGCCTTGGCATGTTCCAGCTCTTCAAGAATCAAGCAACCTGCACCTTCACCCATGATAAATCCATCGCGACTCGCACTGAATGGGCGAGAAGCAGTCTTGGGAGAATCGTTGCGGGTTGTCAAAGCGTGCATAGCGTTAAAACCACCAACTCCACCAGCAGTGATTGCCGCCTCAGAGCCACCAGTCACCATGATGTTTGCCTTGCCCAGACGCACCAAGTTGAATGCATCGGCAATGGCGTTGGTAGAGGTAGCGCAGGCAGAAGCAACTGAGTAGTTGGGGCCATGGAAACCGAAGACGATGGATATTTGACCAGCTGCAATGTCTGAAATCATCTTGGGGATGAAGAAAGGATTGAACTTAGGACCTAAGTCCTGATGCTGATAATAATAACCAATCTCGTCTCCAAAGGTGCGGATGCCACCAATGCCGGCACCAAGCACCACGCCTACACGGTTCAAATCTTCTGTCTCGAGGTCAATGGCAGCATCTTCCACAGCTTGCTTGGCCACAGCCACAGCAAACTGTGTGTAGATGTCCATTTTACGGGCTTCCTTGCGGTCAATATT
>JAEEGH010031940.1_pt1 | contig 10149 bp, 5 predicted proteins | sample 9134181 | NCBI WGS metagenome assembly JAEEGH01 (sample SAMN16246544, study PRJNA631951) | gut metagenome | biome: gut microbiome; feature: rumen; material: DP-attached | host: Bos | place: Iran: Karaj | collected 2018-10 | reverse complement strand
CGGGAATATATCCTTACGGAACATATGAGGGAGATATTGTCTACGACGGCAAGGTTTGTGAGTTTCATGACATTAAAGAGAGTGAAAGAATGGGTATAGTCATAATCCATCAGGAGTTGGCACTCATTCCTTACATGACTATCGCCGAGAACATGTTCCTCGGCAACGAAAGAGGAAGAAGCTTCAAAATCAATTGGAACGAAACAAATGAGCTTGCGGCGAAATACCTTAAGATGGTAGGTCTTAAGGACAGCCCGCAGACATTGATCAAAGATATAGGTGTCGGAAAGCAGCAGCTTGTAGAAATTGCAAAGGCACTCGCTAAGAATGCCAAACTTCTCATCCTTGACGAGCCCACGGCTTCGCTAAATGAGGATGATACGAAGGCACTTCTCGACCTGCTTCTCAGCTTTAAGACGCACGGCCTTACTTCCATCATCATTTCTCATAAGCTTAATGAGGTTGCTTATGTAGCCGACAAGGCGACTATCCTTCGAGACGGGGCTACCATCGAAACACTTGTAAAGGGTGTTGATGATATGTCGGAAACGAGGATCATTAAAGGAATGGTCGGACGTGAGCTCTCGGATCGTTTCCCGAAGCGTGAGCCAAGTATCGGTGATGTAGTACTCGAAGTAAAAAACTGGAACGTTTATCATCCGATTTATAATGAGCGTAAGGTTGTCAATGATGTGAGCCTAAATGTCAGGAAGGGTGAGATCGTCGGTATTTCGGGACTTATGGGTGCAGGCCGTACGGAGCTTGCCATGAGCCTTTTCGGAAAGAGCTACGGAGTGGATATTTCCGGAGAATTGTTCATTAATGGAAAAAAAGTTGAACTGGACAGCGCCGCTAAGGCTATCAAAAACGGACTTGCTTATGTAACCGAGGACAGAAAAGGTAACGGACTTATCCTTTCCAGCTCGATCAAGATCAATACAACGATAGCAAATCTTGATTCGGTCAGCAAACACGGTGTCATTGATAAAGACAAGGAATATGCGGTGGCTGTCGAGTATAAGGAAAAACTGTCCACCAAGTGTCCGACAGTTGAGCAGAATGTGGGAAACTTAAGCGGAGGAAACCAGCAAAAAGTGCTTCTTGCAAAGTGGATGTTCGCGGATCCCGAGGTTCTTATTCTTGATGAGCCGACAAGAGGAATCGATGTAGGTGCAAAGTACGAGATCTACTGTCTTATGAACAAGCTTGTGGCTGAAGGAAAGTCGGTTATCATGATCTCATCGGAAATGCCCGAGATCCTCGGTATGTGCGATCGTATCTACGTCATGAGTGAGGGCAGGATCGTTGCGGAGATGAACGGAAAAGACGCCACTCAGGAAAAGATCATGTCACATATCCTCAGCGTGGCCGGCTAAAGAAAGAGAGGGAAAAATGAAAAATAGAATTCAAACGATGGATTTCATTAAGAAATATGCTATGATCATCGTCCTTGCCCTGGTTGTCATCTTCTTCGCAATCATGACACAGGGAAGGATAATGCTTCCGCAGAATATAAGCAACCTGATCTCGCAGAATGCTTACGTGTTCATCCTGGCTACAGGTATGTTACTCTGTATCCTTACCGGCGGTAACATCGATCTTTCGGTTGGATCGGTCGTCTGCTTCGTTGGAGCCGTGGGTGCGGAACTCATGGTACATTTACATGTCAATATGTATCTGACTGTCCTTATCATGTTCCTGCTCGGTATCCTTATCGGTGCATTCCAGGCCTTTTGGATCGCATTTGTTCGTATACCTCCTTTTATTGTCACACTTGCGGGTATGCTGGCCTTCAGAGGACTCAGTAACGTTGTTCTTGACGGACAGACAGTGTCTATCGGCGACAAAGAAGACTTTATATTTGCCTTCGGTGGTGGTGCCAATTGCTATATCCCCGACCTGTTTGGGGTTGAAGGAATAAACCTTACCTGTCTTGCTATTGCGATAATTGCAGCGATCATCTTCATAGTGATGCAGATACACAAGAGAAATGTAAGGATCAAAAAGGGATTTGATGTTGAGAAGCCTCTTGCGTTCTATGTAAAGAACTGCATTATTTCGGCAGTCATAGTTGTCTTTGGTGTAGGCCTTTCGCTTTATAAAGGTATTCCGACGGTTCTTATCTGGCTTGCGGTCGTTATTCTTGTTTACCATTACATAACATCCAATACACGTGTCGGTCGTTATTTCTACGCTGTGGGCGGTAACGAGAAGGCTACTAAGCTTTCGGGTATCAACACCAACAAAGTGTACTTCCTTGCTTACACCAACATGGGATTCCTTGCCGCTCTCGCGGGTATGGTAACCATCGCCCGTCTTACATCTGCGCAGCCTTCATACGGCCAGAACTACGAGATGGATGCCATCGGCTCATGTTTCATCGGTGGTGCTTCGGCATACGGCGGAATCGGAACGGTTCCCGGCGTTATCATCGGTGCAACGCTCATGGGCGTTATCAACCTCGGTATGTCGATCATGGGTGTCGACCAGAACTGGCAGAAGGTTGTTAAAGGTATGGTACTTCTTGCAGCCGTTATCTTCGACGTAGTATCGAAGCGTGGCGGAAAGCTTATCGCAGACTGATAAACAGATTGACTGATCATTGATAAACATGTCCTCATCCGGTTATGCCGGATGAGGATTTTTTTTAACGTTTATGCTATAATGATCTGGGTTCTGCTCATGACCCTTGTAAGAAACGATCTCATGAGCAAAAAGAATTACGGGGATAAGAGATGCGTATTAAAATGCCGGAAGCGGTATCGATGATCATAAAAAGGCTCCTTGACGCGGGCTATGAGGCCTACAGCGTCGGAGGCTGTGTTCGTGATGCACTTCTTTCGCGCGTCCCTTATGACTGGGACATCACCACCTCGGCGACTCCCGACAAAGTCAAGGAGATTTTCCACCGTACAGTAGACACCGGGATCAAACACGGAACTGTCACGGTGCTCGTGCGCTCCGAAAGCTTCGAGGTCACCACTTATCGTGTCGACGGCAAGTACCTTGACGGTCGTCATCCCGAGAGCGTTTCTTTCACACGCTCACTCACCGAAGATCTTTTAAGACGTGATTTCACCATTAACGCCATGGCATACAACGATGAGAGCGGACTTGTGGACCCCTATGGCGGAGAGCGGGACCTCGCTGCCCGGATCATCAGGTGCGTGGGCGATCCTGTTGCGAGATTCGGGGAGGATGCCCTGAGGATGCTGCGCGCGATCAGATTCGCCGCATGTCTTTCTTTCACGATCGAGGACGCCACGATGGCGGCGATCAAAGAGCTTGCCGCGTCGATAAGCGCGGTGAGTGCCGAAAGAATCTGCGCAGAGCTTTGCAAGCTGCTCACGAGCGACCGCCCGGAGCTGATCAGCCTCCTTTACGATACCGGTCTTTCGGAGTATGTGATGCCGCAGCTCAATGGCGTTTTTGAGGGTTCGCTAAAGAACGACATGCTCGCGGCGCTTTCAAGATCGAAACCCGACAAGGTGGTCAGATGGTCGATTCTCACTCACTTTACGGGGAGTGCCCGTGAGATCATGAGGAGCCTTAAGTTCGACAACAAAACAACAGATGCCGTCTGCATGCTGACAGCGCGCAGCGACGCATCATACATAAGTATTTCACGAGCGGACCTAAAGAGAGACATGGCAGTGCTCGGAACGGAGCTGTTGCCTGCATGGTTTGATTACCTCGATGCTCTGCACGGTGAGGGCTTCAGCGCATCACTCAGGGAAGAGTCATCGGACATCATTGAGAAAGGCGAGTGCTTCCTCATGAGCAGGCTTGCCGTTACCGGGAAGGATGTGCTCGGGCTCGGGTGTCCCGCGGGGATACTCGTCGGAAAGGTGCTCGGTGAGGTACTTGATAAAGTGATCGAAGACCCTTCACTTAACGACAGAGAGAAGCTGTTGCCTCTCACTAAGAAGATAGTGAGCTCGGTCATATAGGCGTCGGACCGGGTCGTAAAAAACGGACCCTTCGGGTCGAAAGGCAGTTATTCATGGGAAGTAAAAGAGAAAAACCTGTGATCATAATAAGCATAGCCGTCCTGGCAGTCATAGTGGTTGCCATACTGTTCGGGACGGGTGTGGTCGATTTCGGCAAAAAAGGCACCGGGGACACCTCCCCCACACCGACTCAGACCGTCGGAGAGGGAGAAAATGCGCTGCAGCCCGGAAACGATCAGGGCGCTGACTCGCAGACCGACGACCCCGCTACCAAAATCCCCGAACCAATCGGACCGGGGAAATACACATGTATCATCAGAGCAGTCGACCTTGATTCCTGCAGGATCGAGCTTTACGACACGGACTCCGGCTCGGATATCGAATTCACCTATACGGCAGCAACCGACATCCGGACATCCTATGGTAAGGTGATCGGTGCCGCACTTCTCAAGGTCGGCGATATAGTGGTGGCCGAGACTGCCGACGGATCGAAGCTTGATTCCCTCAAAGGCAGCAGCGATTTTAAGACGCATAAGGACGTGATGCGCTTCAAAGTCGATGCCTCAATCGGCAGGCTGACCGCGGGAAACAATGTCTACAAATACGACGACAGGATACTCGTCCTCGACGGGGAGCGCTTTATCGACATGAGCGATCTCGACAGTCTCGATGTGATCTCGCTTTTCTACCGCGATAACACGATCTTCTTTATCAAGGTCGTTTCTTCGCACGGCTTCCTGGCTTTCACGGGAGCCGAGGATTTTGAGGGCGGCAGTATAAGCATTAACGGCAGCCGGACCGCCTACTCCGTTAAGGAGGGTTCGCCCGTGCCGCTTGCGGTGGGGGACTACTCCGTATATGTGGAAAACCTTGAGCTTTCCGCCTCGGCCGACATCAGGATCGACAGCCACAAGACGACCGTGTTTGACCTCTCACCTTTCGGACGCGTCCCTGTGACGTATGGCGACGTTGTGTTCAATATTTATCCCGAAGGCGCGCTCCTTTACATCGACGGCGTGAACACATACTACGGTGAGCCCGTCAGCATCCCCGAGGGCTCTCACTCCATAAGAGTCGAGCTCGGCGGCTATATAGCTTTCGTCGGGACGATAGACGTCAGTGCGTCCGGCGGAACGTTCAACATCTCACTTCCTCCCGCACCGGTTGCGAAGGAAGAGGAACCTCCCGAGGACATCCTCTATAACGAAACGGAAGAGGCTGATGACTATCTCTCGGAAGAAGACGACGAAGAGGACGACTTTATCTTCGACGACAACACGAGCGACACCTCGGACACGGACAGTTCTGCGGGTACGGGCGATACGGACGCGGACAACACCGGGGATGATTCGGGACTTGGGGACGCGGACACCGCACAGAGTGATGCCGGGAAATCGGGCCTCAAACTCATTATTGCATGCACGGAAGGAACTTCGGTCTATATCAACGGGACGCTTGCGTCGGTGGTCAACGGCGGCACTGCGGTCTGTGACAAGCCGCGCGCCGGAACGGTGACCGTAAGGCTCGTTCTCGACGGCTACATCTCGCGTACATACACGGTCTCTATCGAAGACGACGGTGAGGACGCGATATTCTCTTTCCCTGCGATGGTAAAACAGTAAGAGCAAATTACAGTTACCTATTTCGCCCAAAACCGTGTTGATAAAAAATCCCAACACGGTTATACTCATGACCTGTAAAACTCCGAACGAAGCGGGTTCGGTAAGATAAAGAGGAGGATGCATGAATTCTTTCAATATCAATTTTCAAAGACTTAAGAAACCGATCAAGTATGTGCTGCTCGTTGTTGTGCTCCTGATACTCGGATTCGGTTCCTTCTTCACCCTGAGTGAGCAGGAAGCCGCAGTCATCACAACCTTCGGTAACGCGTCATCGGTCACTGATTCGGGTCTTCATTTCAAGATCCCTTTCATTCAGCAGGTTACAAAGGTCGACACGACCATCAAGGGTTTCCCCATCGGCTACGAAGAGGGATCGAGCGTTTCAATCGAGGACGAGTCGCTGATGATCACTTCGGATTTCAATTTTGTAAATGTTGATTTCTATGTTGAGTACAAGGTCATCGATCCTATCAAGTACCTGTACGCTTCGCAGAACCCCGTGACGATCCTTAAGACCATCTCACAGTCCTGCATCCGTTCGGAGATCGGTTCCTACGATGTAGACAGCGTTATCACCACGGGTAAGAGCGAGATCCAGGCCAACATCCGCGAGAAGATCGCGAGTCACCTTGAGGACAACGACCTCGGACTCCAGCTCGTAAATATCACGATCCAGGATTCAGAGCCTCCCACATCGGAAGTCCTCGAAGCCTTTATGAACGTTGAGTCAGCCAAGCAGGGCGCCGATACAGCGATCAACAATGCCAAGAAGTACCGTAACGAGCAGATCCCTCAGGCAGAGGCTCAGATCGACCAGATCCTTAAGGAAGCCAATTCTACGAAGGAAGCCCGTATAAATGAGGCGGAAGGTCAGGTGGCAAGATTCAACGCTCTTTATTCCGAGTACACCAAGTATCCGCTCATCACCAAGCAGCGTATGTTCTTTGAGGCAATGGAAGAGCTTCTCCCCGACCTTAAGGTCTATATAGACAACACGGACGGAAGCGGGACTCAGAAACTTCTCCCTCTCGAACCGCTCATGGAGATCAATGATAAGGAGGTAAAGTGATATGTCCGGCACAGTAGAAAACGACAACATCGAACGCATCAGACAGCCCCGTAAAAAGGCGCCTTTCATCATCATTGCCATCCTTGCGGTGATCGCGATCATCGTCCTCTCCAATTCACTCGTAGTGACCATGGAGAACGAATACACACTTGTTAAGCAGTTCGGAAAGATCGAAAAGATCGTTCCCGAAGCGGGACTTTCGTTCAAGGTTCCCTTCATCCAGACCACGGACACACTTCCCAACACGCTTCTTATCTACGATCTGACACAGTCGGATGTTATCACGGAAGACAAGAAGACGATGGTTGTCGACAGCTACGTTCTCTGGAAGATAGTCGATCCCTTAAAGTTTGTTCAGACCCTGACGCTCATTCCCAATGCCGAGAGTCGTATCAACACCATCGTTTACAACTCGATGAAGAACGTTATCTCGAGCATGGAGCAACAGGAAGTCATCACTTCGCGTGACGGCGTCCTCAACGAAATGATCATGAACAACATAGGTTCCACGATGGACCAGTACGGGATCAAGTTCATCTCGATCGAGACAAAGCATCTCGATCTCCCCAGCGACAACAAAGCAGCGGTTTACGAGCGTATGATCTCGGAGCGTAACAACATCGCAGCATCTTACACCGCTTCCGGTGAGTCGGATGCAAAGAAGATCAGGACCGAAACGGATAACGAGATCGTTGTCAGCGTTTCTGAGGCAGAGGCTAAAGCCGAGAAGATCATCTCCGAAGGCGAGGCAGAGTACATGAGGATCCTTTCCGGTGCGTATAACACCGCGGACCGCGCAGACTTCTACACATTCGTCAGATCGCTCGATGCGGCCAAGAAATCCTTAAAGGGTGACAAGACGCTCATTCTCGACAGCAAATCTCCGCTCGCACAGATTTTTAACGAGGCAGAGTGATATCGTAAACTTGATGAGACTCCGAAGGCTTGTCTTTCGGAGTCTTTTCTTTACAGAAAGCTGAATATACGGTATAATATAAAAGTATTTTTGTGCGTAAAAAGGGGGGCTGTACATGAACAACTATATAATCGAATTTGATTATGCGGCCCTCGTCATTTATATTATTCTGCTTTTCTTCTATTATCCCAAGAGCAGTACCGGCGGAACGGCCGGCAGGAGCTTTAAGAAGCTCATAAGCGTTTCTGCGAGCGCAACGCTTCTCGACATCCTCACCGTCTACGTCGGTTACAGTACATCGTTCTGGCCGGAGTGGTTCATCTGGGGCATAAACATTTTATATCTCTGCGCGCAGAACCTCATGCCGCATGTGCAGCTCATGTACACAAGGTCACTTGTCGGTATCGAGAAGGGTGCCCGTCAGTCTCTGTACATGATATTCTCGGCGATCGCGTACACCGCGTCACTGTTTGTCATCATCACTTCACCGGTTCTGCGGTTTGGGTTCTATCTCGATGAGGATCTGAATTATCATCAGGGAAAGGGCATGTTCGTTCTGTACGGACTCGCATTCCTTGTTATGATCGTTACGATCATCAATATCTTCGCGAACCGCAAGAGGATGCATGGCAGAACGAGAGCATCGATCTACGTCCTCGTCATCATAAACATGTCGAGTATGGTAGCTCAGTTTATGCTCGAAAACCTGCTTATCACATGTTTTACTTCGGCATGTGCATGCCTGATCGTCTTCGTCGTGCTTCAGAACCCCAACCAGGCTATTGACGGAGCAACCGGATTTTTGACACGCAGCACGCTCACGATCTCTATCGGAGAGCATCTTGCACGTGCGAGGGGTATGAGGATCCTTTTGCTTGTTCCCGACAATGCCAAGAGCATCGGTGCCGTTCTGGGCTTTGAAAAGTATCATACGCTGATCAAAGAGATCGGCAACTACTTCAAGAAGCATTTTAAAACCGACGCATATATGATCGAGGACGACTGTATCGGCTTTGTCGTCCAGCGCGACGTCAATCCGGAGTACTTCCGCAACAGTGTTAAGAACAGATTTGACAAGGACTGGCAGGTGGGAGATCTGTTTATCAGCAGGACCTGCAGTATCGGTATCGTGGAAACCCACGGTGACGATTCGACCGAGTCTCTTCTCAATGCGATCGACTATTCTCTTGACAAGCTGCGTACTTTGGGCAGTTCAACATTTTATATTGCCGAAGAAGAAGCATACAGCCATGAAACGCTCATCAGTCTGAGCGAGAAGATGAAGACTCTCGAGGAAGAATCAAGGGAAGCAAAGGAAGCCAGGGAACAGGCGCAAAAGGCTGATTTCGAGAAGAGTATGTTCCTTGCGAACATGTCTCACGAGATCAGGACTCCCATGAATGCCATCATAGGCATGACGGACCTGATCCTCAGGGACGACATAAACGAACGCGTCAGGGCAAACGCGATCGACATCAAGAACGCGAGCGATTCCCTGCTCGGTATCATAAACGATGTGCTCGATATCTCCAAGGTTGAGTCGGGAAGACTCGAGCTTGTCAACGATGAGTATGATCTCAGGATGATGCTCATCGGGATAGTGAGCCTCATATCGACAAGGATCAGCAAAGACAAGGTGGAATTCCTTGTCGAGATCGACAAGACACTGCCCCGCAAGCTCGTCGGTGACGAGGTCAGGGTTCGTCAGGTCTTTGTTAACGTACTCAATAACGCAGCCAAATTCACCAAAGAAGGCCATATAAAGCTTGTTGTCAGAGGAACGAAAGAAAACGAGGGCTTCAGACTCTGCGTACGTGTCGAGGACACCGGAACCGGCATCAGACAGGAGGACATGTCCAAGCTCTTCAAGACTTTCTCGAGGATCGAGGACAAAGAAAACCACTTCGTCGAGGGCACCGGACTCGGGCTTGCGCTTTGCAGGAAGCTCCTTAACGGAATGCACGGCGATATCGGCGTCAGGAGCGAGTACGGAAAAGGCTCCGTCTTCTCGTTCGATATCCTTCAGGGAACCTGTGGGGATGAGCCGATCCTTGATTTTGAGGATCCCGATGACAAGAATACTGTCATGATCCTCTCCCGCGAACGTTCCGACAAAAGGATTACACAGGTTGAGTCGGTACTGCGCGATCTTTCAATCAGATATGCGTACTGCGCGACCAGCGAAGACGTTGAACGCGCGATGGCCTCAAGCAGGATCGTTGCCGTATTCTCATACAAGAAGATCTATTCGGACTACATTGACTGGCTTGAAGGTATCGGTAAGCCCGTGATCGCGCTTTTCCCTCTCCCCGGAGAACGCTACGACGACATGCCGAATGTATCGCTTGTCACCGAACCTATATACTCACTCGGTATCGCCAGGATACTTGAAGGCAACGACCACAGTGCTTCCACAGCGGACACCCTCAGTGCACCCGAAGCCAGAGTGCTTGTTGTCGATGACAATATAGTCAACCTTAAGGTTGTTGACGGACTCCTTAAATGCTTTGATATCAACCCGGATTCCGTTACATCGGGACAGGAGGCTCTCGAAAGGATCAGAGGCGGCGGTTACGACCTTGTTTTCCTTGA
>JAEEGH010031937.1_pt1 | contig 10149 bp, 9 predicted proteins | sample 9134181 | NCBI WGS metagenome assembly JAEEGH01 (sample SAMN16246544, study PRJNA631951) | gut metagenome | biome: gut microbiome; feature: rumen; material: DP-attached | host: Bos | place: Iran: Karaj | collected 2018-10 | reverse complement strand
TTTTGCGTACCATTTTTTGATGCTCTTGCGTCCTGCTTCTTTGTCGCACTTTTGGGCAAAGATCATTCTAAGCGAGTGTGTCAGACTGTATGCCACCTCTATGTCAGGATACAGTTCAAAAAGCATTCTTTTTAGTAACCAAGTGCGGCCTTCCTCAGTGTTCCATTATCGCGTCTTTCTTCCAAATCATCGTTTAGAATCTGAAGGGCTTTGATCCTGTCGGGAAGGTTGCTGTAATTCGTGCTTTCGTAACCAATAGGTTCTGTTAAGTAATATGACTCCCAATAACAACCAACAATTTCTAGGACATTGTATCCAATCATAGTGTAGGCTCCATAATGACAAACGATGGTAGGATGACCAGCAACGTCAATCACTTTGTACAAGGGAAGATTATGCTTTTCCTTCCTCTTATTCAGCTTCTTACAGACCTTTCCCAACTCGACTTGATAGTGAACAATGTCTTCTTCACATTTTTTGTTTCCATTCAGGAATTCAAATAGGAGTTCAAAACCGTCTTCTGTTTTCACATAGACATTGATGGTTTCATCAGGGTATTGCTGGTTGAATCGTTCTGATACGTACTCCATATCGCTATCAAAGTCATACCATATATAGCCGAGTCCACTGTTCCAGTTTACATCGCAGACACAGGGAATTTGAAGAGTCTCTCCATTGAACAGATATACCTTCTTTTTGCGGATGAGGAAAGAAATGTCTTTCTCTTCCAGAAGGTCTTGAATAAGCTTTAGTTTCTGCATATCCGGCTTTAGCAGAAAGATGGAATGTCTGGAATAATAACCCATAATCTATGATGTTCGTTTGTGTTTTGTAAATTCTCTTAATCCCACCACCCAAAGAGTTTGTATTCTCTAATCATGTGATACAGATGCAACGCCTTTTGTTGGCGGAGACTTATTCCCAGATGAATCGACAATTCGCGACTTTCTTCAGCCAAAGCATCTTTGATTGGAGTTCTACGGAAGAAGCGTTTCTCGTTTCTGGTGTTCACATAAACAGGAATATCTGGTAGAGGTTCCTTATCATCGTCAACCATCTCATAGTTCCCATCATCCAACTTTTGGAATCGTATCCTTGTGCCAGAGTAAGCTCGTTCAAGCCAAGTACTATACACACCATCATTTTCCATGAAGATGTCGATGAGTTTCAAACAAATACCCAAATCGCGTGTTGTGTACTTATTATCCTCTGTGATATCACTTGTTTTAAAGTAATCATGCATACGTTGGAGTTTCTTCTTCTCCAGCGCGACGAGATAGGCATAATCCCAATCATAATCCTTAGCCAACAGATGCTTATAAGCATGAATCGGGTTTCTTCTTTTCTTTTTCATAAATTCTGTTTTTGTTTCTGTTTCATGTTGTTAATTTATACTCCTAATTCTTTCTTGACTAAATACAAGATTCTTCTTCGAGCGCTTTTGTATGATACAGCCTCCTTCAGAATCTTTGTTGCTTGAAGATACACTTTGCGAGGTACGGGAACGAATTCGCTGAATGTTCCATTATTGTCTACAGCCATTGGGAAAACGGAAGTATACACTTGTTCTGTTTCTAGAATATGCCAGCGTACCTTGTATATGCCACGATAACCTTCTCTGTCTTCAATGATGTTGCGCACCTCAAGGAGTATTGGGGCAAACCTGAGATTCTTCCGCCATTGGAAGAAGGTGTCACGCTTCTTAATCTTTTCTATATTCATGATGTTATATTTTTATTCTTTTGATAATTCTTTTTTATTTTGTTTCTCGTTCATAGGGGGTTCTTCCTCAAGTATCCAAAAGTCATCGCCAAGTTTGGTTATTCCATCCTTTTCTCCGAAATGAATGTCAAGAGATTTTGGATCATCTTTCTTTAAATGATAGATGGTGAGATGCTCCAAATCGTGGAAGGTAATTTCAATCGGAAATGGACCGTTCTCCCCGTCAAGATACGCTGTTCTATAGAAGTCTTTCATCTCTAGGTTCTCGGGAAAGAACAGAGATTGCACCAATTCATCTGCCGTAATACCAGTAATTACGACTTCCTGGTGCCAATACCAAAATCTGAGTTTATATGTATTCATAAAGTTATTTCTAAATTTCTATTACTTTATTTGGTTCGAATCCGTTTGTAAGGTGCTCGCTGTAGTATATGTAGCCAAGCTGGTTACACACGATTCGGGTGTTGCCTATCGTAGTGTCAATGTTGGTATGTGAATGCCCGTAGATCCATGCGTCTACTCGACTGTCGGTAATATAGTTACCAAGTTCTGTAGCAAAGGCTCCGTTTAGAACGGAACCCATGTGCTGGGCTGCCACCACTGATAATGTCGGCAGATGATGTGTAACCACAACGATATGCTTGGCGGTACTTTCCTTCACAGCTTGTTTCAAGAACTTCAGGCATTTATCATGTTCCAGATTGAAATCATCTGGAGTAAAGCGGCTACCATCATACATAATCTGTCGGAAGTCATTCATTCCACGATAAACGTAAAACATATCTTGCATAGGAATCCTCGACCACAGCGTTGTCAGAATGAAGTCTGTATCGTCAATACGCACCACCTTATTATAATAATAGCCCACATTCTCACGTATCATCCACTGCCAACTGTCACCACGTGCAGTTACATCGCTATTGCCGTAGAACTCATGGTTGCCTGGCACCAGCAGCACTTGTCGGAAGTTCTTCGATGCCCAGTTCCAAAATCGTTTTTGTGGGCCAATGATGTCCCGCAGGTAGAACGTGTCACCTGCGAGCACCAGAACATCGCCCACGACTTCAAACTCATTCGCCTTTATATACCGCGAATTGTCATATAACTCCATATGGAGATCACTCATGTATTGTATTCTCATTGCTCTTTGTTGTTAATCGGTTTTACTTGTTTCTGTGGTTCCCATTCTGTAGTCGCGATGATGTCAGCGATTTGTTGTGCAGTAATGTCATAGTCCACATAAGGAAGCCTGATTTCATTTCCTATTTTCTCGTTATGGACATATTTGTTTGCTCCTGGAGTAATGCCGACAAAGTCAGCCTCCTGTGCCATGCGGAGCAGTTGCGCAGACTCATCGCATACAACACCAGTTCCAGCCTCACACAATGCCTCCAGCATGTTAACCACATCATTGGAATAGCCATAAACGCTAAAAGTCAAGGTGAAATACCATTGGCCAACGGCTACTGGAACATCTTCGTCACCCCATCGGTTTTCCTTCTTCCGGGGATAGAGATGGATTCGTGCATACGCTACATCCATGCAGTGGTACATATGGTTTTCGCCCTCCCACTTCTGGTAATCCTGCTCGCTGTCAAAATCAAGACCTTCAATCTCGTCTCCTTTGCTATTATAGCGCACGAAGATTTCCTCGTCCGTTTTGTCTGCGAAATCCGACTTCGGTTCAGGGCGATATTCATCCATGGTCCTATAAGTCTCATAGAGCAAGCGCCAGAAATGAATGTAAGTTCTAAGCGTCATCTTATCTGCCGACCACAGAGGCAAGTTGTTTATCTTTGTTACGATATTCACCACTCGCTCTGGATCATCGAATGTCCTATAGACAGGGCAGATACGGTTCAGGTCAGCACGCTTGATGACTCCGTCCCGCTTTGAATAGGGAAGGTTCTCCTCGATGTAGTTGTTATAGTCGTCAGGATTCTCACAAATGCTATCTACCAATGCTGTGATGTACTTTTCAAGTTTCAACAGAGGCTTTGATACATTTCCATACCAGACATCTGGCTTTCTCTCCCCACCAATGTATCTGGTACTTCTGAGATCAACATATCTATTCTGCCGGTTCCTGATAATCATGTAGTGGAAGCCCTTATAGTTGGCCGTAAACACTTGATACCAGTAATTATCGTTCTCATCGGCCTCCTCCCACCGATTACGCTTGCCAGGTGCCTTGAGTTCTATCCAGAGCCATCGCTGCTCATCATCGCCCATCACTTCCAGTCGCTGCATGGTCTTCTCTATGCGGAGCATCACTTCGAGTGCTGCATCATCAACAACCACACCGTTCAAATGGTGTTCATGGGTCAAGTACATCAAATCTCTGAGGTCATTGTACCTCAATATTTTTATCTTCTTCATTTTTTCTTCTTTTTATAGTTCAACTTATTACCTTACCTCGCTTCGATAGTTGTTCTGTGCATACTCCGCAAAGGTATTTCGTACTGCTTAATCTTCTCTGTGGCAGCGTCGTAGATATCTTCTAGCGTCAAGAAATGTAGATTGGCGAGGGAGCCGTCTATTCCAACATCAAAGCGTAGGTCCATCGACAAAGCATTATAGTCGTCGAGTTTACCGTGGCTGTGACCATGCAACATTATAGATCCTCGAGGTTTCTGATTCCATGTCACCATCGGGTAGTGGCACATCACCACGCATAGATCCTCTTTCAGGAACGGTGCCACAGAAGGCTTGAAGCGCATCTCTTTAATTTGATAGACCTCCTTGAAATAGTTCTTGTAAGCCCGAATCGAGCCGTCGTGGTTCCCTTCTATCAGGAACTTCTGCCCAGGCAGCTTCTCTAACAGATGACGGGCATTCTCACTCTTCAGGAATGTCAAATCACCCAGAATATACACCGTATCACGCTTGTCAACCGTGCTCTTCCAAAGGTCAAGCAACCATTCGTCGTGTGCCACGATATCCACTGTATCCGAAAACGGGCGCTTAGTTGAATGCTTCAATATGTTCGAATGACCGAAATGCAAGTCGGCCGTAAAATAAATCTTGTTCATTGTTCTATTCTTTTTAAATTTTCTACCTATAAGTAGGGATAAATATGAAATGTTACATTGCAGAAGAGGATAAATCTCTTATTAAGTCTCCCCCCAGCCTTTAACTGGGAGAGACGAATTACTATTCCATGATATAAGCCTGGCTCATATAGACCTGCTTCACGAGAGCGGTGCAGAGCTTGTTCAACTCTTTGTTGAGCGACTTCTGCTCGCACTTATCAAGGGCTGCATAAGAGCCACCATGCTCTTTTAGGAAGTCGTCAAGCACGTCTTTGGAGAGTGTACCCATCACGTGACCAAAGTCCTTTGGGAAGTGTACCTCACCGATGTGGCTCACCACGTTTGCCAGACGGTTCTCGGTGACGTAGGTCTCGCCCTCCTCAATCAGAATCTTCAATGCATCGCTATAGGGTACGGGCTCGGCAAAGAGCTTGTTGCGCTTCTTTACGCTCTTCTTCTCGGCAAACCGCTCGTTCTTGCTCTTGATGAGCACGCGAGATCCGTTCCTCAGATACATTGGAGTGACGGGACGGATGACGATTCCCTCGCAGATGTTGTCCTCGATAGCAGGCAGCCCAAGCCATTCGGCAATCTTGCTTTGGAAGCCGTTGGGATGCTTCAGGCACTCGGCCAAAGTCCCACAGAAGAGAGTCTTGGCGTAGAAGAAGCTCTCGGCCTCGAAGAGTTCGTTCACCTCATCGACAGGCAAGAACCGACCACCATCCTCAGTAAAGAGGTAGATGTCGAAGCCGTAGAACTCGTGCTCGGGAGTGTAGCAGACGCCCTTCTGAATCAGCGCGACCTTGTGAGTAACCTTTACGCCATCGTGAGGATACAAACCACCGAACATCTCGCCAAACACGGAGATATGAGTCACTTCTGGAAATCTAGCCTTGATGTCAGCATAGAGTTTCAGCACCCTGTCCTTATATCTGCCGAGCAGCTCAGGGAAGTCATAGAACTGCTCACCATCGGCCAGCATCGAAGTCCTCTTGGCAAACCTCACATCCTCACCATCGCAGAGAAAGCTGGTGTTGGCACCATGCACCTTCTCCTGCACTACATATTCCAAATCCTGTGGCATCTCAGCCACTACGTGCTCCATGAACTCACGGCTGAAGGAGTTTTCGATAGAGCTGTACTTCTTGAATTCAATCATTGTTCTTGTCTTGTTTTGTGCGCATCGCTGCGCGGTTAATACTTTTGTTGATTAGTTGTGCCATAGGCCAAGCCGATGAGGAGAAGTCGTGCCGGTGGTAAGTCGGCAACATTCACTGGTGTGATAGGCACAAACGAAAAATGGTTGGAAAGCATTGCTGACTTTCCAACCACTTCATTTTTCTTGTGTTTGCACGTTATTTCTATGACGGGAGTAGCCTACTCCCTCCTCGTGCTATCAGGAAAGTCGTCCTATGCAAATTGCGTGATGCAGCAATGCTTGGCGTGTGCATATAGGAATCGCACTCAAAGCACCATGTGCCCTGAATGTTCAGTCCGCCTAATATGTAATATTTCTGTCTCTGCATTGCTGCTTCTTTTAATGAATTATCGAAAAATTGGCTGCAAAAGTACACTATTCCATCCAATCCGCCAAACTTTTTTCAATCTTTTTTTAGGCCTAAATTGCTTATACACAACGTGTATAAAAAAAGATTCCTATTCATCCTCAAACCGCTCTTGAAAAACTTCGAAGCGTTTATGAATATCGAGAATGCAATCTTCAAGCCGGCCAAGATGACGTAAATCGCTGAGGTCACGAATGACAGATGCATAGCTGCCACATATTCCTTCACATACGAATCCCGTTTCAAACAGCGCATCCAACTCAGGCTTTAACTCAGTTGCCTGTAAGTCGATAATATCGCAAACCAACAATCCTGCCAATTCGCTATCAAAAGCCTCACATTCATTCGTCGCAAAACGAAGCACCTGACGGAACCATTCAATAACCTCCTCATGACGCTCTGGCTGGCGGAGGCCTATTTGCACCACCACAGGAAAAACTTCGCACTTAGCGTAGATGTCTACACCTTCTTCTTTCACAAATGCCAAAAGACGATCGAGGCTATGCTGCCCAAATTTGTAGAGCGTAGGCGGAAACACATGATGCCCACAATCGCAGATATGACAAAGCAAGAACTCGCTGCTCTGCCGCATCACGTCAAGCACCGCATCAAGGCTGCTGTCAGGAGTTCCGACCTCAGCTATCTGCATCAAAGCATTGAACAGTGAGCCATCAAATGTCTCACTATCATATTCGTCTGGAATATCGTCACATCCCAAACAGATATGATAACGGATTATCTGCTCAAGATCTTGTCGCAAATCATCATGTGACAAATCAAGAATTCGGTCTATCAATTCATCAGTCAGAAAGGTGTTGTTCTCTGGCTTGGCCAGTTCTTCATACACCCAAGGGTTGTTAAGATTCATTTCCATATTTTTCATTCTTAAAGTCAGTTTTTCATTTTCATCCCCAATTCTAACAATTCTGCTGCAATATTTGGACTTACTATCCGCATCAGGCTATCGTCCTCATGCCCCCTCGATAGTAAGTTCATACTACCATACCAGACGAGAGACTGGTCAATGACAGCATAACGTTCATGGTAATGATTCTGTGTCTTCACACATATCCCAGCCGATGTAAGTCGTTCCAATAGTTCTCCATGATGCTCACGGCCATCCTCTGGGTACGCTTCTGGACTCAAAGAAAAGATTTTGATAGCTACGCCTCTTTTCTGCAATATCTCCGACTGATCAACAAGCCATTCAACCTTCCGCAAACTCAAGTAAGGACTTGAAATGACGATGTTCTTCGCTGTAGAAAGAACATCTTTCTCAAAGACCTCCCAATAGCCAGTACTATCAAAGATGGAGTTGCTCACCTCCTGTTTGTCCATCACTTCTGCACACACTTCAAACCCAATCTTCTTGTATGTCCGCAGCCGACGATGATACATCCGTTCCAGCACTGGAATGTGCTGATCGATATAGTCGAAGATGATGACATCCTTCTTTCCCTCGTAATCACGGTTCAATCGTCCGGCATACTGTTCTGCATTCCCCTCAAATGAAATAGGCATGGCCAACAACATCGTGTCGAGCCTTGGAAAATTGAAGCCCTCACCAATATACTGTCCAGTAGCAACCATAATCATACTCTCATCGCGACCAACTTCTGCCATTTTCTCCCGCAATTCGGCTCGTGCCTTCAGACTCTTACCGCCTTGTAGCAAAAATACGTGATCTGCTGCCCCTTGAAGCAAGCCATTAAGTATCTCTGCATGCTCCCTATATTTGGTCATCACCACAGGCGTCCGGCCTTTCTTGACACAATCCACCGCATCAGCCACAATCTGTATATTACGCAGTTCGCTGTCGACAATCAGGCGATATAGCTCAGAAATATGCCTGTCCTCCGAGGGCGAGAGGTCAACCATCCTTGTAAAACGAGGATAGACATAGTGACCAATTCCCTGTTTCATGGCCCGATCCTTCGCAGTATAACGATGCCGTATAGGGCCTAGCTGCATGAGCAGTTTCCGTTCCTGTTTGTCACCACGTTTTACGGTCGCACTCATCCCATACACATACTTGGCTGCCGATGCCCATAGCACATTTTCAAAAGTTGCTGCTGCGGCATGATGACATTCGTCTACGATAATCATCCCGTAGTCGCGCATCATCGGATTGATGTCGTCCTCCTTCCCCAGCGAACCAATCATGGCGATGTCGATAATCCCGGTTGCCGTCTTTTTCTGTGAGGAGAACGTGCCAATGACGGAATCACGCTGTTTGACACGTCCCTTTGGAGTGGTATAGGTCGGTAGTTCTTCGTTGATGGTCAGAAATCTCTCCAAGTCCTGAACCCAGTTGTGCATAATCTCAACGGTATGCACAAGTACAAGCGTATTTACTTTCCGTCTTGCAATTAGGTTCGCACCGATAACCGTTTTACCGAAAGCCGTAGCAGCTGCCAGCATACCCATATCGTAACTCAACAATCGTTCTGCGGCAACCTTCTGCTCGGGATAGAGTTCCCCATTGAAAGAAACATCAATCTGCCTTCCCATCTGCCTTTTATCCACAATGTCATACGAAATCTCGACATCTGACAAATGTCCCTTCAGTTCTTCGAAGCATCCTCTCGGCAGAACGATATAATCACCCTCATCATAGCCATCATAGACTATTCTTGGAGTCTCGCGCGTTGAAAAACCCAATGCCAGATTTTGGAAGAACTGCGGATTGGAATATGCTGCCAATCGCCTGATGGCATTTTGCAAACGTGGCTTTAAATTCCGTTTGTCAATGTATATGCCATCGGCCAGTATTATCTTAACCGCCCCAGTTGCATCCTCAGTTTTGAAATATCGGGTTGAAGGCTTGGGACTACTGCCAAAGAGAAGTAGATTGTTGTCATCTTGTTCATCCACTTTATCACTCTGGAACATCTGCATTGCATTGTTTTCTGGGCACCAAGACTTCACGTATGTATCCACCTCAGCTTCAGACATCTTTCGTGTATACAGCAACTTGCCCCATTGGTCTTTATACGGCCTCCAATATTCATCCACAAACGCACTATTGCCCTTGCGGAGTGCCTGTCCCTGAAGAGGTAATGCAATGAGATTGCCCAACTTCCCTTCCGGCAGACAATCCTGCATCGGCATCATCCTATCATAGTATCGAAAACTCTTGAGACTCACCGCTTCTGCACCCTTCGCAAGTAATGCCTCACCAAACCTGCGCACCTTTGCGGCTTGAATGGCTTCGCTGAAGAATATCCACACATGAGCACCTCGCCCAGATCGAGAACGTTCTACCAAGGCATCTATCCCCACCAACTGGCAAATCTTTCGTAGCGTATCCACTTCCAGCTCCCAGTCCTTTGAAGGAGCCGCATCCTCATCGTGATTATCGAAATCAAACACCAGAAACCAACACGTCCCGTCAGGAAACAGAGGATATAAGCCAATGACATCCGAACAATCCTCCTTCATCCCCTTCAAATGCTCCAACATGACTGAAATCGTCAATTTCGTATAATCCTTCACTGGACAGTCCTGGCACTTCACCTTTTCCTGGTTCTTCTTGGGACACACGCCTGTCTTCCAGAAGTTGTTGCATTGCGTATAGTATCCTTTCTTCGAATTTCGCTTCACATACACATCCTTGCGCCCTCGGAAGTAAGAATAAAACTGTATCGCATGCTCTGCCGTCAGTTCAGGGAAATCAATCTCCACAGGTTCCTCACGCCTAACAACCTCCATATACGCCTCAAAGTCATACGGAATCCCGTTTTCATCCAGCAGTCCTTTCAAATACCGGATTTCTGACTCCAGCCGTGAAATATGGTCGTCATTAGTTTCCATAACTTTGCTTTGTAAGT
>JAEEGH010031935.1_pt1 | contig 10150 bp, 9 predicted proteins | sample 9134181 | NCBI WGS metagenome assembly JAEEGH01 (sample SAMN16246544, study PRJNA631951) | gut metagenome | biome: gut microbiome; feature: rumen; material: DP-attached | host: Bos | place: Iran: Karaj | collected 2018-10 | reverse complement strand
TGCCCGAAAATCTTGGCCAATACAGGAAGTATTCCCCGCGATTTTCAGACAATCTGACGAAAATTCTGACTGCGCAATCTGCGCACCAGAATTATGCGGTATTGCCTTAATAGATTCGAATGGGTCCTTATCCTCGCCAGCCGCAGAAGAACACAGCTCGCCAACGCCTATTACAACCATTATATCAAAAAGGAGACTCACGCATTTTCACTATGACAGCAATACTACACCTCGGAATACTTTTCCTCGCAAAGATCCTGGACAACGCACTCGGCACCTCCAAGACCATTCTGATCCAGCACGGGCGAAGCATCCTGGCCGGGGCGACCCTGGCCGTTTCCAACTATATCGGATACCGCATCACGAAGCAGATCGTCACCGCTGACAGCAATATGGCCATGATCGCGGTTTCCGTCGCCAGCGGCTTCGGATGCTGCCTGGCGATGGCTATCAACAAGAAGCTGTCCAAGGATCGGCTCTATGTCAACATCCTCATGTCGGACAACAAGGAGGCTATGCAGGACCTGCGGGACTATCTCGCCCACCATCACATCACAAACGTTGCAGCGGACAGCTACACCCGCGACTGGGACACTAAAACGATCACCGTGACCGCTTATGCGCAGACGAGAGCCGAAAGCGAGCTCATCAATTCATACATCAGCCAAAGTCAACAGAAGATAAAACGTGTCGTTCAGAAGTAATACTAAAATCCCATTAGAATACGACAGTCCTTTGTCAACGGTTTCTGGAAAGCGAATGTCAACGATTTTTGGAAAGCGAAACTCTTGAAAGAATGCGACGGCGGTATTATAATCAATCTATTATATTGGGCTCATCCTCAGGAAGAAGCGCAATGCGGGCAGAAACCCGAAAGGCAAAGAGCGGAGGAAGGCCTGGCACAGGGGCAAGACGGGCGATATTCCGCGCGGTTTGCTGCACGGGCTGACAAGAGAACGGAGAGGTACTCCCATACACTTCCGGAAGCCTGCAGCCGGCAGGAAGACGCCAGATATAAGGGCTGCGCTTTTGCGCCATTTGAAATGGCTGCGGATGACATGCTGGATCATGATTCGCCCACTTGCAGCATTTTCGGAAATAACGCCTGGTGGATGGTACAAGCTTTGGATGGAGTATACCGCTTCTCATCTGGCTTGGAACACTTGTCGGAACTGCCGTGATCCGAAATGCCCAAACCATTGAAAACAAAGGAGATGCAGATAAATATGAAGCTTGGTATCGTCGGGCTGCCGAATGTGGGAAAGAGTACGCTCTTCAACGCCATGACCGGGGAAAAGGCGGAGACCGCCACCTACCGTTCTTTTGACGTCCAGCCCAACCTGGGCGTGGTGAAGGTGCCCGACAGCCGGCTGGACTGGCTGGCGGAGCTGCATCAGCCGGATAAGGTGACCCCGGCGACCATCGAATTCGTGGATATCGCCGGACTGGCCAAGGGTGAGGGCCTGGGCAACAAGTACCTGGCTGCCGTCCGTCAGACGGATGCCCTGGTGCATGTGGTGCGCTGCTTCGATAACGAGGAGATCTTCGACGAGCCTGCCGATTCCCTGCGGGACGTGGAGATTTTGAATATGGAGCTCGTCCTCGCGGACATCGAAGTGGTGGAGCGCCGGGTGGAAAAAGCCCGCAAAAACCTGAAGGGCGGCGACAAGAAGTATCAGCGCGAGGCCGCCTTCTTTGAGGGGCTGCTGCAGCATCTGAACGAAGGCCAGCCTGCCCGCACCTATCCCATGGAGGAATCCGATCTGGCCTATTTCCAGGATGGCGGCATCCTCAGTCTGAAGAAGGTCATCTATGTGGCGAACCTCAGCGAGGACGGCTATGCCGACCTGGAACACAACGAGAATTACCTCAAGCTGAAGGCATTCGCCGAGGAAGCGGGGGAGTCCTGCATGCCTATCTGCGCCCGGCTGGAAATGGATATCATGGAGCTGCCGGAGGATGAACGGGCCCCCTTCCTGGAGGACCTGGGCATTACGGAAATGGGTCTCAGCCGCCTTATCAACTGCGCCTACGACCTGTTGGGCCTCATGAGCTTTCTCACCGCCGGGAAACCGGAGGTCCGGGCCTGGACCATCCGCAAGGGCAGTAAGGCGCCGGAGGCCGCCGGGAAGATCCACTCCGATATTGAGCGGGGCTTCATCCGGGCGGAGGTCGTTTCCTTTGACGACCTGGTGAAGGTGGGCAACATGCAGGCCGCCAAGGAAAAGGGCCTGATCCGCAGCGAAGGAAAGGACTATGTGATGCGGGACGGGGATATCGTCCTGTTTCGCTTCAACGTCAGCAAATGAGTCAGACGAAACCGGAGCGGATACAGAGCATCGACGCCCTGCGGGGGTTGTGCGTGATCCTCATGTGCATCCACCATCTGCTCTATGACCTGGCCGCTTTCCTGGGCGCTCCCTGGTGGCTCTTCACCAATCCGGTCTTTGACGTTCTGCACTATATCTTTGCCGGTTGTTTCATTCTTCTTTCCGGCGTGTCCTCCCGGTTCAGCCGCTCCAATATAAGGCGCGGGCTGAAGGTGATCGCCATTGCCCTGGCGATGACCCTGGTGACCTGGCTGGGAGACAGGCTCTCCGCGAGATTTATGGGCGGGGAGTTGGGCATCCTGATCCTGTTCGGCGTATTGCATCTGCTGGGCTTCTGTATGCTTTTCTACGGGCTGACAAGGAAGCTGTGGGATCGTCTGCCGGATTGGCTGATGCCTGCGCTGTGCGTGGTACTTGTCGTGGTGACGGCAAAGTGCGCCGATGGGGGATACTCCACAGACACTCCGTGGCTCTTTTTCTTCGGTTTTATCACCGAGAGCTTTTATTCCGCCGATTATTTTCCGATCCTGCCCTGGGTCTTCGTGTTCCTGCTGGGGACCTGGCTGGGCGGGAAGATTCGCGAGGGAAAGCTGCCGGAGAAGTTTTATACGGCGCAGTTTCCCTTTTTTCCGAAGGTGGGGCGTCACGCCCTGCTGATCTACATCCTGCATCAGCCGATCCTGGCGGGGCTTTGCTTCCTGATCGGCTGGGTATTTGGCATATTATAGGCGTTTGCCTATGATATAGATTATTTGGGTAGTCTTTCGTATGGACGCCCGAGGAGGTTGCAATGATTCACATTACACTGAAAGACGGCAGCATCATTGAGGTAGAAAAGGGATGTACCCTGCTCCAGGTAGCTGAAAAGATTTCGGAGGGTTTTGCCCGTAAGGTCCTTTCCGCCACGGTGGATGGGAAAGTGCATGGCCTGCCCCTTCCGCTGGAGCATGACTGCGAGGTCACATTCAATACCTTTGATGACGCGGATGGACGGCTTGCCTATCGCCACACGGCGTCTCACGTATTGGCGCAGGCGGTAAAGCGGCTCTATCCCGATTCCAAATTGGCCATTGGCCCTGCCATCGACGACGGCTTCTACTACGACATTGACTCTGAGACCGTGTTCACGCCGGAAATCCTGGAGAAGATCGAAATCGAGATGCGGAAGATCATCAAGGAAGATCTTCCGGTCGTCCGTTTCGAGATGCCCCGTGCAGCAGCTCGGCAGTTCGTGGAGAGCATGAACGAGCCTTATAAGATGGAGCTCATTGATGATCTTCCCGAAGACGCGATCATCAGCTTCTATAGCCAGGGAACCTTCACCGACCTCTGTGCCGGCCCCCACCTGGCCAGCACCGGCAAGCTGAAGGGAAATGGACTGAAGCTGACCAGCTGCACCGGCGCTTACTGGCGCGGAGATTCCAGCCGCAAAATGCTGCAGCGAATCTACGGCACCTGCTTCCCCAAAAAAGAAGGCCTGGACGAATACCTCCGGCGAATCGAGGAAGCAAAGAAGCGTGACCACCGCAAACTGGGCAAGGAGTTGGGGCTGTTTACCCTCATGGACGAGGGGCCCGGATTCCCCTTCTTCCTGCCTAAGGGCATGGTCCTGCGCAACACGCTGATCGATTATTGGCGCCAGGTCCATAAACGCTACGGTTATGTCGAGATCAGCACCCCCATGATCCTGAACCGCGAGCTGTGGGAGCGCAGCGGCCACTGGTATCATTACAAGGAAAATATGTATACCACCCAGATCGACGAGGAAGACTATGCCATCAAGCCCATGAACTGCCCCGGCGGCATGCTGGTCTACAAGCTGGAGCCCCACTCCTACCGTGACCTGCCCCTGCGCTGCGGCGAGCTGGGCCTGGTGCACCGGCATGAGCTTTCCGGCGCGCTCCACGGCCTGTTCCGTGTCCGCTGCTTCACCCAGGACGACGCCCACATCTTCATGACCAGGGAACAGATGAAGGACGAGATCCAGAATGTTGTTCGCCTTTTCGATGAAGTATACTCCACCTTCGGGCTTCACTATGAGATCGAACTCAGCACCATGCCGGAAGATCACATCGGCACGGTGGAGGAGTGGGAAGCCAACCAGAATATCCTGAAGGACGCCATCACCGCCATGGGCAAGACCTTCGTGATCAACGAAGGGGACGGTGCCTTCTACGGCCCGAAGCTGGACTTCCATATCGAAGACTGCCTGGGCCGTACCTGGCAGTGCGGCACCATCCAGCTGGACAGCCAGCTTCCCGAGCGCTTCGAGCTGGAATACACGGGGGCCGACGGCGAGAAGCACCGTCCCGTGATGATCCACCGGGTCGTGTTCGGCTCCATCGAACGCTTCATCGGCGTCATCACCGAGCATTTTGCCGGCGCCTTCCCCCTGTGGCTGAGCCCCGTACAGGTGAAGGTCCTTCCCATCACAGACCGTGCCCGCGCCCGCTGCGAGGAGCTGGTCAAGCTGCTGGACGACAAGAGGTTCCGGGTGGAAGGGGATTACCGCAATGAAAAGATCGGCTATAAGATCCGGGAAGCCCAGATGCAGAAGATCCCCTATATGCTGGTCATCGGCGACAAGGAAGTGGAGAACGGCAGCGTGGCCGTGCGTACCCGCACCAGCGAGCAGATGAACATGAGCCTGGAGGATTTCCTGAAAAAGATCACGGAGGAACGGGATACCAAGGCCCTCTGATTTTTCCGGCAATAGGATCGAGGTCCCTGCGCAGACTATGCGCAGGGACCTTTACTATACGGGAGGTAACGTGATGGACCGGAAAAGGACGGCTGCTGCCCTTGCCCTGCTCTTTGCGCTGAATATCGCCATGATCGGCTTGGCCCAGCGGATCGAGGCGGCGGTCTACCGCCAGGGCTCCAGCGGGACGGTGGTGACCCAGATCCAGAAGAAGCTGGAGGCGGGGGGCTATTACCTGGCCGGGGTGGACGGCATATACGGCAGCCGCACCGCTGCCGCAGTGCGGCGCTACCAGCGGGACAAGGGCCTCAAGGCGGACGGCATATGCGGCCCGGAGACCCTTTCCTCGCTGGGCATTGCCGTGAAGGAGGCCGACAGCAGCGGCAACAACCTCTATCTGCTGGCCCGGCTCATCTCTGCCGAGGCCCGGGGCGAGCCCTATGTGGGCCAGGTGGCGGTGGGGGCGGTGGTGCTGAACCGGGTGGAGCATCCGTCCTTTCCCAATACCATCTCCGGGGTGATCTATCAGGCGGGGGCCTTCTCCTGCGTGACGGACGGGCAGTTCGACCAGCCGGTGGCGGAGAGCGCCTACCGGGCGGCCCGGGACGCCCTGAACGGCTGGGATCCCAGCGGCGGAGCAATCTATTACTTTAACCCCGCCACGGCCACCAGCAAGTGGATCTGGTCGCGGCCCCTCATCCTCACCATCGGCAAGCACCGCTTCTGCAGCTGAAAAACGCCCCGGCTCCGGGCCTCTGGCCCGGAGCCGGGGAAAGCGTATTTTCAGATCTCCGTATTCAGCGCCTGCTGGGCGACGCTGCAGGAGGCGGCGGTCAGCACGGCCTCCGCCAGCACGCTCACCCAGACGGGGCAGATCCCAACCAGCGCCAGCAGCAGCAGGACGCCCTTCAGGATCAGGGCGGGAAGGAAGCAGAGACGGCGGGCGCTCTTGTCGTTCAGCAGGGCCTTGAGCACCTGGAGGATCGCCCTGCGGCCCCCGGCCACGGTGCTGATCTCCGCATCTGCGCCGAAGCCGCCCAGGGCGGCATAGATCCCGTTCTCCCCGGCGGGGCTCCGGTCCCCGTCCTCGGAGGCATAGAGCAGGGTCTCGTCCGGGTCCACGTCCGCCGCCTGCTCCGGATCCCGGAAACGGTAGAGACCGCAGGCGCAGGCGGCCTTTTCCAGCTCCGTCTCCTCCGGTTCGGGCTGATCCAGCCGGATGCACCCGGCATACCGCCCGTTCACCCCCACGTGGACGGTCTGTTTGCCGTCCCGGAAGGGGCTCAGGGGCAGACCCGCCCGCTGCATGTATTCCGCGCTGCCGCTGATGACCACCGTTTCTCCCACCATGGCCAGCACGCCGAAATCCCGCAGCTCCTGGTATTTTTCCAGCAGCATGGGATCGGGCCGCCTGCCCAGCAGGTCGGAGAGAGTGTCGGACAGGGGACTGGGGGAGCAGGACCAGGCGCTGGCCGCCAGCTCCAGCAGCCCCATGGGGGGGAGCTGCTCCGGAATGACGGAGACGATCCGGTCGCCCTCCCGCAGGAGGCCCTCCTCCGGCTGCAGGCAGCAGAGCTTTGCGCTGCAGAGCCGGTCCAGCACGCCGTCCCTGATGACGACGCCCTGCTCCGCGGCGCAGACGGCGGAGGCGTAATCGCACAGGCCGAAGGCATAGAACAGGGGCAGGGTGTTCCCCAGCACCAGCAGCATGGCCGCCCGGCGCAGGGCGTAGGCGGCGCCCCTGTCCGTGAGCAGGGCGGAGAGGATCGTCGCCAGCCCCGCCAGAATGAGCATGATATAGGGGAGCCAGAGCTGCAGGAATCTGCCCAGGGGAGTGTCCGGCGTGCCCTCCGGCGCGAAATCGGCGCAGTCCTTGCCCAGCTCCGCCAGGGACCGGCGGGTGCTCACCACCTGAGCGGTGCGGCTGCGCCGCCATTCCAGCACCAGGAGCGCCAGACGGTACAGCAGCATGGCCCCGGCGCCCGCCAGAGGCGCGCCGGCGAAGATGCAGAGCAGGCAGGCGGCGGCCAGCAGCAGGAGATACCCCGGACGCCTGGTCTGCCGCAGATCCTGCCACGCGGGCAGAGCCAGAGGCCAGAAGGCGCAGAGAAAGCTCACCAGGCACAGGACCAGCTTCACCGTATCCGGCATGGGCAGCAGCCATGCGCAGAACAGCAGCACCGCCGCGCACAGCAGCGTCAGCAGGGGCAGGAACAGGGGAGATTTGCGGAACATAAGCATCGTCCTTTCTCTCTATGACCGCCGGAGCGGGCTCCGGCAGCCTGGACTCAGGTCCCCATGAGGTAGACCGAGGGATCGCTCACAAAGGTGGACAGGCTGTAATTCACCAGGATCCGGTCTATCCGGTTCTCCCGGACGTAGTCCTGCACGCTCTGGCGGTAGTACCGCAGGTCCAGAACGTGGATCTCGCCGTAATGGGCAAAAAAGAAGGGCAGCTCACAGTCGGAGTAGGAGTCCCGGATCACCAGCAGCCTGCCCCCTCCATTGCCGGTGCGGATGATAAGGCTGGGGGTGTTGCCCCCCAGGAAGTAGGCGTACTTGTCCTTGGTCTCCAGCTTGTCCTCCGCGTAGACCGGGGCGGGGGTCTCCTCCGGACCCCGGAACAGGCTCACGCCCTCCGCGCCGACCCAGCGCTCAATGCTGTCCGGGCCGAGCCAGCGGACGCCGGAGGAGGAATAGGCCGTGCCGTAAAAGCTGTCCGTCACGGTCACCGGGGAAAAGCTGTCCCTCTCCGCCGGCTCCAGCCCCAGGACGGGAGCGGTGGCGGCATAGCCGTAATAGGCGCCGAGGGTGGTCCAGTGGTGGTCCGTGCGGTAATAGATCTCCTCCTCCCGGCGGGCCTCCAGGGCCCCCAGGATATCCACGGTGTCCGCATCGCAGCCGGCATACAGCTCCCGGATCAGCGCCGCCTGGTCGGCGGTGTCCGCATTCCGGGGGAGCCTGTCCCGCCACACCTCCGCCGAGGAGGGGATGAGGGCCAGCGCCACGGGCACGTCCGTGTTCTCCGTGAGGGCGTTCACCGCGTTCAGGGCGTCCCGCAGCTGCTTTTCCTCCGGCTGGGGGAAACGGGAGATCAGGGTATCCCGGCTGCAGAAAAAGACGCCGTTGTTCTCCGTCTTTCCGGCGGCCCGCTCAAGCCGGGACTTCAGGCCGATCCACCGGTCCCGCAGGGGGAACTGGTCCGTGATGCTGTCCTCCGCATCCCGGGTGAAGCTCCCGGAGACCAGGGCGGAAAAGCGGAAACGGGGCGGCTGGGCCAGATACCGGTTCTCCTGCTCGGAAAACTCCCTCCGGGGCAGGAGCAGGAGAAGCAGGAAAAACAGGACCAGGAACAGCAGAAAACAGAGGATCTGGGCAATGTTGGACGCGCGTTTCATGTCCCGGCCTCCTAAAAGCGAAAATACAGGAAGGGGTTATAGCTGCTGTCCACCAGGTAGGCGGTGACCAGCACCATGCACCCCAGGATGAGCGCCGGCGCGGCGGCGCCCCGCAGCGCCTCCGGCAGTCTGGCATACAGCCGCGCCGGGAGCGGCGTGGCCGCAAGGACCAGCAGCACCAGGGTGGGTCCGTAGCTCCGGAGATAATAGAGGAACACGGAGGAGACGAGACCCGTCCCGCCGCCGAACATGCTGCCCAGATACGCGGCGCACTGGCCCAGGTCCTCCAGGCTGAACAGCACCCAGCCCAGCACCACCAGAACGAGGGCGTATACATGGCCGATCCAGGCGGGGGCCTTTTCCAGCCGTTTCAGCAGCAGGCTCTTTTCCAGGATCAGGAGCAGGGCGTAATACAGGCCCCACAGCAGGTAATTCCAGCTTGCCCCGTGCCAGATGCCCGTAAGGCACCACACGATGAGCAGATTCAGCAGCTGCCTGGCAAGGCCCCGGCGGTTGCCCCCCAGGGGGATGTATACATAGTCCCGGAACCAGGAGGAAAGGGTGATGTGCCAGCGCCGCCAGAAGTCCGTGATGCTCCGGGCCAGGTAGGGATACCGGAAGTTTTCCGGGAATTCGAAGCCCAGCATGCGCCCCAGGCCGATGGCCATGTCCGAATAGCCGGAGAAGTCGAAATAGATCTGCAGGGTGAAGGCGACGGCCCCCAGCCAGGCGTCCGCCGCGGAGAGGGCGGCGGGGTCCATGGCCTTGTACACGTCCCACAGGGCGCCGACGGAGTTGGCCAGCAGGACCTTTTTTCCCAGGCCGATCACAAAGCGGCGCACGCCGGAGGCAAAGGAGTCAAGGCCGATGCGCCGCTCCGCCAGCTGATCCGCGATATCCCGGTACCGCACGATGGGACCGGCGATGAGCTGGGGGAAAAGGGCCACAAAGGTGCCGAAGCGGATATAGCTCCTCTGTACCTGGGCCTGGCCCCGGTAAACATCGATGGGATAGGACATGGTCTGGAAGGTATAGAAGGAAATGCCGATGGGCAGGGAGACCCCCAGGGGCTTCATCCAGGAAAACAGGCTGAGTCTGCCCAGGTTCGCCGCCAGGAAATCATAGTATTTGAAGAAGAACAGCAGGCCCAGGTTCAGAACGATGCAGACGGCGAGAACGGTCTTTCCCTTATCCCGCCGCCGCTCCAGCACCAGACCGCAGACATAGTTCAGGGTGATGGAGAATATCATCAACAGGATATACACCGGCTCGCCCCAGCCGTAGAACACCAGGTTGACGGCGAACAGCCACAGGTTCCGCCACCGGGAGGGGACCAGGAAGTACACCCCCAGGGTCACGGGGAGATAGATAAAGAGGAACAGAAGGCTGGAAAAGACCATCAGTCGTCCTCCTCCCCGTCCGGCCGGAAGGAGGCCAGAGGGCTGGCGTCCGCCGCCTGCCGCAGATCCGTGCTTTCCACGTGGGTGTAGATCTCCGTGGTATTCAGATGCTCATGCCCCAGCAGCTCCTGCAGGGTGCGCACGTCCACGCCGTTGTGCAGCATGAGGGTGGCGGCGGTGTGCCGGAGCTTATGGGAGGACCAGCCCTCCTGGCTGAGTCCCGCCTCCCCCAGATGCACCTTCACCAGCCGGTGTACCGTGCTGCGGGCAATGCGCTCCCCCCGCCCGGCGGTGAACAGCGCCTGCGTCGGCGCATCCGGG
>JAEEGH010031934.1_pt1 | contig 10150 bp, 7 predicted proteins | sample 9134181 | NCBI WGS metagenome assembly JAEEGH01 (sample SAMN16246544, study PRJNA631951) | gut metagenome | biome: gut microbiome; feature: rumen; material: DP-attached | host: Bos | place: Iran: Karaj | collected 2018-10 | reverse complement strand
AAAGACGGGTATGCTCCATGCCACGCTAGTCTATGACCACTACGAGGGTTCGACACAAGACGTCAGGCGAAATCAAGGGCCCTACAGCCTGGATGCCGGCGACGAGTGGCTTGTTCAGGCACAGGAAGAATCCAGCAGGACGCACCAGCTCAGGCAGCGCGTGATGATTGACAACCCGCAGCTGGTCGCTTATAACGCCACCCGCCTCCCAGAGGCTCCGCCCGAAGGTGTCATCCCGGGTGACCCGCGCCAGGCGATGCTCACCATCACGCCCGCACAGGTGGTCGTTGAGGAAGTCACGCCACCCGAGGCTCCGGCACTGCCGCTGCACAACTGGCTGCACGTGTTCAACGCATCGCTGCAGTTCACTCAGGCCTACATCAGCGGCAACTGGTATCAGGGCGGAGAGAACAACCTGGCATTGCTCGGAAGCATCAACTGGAACTGCAACCTCAATCAGGATATGCATCCCAACTGGTTGTTCAACAATGCCTTGTCCTATAAGCTCGGTGTTGCCACCACTCACGGCGACAGCATTCGCAAATACCTCATCAACGAGGACAACTTCCTGTTCTCGTCACAACTCGGTTACAAAGCCGTCAAGAATTGGTACTACAGTGCCATGCTGCAATTCACGACGCAGTTCCTGAACAACTACAAGGTCAACACCCGCACGATGACTGCAGCCTTCTTGTCGCCCGCCGAGCTCAACATCGGTCTTGGTATGACCTATAACTACAAGAAGGCCGATGACCGCATGTTCACACTGGCCATCGCGCCCATTTCCTATAACCTGAAGTATTGCCGCAATATCACCGACATCGATCCGACACGCTTCGGTATCGATGCGGGTCATCACAGCAAGAGCACCGTCGGTAGCAACTTCGAGGCTAAATTGCTGTGGCGTTTCAATCCCAGTGTGATGCTTACGTCAAGGGTTTATATGTTCACCAACTATGAGTACGTGCAGGGCGACTGGGAGAACACGCTCGACTTCAACATTGGCAAGTACCTGACGACGCAGTTCTACACCCACCTGCGCTTTGACCGCTCTCGCCCCCGCGACGACGATTGGAACTACTGGCAATTCAAGGAGATCCTCAGTCTGGGTGTGATCTACCGCTTTGCAACAGTGAATTAATCAGACGATGCTAAAACGATTGACGTTCATATCATTCCTTACCTTGATGCTGTCTCTTGCGGTGTCGGCGGGCAATGGTGTGCCCAAGAAGTCAGTCGTCTTGGCGGGTCTCGATGTGGACTCGATGCGTGTCAGGCTTGATGAAACCGACATGCAGCCACTCGAGGGCATTTGGTATTATCCCAACGAGGAAATGACTCTAGGGATTGAGCGATATAAGGGGCAAAACAACATCGGCTACCGCATTATTCTACTGGACTCGCCCGATATCAATGTGATGCCAGGCACAGTCATCGGTTATATTGCAGCTAGCGCGGTCGATAGCAAGTATCAGCTATGGCTGTACAGCCAGCGCGACCGTGTGACGCTAATCAAGCCGTTGAAATGTGTGGCTACGCTCAATTCTACTGCCACGACATTTACCTTTGACCCTCCGCACTGGAAGGTCAAGGTGCGTGTCAACATTGCTCGGTTTCTGCCCTCCTTGTTTCAGGGTGTGAGCATCATACCTGAGCATGTAGGGGAGAATCTCCCCATTGGTTTTCGTAAGATCTATCCCGAGCAGGGAACAGATGGCAGTCCGTTTAACCGCGTGCGTTACTTGTGATGAAGATGAAGAAAAAGAATATTTTAACACTTCCGCTCCTAGTCTCGTTGATGCTGATTCTTCTGTGTATCAATGCGATAGATGCTGATGCGAGAATACGTACCACGCGCAAGAACCTCCATTCGACCGAAGTGCCCGTCATTACTCTGGAACTGACCGATGACCTGTTGCCCGACAGTCTTGCGCTGGTTGACCCCAATGCCGTGTCACTCAAGGGATTCAGCAAGCGTGCCAGCGAGAGCAAGGAGTCTTTCTTCATCACCAACAACACAAGCCACCGTATGAGTGCTGTCCGGCTCCTGTTACGCTACACAACGATGAATGGCGAAATGCTCACTCAACGCACGGTCAACGTGTCTGTTAACCTCAAGCCTGGAGAGACCAAGCTGGTGAGTGTCAAGTCATTTGACGTGCAGCGGCTGTTCTACTATTATGCTGGGCCGCAACCTCGCAAGCAGGCAACGCCTTTCAAGGTGGCCTATCGCTTGACAGGATATGATATACCAGTCGGCAACTGAACACAACATACAATACATATTATATAATAATCATTCAAAAAAAGAAAAATGAAACACTTATCAATCAAACTGTTATCGGCTGCATTGCTGGCTTTTACCGGATGGACTGCTGCCGAAGCTTGTACCAATCTGCTGGTGGGCAAGAACGCCAGTGTTGATGGCTCGACAATCATCACTTATGCTGCCGACAGCCACACGCTCTTCGGTGATTTGCAATATTTGCCCGCTGCCGACCACCCCAAGGGTGCCATGCGCAAGATCGTGGATTGGGATAGTGGCAAACCGCTGGGTTCCATTCCCGAAGTCGCTCACACCTACGCCGTTGTGGGTAACATGAATGAGCACCAGGTGACCATCGCCGAGAGTACTTGGGGTGGCCGCGAGGAGTTGTGGGATACCACGGGTAACTCAATCATCGACTATGGTAGCCTGATGTACATCGCCCTGCAGCGCTCCAAGACTGCCCGTGAGGCCATCAAGTGGATGACCGATCTGGTAGCTCAGTACGGTTATGCCAGTGAGGGTGAGTCGTTCTCAATTGGTGATCCCAACGAGATTTGGATCATGGACATGATTGGCAAGGGCCCCGGTGAAATCGGTGCCGTTTGGGTTGCCATCCGCATCCCCGATGACTGCATCGCCGGCCATGCCAACAATCCCCGTATCTGGAAGTTCAACATGAAGGATAAGAAGAACGTCATGTACAGCAAGGACGTTATCTCGTTTGCCAAGAAGAAAGGTCTCTACAGCGGCAAGGATGAAGACTTTGCCTTTGCTCCTGTCTATCAGAAGTTTGATGCTGGAGCACTGCGTGGATGCGATGCCCGCGTGTGGAGCTATTTCAATCGTTTCCACAAGGGTATGGACGCCTATCTGCCTTTCATCTATGGTAAGACCAATGCCGATGCCGACATTATGCCCCTTTACGTCAAGCCCGACCGCAAGGTCAGCGTTCGTGACATGCAGAATATGATGCGTGACCACTTCGAGGGAACTCCGTTTGACATGACCGTGGATCCCGGTGCAACGACTGCCTATGGAGTGCCTTATCGTTGGCGTCCCATGGACTTTGAGGTGGATGGTGTGAAGTATAGTCAGGAGCGTGCCATCGCTACCCAGCAGACTGGTTGGGTATTTGCTGCTCAGATGCGTTCATGGATGCCCGATGAGGTGGGTGGATGCTTCTGGTTCGGCGTCGATGATGCCAACACTTCAGTTTTCGTGCCCATGTATTGCTGCATTACCCAGGTGCCCGAGAGCTATCGTCAGGGCAAGGCCGACATGTACACGCTTGACTGGGATTGCGCTTTTTGGGTAAACAACTGGGTGGCTAACCAGGCTTATGCACGCTACTCACAGATGATTGGTGACATCCGCAAGGTGCAGGGTGCCATCGAGGATGGTTTTGCCAAGCAGCAGTCGGTTATCGAGGCTGAGGCTACATCGCTGCTCACCACCGATCGCGCCGCTGCTGTCCGCCTGCTGACCAACTATTCGGTCAACGCTGGCCAGGATGCAACCGCCCGTTACAGGAAACTGGGTGAGTACTTGTTCGTCAAGTACCTCGACGGTAATATTAAGAAGGAGCAAGACGGCAAGTTCAAGCGCAATGAGCACGGCACGCCCTCGTCTCCCACCTTCGCTGGCTATACCCAGGAGTATTACGACATGCTCATCAAGGGCCCCAACGGTGGTGACCGTCTCAAAGTCGAGGAGCCTGTTTGGTTGGATCCCAAGGACAAAAACTAAGAGTCAGTAACCTACTTTTCAAGATGAAATTAAAAAGCCGCATCGATATCACATCGGTGCGGCATTTTATCTGTTGTTTACTTATTGAATCAACTAATAACTAATTCACTTTATCACATTGCAAAATTACTGCTGTCGCCAAGTATGTACAATCGCCACATTTAGTCATATTGATCTATTTTCATCATCATAATGGGGGATTTTGACAGAAAATATGTCTAATTATTTGACGAAAAACAGCTTTTTTGACCTTAGAAACGCATTTTTCACTTTTATTTCTTGTTCTGATTTCTGTCTGTATTGTATTTTTGTGAACAGGAAACCAAATTTAATAACAATGATTATGAAAAGATTCTCTTTATTTCTTGCCGTAATGATGCTCGCGTTGGCGTCACAGGCACAACTCTTGTGGAAAGTGAGTGGTAACGGGCTGGCTCGCCCCAGCTATATCATGGGAACTTATCATTTTGCACCGGCAACGATGATGGAAAAAATCCCGGGCATGAACCAGGCCCTGGAGGGATGTGATGTCGTCGTGGGTGAGATAGACAAGGAGGAAATGACGAACCAGGAAACCCAGATGAAGATGGGCATGGCCATGGTAGCTCCTCCCGACAGCACATTGGACGTGTTGTTCACGCCCGAGGAATATGCCGTTGTTGAGAAGGTCTTTGACAAGTACTTCGGCAACATGGGTGTAAAACTCAGCCAGATGAATATGCTCAAACCCAGTGCCATCAGCTTGCAGATGCAGGCACTCCAAGCTATGAAATATTTCCCCAATATAGAGGAGAGCGAGTTGATTGACATGGCGGTACAGACCCGCGCCAATGAGATGGGGCGTCCGTCAATTGGCCTTGAAACTATTGAAGAACAGGTGGCGTTGCTCTTCAACACTCCGTTGAAGGAACAAGCCGAAGACTTGCTGGAGGCATGCCAGAAGGACGATCTCTTTGTCGTGCAATCCTCAGCACTTGTCGAAGCCTATATGGCTCAGGACCTTACCAAGATTGAAGAGGTAATGACTGATCCTGAACTCGGTGGAGATGATGCCGAGGCAATGGATGCGCTCATCTATGACCGCAACCGTGACTGGGCAGAGAAACTCGACAAGATGATGCCCGAGCGTGCTGCGCTGGTGTGCGTCGGCGCCGGTCACCTGCCTGGCGACCAGGGTTTGCTGCAGTTGCTGCGCAACCGCGGCTACACCGTCGAGCCCATGCAATAAAAAAGAAATAATAAATAGAAAACAATAAGTACAATAATTACAATTGATGGGAATAGATTGGTTTGTTTTTATTTATTGGTGTCCGCTAAAACTTAAAAAGCGATAAATGACCCGTCCGCAATGCCGATAAACAGGCGTTGCGGATGTTTTTTCTAAAAAGTAAGCCCCCCTAATTGAAAAAATCGGGAAAGAGTGTGGGTCCCGGAGGCTCAACGGCCAGTTCTTCCTGCATGTTGAGCCAGTCCTTTTCGGGCAGTTCGAAGAAAGTGCGGGCATTGATGTAGTACATGAGCATGTCCCTGACCATTGTCGCCAGTCCCGAGAAGCTCCAGGGACGTTTGATACGGCTTTGCAGGACCATCAGCAGCAGGTTGGCGATGAGCGTGACCCAGATCTGTATCTTGATGGCGTTGGAGCTCTCGCCATAGAAGTAGCGCAACGGGAAGTTCTGCTTGATTTGCTTGAACAGCAGCTCGATTTCCCAGCGCTGGCGGTAAATCTCGACGATTTCCTCCACGTCCATCTCCATGTCGTTGGTCAGCAGCGATACCGGCTTTGGCCTTGCCTTGCTCAGGTCAATGTAGGTGATGATGCGGGCGTGATGGACGATGTCCTCGCCGTCGTTCAGGGTCTTGGTGAAGGTCACATGCTGTATACGGTACTCCATGAGTCCGTCACGGTTCATGTACATCACGTCTCCCTGGGTCTGATAGGTCAGACTCTTCTTCATCTTGGTGACATAGGTCACGCCCAACTCAGTAAGCTCCTCGAACTTGCGGTAGTTGATATAGGCCCTGTCCATGGCCACGATGTCACCGCGGCTATAATGCGAAGGGGCGAGCATGAAGCTGTCGTTGGTGGCTGCCGAAGTGAACTTCACGTCGCATGGCACGCCCTCGTTGGCATGGATGACGGCGTGTACCTTGATGCCGCCTTTCTTCTTACCGCTCTTGGGATGGCGGCCTGCTCCCTTGAAGATCAGGTTGGAGAACAGCGTAATCGTCGTGGAATCGAGGATCTGGAGGCGTCTCATCCATTTTGCCGTGCTACGCTGGCGGCTGTCCGAGGAAAGTTCCTTGCGGTAGCGCTCGTACAGGTCGCGGTAGATGGCCTCGAAGACACACTCGGGCCTGCGGGCATTCGCGTCCGACAGGGTGCTGCGCTTGGGCATCACGCTGATGCCCAGGTGAGCGAGCTTCCGTGCCTCGGGCAGCATGCAGCCAGCGATTTCGCGCAACGAGTCGTAGCGCTTGATCACCGCATAGAGCATGATGGCCAGGTGCTGCCACACGTCAAACTTCTTGACGTACCTCTCTCCACCGTTTTTACGGCTGATTTTGGCGATTTTTCCCTTGTCAAGCAAATTAATCAGCTGACCAAACAACGGCTGTCCGATAAAATGTGTACCTTTGTTCATCTTTGTTCATGTTACCTGGTTTTGTAGCGAAAACAAAGGTAACGAAAAAGGCTGAACCTCGGCAACGGGATTCAGCCTGATTTTTTCAGCCGCAAAAAAGTTTTAGCGGACACCAATGAAAAAAAAACAGACAATCGGCATTTTTGGTTGAAAAATATTTGACAGGGTAGAATAGTCATCCTAACTTTGTGACAGCGAAAGGGGAAAAGCCGGTTTCGCGATACAGAACAACAATACATTAATCACTAATATGCAAAGAACGATGAAACCTCATTTATTGTATCCTCTATTGTCTGCCGCCTTGATTCTCATGGCGGGCATGACCAATGTGGCTCATGGCCAGGACTTCAACGGCTCATGGGGCGGCGTGCTTGATGTCGGCGGCCATTCAATGACCATTGTATTCAATATCCAACAGACTGGTGATGACGTTGCCATCACTTGGGATTCACCTGACGAGGGCGCCTTCAACCTGCCGGCAACAGCCACCATCAGCGGCAATGAATTGAACGTGGACATACCCGCCGCCTCACGCGCTTCCTACAAGGGTATTCTGGAGGATGAGACGCTGAAGGGCACATTCAGTCAGTTGGGTTATGAATTCACATTGAATATGACACGAACTGAAAAAGTACAGAATAACCGCCCCCAGGAAGCCGCCATCGAGGGCGATACCAATAAGCCCTACCGCAGCGAGGACGTGACGTTTACCAACGGTGACATCATCTTCTCGGGCACATTGACGCTTCCCGACAAGGGTAGTCATTTCCCCGCCGTGGTGCTGGTTGCCGGTTCAGGTCCCCTTGACCGAAACGAGGAATTCTTTGGCCACAAACCATTCCTGCTGCTTGCCGATGCGTTGAGCCGCAACGGCTTTGCCGTGCTGCGCTATGACGAGCGAGGCGTGGGTGCCACCATCGGCGGTGATCCAGGCGCTCCGTCCGAACCACTTGCCACCGATGCTATGGCGGCGCTACGTTACCTCAAGACACGTCCCGAGGTGGATGCCACCCGTGTGGGTTTCGTTGGCCACAGTGAAGGCGGCTTGATTGCCGTCATGAATGCAGCCAAGCATCCCGACGAGGTCGCCTATATCGTCTCATTGGCGGGTCCTGGTGTACCCGGTAAAGAACTGGGCATGACGCAAACACAATTAGGGTTCAAGGCAGCAGGACTTGAATTTGGCGAAGATCTGATGAAGATGAACGAGGACTTTTACACTATCATTGACACCGAGAGAGATTCTGTCACGTTGTGCAACAAGTTGACTGAATATTTTCATCAGCAGGAGGGAAATCCCGCATTGCAGCAGTACTTGAAAGGACTGACAGCCGCACAATACATTAAATTGTTCTCCCTGCCCATGGTGCGCTGTGTTTTCCAGTATGACCCGACCGAAAACCTCAAGCGTGTCAAGTGCCCGATGTTCGCCATCAACGGCATGCTGGACAGCCAAGTAGCATGCGAGAACAACCTGGATGCCATCCAACGGCACGTGCCTCACGCTACTGTCAAAGCCTATGAGGGGCTGAACCATTTCTTCCAAACTTGCACCGAGTGGAAGGGCAGTGCAAATTATGGCGCTATCCATGAGACGATGTCACCCGAGGTGCTGCAAGATATCGTCACCTGGCTGCAATCAACAGTGAAACATTAAGCATTATCGCCAAACTGTCAAAAAATTAGACACTTTAGTGTAAAAAAATCATACAATCGGTATTTTTGATTAAAAAATATTTGACAGGGTTGAATAGGCATCATAACTTTGTCACAGCGAAAGGGGAAAACCCGTTTCACTGAGTAGAAAACGAATACTAACCATAAAAACGGAATAACAATGGAAACACAAGCCTGTATCGTAACAGTAACAATGATTGCCATGGCAATCATCGCCTTCTTCTCGACACTCGTCATGTCGATTGGTTGAGCAACAAGAAAACGCTATAAAAATTTGATGTTAATAGAATGTGTGATTTCTTCATAAGTTTAAGCGAATACTAAATTATTCTAATCTGACACCTGGATGAATAGAACACCAAGGAAAGTGACGACTCCGATGTGATGGAGGAGTCACTTTTTTGTATAGCATGTCCCTGTCAAGGCATTTTTTTGTTATTTCATGTAGTTTTTTAACCCACACCTGCGTCTAAAGGGTAAAATCAGTTATTTTTGCAAACGGCAAGATACCTCATGAGATGACTTCAAGAGCACCGAGGCCAACCGAAAAACTGAAAATTCAGAACTAAAAACTAAAATACAATGGCTTACTTAGACATTAGCAACGTGGTGAAACGCTATGAGGGGCATACCGCCCTGGCAGGCGTTTCCATGCAGGTGGAGCAGGGCTGCATCTACGGCCTGCTGGGTCCCAATGGCGCCGGCAAGAGTACCCTGATCCGCATCATCAACCGTATCCTCGCAGCCGATGAGGGCACCGTGACCCTCAACGGCAAGAAGATGACCGACAGCGACATCTCCCACATCGGCTACCTGCCCGAGGAGCGTGGACTGTACAAGAAAATGAAGGTGGGTGACCACATCGTGTATCTGGGCCGCCTCAAGGGTTTGACCAAGGCCGATGCCGTGGCTTCGATGCACTGGTGGCTCGACCGCTTTAACCTCAAGGAGTGGGAAAACAAGAAGGTGGAGAACCTGTCCAAGGGTATGCAGCAGAAGGTGCAGTTCATCGGCACCGTCATCCACCGCCCACCGCTGTTGATCTTCGACGAGCCGTTCTCGGGCTTTGACCCTGTCAACGCCGACCAGCTCAAGGTCGAAATCCTGCGCCTGAAGCAGGAGGGCAGCACCGTGCTGTTCTCGACTCACAACATGGAGAGCGTCGAGGCCATCTGTGAGCGCATCACGCTCATCAACCACTCGCGCGTGGTGCTAGAGGGCCTCGTTGACGAAATTCGCCAGCAGCACAAGCAGGGCATCCTCGCTGTCGAGCTGCCCAAGGGTGAGACACTCGAGGCCAACGACGCGCTCTACACCATCCTGCCGCCACAGCCCGGCGACCACGAGACGCAGGTGCGTCTGGGCGCTGGCGTGACCATGCACGACGCTATCGCTTGGCTCAACGACCACTATAGCCTGTGCGGTTTCCACGAGATACTACAGTCGATGCACGACATATTTATCAACACCGTAAAAGACCAGAACCATGAGCAAGCTTAAATTGATCATCGCCCGCGAATATATGTCGATGGTGGGACGCAAGTCGTTCATCATCATGACCATTCTCATCCCCATCCTGATGATTGCATGTATCTTGCTGCCCATCGGCATCGGCTACCTCAACCACGAGGGCAGCGAGACCGAGAATGTTGCGGTCATCGACGAGACAGGACGCTATGCCAGCGCCATCGTGGACACCGACCTATTCCACTTTGTGCCGCTGAGCGGCGACACGGTCACCGACCCACACCAGTTCTACACCAACGCCGGCGAGAGCCTGACGGCAATGGTAATCATCCCGCGCGACGTCGAC
>JAEEGH010031932.1_pt1 | contig 10151 bp, 9 predicted proteins | sample 9134181 | NCBI WGS metagenome assembly JAEEGH01 (sample SAMN16246544, study PRJNA631951) | gut metagenome | biome: gut microbiome; feature: rumen; material: DP-attached | host: Bos | place: Iran: Karaj | collected 2018-10 | reverse complement strand
AGACAAAGCCGTTGAAAAGAATTTCCGTGATAACGCTCCGGAATCCGTATCGCAAAGGATCATTACCTGTTCCGACGGCATGTATCCTTTTTCCGGCTCGCTCTACATATGTGATTACCCTGAGGGCTGCGATTCCCTGACCGCAAAAGGATATCCGGTCGCCGCTCTGGTCCATGACGGTAACCGGGAGGCTGATTTTTCACGGGTCAGATACCTGATCGAGCAGCCCGAACAGATATCTCTCGAAGACTATGATCATATATTCAGGCGTCTGAGCGGACTGCCCGTCGATATCCTGGAAACGGAGAGACTCATAATACGCGAGACCGTACCGGATGACCTGGACCGGTTCTATGAGATCTACAGTGATCCTGCGGTAGTCAGCTTCATGGAACCTCTCTTTCCGCGGGAAGAGGAGGAAGAGTACCAGCGTAACTATATTCGTAATATCTACGGATTATACGGGATCGGACTGTGGACCGTCATCCTGAAAGAGCGCGATCACATAATCGGCCGTATGGGGATCGAATATACATCCGAACCCGGATGTGTGGAACTGGGATTCGTGGTCGATGCAGAAGTACGCAGACAGGGACTGGCTTATGAAGCATGCTCGGCGATAACGGACTACGCCCGTGAACTTCCGGATGTGAACAGGCTGATCGCCAGAGTCCGTCGCGATAATGACGCATCGCAGAATCTGTGCCGCAAACTGGGGCTGGTGCCGGGCAGGGAATTAAATGACGGTCTGGTGGAATGGTCTATCGGTCTGAAATAAAAAAGACCCCTGAAAAGGGAGGATGCCAGATGACTTGGTCAAGTCATCTGGCATTTATTATGAAAAAGTTTTTATCTGTAAACCACTTGGGAATTATCTTGTTTACATTTTTTATTCTATAGGTAACATTTGTCGAAAAAATGTTTGTTCAATTAACATGTTTTTAATTAAATGTAAACAAATTGTGAATATCCCAAGCCTCCATGGTCTATATACAGGTCTGTATTCAGGCTTTTCCGTCAGATCCAAGAACATATTTGATCTTATGAGCAACCATATCCTTAACTGCCTGACGTGCGGGCTTTAAGTACTGACGAGGATCGAAATGATCAGGATGCTCAGCAAAGTACTTACGGATGTTACCTGTCATTGCAAGACGGATATCTGAATCGATATTGATCTTACATACAGCAAGCTTAGCTGCCTGACGGAGCTGCTCCTCAGGAATACCTACTGCATCGGGCATGTTACCGCCGTACTGGTTAACCATCTTAACGAACTCCTGAGGTACTGAAGAAGAACCGTGAAGTACGATAGGGAATCCGGGAAGTCTCTTAATGCACTCCTCAAGTACGTCGAATCTAAGCGGAGGCGGAACAAGGATTCCGTCTGCATTACGTGTGCACTGAGCAGCTGTGAACTTGTAAGCACCGTGTGATGTACCGATGGCAATTGCAAGTGAATCACAACCTGTCTTGTCAACGAACTCCTCAACTTCCTCAGGACGTGTATAAGCTTCCTTACCGGCTTCTACAACTACCTCATCCTCTATACCTGCAAGTGTACCGAGCTCAGCCTCAACAACTACGCCGTGAGCGTGTGCGTACTCAACTACCTGCTTGGTAAGAGCTATATTGTCCTCAAAAGACTTAGAAGATGCATCGATCATGACTGAAGTAAAGCCACCGTCGATACAGCTCTTACATAATTCAAAAGTATCACCATGATCAAGGTGAAGTGCGATAGGGATCTGAGGATTCTCCTCAACTGCTGCCTCTACCAACTTTACAAGATATGTGTGGTTGGCATAAGCACGTGCTCCCTTGGATACCTGAAGGATAACAGGGCTGTTCAGCTCACCTGCTGCCTCTGTGATACCCTGTACAATCTCCATGTTGTTGACATTGAAAGCACCTACAGCGTAGCCGCCGTCATATGCCTTTTTAAACATCTCGGTTGTTGTAACTAATGACATATTAATACCTCCGTTAATTTTTCTCTATGACAGGAGCTTCGGAACAATTCCGCAAGTTCTGTCGAACGTCTACATTATATAACAAACGAAAACAAAAGAAAACACTATTTTATAATAGAAAGCGCCTGTCTGTCGTTGATTATCTTCACATCCGTGTGTTCCCCGCCGAATTCTCCGTCCAACGTCCAGGCAACAGCCGCGTCACTTTTAACAGACAGCCTGCTTGCCTTAAATGTCGTTATAAGTCTCGTATCTATCTCTTTTTTCGCTATGGCATCTGATAAAAGCATGTACTCTATCGGACTAAGCGGCCTTTTTACCAAAGTCACTTCAAAGATCCCGTCATCAAGCAGTATCTTCTTACCGGTTATGTTCTTAAATCCGCCGACAGACCTTGAATTGGTAACCATGCCAAGCAGGTAATCATCTTCTATTTCGTGTGTCTGCCCGTTTTCGTCTACATATTCTATCTCACAATGATATGCCGTTACGGCAGGAAGCCTTTTGGCTCCTTCGAGTATATATGCCATGTGGCCCAACATATTCTTCATATGTTGATCGGTATCATACGAAACATCCGTAAACATTCCGAATGCGGCAACATATACAAATATATCATCATTGAATCTTCCTATATCGCAATTGAAAACACTGCCGTTCATTACAGCCGATGCCGCCTTGTTCATGGATCTCGGTATTCCGAGACTGTTGGCAAAGTCATTGGTACTGCCGGCAGGTATATATCCTATCGGAATCCTGACGTCACACTCCATCATACCGCTGACCACTTCATCAAGTGTACCGTCACCTCCGCTGCACACTATCAAAGAAAAGCCGTCATCTCTATCGATCACGGCTCTTTTGGCATCTCCACTGTATTGCGTCGGGTAGGCTTCAACTTTGTATCCCGACTTAACAAATATATCTATCAGATCCAGAAGATTACTCTTAATCCTTCCGCGTCCCGACATGGGATTGTAGATAAAAAGCAATCTCTTTACATCTTTGTTCTGCTTCATATATTATTTGCCACTTAAAAACTTCTCTATACCTTCCACTGCAGCTTCCTCATCGCTTCCGTCAACTGCTGCAACAATCTTCTCTCCGGTATCAAGTCCGAGACTCATCATTCCCATGATACTCTTCGCATTGACCTTCTTGCCTCCGGTCTCCAAATAGATAGTTGAATCATACTGACTGGCAACCTGTACAAGCATAGCCACAGGTCTGGCTTCAAGGCCGTTCTCCAGCCTGATAGTGATCTCCTTTTTTATCATAATTCTCCTCCTTAACTCCTCAGCGCATATATTTTCCGGCTATCTCGCTTATCTTCCTTAATCTGTGATTGACTCCGCTTTTACCAAGCGGCGGATCTAATAGCTCTCCGAGCTCTTTAAGTGAAGCATCCGGATTATTAAGTCTGACCTCAGCTATCTGCCTCAGTCCCTCCGGAAGCTTATCAAGTCCGTAATGGTCTCTTAAAAACTCTATATCTTCCGTCTGCTTAGTAGCCGCATTGACAGTCTTGGTGATATTGGCCACATCACAGTTATTCCTTCTGTTGATGGAATTGCTCACTTCCTTAAGAATACGGTCATTCTCCATATTCATAAGTGCCACATGAGCTTCACACAATCCCAGAAACTCGACTATGCTCTCGCCTTCCTTAATATACACAACGTAATGTCTCTTACGTTCTATTATCCTGGAATCAAGCTCAAAGTCCTTAAGCAGTTCCACTATCTGCTCAGCCTGACCGACCGTATCGCAGACAAACTCGAGATGATAACTGCCTTTGGGATCGCTCATCGAACCTACACACAGGTATGCTCCTCTTAAAAATGCCCTCTTACAGCACGACTGCTTTAAAAGTACGGCACTTACGGGCTCATTCATTCCCCGCATGACACCGTCAGATCCTATGATTCCAAGCCCTTCCAATATGGAATAACTGACATCATCCGACGGTTCGTCCGACGACCCTATGTTATATGTTTTCTTCAATAATGTAAAGTACTTTCTTTTTACGCTTTCATTATCGGTATCTATCCCAAGCATTCTTCTGCCGGGTATATGGGTATCTATGATCCCACAGAATTCCATGATAGCTGCCAGTTCTGCCATCTGACAGTGTCGCGCGGAACCTATGGTCTTTTCCATTTCTTCCTTAACATTGGATGAAAATGACATATCTATTCCTTTATATCTCTGTGAGTAAGCGCCAGACCGTAATCGCCCTTACCGTCAAGCCTTGAATATATCTCGCGTGCCAAAGTGACCGACCTGTGCTGTCCGCCGGTACATCCTATTGCTATTACCAGCTGATACTTCCCTTCATTGACATATCCGGGAATCAAAAAGCTTAACATATCTTCCAGTTTATCCAAAAACTGTGTGGCTTCCGGGAAAGACATAACATAGTCGTGTACCGGATCGTCATTACCGGTCAGATGCTTCAATTCTTCTATATAAAACGGATTGGGCAGGAATCTCACATCGAATACAAGATCCGCATCCGCAGGGATGCCGTTCTTAAATCCGAAAGAGACTATGTTGATCATAAGGCTGTTGTAATTCTCACCCGTGACAAATATCTTGTCCAATTCCTCTTTAAGGTTTCTCGTAAGAAGATTGGTCGTATCGAATATATAATCAGCCTTGCCCTTTATGACTTCCAGAATCTCTCTTTCTTTGTGAATACCTTCTTCTATGCGATTGGCCGGTGGAGTTGCCAGCGGATGAACTCGCCTGGTCTCCTTGTATCTCTTTATAAGAGTGGCATCAGAAGCATCCATGAATATAATCTCATAGCTGTAACCGTTCTCTTTAATCGCATCCAGAGCCGCAGGCGCATCGTCAAAATCCTGATCCGCCCTGACATCAAGACCCAAAGCCACCTTCTGAATCTCACTGTTGGGGGTGGCTATAAGTTCAACGAATTTGTCTATAAGCGGTATGGGAAGATTGTCGACACAGTAAAAGCCGATATCCTCCAGCATCTTCATAGCGGTTCTTTTTCCGCCTCCGCTCATTCCCGTAACGATTACAAATCTCATCAGAATTCTCCTAAGAATACAACTTCCGGTTCCAGCCTGACGCCTGTATCGGCATATACTTTCTCTCTTACTTCGGATATAAGTCTGTGAATGTCAGTCGATGTAGCCTTGCCTTTATTGATTACAAAGCCCGCATGCTTTTCGGATACCGCAGCATCACCTACCGAATACCCCTTAAGACCGGATTCCTCTATCAATGCACCGGCATAAAAACCTTCGGGGCGCTTAAATGTAGAGCCTGCCGAGGGATATTCAAGCGGCTGCTTATCTCTTCTTCGGCCGTTGTAATCCTTCATCAGCGCTTCTATATCATCGTGCTTACCGGCATGGAGTCTGATTGTTGCCGATAATACAATATAAGGTTTGTCTTTGACAACACTGTGCCTGTATCCGAAGTCCATCGCTTCATTGGTAAGCGTAATCACTTCCGATTTGCCACAGTCATATACCGCTACGCTCTCTATGACATCCTTCATCTCACCGCCGTAAGCCCCGGCATTCATACAGAGTGCTCCTCCAAGCGATCCCGGTATACCTGATGCAAATTCAAGACCCGCAAGTGAATTGTCAAGTGCCGTCGCTGCAATCTTACCGAGCATCACTCCGGCATCGGCACTTATTACATCACCGTCAACATTAATCTCAGTCATACCGGTTGTATCTATTACAAGTCCATCATAACCTGCATCGGATACGAGGATATTGCTTCCGTTACCGATAACCGTATAATCCGATGATGAATTATTATCACTTAACAATGTTAATAAAGCGACAAGTTCATTGATAGCATTAACCTTAACGTATCTAATTGCCTTACCGCCTGTCTTAAATGTTGTGTGATTATACATAGGCTCATCCCTAAGGACACGTTCCTCAGGGATGAGCTTATAAAGTTTACCGTCTAATGTTTTATCCCACATATGTAATGTCTTGATTACTTATCGAGCACAAGGAATGCCGCGCCGTATATTCCCGCATCATTACCAAGCTTAGCCAATGCGAACTTTGCACCCTTGGCGCCGGGGAATACATACTTGTCAAAGTACGGCTCCATATACTCTATTACCACTCTTCCTGCCTTGGATACGCCGCCGCCTATTACGAAGACTTCGGGATTGACCACATCCGCCACGGCAGCAAGTCCTTTACCTAAATACTCACCGTAAATATGTGCTACTTCTATTGCAAGTTCATCACCTGCCTTAACAGCGTCCCATACATCCTTGGCTGTTACTTCACCTTCACGTAATACACTGTCTTTGCTTGAGTCGGCAAGCTTCTTCTTGGCAAGTCTTACAACACCCGTTGCTGAAGCATACTGCTCCAGACATCCGTGTCCCTTACATCCGCAGGCTTCCGTCTCATTGTCCTCAAGATGAATATGACCTATCGCTCCGCCTGCACCTGTTGCCCCGTTAACTATCTTACCGTCTACGATTATTCCTCCGCCGACACCTGTTCCGAGTGTAACGGCTACTACATTGGAATAACCCTGGCCGCCGCCTCTCCACATCTCGCCGAGTGCCGCAACATTGGCATCGTTGCTGGTCTTAACCTTGATTCCTGTAAGTTCTTCAAGTTCGGAATTGACATTAACGTCCTTCCATCCCAAGTTAACTGCCACGATGACAGTTCCGTCACTTTTTACCGGACCCGGTACACCTATTCCGATACCGACTACATCCTTTTTGTCTATATCATCTTTGGCAAGCTTAACCAGAATGCTTCCGGCAATATCACCGATTATATTGGAACCTTTGTCCTCCGTACGGGTAGGAATCTCCCACTTATCAAGCAGTTCTCCTTCCGTATTGAAGCATCCTAACTTGACGGTCGTGCCGCCTACGTCAACACCAAATACTACCTTACTCATAACTACTCCTCGATCCTAATCAGTCTTCCTCTTCCCTCTTCTCGGCAAGCGACTTCTGTACTCTCTCATACAGAGCCTGTGCCGCATTGTAACCCATCTTCTTCTGTCTGTGATTGATAGCCGCAGACTCACATATGATAGAAAGGTTACGTCCGGGTCTGATAGGTATGTTATGACATACCACTCTGTTGCCCAAATACTCTATATATTCTTCCTCCAGGCCAAGCCTGTCATAATCCTTATCCTTATTCCATTCCTCAAGCCTGATGACAAGGTCAATACCCTGCGAATCCTTAACGCTTGATACACCGAATAAGCTCTTAACATCAACTATACCGATACCTCTAAGCTCAATAAAGTGCTTAGTTATATCAGGTGCCGTACCGATAAGAGTCTCATCAGATACCTTACGGATCTCAACAACGTCATCCGTAACAAGTCTGTGTCCTCTCTTGATAAGTTCAAGTGCCGCCTCAGACTTACCGATTCCGCTTTCACCGGTAATCAAAAGTCCCTCACCGAATACATCCACAAGCACTCCGTGTACCGAAATCATCGGAGCAAGCTTAACGTTAAGCCATCTGATGATCTCAGCCGTATATGCCGATGTGGCCTTCTTGGTCATAAGAAGCGGTATTCCGTGCTTAATCGCCGTCTTCTTAAAAAGTGCGTTGGGTTGCAGTTCCCTGCAGAATACTATACAGGGTGTCGGATATGATAAGAGCTGCTCAAACACCTCTTTCTGCCTGTTCTTCGGCAGGCTCTCCATATAGGTGTACTCAACGTATCCTATAATCTGAAGTCTTGTCGACTCATAGTGCTCGAAATATCCGGCCAACTGAAGTGCCGGCCTGTTGATATCGGGCTGCGTGATCTTTATGCCCTTGATATCTATCTCGGGTGTAAGATTCTCTAACTTACCATGTTCAATTATATCTGCCAATTTTACACTTGCCATAGTTTTCTCCCGGTACATGAGTTTTTTTGCTATCAATCATTCTACCACATCCCCGTGGAAAAATGAATAGACTGCCTGTGCCTGCCTGGCGCTGATTCCCTTAACCGCGGACAACCTGTCCGTATCTGCCTGCTTAATATCTTCTATGCTGTCAAATGCCATCATAAGGCTCTTTCTTCCCGCCGGTCCTATGCCCGGTATCTCGTCAAGTACCGAATGTACCTGGTCCTTGCTTCTGAGACTTCTGTGGTATGTTATGGCAAATCTGTGAGCCTCATCCTGTATTCTCGTGATCAGCTTAAATCCCTCTCCCGTACGATCTATCGGGAGTTCAACATTGTTATAATATAGTCCTCTCGTGCGGTGATTGTCATCCTTGACCATTCCGCATACGGGAATGTTAAGTCCCAGCTCATCAAGTACTTCCAGAGCTATACCCACCTGACCTTTACCGCCGTCCATCAAAAGCAGGTCGGGGAACTTGGTAAAACTTCCGTACTCGGTATCCTCGCCTCTTACCTCAAGTTCCTTCTTCTCTTCCATACCGTGGGTAAAACGTCTTGTAAGTACTTCCTTCATACAGGCATAATCATCAGGGCCCGCTACCGTCTTAATCTTAAACTTGCGGTAGTCACTCTTCTTGGGTCTTCCTTCTTCGAAAACAACCATCGATCCGACATTCTCAAATCCCGAAGTATTGGATATATCAAAGGCTTCCATTCTGCTTAGTCCCTTAATTCCCAATATCTCCTCTATCTCTTTGACCGCACCTATCGTACGACCCTGCTCACGCTTGATACGTTCCTTATCCTTATCCAGAATAAGCTCGGCATTGGATGCGGCAAGCGCCACAAGCTTGGATTTCTGACCGATCTTAGGCACAACGATATGCATCACGGAACCTCTGACTCCCGTAAGCCAGTCCTCTATAAGAGGAGCTTCCGACAGTTCGCAGGGAAGGTAAAGCTCTCTCGGAATATACGGAGTTCCTGCATAGTATTGTTTTATAAAACTTGTAAGTATATCTTCATTCGTACTGTCATCGTCGGTTTTAAGGAAAAAATGCTCACGACCTATCATCCTGCCGTTTCTGACAAAGAACACCTGTACAACAGCATCCGAACCTTTATGAGCAAGACCTACTATATCTCTGTCCTCTCCGTCAGTATGCTCAATCTTCTGCTTCTGAGCTACCTGCTTCACATTTTCAAGCAGATCTCTTATGGCTGCGGCTCTCTCATAATCCATGGATTCTGACGCCTGTGTCATATCGTTTTCAAGTGAAGTGATGATCGGAGCATAATTGCCGTTAAGAAATTCAAGGGCCTGATCAACCCTGGCATTGTACTCTTCCTTCGTCACTTCTCCCTGGCACGGTGCCATACACTGTCCCATGTGATGATTTAGACATGGTCTGTCGGTGGTCTTCTTACCGTATATTACCTTTGTGTTGCAGGTACGAAGTTTATACAGCTTATTAATGAGTTCGATTGTATTCTTGACCGCTCCGGCGGAAGTGAATGGTCCGAAATATCTGGACTTATCTTTCTTCATCTCTCTTGAGAAAAGTATACGCGGATAATCTTCGCTTGTTACTTTGATATAAGGATAAGTCTTATCATCCACAAGCATCGTATTGTACTTGGGCCTGTGTTCCTTGATCAGATTATTCTCAAGCACCAAAGCTTCAAGTTCCGAATCGGTCACAATGTATTCAAAATATGATATCAGACTGACCATCCTGTCAATCCAGGGTCCTCTGCCGACATTCTCTCTGAAGTATGATCTGACCCTATTGCGCAGATTGACCGCCTTGCCGACATAAATTACGTCGTCATTGCGGTCATGCATAATATATACTCCCGGTGACTTCGGAAGCTTATTCAGTTCTTCTTTGATATCAAAACCTGTCTCACCCATACAGATATTATACAGTACATTGTCAGATTCTTATATTATCTTCTTAAAATCGTAGTAGTGCATATCCTTATCGTACTTCATAAGTACGGGAACGAAACTCAAAGCTGTATATCCCTTTGATTCCGCCTCAGCCTTGGTCATCTTAACATTCCTTGTGTAATACTCACGATGTTCCGGCATATAGAATATCAGACCTATTACTGCCTTGTCGCCGTCTTCTTTGATTGAATGTATAAAGCCCTGTGACTTATACATATTTCTGCCGTCGGCTTCGGTAAAGCTCTGATTCATGATTTCTTCTTTCTGTTCATCAGAGAGCGCTGCAAGAATTGCATCCGTGCTTACTTTCTCTTTCTTTGTAACTTTTATTG
>JAEEGH010031930.1_pt1 | contig 10151 bp, 6 predicted proteins | sample 9134181 | NCBI WGS metagenome assembly JAEEGH01 (sample SAMN16246544, study PRJNA631951) | gut metagenome | biome: gut microbiome; feature: rumen; material: DP-attached | host: Bos | place: Iran: Karaj | collected 2018-10 | reverse complement strand
CAGGAGCAGAGAAGGCTGCAGCAGCAATGCAGGCCAAGGGCGTTGGTAAATTGATAGTGACAATGGGCAGCAAGGGCGCCTTGATTTGCGAGGGCGGCCCCTCTGTGTTCGTTCCCGCGCATAAAGTTAAGGCCGTTGATACCACAGCCGCCGGTGACACTTTCTGCGGTGGCTTATGCGTAGCTATCTCAGAAGGCAAATCCTTGAAAGAAGCTGCTGAATTTGCCTGTGCGGCATCGGCGATAACCGTACAGAAGATGGGGGCGCAGAACTCAATTCCTTTCCGGAGAGATTTGTAAACAAATAGCCAAAAAGGCTCGATTATTAAACACCAACACCTGCGCAAACGTTTGCGCAAAAACCTACAATAACTTATAACTAATAACCATATTATTAACCAATCATTTCAATCATTATGAAAAAGTATTTCGTTTTCATTTGCACTGCTATTCTTACAGTAGCTGCAATCGTGGCTTGCAAAAAGCCTGAACCGGAACCCGAACCTGAAGCTAAGGCTCCAGTGATTGCAAATGTTGTAATGCCTACCGAAGCTAATGCTCTGCCCGGCACAGACGTTACCATTCAAGGTGTCGGTTTTGCGGCAGGCGATGTTATCAAATGCGTTGGTCAGGATGGCCAGGGCGACTTTACCCCGACTGTTAAGAATGTAACCAACAGCGCTATCGTGATTGCCATTCCTGAAGACGCTTCAGGCAACTACAAAGTTGAGGTAACCCGCAACGGCAAGACCGCAACCTTGGACAAAGTTCTCTACATCCCCAAGGTGGACAAACTTGAGAATATCGTTCTCCCCGACGGCATTGTTTACTGGGGACAGAAGCTCACAATCACCGGCGACGGCATCAAGCCCACCGACAAGATTGTGATTGAGTCCGCGAACTATCCCGAGGTTGAAATGGATAATGTCGCATCTAAGGACAAGATTGAATTTGACGTACCCGTAACTCTTTACGGCGAAAACACCTTCAAGATCAAGAGGGACGGCAGCTTGACTGTTCTTGGTACCGTTAAGATTGGAGCCGTTGCTGTTACGGCTGCGCTCGGAGGCGTTGTGTTCTATGTTTCCGACGAAGGTATGCACGGTCGGGTGGTTCATCCCGAACCCGTTTCTCCGGCAGAATATGCATGGGGCCCTTCCGTACAGATGGATCCTTTCTACGCCGAGACTGAAGACGGCATTTACAAAGGTGCTTCCAACACTCAGAAACTTGTTGCTCAGTATCAAGCTATCGCAGAAGCAGGCGGCTACAATCAGCCAAATCCTTCTCCCGCAGTCCTCTGCGCAGACCTCGAGGCAGGAGGATACGATGACTGGTTCCTTCCTTCTAAGGCAGAGCTTATCGAGCTCTTCAAGGTGAAGGCACAACTTGCAGATGCCGGTCTGTTCACCGTTCCTTTCAACAACTACTGGACTTCCCTTGAATTTACCGAGGAGTCTCCGTCATGGGACTGGGCTATGTGGTATGTAAACTTCTATGAAGCAACAGAGATTGTTGCCTGGTGCGCAGACAAGGAAGCCTGGAAGATTGGAACTCTTGCAATCCGTATGTTCTAATTTTTAAATTCTTCTTATGAAGAAGCTTATTACCATCATCTTTTTGATGCTTTTTGCGCAGCTTCTCGCTTTTGGTCAGAACACGGTCACCGGGACCGTGTTCGACCAGAATGCGGAACCCCTGCCTGGGGTAGCTGTGTTTGTAAAAGGCTCCTCAACCGCATCGCTGACAGACAGCAAGGGCAAATACTCCATCTCTGCAAAGAAAGGAGAAACTCTTGTCTTCAGCTGCCTCGGCATGCGAGAAGAGGAGGTTACCGTTACTGGCGACAGGCACAACGTCAAGATGCTGGTAGACAGCTACGCTCTTGACGACGCTGTGGTTATCGGCTATGTCACCGTCCGCAAGAGTGACCTTACCGGCGCTGTCGCCTCCGTTAAGGCGGATGACCTTAAAAACACCAAAGTCGGTTTGGTCTCCGCAGCACTGCAAGGCATGGCCGCCGGTGTCCAGGTCACACAAGGCAATATGAAGCCTGGCGCAGGTGCCGGCATTGTCATCCGTGGTCAAGGTTCCGTAAATGCGGGCAGTGGTCCACTCTGTATCATAGACGGTGTGCCTGGAAGTTTGAGCGACATCGCCCCTCAAGATATTGCCTCTATCGAAATCCTTAAAGACGCTTCTTCTGCAGCCATCTACGGTTCCCGCGGTTCCAATGGCGTTGTGCTCATCACCACCAAGCGCGGTGACGCTAATCGCGGAAGGGTATCATTCACCGCCCAGTACGGCGTTCAGAAGATGCTGAATAAGCAGAATATGATGAACGCTGCACAGTATTATGAGGTAGTCCAGAGTTCCGGCCAACCTTATGTTTGGACAGCCGAGGAACTCAGGCTTTTGAGCGAAGGCGGTTCCACAGACTGGCAGGATGCCGTCACACAGTTGGGCACATTCCAAAACTATAATGTTTCCGTATCGGGTGGCAACAAAAAGGTTACCCATTTTATGGGCGTGGACTATTACGACCATAATGGTATCATCAAGAACTCATCTTTCAATAAGCTGAGTTTCAGATACAATATGGACGCAGAGATCAAGGAAAACATTCGTGCAGGCGCCAGAGTCAACGTTGTTAATTCATTCATTAAGAATATTAACGAAGAGGGAGATTCCGGCTATGGAACAATGTTCAGCGCCATTTCTTCCCAGCCCACGGCGCCAATCTACAACGACGACGGCTCGTATTTTGACGGTTTTCTCAACACAAAGGCGAATCCAGTGGCTATGGTCGAATTGCTCGACAAAGGTTCCCGCGGCATCAACGCCGTGGCCAGCGCATACCTTGAATGGGAACCTGTCCGCAATCTGGTCCTGAAAACCGATAACAGCGTCATTTACGGATCCAGCCGTACCAACGAATACGAAGATGGCCGTATGGGTCAGCATTATCCCAAAGAGGGCCGAGCATACATTACTACCGGATTGTCACAGTATTGGCAGACAGAAAACACCGCCACATACAAACTGGAGACCGGACGGCACAAAGCATCTATAATGGGCGGTTTCTCCGCTTCCAAATCATAGTCTGAAGGAAGCACGCTGCAAGGTTTGGGCATCGACCCTACAATGAAATTCCACCACATTAACTCTGCGACAACATTTGGTCCGGAGTCTTCCTGGGCAAGCGCATCTACCCTTGCGTCTTTCTTCAGCCGTTTGACATACGGCTATGACGACCGCTACCTGCTGACCGTGACTATGCGTGCCGACGGATCCTCAAAGTTTGCTCCCGGCCACAAATGGGGTTTCTTCCCCAGTGCGGCCTTCGCATGGAGGGCTTCAGAAGAGGATTTTCTCAAAGGATCTGACGTGAACAACCTAAAGTTGCGTTTAAGCATCGGCCGTCTGGGCAACCAGAATATTGGCGACTATGCCTTCATGGCACAGGCCGGTCAGGGCGACAGCTTTGACAACTATGTTTTCGGCGGCCAGCGCACTATCGGTGCTCAGTACACCTCAATAGCCAACACAAATCTTACCTGGGAAAGATCCAATCAGCTGGACTTCGGTATTGACTTCGGCTTGTTCAAGAACAGGATCAGCGGTACCTTGGAGTTCTACTATAAGAGATCTGACCATCTGCTGTTTACGGTGAACCTTCCCAAGGAGTCAGGTTACATTACCACTATGACCAATGTCGGCGTTTTGGATAACAAGGGTGTAGAGTTTACGCTGAACACTATCAATGTTAATACCCAGTTCTTCCAGTGGACCACCAACTTCAACTTTACATATAACAGGAATGAAATTGTACAGTTGTACGATGGTAAGATGGACATTGACAAGAGCCTCTTCGTGGGTCACTCTCTAGGAGAAATCTACATCCTTCATTCACAGGGCATCTGGCAACTGGACGAAGCCGGAGAAGCAGCAAGATATGGAGCCATACCCGGTGACCGTAAGATTGAAGACTTGGATGTTGACGGCAATGGGCCGGACGGTGTCATCAACGGTGACGACCGCAAATTCTTCGGTCAAAGCACCCCTACGATGTACGGTGGTATGACAAATACCTTCACCTTAGGCAACGAATCGATGGGTTATCTTGACCTCACAGTATTTATGAACTATGCTGCCGGCTATTGGGTAAACAATGGTCTGCTGAGATATCAGAATGCATACAACGTCTGGGGTAATATGGGCGTGGATTACTATAAGAACTACTGGACGATGGACCGTCCCAGCAACAAGTATCCCGCTCCCCACATCGGTGCAACCTACAGCAACGGAGACGGCACGGACGCAAATTATCAGAGAGGTGACTATCTGAGATTAAAGAACCTTGAACTTGGGTACTCTCTCCCCAACCGCCTGATGGATAAAATCAACATCACCAGCCTGCGGTTCAGCATCTCCGTTCAGAACCTTGCTACGCTGACCCGGTTTACCGGTTATGACATCGAGGCCTGGGACAAGACTAATACATACCCCGGTGCACGCGCCTTTATCGGCGGCATCAGATTAACCTTCTAAAAAAGACTGATTATGAAAAAAATACTTGCAACATTATTTGCCACAGTTGTTCTGTTCAGTCTTACCGGCTGCGAAAAGTTCCTCACCGAACTCCCCAAGAGCTCGCTGGTGGCCGAGAATGCCTTTACTACCGAAAGCGATTGGGAAAAGACTCTCACTGGAGCCTATGCAATGCTTCAGAATGTCTTTATGCAAAAGTATACCATCGTCCTTAACGAATTCGGCACGGACGAAGTGGAGCCTTTTGACTTGAGTTGGGCGCTTTACGTACAGATGAAGTATTATACTTTCGATGCCCAGCACGAATTCCTGCGCTGCCACTACATCTGGGCTTACGACGGTATCAAGCGGTGCAACACTGTGCTTGATATGCCGGCCTCGGCACCCGTTTCTCCTGAGAAACGAGCTCTTATGGAAGCCCAGGCAAAGTTCCTGAGAGCCATATTCTACTTCGATCTGGTTACTTACTACGGCGGTGTACCCATCTGGACGACTTCTGCCATAGACCCCGAACAGATAAGCAAGCCTCGCGAGAGCGTGGATGCTGTCTACAAACTTATATTCGAGGATATGGAGGCTGCCGCCCTTGGCCTGCCGGAAAAGTGGACTGAGGCTTCGGATATCGGCCGTGCTACATCTTCTGCCGCCTATGCATTTTTGGGAAGATTCTATCTTCAGTATCACGATTATGCAAAGGCTCTTGCCGCATTGGAAAAGATTGAAGGCAAATTCAGTTTGTACAACAATCTGAACGACATCTTCTCTCCCAAGCACAAGAACGAGTTCAAAGAAAACATTTTCGAAATCCAGTTCTCTCACAGCGGCAACTGGGGCCTTGAAGGCAGTCTCCAGTCCAGCTACTGGGGCCCCAGAGGCGGTGGCGGACCCACCAACAACGCATTTGGATGGGGCGGTTTCGGTCCTACCCAATATCTGTACGACCAATATGAGAGCGGTGACAAGCGCCGCACCGCCTGGTTTGCGACAGAGTATATGGGCGTACCTCAAACTCCTCCTTGCACGATGAAGTTCCGCGACCCCGACTATGGCAACCAGATTGAAGACGACGACCTCAACTACGTAATGATGCGTTACGCAGACGTACTGTTAATGATGGCCGAGGCCCTTAACGAGACGGGCGACACCTCCAACAAAAAGTACGACTGCATCAATACTGTACGCCGCAGGGCGGGTGTCGGTGATTTGAGCGGGCTCTCTCAGGACGCATTCCGCACCGCTGTTCTTAAGGAGCGCCTGCTTGAACTCAACTGCGAGCACCATCGACGCACAGACCTTCTCCGCTTTGGCAAACTCGCAGAACAGGTGCACGCAGCGTTCCCCGACATTACGCTTGACGATCATTGTAATTTGTATCCTATTCCCCAGCAGGCAATTGACAGCAACAGTGCGATAAGCCAAGCTGAACAAAACCCTGGGTATTAATCTCTTCAGCAGTATGAAAGACCTTGTCAAATCCATCACTATTCTTTTGGTAATAATGGCGTTTGCTTTTTCTTGCAAGCCCATAGATGACCCTACACCAACACCAAGCCTTGACAACACCACCGTAGCGGACGGCGTGGTAACGGTAAAGCCGTTTGAATATTACAATGCATTCCGCAACCCGATGAAGGGATGGCGCGAGTTCTTCGGCCCGGGCGTAGACCCCAAGAGGCCCGAATACCCCTATCCTTTCGGCTCAATAATCAAGGAATATATGCAGTGGAATATGATGGAGAGCGTAGAGAGCGACGGAGTTGACAAGGTCATAGCATACTCCGACCACAGATGGCAGGGGATGCCCGAGAAGAACATCAAGGTCATCCCCAGGCCATATATCGTCTGGATGGAGCCCTACGAAGGCGGTTATGCAAAAAACACCTACAATCCCCATCCGGACGATCTGAACGGATGGCACTGGCCGTCCGATTTCCCTGCAGAGGTCAGGTCGGATGACAATAATACCCCCTCTACCGGAGGTTACTTCGACCCGACTTTCCTGGACAGGATGAAGAAACTTGTTAAAAAACTTGGCGAAGCCTGGGACAACGACCCCAGGGTAGCCTATGTTGAAATGGGTTTGATTGGTGAATGGGGGGAGCATCACGACCCCAGCATCCGCGGGGATATGTGGGCTCCCCACACCCAATCCAACCACGTTGCGGGAAGAACCTGGATTCCCGGCGTGGAGAAAGTGCTCGGCGACGCCTTCACCGAGGCTTTCAAGAACAAAAAGGTTATGGTGCGCTATGCATATGACTTCCAGGACTATAATTTTGGCTATTATTGGGACTCCTTTGCCTATGAGGGCGAAGACGAGCGCGGATTCAACTGGTACAAACGCCGCGGCGACTTCTGGAAAGACCAGGTTATGGGAGGCGAAATTACATGGAACTACTGGGAATTCCAGCAGGACGGCTGCAAGAGCCTGGAAGGCGTGCTGGCCAACAACAAGCGCAGGCAAACCGTTATAGACCAGGTACGTGGCCTTCACGTGAACCATCTTGGCGGTGTCACCTGGGCCAAATTCACCGACCAGAATTTCTATGCAAACGCCAGTACCATACAAAAGATTATGGGCTATCGTTTTGTCATCAAGGAGTTCAACTATCCGGAAAGGGTTGAAGTCGGACAGCCTTTTGAGGTATCCTTCAGCGTCCTTAATACTGGATCATCACCTTTCTATTATGACTGGCCTGTTGAGATTTCCCTTATCAATACCGACACTCACGACGTAGTTTGGAAGACCACCCTCTCCTCTGCTAAGATTTCCAAATGGATGCCCGGAGACGATTGGGATACATCCAAACAGAGTTATACAATTCCGGCCGAACTGAATACTGTCAAAGAGACCATCAAGATAGACAAGGATATTCCTGCCGGCCAATATGCCATTGCCGTGGCCGTGCTTGACCCAGCCGGTATGGTTCCTTCGCTTAGGTTTGCCATTTTCAATTATTACAACGGCGGCCGCCATCCTATGGGATTGATTGGCGTCGGAGCGGATTGTCCTTCTCACGGATTGCTTATGAGCAGTTTCGACGATATCCAGGCTGACCAAAGTCTGTACTATGTCTATGAAAAATAACCTGCTCTATTTCTGTCTGTTGCTGATATTGCTGTTTTCCGGATGCTCATACCGCGAAGTTCAGCTTCACGAATTCGAGCCGGCGTTCCGCAACCCGATGAAGGGGCTGAGGGACTACTATGATCCCGTCGCGCTCAATCAGAAACGGGCCGAATATCCCGAACCATTCGGCTCAATGATCAAAGAATATATGCAGTGGCGCAATATGGAGCAGGTAGAGAGCGACGGGGTTGAGAAAGTCATTGCATATTCAAACCACCGCTGGGTGGATGTCGAGAAACAAAACGTAAAAGTAATTCCCCGAGCCTATATCGTATGGGTGGAACCCTGGCACGGATACGGCTTTCCGGATCCTTCGAAAGGTCCCGACCAGATGAGCGGCCAGCACTGGCCGGACGACATCCCGCCCGAGGAGGGTCCCTACAAGAATACCCCCGGCACATTTGGCTGCCACGTTGAAGCCAGGGATTCGCTGACACCCATAACCGGCGGATACTTCGACCCCGACTTCCCGCGCAGAGTGGAAAAATTCGTCAAGAAACTTGGAGAGGCCTGGGACAATGACCCCAGGGTAGCTTATGTAGAAATGGGCATCATAGGCGAGTGGGGCGAACATCACGACCCCGACATCACCACCTTCTGGCCGCCTCACGACGAGCCCGAACACGTGGAGAACCGCACCTGGATTCCCGGTATCGACAAGGTGCTGGGCGACGCCTTCAGCAAGTATTTCAAGAACAAAAAGGTGATGGTGCGCTATGCCTACGATTTCCCTGACTATGAGTTCGGCATTTACTGGGATTCCTGGTCCATCGACGAAGAAATCGAGCGCGGCTACAACCAGATCCGCGCGCTGGGCGACCGCTGGAAGACCCAGGTGATCGGCGGCGAAATAACCTGGGGCTGGGGCAGCCTTGCACTTAAGAAATTGCGCGGGTTTCCCGGCTGCATCGCCGATTCGGCAACACACGCCCTTATGATAGAGCAAATCCGCAATCTCCACTGCAACCACCTGGGCGGCGTCACCTGGACCGATTTCAATGATCCAGAGGTGATGGAGAATGTACAGGACATCCAAAAATCTTTGGGCTACCGATATGTCATAGGAAAAGCCCGCTACGGAAAAAAGATTTCTGCTGTCAAGAAGTGGAAACTTGAATTTGACGTAACGAATACCGGGTCATCGCCTTTTTATTATCAATGGCCCGTACAGGTGGCTCTTCTTGATCCCGAAACTCACGATGTCGTCTGGAAGACCTGTCTGGACGATGTGGATATCCGCACCTGGCTTCCAGGTGACAATTATGATCCGGCAGTCGGGCAATATCTGGACCCGGCCCCCGTCAACATAATCAAGGCAGAGATAAACGTTGACGGCAGTATTCCGGATGGAGAATATGTCGTAACACTCTCCATTCTGGACCCCGCCGGTATGCTCCCTTCCGTCCGTTTTGCCAACGAAGAAGCTTACGAGGGCGGATACACCGTCCTGGGCCTTGTCGGCGTTGGGTGCAAGGCCGCAACGCTGACCGATACAAACTGGTTTGACCTCAGGGACGAACGTTCTCTGCATTATACCATAGAACTATGAAAAAATTATTGATCCTGTGCTTTGCGGCGCTGTGTCTTGCTGCGTGTACTGCACCCAAGCAACCCACTCCCGTGATTTTTGACACCGATCTGGGCAATGACATAGACGATGTGCTTGCCCTTGAAATGCTCTTCAACTACGAAGATGCCGGGCAGATTGCACTCAAGGGTATCACAATATGCAAACGCAATCCTCACAGCATTGAATTTGTGGATGGTGTTTGCAGGTTCCACGGCCGGGAGAATATGCCTTTGGGATTCGCATATAACGGGACCCTTCCGGATGATTATTACTATCTGCTGCCCACGCTGAACGCCTGCAGGGAAGATAGCACGCTATTGATTTCTCCGACTAGAGGCATTGACAGCGGCATTGACGAAGGTTATGTAGCATTACGAAAGTTACTTGTAAAAGAGAAGGACGGCTCCGTGGTGCTTATAGCTACCGGACCGCTGACAAATATTGCAAATCTTTTGAAGTCCGAGCCCGACGATATCACCCCTCTTGGCGGTGTAGACCTGGTAAAAAAGAAAGTCAAATCCCTGCACATAATGAACGGCAATTTCGCCGCTGATACTCCGGAATGGAATACCATTACAGATTTGGATGCATCAAGAGTGGTTTATGAATTATGCCCGGTGCCTCTGATTGCCAGCGGCTATGAGGTGGGATGCGCTGTCAAATATCCTCACGAGAGCATTCTGAATGACTTTGGCGATCCAAACCTGAATCCTCTCACAGTGGCGTATATGCACTATCAGCCTATGCCGTACGACAGGGAGACTTGGGATCTCACATCCGTTTTCGATGCTCTGGACGAAGACCGCACAGTATTCCAACGCTCCGAGCCAGGTCATATATCTTTGCGTGAAGACGGTGCCACAATCTTCACTCAGGATCCTAAAGGTCTTCACCAATACCT
>JAEEGH010031926.1_pt1 | contig 10151 bp, 7 predicted proteins | sample 9134181 | NCBI WGS metagenome assembly JAEEGH01 (sample SAMN16246544, study PRJNA631951) | gut metagenome | biome: gut microbiome; feature: rumen; material: DP-attached | host: Bos | place: Iran: Karaj | collected 2018-10 | reverse complement strand
CGTGATTTTCGAAGTGTGGAACGAACCGACAAGTGCCAGCATGAGCACAGTCGCTTCTCATGCCAACTCCGTGATTGCCGCCATCCGTAAGTATTCCGACAACCTCGTGCTTGTGGGCAGCCCCGAATGGTCTAGCCATCCGGAACAGTGTGCCACTGCAGGCATTCAGGACTCGAAGAAGAATTTTGCCTGCACGCTCCACTTCTATGCGGCAACGCACAAAGTGGGTAACGATGGCTACAACAGCCGTGCAGCACAGGCCATATCTAATGGTGTTCCCGTGTTCGCTTCAGAATGGGGTACTGTTGATGCCAATGGAAACGGCAGCATAGACCAGAATTCCAGCCAGTCCTGGGTGTCCTGGATGAACCAGAACAATGTTTCCTGGGCTAACTGGTCTGCTTCGGCTATCAATGAAAAGTCTGCCGCATTCCAGAACCTCGCTATCGACAACGGCCTTACCTTCACGACCTCCGGCAACATGGTCAAGGGCTGGATGAACGGCTCGAGCGGTTACAAGGATTGCGGTCTCCAGAACGGCAACGGCAGCGAAAATAGCGGTTTCTCTACGGGTGTTGCAAACGGGGCAAAGACTGACATTATTGATGACCTTGAAGACGGTGATCGCTTTGCCTACACGGGTGGATGGTGGTCTGCCTTCGCCGACTCCGACGACGATACCGATGGCCAGGGCAAGACATCCATTAGCAACGGCAAGTGGGAAAACGACTTTGGCAAGCAGGTCTACGACGTTTTGATGCCGTCTAGCGGTGGCAAGAATACCTCCAATTACATGGCAGGCATCGAAGGCATCAAGCTTTCTCAGGGCCAGTACAAGTACGCCCCCTATGTGGCAATCGGCTTGAACCTCAAGCGCGACACCACTGAAATTGACCTCTCTGCCTGCAAGTCCATAAGCTACAAGTTCAAGGGAGCAAGCCACAACTTCCGCGTTGAGACTTCCCTCGTGAAGAACTGGAACTTCCATCACGTGAACAAGGACGGGTCTGCGGATTGGAAGGAAGTGGAACTTACTTGGGACCAGTTCACGCAGGAAAGCTGGGGCGATGACGCTCAGCACTTCAGCCTAGACAAGGGCATGAACAAGGTGCAGCGCTTTGCCTGGGAAGTCAAGGGTGCCCTCGATGTTCCCGATAACATGAACCAGCCGAAGTACAACTACCTCTACGTGGACGACGTGCGCTGCAATGGCGTGAGCGTCACTGCGATTAGTGGCAATGGCTCTTCTCCGAAGTCCTCCTCTTCTGCGGGTAAGTCTAGTTCCTCCACCGGCAAATCAAGTTCTTCTACGATTGTTAATAGTTCTTCGGATGTCGGCCCGACCTCTTCTAGCATAGAACCTACTTCCAGTTCTTCTGTCAAGTGGGGTGTGACAAATATTGTTGCTATCGACGATGTCGAAGACCTCGACCACATAGCCTACACGGGCGGAACCTGGTATGCCTACACGGACCAGGAACCCGGAGGACTCTCCGCCATCGCCAATACCTATGATCCTAACCTTCCGGGCTATATCGTGAACTTCCTCGGTTCGGATGTTCCGACAAACGGCACGCAGGGATTTGTTGGCCTTGCAGGCATTGTATGGAACCAGGGTACATACAGCGAAGCTCCGTTTGTGGCTCTTGGTTTGAACCTTATGGCAGATACAACTCTTGGCGCAGACCTCTCCGCCTGCAATGCCTTCTACTACCGTTACATGGGTGCAGCGCACGTGTTCAAGGTGCAGGATGGCTCGGTAACGGACTATGCCTACCATCAGCTCAAGATGGATTCCTCCTCTGTCTGGAGGGAAGCAGTTGTTCCGTTTGAAAAACTTGAACAGCCTTCCTGGACAAAGGACCCGAAGGATCTGAATTACGCTGCGGTCAAGAAGATGGCCTGGGAAGTCGTTGGCTACAAGAACTTCGATATGCAGCCCGATATTCCTCTCCTGTTGGTCGACGATCTCCGTTGCGGAGTGCTTAGCACCGATGCCGTTCGTGTTGCGACCCGCAAGGCTAGCGGTATTTCTCTTTCCGCGCAGGGAACCTCTCTGAACGTGAATATCTCGAAGTCCGGCCTCGTGAAGGTCCAGGTGTTCGACCTGACCGGCCACGCCGTCAAGAGCGTCTCCGAGAACATGCAGGCTGGTGCCCACACGGTTTCTCTCGAGAACCTGACCGCTGGCAGCTACATCGTTCGCGTGCAGGCTGGCAGCGCAGTCAAGTCCGCCCGCATTACGCTCAAGTAATTCCGAACCAGAATCATTGAATTTTATTCAGTGATTCTAGTAACCACAAAAAAAGCCTCTGGCACTCTCTGCCAGGGGCTTTTTGCATGCAATAAACATTTTTGTATTTGAGAAAAAACAGCAAATTCATCTCTTTAATAGAAATAAACTGTCTTATAAATGGAAGGCGTCGGCCAAGGATGGGGAGGGTGCAGGGAGGGGCCCGTGCGGCCTTCGCAACTCTGAGCTGGGGCCCCTCCCGCATATAGTTCATACCTTAGGTGTTATAAAAAGAATCCTTTTTTCTATATTTTTCTTTAGAAAATAGAACTACTCAAAGGAAAATATATGTCCGAAGAACTCGTCTTGAAATTCGTTGACCCCGTGCCGATGCGCTACGGTGAAAACTCCCACCAGTCCGCTGTGTTCTACCGCGACCCGACCTGCACCGAAGCAAGCCTTGCCACAGCAAAGCAGCTCTGGGGCAAGGAACTTTCTTACAACAACATCGTCGACGCTGACGCCGCCCTCGAAATGGCCCGCGAATTCAGCGACGATAACGCGGTCGTTATCGTGAAGCACATGAACCCCTGTGGCCTTGCTACCGGCAAGACCCTGCGCAACGCCATGGAAGCCGCATGGGAAGGCGACCCGGTGTCGGCCTTTGGTTCCGTGATCGCCGTTACCAAGAAGGTGGACCTGAAAACCGCCGAATTCCTGAAGGGCAAGTTCGTCGAAATCCTTCTCGCTCCGGCATTCGACAAGGACGCTCTGGAATTTTTGAAGAACAAGTCCAAGGACATTCGTCTCCTTGAAGTGGGCAAGATCAAGAAGGCAACGCACTGCAAGGTGTACAAGCACGTCATCGGCGGCATGCTGGTTCAGGACCGCGACGTCGACGTTTACGAAAAGTTCGAATGCGTCACCAAGAAGAAGTTCGCAAAGAACAAGGAAGCCCTCGCCCGCTTCACTTGGATCGTGACCAAGCACACGAAGTCTAACGCCATCGTCATGGGTTACGAATACGCCCGCGGCTACTTCCAGGTCATCGGCCTTGGCCCCGGCCAGCCGAACCGCATTGACTCTAACCTCCGCCTCTGCCAGCCCCGCGTCCGTGACAACGTCGCCCGCATGAAGGCTGCCCAGAAGTTCTTCAACGAAAAGGGCAAGTGCATCGACAAGGCCGGTCTCAAGGCTCTGGAAAAGAAGGTGTTCAGCGAAGTCGTGATGGGCTCCGACGCCTTCTTCCCGTTCCCGGACAACGTGGAAGCCGCTGCCAAGGCTGGCGTCCAGTACATCGTGCAACCGGGTGGTTCCAAGAAGGACAACCTCTCCATCGAAGCCTGCGACAAGCTTGGCGTGGCCATGGTGTTCACCGGCATGAGGCACTTCCGCCACTAAGGGTTTGCGTATGCCTCCCGTGTCGCAGAAAGAAACGAACCAGAAGGAAAAGGACCTCTACTACGCGGTCCTCTCCTTCCTGAAGTCTGTCCGCAAGGCAGGCCGCACGACCGATGTCGAGTGGAAGGCCTACAAGGAAAAGCTCCTGAAGATTGCGCCCACGCCCGACATGGGCAAGGCCGCCGACATGTGGACGATGGACAACCTCGACCAGTTCAGCCCCGACAACAAGCAGTTGCCGCCGCTCAACGACATGGACTACGTGGCGAACATTTCCCCGAAGTTCGCGTCGCAACTGATGGAAGCGATGTACTACGGGATGCTCAACCTGACGCAGGCGAACCTGATTTCGGACGAAATCCAGGATGCCGACCCGGAATGCGTGTCTACCGCCTCGCTCGAGGAACTGCTCGTGAAGCTCTGGATTGGAAACGCGAAGAGTTACCGGAAAGTCATTGAAAACTGACACGCAGTGTCATCCTGAGCGCAACGAAGTGAAGTCGAAGGATCTCATGAAAGATTCAAGGGTACGCGTAATCGGTGGCGGTCTTGCAGGCTGCGAGGCGGCTTTGCAGTTGGCGAGCCGCGGTTTCAAGGTAGACCTGTACGAGATGCGCCCGGTCAAGAACACTCCCGCCCACAAGGACGGTCACCTGGCGCAGTTAGTTTGTTCCAACAGTTTCAAGGCGCTGGGCGTCACGAGCGCACACGGGCTCTTGAAGCAGGAACTCACGATGCTCGGGAGCTTTCTGCTGGATAGCGCTCGCGAGGCGGCCGTGCCTGCGGGCGATTCCCTGACCGTGAACCGCGACATCTTCAGCGAATCGGTTGAAAAGAAGATTGCGGAGAGCCCGAATATTACGCTCCACCGCGAAGAGGTCACGAGCCTCGAAGGCGACTGCCCTACCCTAGTTGCGGCGGGACCGCTGGCCAGCGACGCGCTCGCCGACGATATCTTCAAGCGCCTGGGTAGCGAGCGCCTCCATTTCTTCGACGCCATTGCCCCTGTGGTGGAAACTGACAGCATCGACTTTGACCACGCCTTCTACCGCAACCGCTGGGAAAAGGGCGAGACGGCGGACTTTATCAACTGCCCGCTGGACAAGGAAACCTACACCGAGTTTGTCCGCAAATTGTGTGAGGCCGAAGCCGTGGAGCCGCGCCCCTTCGAGAAGAACGAACTGTTCGAGGGCTGCCTGCCCGTCGAAGAAATGGCCCGCCGCGGTTTCGAGACGCTCCGGCATGGCCCCATGCGCCCCATCGGGCTTGGCCTCGGCAATAACGGGAAATTGTGGTACGCCGTTATCCAGCTCCGCGCCGAAAACAAGCAAAAGACGCTCTTCAACATGGTGGGCTTCCAGACGCGCCTCAAGTGGGGCACGCAGAAGGAAATCTTCACGATGGTTCCCGCCCTCCGGAACGCCCGTTTTGCCCGCCTCGGCTGCATGCACCGCAACACGTTTATTGAATCGCCCAAGTTCCTGGACGCAACGCTACGCCTGCGCCCAGACCTCCCCTGCGCCCAGGGAATCCCGCCCACATGGTTCGCGGGCCAGATTACCGGCAGTGAAGGCTATACCGAGGCGGTCGCAACCGGCTGGTATGCTGCCTGGAACATGGCACAGACCATCCTGCACGGGCATGCCGACCCACTCCCGAACGAGAGCTGCATCGCATCGCTCATGAATCGCCTTGTGGAAGAGAACGAGGACTTCCAGCCCATGAATTTCAACTTCGGGCTACTCCCCAACCACGAAGGCCTCAAGAAAAAGAACAAGAAGGAAATCCTTGCGTCACGAGCCGAGCAGGCCGTACGCGAGTGGATTGCGGAACGCAAGTTCTAATCTGCACAATATCGCGGGCGTTAAACGACACGCTTTTTTGTACCATTAGGAGGACTGCGCCCTCCCTTGTCGCAAAAGAAAAACCTCTCCGTTAGGAGAGGCTTTCGTGGATGATGCAGGGGTCGAACCTGCGACCCGCTGATTAAGAGTCAGCTGCTCTACCAACTGAGCTAATCATCCATTGTCGCTTGGACGCGGTCAATTATAGAAAAGAAATACCCCCCTGTCAAGGGGGGATGGTTCTTTTTTAAAAGAAAAGTAGAAAAAAGTACGCGGGAGGGGCCCCAGCTCAGAGTTGCGAAGGCCGCACGGGCCCCTCCCTGCACCCTCCCCATCCTTGGCCGACGCCTCTCGGGCCTAGTATCGCTTATTGCTGATATTAAACAACTTGGTCTAGAAATGTTTATAGCGGGTATAAAATGTATATTTCACGTATATGAGCCTCAATTCGAACCGTGTAGATGCCTACCTGGCGTTTTTGGGGGTGGAACGGAACCTCTCGCCGGCCACCATCCAGAGCTATCAGGAGGATTTGCGGCATTTTGTGGGCTGGTTGGACGAAATCGGGCTCGACCTGAAGGCCCTAACCCCCGAAAAGCTTGACGAGTTCCTGACGCTTACCGCCGGGCAGGTGGAATACTCCCCCACGTCCATCGCGAGGCATTTTTCGAGCCTGCGCGGGTTCCTCAAGTACATGCAGAGCCAGGGCGAGTACGACTACAGCACCGAATCGATGCTTGAACGCCCCAAGCTCGGGCATTACCTGCCACAGTACTTGACCCGTGAGGAGGTCGACAGCGTTTTCGAGAGCGCAGCAAACGGCAAGAACCCGCTGCGCGATACGGCGCTTTTCGAACTCATGTACAGCGCGGGACTCCGCATCTCGGAGACCCTCGGAATCAAACTTTCGCAGTTGGATCTCGATAACGAGTGGCTGACCCCCATCGGTAAGGGCAACAAGCAGCGTCTGGTGCCCCTCGGGAGCAAGGCGAAGGAAAACTTGAAAGCCTGGATCGAGGAGGGCCGCCCCCTCACCAATCCAACTACGGACAATATCATCCTGAATTCCCGTGGAAAGCCCATGACCCGCATGGGGGCCTGGAAAATCGTGCAATTGCATACCGCACACCTCAGTAAGCAAGTTTCGCCGCACACCTTCCGGCACAGCTTTGCAACGCACTGCCTGGAGGCAGGCATGGATTTACGCGTGCTGCAGGAACTCCTCGGGCATGCCGACATCAGTACAACGCAAATATATACGCACATCGACAAGGAATTCATCAAGCAGGAACACCGTCAGTTCCACCCTAGGGAAAAGAATCATTGACATGCCCGCCCATTCTATCTAATTTTGGGCTAGGAAATGACATTTAGAATGGCATTTTCGAAAAGGAGATGTGCATGAACAAAATAATTCCTTCCCTTCTATTCGCGACATTTACGGCCGCGATATTCCTTACCGCCTGTGGAGATGACGATTCTTCGGGCCGCAAGGTGATTACGGAAGTCAACTCGATCTACGAACTCGGTGTTTGCGGAGAGGAAAACCAGGGTGACACCGTCTACGCAAAGAAGGAAGATGCCGAATATTACTGTGACAGTGCAAACTGGATTCCCGTACCCAAGAAGGAAGAGTCTAGTTCTTCAATCTCGTCTAGTTCGTCCAGCAAAAAGGTGAGTTCCTCGTCCCAGACAAAGGAAGAACTCGATAAGTTTACCGCACTGTGTAAGGCATCTGGCGGTACCACGAAAGATGGCGTCTGCTCCTGTAAGAACGAGCTTTGCGATATCGGTGCCGTCTGTAACACCATCACGGGCGTCTGCGGCAACCAGAGCAAGCCTACCGATATATCGTCTGAATCAAAATCTAGTTCTTCCTCGGCAGTTCCCTCGGCCCCCACTTTCGCCGACCTGTGCAAAGCTTCGGGCGGTACCGCCAAAGATGGAGTCTGCGTATGTAAAGAAACTTCTTGTGACGAGGGTGTGCTCTGCAATACCAAGAGCAAGGAATGTGCGAACAAGGATGCCATCGAGATTGAATGCGACGACAGCTACACGAATGCATGTTCCAATAGCCTCATGGGCATCGGTATTGTCAAGGAATGCGTGAAGGGTATCATTGTAAACCGCTCCTGCGGTACGGTCTCGTGTAACGAAGAAGGCACGGACTGCGGCGAATGCATCAACGACGTGCAGACCTGCTCTGAAGACAAGAAATTCAAGGCGACAGTCACCCGCTGCGAGAACGGCAAGAAGGTGACCGAAAGTTGCGGTGAATTCTCCTGCGACCCGCGCGACAACGGTTGCGGCGAGTGCACGAACTACGAACACACCTGCACCAACGATGAAACAGGAAAGGGAACTGTCTACGAATGCGTCGCCGGCGAAGCCAAGAAAGCCATTTCCATATGCGGCAACAAGTCGTGCCGTACCGACAAGGCCATCTGCGGCGAATGCCTGAACGGCGAACTGAGGTGCGACAACGACATCAACAACAATGCCGTCATGTACAGGTGCGTCGACGGGCAATGGGAAAGGCTCCATAACAAGTTCGACCCGCTCGACAAGGACAATTACAAATGTCCCGTCGCTTGTAGAGAAGGCTACCCTATAGATAAGATGATAGACCAATGCGACACGGATCAATGTTCGAATTGCGATCCTTGCTGGGGTGAGAAAATGGATGGTTCTGCGCCCCCCAATCCAAATCCTTGCTACGACGAGGAACGTTGCAAACAAATTCTTAAGGACGAAGACCCCGACTACCCGCCGTTCAGGGATTTTGAAACGAAACAAAAATGGAAGGACCTGATTCCCGAAGAAAAAATGACCGTGAAGACCGTTACAGGATACAACTGGAAAGACTATACCCACACTGACGTTAATGACCGAGTGGGGCCTTTCGAGTTTGACCTTACAAACGAGACGCGCCGCGTATCGTGCAACGCCTTGGGAACCTACTTCGGCAAATGCCACAACACCCTGCAGACCTGCATTAACAAGGCTTATCACACTGGGGGATTCATGGTTGTCTGCTCCAACGGAGACCTTGTTGACGCTGTTGATGGTGAAGAACCCAATGGAGACGGAATCGCTTGCAATTGCGAAATAACAACTAACAACGCCGAGGGATGTTGTTACACCAGAAGAACATGTTTCAAGCAGACCAACTGGGCAACGACCAATTGCAGAAAGCCCTCGGGCAACGAAAACGACGATTAATTTCATCGACATTTCAAGCAGAAAGGAACCGCAAGGTTCCTTTTTTGCATTCGAGAAGATGCTCCGCTCCGTGAAGAACGGCACAGTAAAGCAAGTGCGGATTACACGATAACGCGCCTTATTCAACGAACATCCGCAATATGGGTTCCATTTTTCTTGTAGAGTCCAAATTCATCAAAAGCAATCATGTCTCTATGACTCAGTTCTTCAACAACAAAAGAGAAATCTTTTAGATTAAAACGATACAGCACAAACCAACTTCCCGTCCGCTCATCATTACGGCGGACAAGGGCAAATAATTCATCGCAATGAATTCCATCACTAGATTTGCAACTATGCCGGCCTGACATTCCACCTAAAGCAAAATCTTCCACCATCCAACTACGCTGACAAGTCACCGCCACCAAAGTATCGCCTTCTTTTTCTACAGCAAGCCTTATCCGACGCTTGTCTTTCGAGGATAGTTCACAAGGAAAGGCCAAACCATCTTTATAGCACATCTCAAAAGGAATAACGGGAACTTGTTCAAGTTTTCGCATTTTTCTAAATTTATTTTCACGATCAAACAATGGGCTATAATCGTAAATTGCACTGAATAGGGAATCTAAATCAAAACGTTCCTTAAAATTTAATTTGTCAATATAAATTTTAAAGCATTCCTTCGGCCAATAACTGTGCGCAGAAAAAACATCATCTGGGAAAAGTTTTTTTGATATGCTTATTAGGGCATATAAGCCATCGCATTTTATTCCATCTGCAGAAGAACAAAGTGATTGATAGGAACCATCATCATTCAGATAAATTTGCGAATAATCCGGAAAACCTTTAAAAATCAGAAGGGAATCCTTCTTTATTTTTATATCGGGATCGTAATCCTTTTGAGCATAGAATACGTAATCAAGTTTTACATCAATTCCTTTAACACTATCCCTATAATTCAACCTCTTGGCAAGGCTCACAAGCAAGGCCGAATCCAAGGAACAAGGATGTTTCACCGAGACGCTATCAACGTCCGAAAAACAGACATCATACAATAAATTTTCATTTGAACCGCCCAAACTATAGTCTGGTTTAAGAAAATCAAGGGCGTGCGAATATTTATCATTACTCGTGTCATGAGAAATGAAATAATTATTGAATTGTGCGGAATCTAGTACCCTATAGGTATTTAAGGAAACTGTTTCACCAGTACGGGAATCCTGATTCTGGCCACATCCTGCCAAAATCGCTAAAATCAAAAGAACCAGAACTCTATAAAGCATACATCACCCGCAAAAAAGTGCCCTTCACCCATAATTTTACTAAATTTGAGCCGTTCAAATTATAAACCAAGGATTAACAATGAGCAAGAATTACAAGATTGCAGTGCTTCCGGGCGACGGTATCGGCCCCGAAGTCATGAAAGAAGCTGTCCGCGTGCTGGACGTGGTTTCCAAGAAGTTCGGTTTCGA
>JAEEGH010031924.1_pt1 | contig 10151 bp, 6 predicted proteins | sample 9134181 | NCBI WGS metagenome assembly JAEEGH01 (sample SAMN16246544, study PRJNA631951) | gut metagenome | biome: gut microbiome; feature: rumen; material: DP-attached | host: Bos | place: Iran: Karaj | collected 2018-10 | reverse complement strand
CCTCCCGAAAGCGGATGGTCTCCTCGTCCATGGAATCAGAGATGATTTTCCTTTTTTCATCTTCTTTTTTCTCAATAAGATAATCCACGCCGTAAAGAGCAATCCTGCGGTAATCTCCGATTATTCTGCCTCGGCCGTATGCATCGGGAAGGCCTGTAATTATGCCATTGTGACGGGCTTTTCGCATTTCATCAGTATATGCGTCAAAAACCGCGTCGCTGTGAGTCTTTCTGTATTTGAAAACCTTCTCCGTTTCCGGATCAAGTGTCCGGTTGTACGCTTCCAGCTCTTTATAAACCAGCCTGATTCCTCCGAAAGGCATTATAGCCCGCTTAAGAGGCTCATCCGTCTGGAGTCCCACTATCTTTTCACGCTCTTTATCAATATATCCCGGCTTGTGGGATGTTATTGTGGAAATTTCCTTTGCGTCAATATCATATACTCCGCCCCTATTGCGTTCTTCAGTCATCAAATTGCTGACTTCTTCCCACAGAATTTCAGTATTCTCTGACGCGTCTGCCAAAAAATCCGAATTGTCCTCATAAGGCGTATAATTGTTCATTATAAAATCTCTTACATTTATTTCTTCGTTCCATAACCCTTTATTGAATTCCATTTTTACCTCCTGTTGTGTATTTATAAAAATAGAATCTCCCGATAAAAGGTTTTTATGCCAGAAATAAAAAATCCCAAAATACTATTGTATTCCGGGAAAAAATAAGTATCCACCCGCCAAGCGGGTGGTTTTTCATATGCGGGCATAGCCCTCTGTTCCTCGCGGACACGTCAAACGTGTAATACGATCTGCCAACTGCGTAGGGATTGTTACTTGCCGCCCTTAAAAGGGCCTACTTCACTCATCACAAGCTGTTCACCCATCTGGTCTTCTTTCAGTTGGTTCTTGATGTACTCCGCAATTCGGCTTGTGTTCTTTCCGGCTGTGTCCACGTAATACCCTTTGCACCAGAATTCTCGGCTCCTGTACTTGTATTTCAGTTCGCCGAATTGCTCATACAGCATAGTGCTGCTTTTTCCTTTCAGGTACCCCATGAAGCTCGATACCGACATTTTCGGCGGTATCTCCACCAGCATGTGCACATGATCCGGGCATACTTCTGCCTCTATGATCTTTACGCCCTTCCATTCACACAGTTGCCTCAGTATCTTTCCTACTGCCAGTCGCTTCTCTTCGTAGAATACCTTTCGCCTGTATTTCGGTGCAAACACAATATGGTATTTGCAATTCCAACTCGTATGCGATAAACTGTTGATGTCATTCAGACTCACTTGAATGTCCTCCTTTTGCTATTCCTTGTGCAGTTGGCCGACCGCACTTTCCAGTATAGCAAAAGGAGTTTTTTATGTCTTCCTCACCGCTTAAGCTTTTTGGAACCACAGGCCTAGCCTGTGGTTTTCAGTATGCAAAAATGGCCTGTTTCCTCCGATACGGGAAACAGGCCATTTTTATGCGATCGGCGCGGGAACAGGAGAACGCGCCGGGATTTGGCAATGGGGCAGCTTCGCCTTATGAGATCCGAAAGGAGACGAAGTCCGCCGCGTCGCCGCCGTGATAGCAGAAGTACAGCGCGTGAGTGCCCGCGGGGATCTGCAGCGCCGCCGTGCCGTTCATCGGAACCGTGGCAACCGGTTCTTCTCCCCGGGGATCGGTGGAAACGTCAAAGACTCCCTCGCCCCGGCCGGTGACGGAGATCTCTCTTTCCGTCCCGTCGAAGGCGAAATACTTGAAGCCTGCGGTTGCGCCGTCGTGCATGTTGGCAATGTACTGGTCGCCGTTATCCTCCCTATCCTTGCCGGTCTGGGTGAAGTACGGATGCAGCGCCAGACGCTTTTTCGGATTCCTGCCGTCCACGCGGCCGGTCTCGTGGTTCTTCGCCCAGAGATTGCAGGCGATGCGAGCTTCATAACAGCCCTTGGCGCGCAGGGGCCCGCCGTTGAGGCCGCAGGAAGTGACTTCCGCCTGCTTGAAGCCGCCGTCCGCCCTGCGCTCCAGCCTTTCCGCGCAGGCCTGCCGGGCGTAGGAGCTCCGGTCGGTCTGGCGGTGATAGAAGATATACCAGTCCTCGCCGATATTCAGAAGCCCGCCGTGGGTGTTGCCGAGATAATTGTCGGCGTGGCTCTCGTCCTCATTCCCGTTCAGATAGAGGTCCCCCAGGTCCACCAGAACGCCACCGTAGCGGAAATCCCGGTCGGGATAGTCCGACATGGCATAGCAGAGGTCGTGGTTATACTGGCTGGAATACACGAAGCAGTATTTGCCGTCCACCCTGCGGATGGAGCTGGCCTCGAAGAAGGCGTGGGGAAAGGCGCCCTCCTTGCCCTTGGTCGGGAAGAGCAGCTTCGGCTCCTGCTTGATGGTCACCATGTCGGGCTCCAGCTCCAGAACTACGCCGCCGTCGTTACGGAGATCATGCCAGCGGGAGGCCACAAAGGGCACTTTAAGGGCAAAACCGGAATAGAGCCAGACCCGGCCGTCGTCATCGGTCAGCACGCCGGGGTCGAAGGGGAACTGCTCGCCGGTTTTTTTGCCCCAGACCCGGCCGTTTTTGTGATGGACCTTGCCGTAAAACTCATACTTGCCCGCCGGACTGTCGCAGACCGCCACGCCGATCTCGCCCAGGAAGTCAAAGGCATAGTACAGATAGTAGCGCCCATCGGGCCCCCTGGTCACGTCCGGCGCGTAGAGGCTGCGGATGCCCAGCCGATTGCCGGGGTCCTGGGTCTTTTTATAGATCACGCCCTCAAAGCGCCAGTCGGAGAGATCGTCCACCGGCGCCGACCAACAGACATAGTTGTTCACGCAGAAGATCGGCGCACCGAAGGCGTCGTGGCTGCCGTAGACATAGACCCGGTCGCCGAACACATGGGGCTCGCCGTCGGGAACGTATTCCCACGAGGGAAGATAGGGATTGAAGACCTGCTGCTTCATAGGGCTGCACCTCTGGTTTTGATTTCGTTCCCATGATATCACGATTCTCTGCGAGAAGGAATCCCTTTTACGCAAGCTGCCGCTTTATTCTATCTGGACTGTCGCTTTTGCGGTATGGGTGCCGTCGCTGAAGACGGCCCGGATCGCTTCGCCCTCTCCCGCACGCACAATCAGCAAGGCTTCGCCGTAGTAAGTGTCGGATTCGGCGTTGAGATAGCTTTGCTCATAAAAGGGGCAGCCCGAACCGAAGGCTTCGAGCGTGCCGCCCTCGACCGTCGCCTTCAGCATGCCTCGCTCTGCGGGCTTGGTCGTACCGTAATTATCGGCATAGCGCACGCGGATGAACGCCAGATGACCTTTCCGGACCGTTGCGGTCTCGGGCTCGGCAATCAACTCCGTTTGAAGCTCCGCGGTTTTGAGTGCATTTCGCCCGATCTCGTTTCCCGCTCCGTCATAGGCGATCGCCTCCAGCGTTCCGTTCTGATACGGCAGCTTGAAGCGGAACAGACAGTCCTTGCCGTTGAAAGTCTTTTTCCCGACACGCTGATCGTTCAGCCGCAGCTCGACGCTGGCAGCGCGGGCATAGACCTCAACGTTCGCGGTCTTGCCCTCATAGCCGCGCCAGGACCAGCTCGGCATGGCGTTAGTCATCTTCCATGCGCTCGGGCTGTGCTTGCCCTTGTGGCAGAGCGGCCGCACCGCCAGATACGGGCCGATTTCGCGATCAAGCGCGACGCGTGTATAGAGCGCTTCGCCCAAGGCCTTGCCGGTCAGGTCGATCCGTCCGCTGCCAGCGGAGATCCAGCCGAGTCCTGCGTTGAAGTTTTTCGCATAGTCTGCGTACTCCCAGCTTCCGATCATCACCTCGCCGAGATAGTCGGCGCCCGCCCAGACGAAATCGCCGATCAGCCGCGGATTGTCCCTGGCCAGCTCCCAGAACTTATAGGCGTCGAAGCAGAAGGTCTCGGAACCCAGGATCAACCGGTCCGGGTAGTTTTTGAGATCCTTTTTGTAGCGCTTTTCGCCGTAGTTATAGCCGGCGATATCCATGTTTGCGAAGGATTCGCGTGTGGTGACGTCGCTGCCGTGCAGCGTCGCGCCGATTTTCATAAAGTCCGCGCCCATGATGCCCGCCAGGTCGTTAAAGAACTTCGAGCCGGTGCTGCTCTCCTTGGCCCGTTTGCCCTCGGCCTTCGCCTTGGCGGCACGCTCGGCTTCCTTCTTTGCCTTCTCGTCCGAATACTGGCCGAAGCCGATGTGATTCAGGAAATTGAAGAAGATATTGACGCCGCAGGTTACCGGGCGCGTCGCATCAAGCGCATGCAGGAACGCCGTCATGTCCTTGGCAAGCTGAATGCCCTTGGGCTGCGCGGTTTCCGCCACCTCGTTGCCCGTGGAATAGAGGATCACGCACGGATGGTTATAGTCCTTGTCTACCATGTCTCGCAGATCCTGCCGCCACCAGTCGAAGAAGAAATCGACGTAGTCATACATCGTCTTGTGGATATACCAGTGGTCGATGTATTCATCCATCACATACATGCCCAGCCGGTCGCAGATCTCCAGCGCCGTCTTGGAGCAGGGATTGTGCGCCGATCTGAGCGCATTGTAGCCGTTCTCTTTGAGGATCCGGATGCGCCGCTCAAGCGCGTCCGGATCGCATTTTGCGCCTAAAATGCCGTTGTCATGATGCACGCAGGCGCCGCGCAGGATCTCTCGTCTGCCGTTTACCAAGAGCCCGTCCCTGCCCCAGCTGAGCGTTCGGAAGCCGAAGGATTCGATCGTCTCATCCTCGCCGTAGGTGACGCGGCAGCTGTAGCGCTTCGGTGTATCCGCGCTCCACGGCGTCACGTTTTCCGCACGCAGGATGAATGTCCGTTCCTCGCTCTCGGCGCTTGCAAGCACCTTGTCGCCGTCCAGCAGCTCGACCTTGACCGCGCCCTCGCCGGTCGTTTTGACCGTGACCTCGACGGCCGCAGGTTCGAGCGACAGCGTCCGGAGCCTCACGCCGTTCACATCAATGTGCCGTTCCGGCGCTGTCCAAAGCCACACCGGGCGATAGATGCCCGCGCCCGAATACCAGCGCGAATTCGGCTGATCGGCGTTGAATGCGCGGACCTCGATCCTGTTTTCGCCTGCGTGGACGAAAGGCTTTAGATCGACGTAGAAATTCGTGTAGCCGTATGGACGGAACGCGGCTTTTTCGCCGTTCAGATAGACCTCCGCCTTGCGATACACCCCCTCGAATTCGAGCATCAGCGCACCGGAAAGCTGGTGTTCGGTCAGCGAAAACGTCTTTTCGTAGGAATAGTCGCGCCCCTCGAACCAGGCGACGTTCAATCCGCCCATGGATTGCGCGGAACGCGGCTCGCGAAGCATTGCGTCGTCCGGAATGCGTACCGGGAGCGGCAGCTCTTCCGTGTTCAGATGCTTGCAGGACCAATTATCAATCCATTCCGTGCGTTTCATATTCTATCTCCTTCCGTCTCTCCGATCCGACGGCATTAGGAGCTGTGAAAGAACTTCGCTCTCTCACAGCCCAGTTTTTAGTAAGCGGAGTTTTTAGTAAACATCCTGGGATGCCTTCATTTATCAACTTCTAAATGAGAATGAATGACATCTTTCTGCCTAACAAATTCCGAAAATTACCTATTTTACTATAAACTAAAAACTATTAACTAAAAACTACAGGGGATGTGTTATTTCACATCCCCTTTTCTTGTTACTTCTGGTACTGCGCGGGGATCTCGATGGCGTTGACGCTGGGAAGCCCCTTGACAGTCTCGGTCTTGGTAAAGAATTTCTCATACAGCCTGTCAAGGAAGCTGACCTTGCCGCTCTCCTTCACCGGATGGACAAAGCGCGCGGGGACCTGATCGATGGTCTGCCAGGTCGCCATGGCGTCCTTCATGGACATGCCGCCCAGTACCGCCGCCTTGCGCACCGCGTTGACGGCCTGCACCTCCTGCATCTTCCTGCCGGAGAGGGAGTAGCGCGTCATGCAGAAGACGGTCACCAGCCAGGCCGCCATCGGCAGCAGGCAGAAGCAGATGATGGCGGAAAGCTTCATGCCCTCCATATAGGGCGTGCCCTCGGCGGGCAGGGCGTTGAGCCCCGGCACCAGGAAGACGATGAAGATCTGGAGCAGCAGGGTCTGCAGAGAAGAGATCAGCTTGTCCACCAGCGAGAAGACGGTGCCCATGATGCCCGGGACGTAGTTGCCGGAGCGGTAGGTCTCATAGTCCGTGCAGTCGGCCACCATGGGGATGGTCAGGTTGTCGCAGCAGTTGAAGGCGCCATAGCCGCAGCCGTAGAAGACGATGAACAGGATGGTGTAGAGATTGATGGTGACGTGGAAGCCTCCGTCCGTCGAATAGAGGGAGAGCCAGGTAGCAGGATTGCTGTTGTTGTAGAGGCACAGCAGGACCAGCACCCCGAGATAGAAGAGGAAGGCGAAGACCGTGAACTGGGCCACGCCGCGCTTCTGCCCCTTCTGACCGGCAGTCCTGCTGCCCCAGACGAAGAAGATGCCCATGAAGATGAAGCAGAGGGCGTAGAAGGGGATGAACAGGCCGTTGTAGTCGCCCATCAGGCAGCCGTATACCAGAAAAGCAACGGTGCCGGAGGTGGCGACGGTAGAGGCGAGCTTGTTGAGCCCCGCAGAGAGCACCAGCCAGCGGATCTCCTTGTTGCCCTTCAGAATGCCCACATAGTCCTTGAAGGTGGCGGGCTTTTCGGAAACGCCCCAGAACTCCGGCCGGTCCTTCTCCGCGATAGCCGCCACCGCCATCGCCGTGTAGATCGCGGACAGGATGATGACGAAGGGCACCATGATGTTATAAAACTGGGGACCGTAGGCCGCGCCGCGCAGCATGGTCTCGGCGCCGTCCGCCGTGTAGGTGATGGTGCCCTTGGCGCAGATCGCCTCGTTGGTCAGCACGCCGCCGGCCATGACGTTGATCAGAACGATGGAGCCGATCATGCCGATCATGTTCCAGATGACGAACTGGCTGCGCTGCTTCGGATCGTTGGTCAGGCAGGTCTGCCCCGCCTTCGTGCAGGCGCACTGGGCGGTGTAGCCGATGACGTATACGATGTAGCTGACGATATAGACCACCCAGCGGAGCCAGCCCAGCGAATCGGGGATGCCCCGGAAGAAGACCATCATCAGCAGCAGCGAGAGGGCCAGCAGGCAGTTGCCGACGATCATGAAGGGACGGAACTTGCCGATCTTCGTCGCCGTGCGGTCCATAAGCCCGCCGCAGATCGGGTCGGTGATGCCGTCGAAGATCCGCATCAGCGGCGCGAAGAGCGAGTTGAAGGTGCTGATGACCAGCACCACCCCCGCGCTGGCCACGGCGCCGCCCAGGGCCGCCGCCGTGGAGCCGGAGAGGTACATGATGGCATAGTAGGTGAAGTAGGTGTAAAACGCGAAGTATACGTTCGTTGCCGCGTTGTTGAACGGGAACAGCGCGATCTGCCATTGCTTGGCACGGTTGACGGCAAGGTTCGATTCCATGGTTTTCCTCTCCTTATTCTTTGTTGGTCCAGTTGGCGCCCTTGTCGCCGGTATCCTTCAGTGTGTATGCCGGGTTCGGGACGGAGACCTTGCGGAACACGGCCTCGTCCGCCCATTCGCCGGCGGCGGCGCAGACCTTCGTTTCGTTGCTCATCGGCACCGTGAAGGTGAACACATGCTGCCCGTGCCGGGTTTCCAGCTTGTCGCCGTTTACGAACAGCGACACCTCGTTGAGATTGGAGTAGACCTTCACCTGGATCTTCTCCTCTGTGCGGTCGACAAAGCGCTTGGAGCAGATGTGCACGAAGGGCTCCTTCGACCACCAGGCCTTGTAGAGATAAAAGCTGTCCTTCCTCGTCTTGCGGTCGAAGGTGACGAGGCCCTTGTGGTTCATGCCCGGCTCACCGCCCTGGTTGCGGGCGTCGGCGGCGAAGTCGAACATGTTCCAGACATGGGTGGCCCACATCCAGGGGTGGCGCTCAAAGCACTCGAGCATGTACTCGTGGTATTTCGCCTGGTATTCCTCGCTGTGGTCGCCGCGTCTGGGATGGCTGCTGTGGAGGTTCGGCATGCCCTCGCAGCCGTACTCGGAATAGCCCAGGCAGCGGTCGGGGTAGACGGTGTGGAAGAAGTCCATCCAGAGATCGTTGAGGAACAGGCCCGGGACATACCAGCCCAGGTAGAGATTCCAGCTCACCACATCGGTGATGTGGGCCACAGGATTGAAGGGGCCGCACATGGCGTAGCAGGCCAGGGTGGTGAAGCGGCTGGGATCCATCTTATGGCAGAGATCGTTGAGGACGCGGTGGTTGTCCAGCATATCCTTGTTGTCCTTGGTGCTGATCGTGATCTCGTTGGAAACGCCCCAGCAGACGATGGACGGGTGGTTGAAATTCTGGACGATCAGCTCCTTCATCTGGCTGATCGTGTTCTCGCGTCCATTGGGCATGTGCTCGGAGATATACGGTATTTCGGCCCAGACCACCATGCCCTTTTCATCGCAGAGGTCGTAGAAATACTGGTCGTGCTGGTAGTGGGCCAGGCGGATGGTGTTGGCGCCCATCTCGCAGATGATATCCATGTCCTCGTCGTGCATCGCCCTGGTAATGGCGTTGCCCAGGCCCTTGCGGTCCTGATGGCGGCTCACGCCCCGCAGGGGATAGCTTTTGCCGTTGAGGTAGAAGCCGGTTTTGGCATGGTAGTGGAAATCCCGCACGCCGAAGCGGGTGGAAACCTGGTCGCCGGAGGCGAGACGCGCCACGGCGGTGTAAAGGTAGGGGTCCTCCACGCCGTTCCAGAGGCGGACCTGGTCGATGGTGAGCGACGCCTCGTCCCCTTCTCCGGAGGCGACGGTGTTCCCCTCCGCGTCCAGGATCGTGACCGTCACGGGCTCCTCGCAGTTTTTGAAGGTCTTGACTGTGACCTCGCCCTTGGCGTAACCCGCCACGGGCTTCGCCGTCACCTGGATGCCGGGGCCGCCGTAGTAATCCAGGTCAAAGTGCTGTTTGTTGGCGATCAGCAGCTCCACGTCGCGGTAAATGCCGCCGTAAAAGGTGAAGTCCGCCTTCTGGGGATAGACCCAGTCGTTGACGCTGTTGTCCGCATAGACGGTCAACTCGTTCTCGTCCTTCAGGAGAGAGCTGATCTCCGCCCGGAAGGTGGAATAGCCGCCGTCGTGGGTGCAGAGCGCCTGCCCGTTCAGGATCACCCGCGCGGAGGCGTTGACGCCGTGGAAGACCAGATACACACATTCCGTTTCCGGTTCATGGGCCGGGCGGGCAAAGCTTTTGTCATAGCGGCATTCGCCGCGCTTGTAGTCGTCCCCGCCGTCCTGCCCGTCGATGGCGTTCCAGGTATGGGGCAGATCGATTTCCGAAGTAATCCCCAAAAGATCGGTGAAGCGCCATTTTTCATTGAGTTTGATCGTTCTGCGCATAATATCCCCCCAGTTTCTTTTCTTTATTGTAGCACATCCCCGGGAAGAAAGCCACAGGGACCGCATAAGCTCCCGTTTTTTCAGCGTAGTTTTACGCATCATCCGCGAGCGTGTGCGGAGTGGTATGCGGAACGCGGCGGCGAAGGGAATTGCGGCCTTGCGCTGCCGGCGGCAGATTCAGCAAGGCCGCAATTTCTGCAGCGGTCGAAAAATGCGAGGATCAGCGTAAGCCCGATGCATTTTTCGGGCACCGCAAAGCGGACGGCAGACCACAGACCACGCTTGACGATGTTCCCGCAAACTTTCTTCGGCATTATCAGCAGTATAAGAACGGGGCGTTTGACCTCATTTGTAGGGGCCAACGCCTCCGAAACCCTTACGTCATAAGGCTGACCAGGCTTCCAGACCTGTGACCAGTTTTTTCGAAGCCTGACCAGCTTCTTAAAGCCCTACCCAGCAATCGTATACGCTTTGGATTAGTAATCAATGCTCAAAGGACCATCATAGTTCGGCAGCAGCTCAAGGCTTTTGTAGTCGTAAGAAACCCACCAGCTGCATCCCTTCGCAACCAGGTTCTTAGAAAATAGATCTGTGCACAGGACTTCAATGAGGTCAAAAAAGTTTTGTCAAACTTGGTTAATTGTCTTATCCAAATTCTCAAACAATTATGAGCGGGAGGAATAATCCCGCTCATCGTTTTAGAAAAAGGAGGTATTCAGATGGACCGAATACCAGATTTACCAGGCGAA
>JAEEGH010031921.1_pt1 | contig 10152 bp, 3 predicted proteins | sample 9134181 | NCBI WGS metagenome assembly JAEEGH01 (sample SAMN16246544, study PRJNA631951) | gut metagenome | biome: gut microbiome; feature: rumen; material: DP-attached | host: Bos | place: Iran: Karaj | collected 2018-10 | reverse complement strand
CTATCAACTGACCCTCGGCGAGGGTGTCACCGCTACAGGCTCAGCTGCCACCACCGCCGGCGGCAAGAGCTACTATACCAGCGGCACTACCGTGACCCTCGGCAACAGCCGCCCGGGCTACGCCATCACCAGCTATACCAGCAGCGACGTAACCATCACCAACGGACAGTTTACCATGCCCGCGAACGATGTCGAGGTCTCGGCAACGTGGACAGATATGTTCGGCATGGCTGACGGTGCCGACGGCACCGCCGAGCATCCCTACGTCATCAGCACCACCGACGGCTGGAACTACTTCTGCGACGCTTTGCAGGACAACGACACATGGAACCGCTTCAGCGGCAAGACCGTGAAGCTGGGCGCGAACATCACTGTGAGCCGCATGGCGGACGGACAGCCCTTCACTGGCACCTTCGACGGTGACGGTCACACGCTCACCCTCGCCTACGGCACCGCCGACGCGCCCGTTGACGCGCAGTTCGTCGCCCCCTTCGTCGAGACCGCCAGGGACACCTCACCAGTGTTCCGCAACCTCACCATCGACGGCACTATCTATGACAGCTACTCGGGCAGCGAGGCGCATAACGTCGGCGGACTCATCGGCCACCTCTTCGGCACCGTCACCATCGAGGACTGCACCAGCCTCGTCGAAATCCACGCCAAAGGCGGCGCGGGCGGTTTCGTCGGCCTCTGCGAGCACAGCGTATCGTTCACCGACTGCCACAGTTCGGCCGTCATTGCCAGCGCGGACGGCAGCAACAGCGGCTTCGTGGCATGGAGCCGAGACTCCAGCTGGGAAATCAACTTCACAGGATGCCTCTTCGACGGCAAGTTGCTCCAGCAGAACGGCACAGGACACAGCAACGGCGGCTTCATCGGATGGAAAGGTGACGCCAAGATCGTCAACATCACCAACTGCCTCTGCGCTCCCGCAACCCTCGCCGTCGGCGAGACGATGGCTACAGACGGCAGCGCCACCTTCAGCCGTGAACACTCTGACCATCCTGCCACCATCACCAACTGCTACTACACCACGGCGTTCAGCACGGTGCAGGGCGAGCAGGCTCGCAGCATCACGGCGGGCGGAAACGTCACGACGAACGGGACTCACTTAGAAAGCGAGGCCGTCACCATCGACCACGCGGGAGTGCCCACGGCGTACTCCACCAGCGGCATCACCGCCTACAAGGCTACGGAGAACAGCAGCACCTTCATCGCCGGACTCTTATATAACAAGGTGCTCTACGCTGGCAACGGCGACGAGGTGAGCCTGACGCTCTCGAACACCCCGCCCGACGGCTATGGCTTCGACAGCTACACGACCCTCCCCAAGAGCACAACGCTGACCGAGGATGGCGACAACTACACGCTGACCATGCCCAACGAGAACGTTAGGATTATGGCGATGTTCGCCCCCCTGCCCATCACCGTCCGCTATATCGACGAGGAAGGCAAGACGAAAACCGTCACAAATGCCCTCGACCTCAGTAAATTCGACGGGGTGATTCCCAATGGCAGCGTGTGTTCCTTCAATAGTGAATACCTTGCAAATGTTACCCCCCGTATCGGCGGCGATGTCACCATCATCCTCCCCGACGACTTCGAATTAAGAATCGAAAATATCGATGGTGACCACACCATCACCTTCTACGGCCAGGAGAATGGCAATGGCAAACTCTATGTCACAAAGTCTATTGGCAACAATGTCACTGTCTATGCTGGCAGCATTACCGTAGGAGTAGATGAAGAATCTGAAGGCAATGTCTATGGCACCGTCACCGTACATGGCGGCTCCCTCACGAATGGGGGCGATGTCAACGGCGCCGTCACCGTATCTGGCGGCTCCTTCACGAATGGGGGCGATGTCAACGGCAACGTCACCGTAGATGGCGGCAACGTCCACATCGATGGCACCATCAACAACGTAGAAGAACTCTCTTGGACTAAGCCCTCCGACAGCTTCTACGCCGCAACAATCAAAGGCTCCGTCGAAATCCCTGAAGACAAGATTTTCTATGACGAGGACGGCAAACACTACAGCGGCATCATCGCCTGGGACTATGAAACCGAAACAAACCCCATCGACGGCAAGACCTTGCGACCCTACGACTGCCGTCTGTCCCTCAGCGATGCTGCCAGCAACAGCACCGCCATCGACAACGCCAACGGCTTGGTATATAACGTGACGCTCTCTGGCCGTACCCTCTACAAGGACGGGAAGTGGAACACGCTGTGCCTACCGTTCGACGTGACTGTGGGCAGCGGACAGATGGAGGATGCCACCGCCATGACGCTGAACAGCACGACATCGGGCTTTGTCGCTTCGACGGGCGTGCTGACGCTGAACTTCGACAACGTGACCACGGACAATATCATCACCGCTGGCACACCGTTCATCGTGAAGTGGGGTAAGTCCGAAGGCTACGATGCTAATCCTACGGATTATGACGTGACCAACCCTGTGTTTAGTGGTGTGACCGTGAGCAACACGGAGGCGGGCAGCGTCACCAGCACGGACAAGAAGGTGCAGTTCGTAGGCACTTACAGCCAAAAGGACATCTATAGTCCGGATCACTGCAATCTCTACCTCGGCAGCGGCAACACGCTCTATTATCCCGAAGGCAGTGGCATGACTTCGTTCCCCATCAATGCCTGTCGTGCTTACTTCCATGTGGACTCCGAAGTCCAAAGTAAAGTTCGTGCTTTCGTGCTGAACTTCGACGAGGACGACGCGACGGGGATTCTTTCAACAACGGATGGCACGGATTTCACGGATTCCGATGATGCGTGGTACGACCTCAGCGGTCGCAAGTTGAGTGGGAAGCCCAGCCAGCGTGGGGTGTATATTCACAACGGACGTAAGATAGCTATTCAGTAGGCTTGCCGCACTTGTTTGGGGCTTTTTGCGGACAGCATTTTGGGCCTTGTGCGGAAACCCACTTTTGACCCCTCTACGTTGCCACCTGTGACTCTGCTCCACTGCCCCCTCTGGGTCAACGGGTGTACTAAAACCAATCGCAACCTTCGATTGTACTATCGAAGGTTGCGATTGTACTATCGAAGCTTACGATTGTACTATCGAAGCTTACGATTGGAACTTGGGTTTTTGGGGCGGAAATGCGTGGGAAGCCCACAAGAACATCCTTTTCAGGTGCAAATATACAACAATTTTTCGAGATTTGCAAGTAATTCACTCAACCTTTTTTCAACAACGAATTAAGACGGATTACACGAATTTCACGAATTTTTTACGAATTACACGAATGAGTCGTCGCAAGCGACGATGGACAAACAGCTATGTTTGGTAACCAATTCGTGAAATTCGTGTAATTCGTTGTTTTAGTAATTGTAAAAAAATAACTTGGTACGTTTTATGCCCCTGTGGGGCGAAGAAAGAAAAAATAGAAAAAAATAGGCAAAAATAGATAAAAAATTTTTTTTACATAAAAAGAGCTTCGTCTCAGCATAGCCCAAGCAGGCTTGGCTCTGTATTCGACTCGCATCTTTTTTCATGTTTTTATCTGTTTTTCTTTATTTTTCTTTTTAATGCCGCAAAGCGGCAAATCATACGGTTTTTGTTCTCAACAACGGATTGCACGGATTAGCTCAACAACGAATTAAAACGAATTACACGAAAGAGTCGTCGCAAGCGACGGTGGCCAAACATCCATGTTTGGTAGCAAATTCGTCTAATTCGTCTTAATTCGTTGTTTTATAAAATATTTGGTGTTTAAATAAGTGTTAGTTTCAGAAGCTGACTTTCACGCCGCCCATCACTGTGGCTTTGGGCATGGGGAAACCAGCGTAGGTCTCGTAGCGTTCTGCCAAGAGGTTCTCACCCTTCACGAAGAGGGTGGCGGCTGGTACGAGTCGATAGCTCACCGTGGCATTGAGCAGGGTGTAGTTTTCCTTTGTCTCGTTCTCGCCCGTGGCGATGTAGAGTCCACTCACGTTCTGCAGTCCTGCTACGACTGACCATGCACCGCTGTGGTAGTTGGCTCCCACGTAGAGCTTTCCTTCGGGTGCTCCTTCTATCGGTGTGTCCATGCGGAGGTAGGAGTAGTTGCCGTTCAGACTCCAATGTGGGTTGATGCGGAGGTCACCTTCCAACTCCACACCCCAGTTCTTGAATTCGCCCGTGTTCACATTCCTCGGACGGCCATCGATGCGTGTGGTCGAAATGAGGTTGTCGCCCTTGATGTAGAAGATGTTGGCACTGACGTGTCCCCTGTTGGCGATGCGTTGCGAGAAGGACAGCTCGTAGTTCATCATGCGCTCGGGTTTCAGGTCGGTGGTGGCTGGTGGGAACATATACATCTCGCGGATGATGGGGTTGCGGAAGCCCTTGCTGACCAGTGCCTTCACGTCGGCATCACGGCTGACGTGGAACGACACACCGCCCTGTGGCACCAGCTCCGTACCCACCACGGAATGGTGGTCGAGGCGCAGACCTGCATCCACCGTGAGCCATGAGGCGATGTCTTGGCGGAAATCTATATATCCTGCCACTTCGTCGGCGTGTTGCTTCTCCACCACATTGCCGTCCTTGTCCTTCGTCAGGTAGGTCTTGTCACCTGTGGTCTTGTCGGCGTTCCATGCAGAACCGCCAAAGTGCTGCCAATCCACGCCTACCGTGGTGCGGTTGCCCTCGAAGAGTTGTGCGCTCTGCCACCACGCCAAGCCGCCAATGTAGTCGTTGTGCTTATAGAGGTAGGTTCTCGGAGTGGCGTCTGCCGTGTAGCCATCGTCGATGTTGTGATGTCCCCAGTCGAGGTAAGCACGCAGGGAACCGTTTGTCCAACCATAGTCGTTGTTGAGGCTCACGCTGGCGAGACCGCGTGTGATTTTCGAATCGTTATCCAAGAGTGGAGCCGACACGGGACCTGGGTTGCTGGCATTGAAGTGGGTCACGTTCAGGTCGCCCAAGGCTTGCCAGTTGGTGGTGAGGTCGTAGCCTAACTTCACGTATCCACCCATCTGCTCGAACTTGGAGTTGGTGCGGTGGCCGTCGGTGCGCTGATACTGGGCACCAACCACACTCGTGAACTTCCCTGTCTTCAGTCGGTTGACTGCGTCGAACTGCCATGTGCCGTAGCTGCCTCCTTGCAGCTGAAGGTCGGTCTTCACACCTTCTTCGTTCATCTGGCGTGTGACGATGTTGACCACACCCGCCATGGCATTGCTGCCATAGAGCAACGAAGCAGGGCCTCGGAGCACTTCCACTTTCTCTGCCATCATGGTCTGGTAGGCATCGGGGATGGGGTGTCCCATGAGTCCGGCGTATTGTGGTTGGCCGTCAATCAGCACTAACAGTTCGGCTCCGCTGCCGATACCTCTGATTTTCATGGAGCCTGCTGCACCTGTGCTCACGCCGTAGCCCATCACACCTCGACTGGTGGTGAACAGTCCTGGGGTCTGTTCCATCACCGTCGGCAACACCGACCCACGGAACTGCTCGTTCAGGCGTTCGTTGCCCACCACCGTCACGGTCAGCGGCAAGTGCCTCACATCGGTGGCACTCTTTGTGCCTGTCACGACCACGTTCTGCAACGTGTCTTCCTTCTCTTTTGCATTTGTGCCGATGGCCACCGTCATAGCGATGGCCATCGAAAGAAATAGTTTGTTCATGCTATTTTATGTACGATGTACGATATTCTTTAGGAGGAATCTACAATCCTTTATTCGTCGTCACCATCGGGTGCTTGGTCAATCAGGTCGAGGAACTGGTCAAGCTGGGGTGTGATGATGATTTGTGTACGGCGGTTCTTGGCGCGTCCAGCCTCTGTGTCGTTGTCGGCCACAGGGTTGTACTCGCCACGTCCACCTGCTGTGAGGCGGCTAGGGTTCACGCCGTACTTGTTCTGAAGCTCCTGCACGACGCTCGAAGCACGCAATGCCGAGAGGTCCCAGTTGTTGCGGATGTTGGTCTTCGAGATGGGCACATTGTCGGTGTTACCCTCGATAAGCACCTCGTAGTCCTTGTAGTCGGTGATAATCTTGGCAATCTTCTGGAGGGTGGCTGCTGCGGCAGGACTAATCTCGTAGGAGCCAGACTTGTAGAGCATGTTGTCGTTCAGCGAGATATAAACCACGCCTTTCAACACCTGCACATCGACGTCCTTCAGCTCTTCCTTCGAGAGGGACTTGGTGAGTTTGTTGGTCAGCGCCAAGTTGAGGGAGTCGCTCTTGCTCTTGGCTTCAACGAGCTGTTTGATGTATTTGTTGCTGGCATTGATTTCGTCCACCAGCTTCGAGATGTTGGCACCGCCTTGGTTGATGCTCTCGCTGAGTGCTTTCTGCAACTCCTTGTTAGCACTCTTCTGGTCGGTCAGCGCGGTCTGTACATCGCTCAGTCGGGTGTTGAGGTTGGTCACGTTGGTCTGTGCTTCTTTCAGTTCGAGTGCCTGAGCCGTGAACTGGTCTTGTAGGGCTTTGTATTCGTCCTTGCACTGGGCTAACTGCTTGTTGCTGACGCAACTGGTAGCTAAGATGGCGACTGTCAGGAATGACAGGGCATAAAAATAGAACTTCTTCATGGGTTTCTCGTTTTAGTGAATGAATACTTATTTGTGAATGATTTTTCCGTCTCTAATATAGAGTCCTCGCGGTAGCGTGGCTGGATTGACCCTGCGTCCACCGAGGTCGTAGGTGTCTTGTTGGGAAGTGGGTGCGTTGGGCGCATCGATGCCCACGCTTTCGTCGATGACCACTCGCAGGATGCCTTTCTTCAGCAGGTCGGTGGTGTCCCATAGCTTGCCGATGCCTGGTGTGGCTGGCTGAATCTCGGTGAAGGAGCCTGTGATGGTGCCATTGGGGGAATAGATTTTCAGTTCCGTGTCGGCAGGAAGGTCGAGGACGGAGGTGGTGTCTTGGGCTTCGATGCGGAGGATGGCACCTGTGAAGGAGGCTCCACCGCTGAGCACCAAGGTGTTGTTCTTGACGGTTGTCGCGTCGGTCATCGAGAGGGGAATGCTGACGATGCCGTTGCGGCTGACGGTGAGCTTCCCTTTGATGGTGAGCGTTTTGCGTCCCGTCACCAAGGTGTCGCCTGCTTGGAGAGTGGCATCGGCTTTCACGGTCACGCCTCCTGCCACGGAGCCTGTGCCGCCTAACGTGGCATTCTTGTTGACGGTGATGAGTCCTGTGCCTGTGTGGGTGCCGTTGATGATGAGGGTACCGCCATCGACGGTGGTTGTTCCGCTGTATTCGTTGGCTCCTGTGAGTCGCCAGACACCTGTGCCAGCTTTGGTGATGCTGACGGTGCCGACGTGTCCGCTACCAGAGCACGACCAGTTGTTGATGATGCCACGGAAGGTCTCGTCGGTGTTGGCTGTACCGATGGTCCAAGCACATTTGAAGTTGTTGGTCTGCTTGCTGGAACCGCTAAGGTAAGTCCCTGCATCGCCCGAAAGTCCACCCAGGGTGTAGTTGCCCGTGGTGTCCCATCCGCAAGCACGTGCTCCATTCTTCAGCACCACCACGCCATTCGGTATGTTCTTCCCGCTGAGCAGGAAGAGGTTGCCGCTGCTGGTTCCGTTGCCGATGAGTCGCCCTGTGAAGCCATCCTAGTTGCCTTGGATGTATTCGCGGACGTAGGGGATGTTGAGTTGCAGGGTGCCAGCACCCGTCACGGTACTCTTCATGTAGCAGTTGCGGTGGGGAGAGAATTGGGAAGTAGTGCCTTCCCTCACTTCGATGGGGAAGGTGTAGTTTTCGTAGCCCTCATTTTCGCCTTTGGTGGAAAGAGTGCCTCCAGCAAAGACGAGTTTGGAGGAAGAGCCGATGCCCTTGTTGGCAATCTCGGCATTCGGCAGATGGAGTGTGCCACCTGCAAGGATGGTCGCACCCGTATAGCCGAAGAAGTGGGTGGTGTTGGGCTGCAAGGTGCCACGTCCCGAGAAGGTGAAGTTGCCACTGCCCTCGAAGGTGCCGTTCATGGTCAGCACGGCGGCAGTGCCTGTGGTACTCAACTCGCCATCCTTCAGCAGTCGGGCACATCGGTTGGTCGTTGTCTTGGTTCCTTTGTAGAGGTATTTGCCTCCTGCAAACACCCAGTTCTTGGCATAGTCGTCGCTGGCTCCGAAGGCACTGGGTTGGCCGCCGTCGAGCAGGGTGGTGAAGGCGAGTGTACCGTCTTGCACGACGACACCTCCTGTGTAGGTGTTTCTGCCTTCGAGGGTAAGTGTCCCTTCTCCAGCCTTGTTCATCGAGCCTGTGCCTCCGATGGGTTCACCACTCAGCGTCAGGCTCTCTTGGTTGACCACAACCACCACACAGGCAGGAGCCACTTCTTCGTCCACCTTGATGGTGCTGGGGAACGTCGAATCATGCTCGATGAGCACCTTCATCCCGTCTTGGAAACGTCCGTCAGCCGTGTTCCATTCCGTCATGGTCTTGTCCCAAATGCCGCTCCCGTTCTCTGTCCACACGGCATCCGGCTCGTAGGTGTCGATATCTACAATGCCTTCCTCTATGGGATTGGTTTTGATCACCTTCTCTTCGCTGTAGTCGGAATAGACGATGTCGGTGCTGGTGTCGTGTGCCTTTCCCCAAGCACGGATGCGGACGGTGTAAGTCGTACCAGGCTGGAGTCCCGTCAGCTTCACACTGGTCGTGTTCGCCTCCGTTCGTGCCGCCTCTGTCCAGTCACCGTCTGCCGTCTTTGCCTCCACGATGAAGCCCTTTTCACGCACTGTCCAGTCACGCCATTTCAGCTGTAGGGTCGTGGTGGTCGCCGCCGTCTGTTCCACGAGCATGGGGGAACGGAGGTAGGTCAACTCGTCGAGCATATAGGGTAGCTGATTCAGGTAGTTCTCGATGTTCGCATAGCCATTCTCGGCGATGGTCATGGCATCGTTCTTGTTAGGGTCTGTGCCCAACATCTTTTCCCATTCGTCGGGGATGCCGTCCTTGTCGGTGTCTACAGGCTTCGTGCCCTGCCACACCTTCCATGTGGTCGGGATGCCGTAGGGGAGGCTGGCTTCGTTGGAGATGAAAGCCCCTTCCTTACCAAAACTCTTGGCTTCGTCCACCATGTAGTAATCTACATAGTCGCGGTAGGGGAAGGATGCACCCACGTTGTCAAGACTGGAAATGATGCTCGATGCACTGTAAGTCCCCAATTCGGGATAGTCGTAAGGCGTTGCCACTACGTCTGCCCCCGAAAAGTTCGTCACAGCCGTCGCATTCAACTTTCCGTCGCAGTCCTTGTCTTGCAGGTTGTCCTTCACGTAGCAATGGAAGTTCGAGTTGCCCCCCGTGAAAGCGTTGCCTCCACCACCGGGGCCATTGACGAAGAGGTTACCCACGATGTTGCAGTAGCTTTGTCCCTCCGACTCGCCACCCATGATGTAGGCACCATCTTTCCAGTTATAGACGATGTTGTTCACATACTGGTTGCGCCCTTTCACCTTGTTGTTGCGAGTGGTGTTGTCGCAGTAGAAATTGCCTAACAACGTGATGTTGTCGGCTTGCATCAGTCCACCAGCCGAGTGCGACATCAACCCCTGTCCCACCACACAGTGCTGGAGGGTGATGCTGTGCAGGTCGCCCTTGCCGTCGGAATTGATGGAGAAAGTCTCGTCCCTGCCCCAAGCGAAGGAACAGTGGTCGAAAATCATGTTTGTGCCATTCGCCACACCTGCGCAGTCCTTTCCTGATGCCCCACCAGCCCCCATGCGGAAACGCATATAGCGGCAAATCATGTTGTTGGCTCCCGAGAAGGACACCCCATCGCCATACACCGTGATGCCTTCACCTGGTGCCGTCTGCCCTGCCAGATAGATGTTGGCGGCAAACGTCATGCGGCTGTTCAACTTGATGACACCCGCCACGTCGAACACGACAATGCGGTTTTTCTGGCTCACGGCATCACGCAGCGACCCCGCACCGCTATCGTTCAGGTTCGTCACGTGATAGATGGTGCCGTAGCGGCCTCCGGTAGCAAAACGTCCCCATCCCTGAGCTTCGGGGAAGGCCAGTTGCTGAGCCAGCGCAAAGCCCCCCAACCCCCAAAGGGGGAGGGCTAACGCGATGATGGCCAATAGCTTTTTCATGTTGGTTTAAAGTTTTTAGGTTTTTAAGTCAAAGAATTTTAAGGATTTCAAGAAATAAGAATTCCGCAATCTGCTGAGAATTCTAAGAAGCTGACGC
>JAEEGH010031919.1_pt1 | contig 10152 bp, 9 predicted proteins | sample 9134181 | NCBI WGS metagenome assembly JAEEGH01 (sample SAMN16246544, study PRJNA631951) | gut metagenome | biome: gut microbiome; feature: rumen; material: DP-attached | host: Bos | place: Iran: Karaj | collected 2018-10 | reverse complement strand
GGATTCTTTTATTTCACAAGAATCTTCTTTCCTCCTATAGTGTAAACCAGACACATAGAGCGTCTGAGGTACAATGCAGGTACAAAAGCCCTTGATAGGGAGCATAAAAGTTCTTAGTTGTCAACAAAACAAATCGTCCAGGATGAGTTCTCGTTGGATGCATTCAGAATGCTCATTCCTGTCAATACCCTTGGTCGTTATCATGGTCACAATGACATTCTTGTCGGTGTTTGTTGTCTCGATGAATGTTGAGACCTTGCGTTCGATGTCGTCCTCGTCCTTGGCGGTCATAGTGTATGGTCTGTTCCAGAACTTCATTTCACAGATGTTGATAGTCCTGTCTGCACGGTCAATGAGCATGTCTATCTGTGCAGAACGCTGTTCTCCTTTGCCAAACCACGAAAAGACATTGGCTGTTATGCCAGATATGCCCAATGCCTTTTTGATTTGCTCCACGTGGTTCAAACAAAGCACTTCAAACGACAGTCCGCTCCATGTGCTGTAAACATGGGAGTTTTGGTTGCTTGACCAATAATTGGCATCGTGGGTATCTGCCTTCTTCATGACCTGAAAGTAGAACAGGGTGAAGGAATCGACAAGCTGGTATAGTGTGTCTGTGCTTTTCTTTTCCTCGGAGTTATGGCTTCTCTGGTTCCCGTTTCTCATGATGAAAGGCTCGTAGCTGCGAATAAATCCACAACTCTCCAACTCTTCAAGCATCATAGAGAATTTTCCATTATCGGAGAGTTTCGTCTTTTCAAGCACTTCTTGCCGAGTCAGTCCTTTTCCCTTGGTTGCCAATGCTGTAACAATCTTGATGTGGTTGACGGCATTCTTATACAGCGAATTGTATATACTTTGGAACTCGTCATGCAGTTCGCCATCCTCAGCAAAAACAAGCCTGTCAATGTTCTGTGCCATTCCTTCGCCCTTGTTCATTTTTGACAGATAGAAAGGCACACCACCAAAAACCATATAACACTCGGCTATCTGCTTTGTTGACAGGCGGAATCCCCGTGCATCAAAATACATCTGGCACTCTTTCAGCGTAAAGGGCTTCAGCGGAATCTTGTGGGTTACACGGTTATGAAGGCCGCCCCTGTTCTTAATCAGGTTGTTGATAATCCATGACGTTGCACTGCCACAGACTATCAGTTTGATGTCATCGCGCCATGATGCCCACGAATTCCAGAAATGCTCCAAGCCACTGATAAAATTGGAGCGGGGAGTGTCCATCCATGGCATTTCGTCAATAAAGACAATCTTTTTTCCCTCCGGAAGGGATTCCAAATAACTCTCAAGTGCCATGAATGCATCAAGCCATGTCTTAGCAAGTGGCACTTCTGGACAGTTCTTCCTGATGCCCTGCATGAAGTTCTTCAACTGAATGCGCATCGAAACCTTGTTCATGCCAGCCACATAAAAAGCATAGTCACTGCCGATGACTTTCTGTATGAGGAACGTCTTGCCTACGCGCCTACGTCCATACACTGCAATGAATTCAGACTGTTCAGAGTTGAGGAAGTCCTTCAACTGCTGCTGTTCTTTCTCGCGTCCAATGAAAAGCTTATTCATACCATCTTGATATTTGTTCGTGACTTATGCCTCAAAGGTACTTCTTTTTCTTCAAACAGCCAAGAAAAATGCACGAAAACGGTCGCAGGAAGGTTGTTTTTACTATGTTTGCGACCGTTTTCGTGCAATTATCACACAAAAACACTCTCTTTCGTGCCATTTTTTCTTCTCAATAAGTATTGACCATTTATGTGGCTTCTGAATAATTGCTCATCAGTAGGACGAATGTGTAAAAAGGCTAAAATATAACTGTCAAATAATCTTAACGAACAGTTAAATCTTATTCGTTTCTTATGGTATAAAAACTGCTCCTTTTGATGTTAAATTCAACAAATTTGAATTTGCATTTTTTTGTACAGTTCATCTTCTGAGCGTATTTGCTTTTAGTTGTTTTAAAGTCACTTACGAAGGCACAAAACACTTCCAAATGAAATATTAACTCCCATTTTCGCAGAAAATTAGCTTCCTATTCCGCAGGAATATAACTCCCTATTTCTGTAAGAAATAATACTCCCCCTTCTAAAAAAACATCCGGACAAAAACTTGCCCGGATGCCTTGCTTGAATGTGAGTATGTCTGTTTTTAATTTATGCTTCAGCTTCTGCCTCTGCCTTAGCCTCGGCTTCTGCCTCTGCCTCAACAAGGTCTTCCATATCCTCGATTGAGTCAATAGCATCAGCTGTCTCTGCTACAGCAGGAGCCTCCTCAACCTTCTCCTTCTTAGGAGTGGTCAGACCTTCCTCGTTTACAACGTCGAACGGAATCTGGACGGTAACTTCACGGTGGAAATGAACAGGAGCCACATAGCTGCCAAGCTCTTTCACTGCTTTGAATGCTATCTGCTTCGGATTCACCTCCAGACCCATAGCTGCCAATGCCTCAGCAAGCTGAGGAGCACCAACTGATCCGTAGATGTTTTTTCCGTCGCTTACCTTTGCAGTAATCGACAGCTTCACGCCCTCAAACTGAGCAGCCTTTGCCTCTGCGTCAGCCTTGATTTTGGCGATTTTGTGAGCACGCTGCTTTTTCTCCTCTTCCAGTGCCTTCTGTGCACTGGGAGTAGCAAGAACTGCAAAACCCTGAGGGATAAGATAATTACGTCCATAACCGTCCTTCACTGTCAGGACTTCATCCTTGTAGCCTAAGCCCAGGACATCTTTCTTCAATATAATCTTCATTACGGGCCTCCTTTCTTATTTCATCAAGTCTGTTACAAATGGAAGAAGTGCAAGCTGACGGGCACGCTTCACTGCCTGAGCCACACGGCGCTGATATTTCAGCGACGTACCGGTGATGCGGCGGGGAAGAATCTTACCCTGCTCGTTGAGGAACTTCTTCAGAAACTCTGGATCTTTGTAGTCGATGTACTTGATGCCGCTCTTCTTGAAACGACAATACTTCTTCTTCTTGACATCTACGGTCGTAGGTGTAAGATAACGGATTTCGGATGTCTGTGCTGCCATAATTAAGCCTCCTCTTTTTTTGCGAATTTGTTACGACGCTTTTCTGCATACTGAGCGGCATACTTCTCGTTCTTTACTGTCAAGAAACGGATTACACGCTCGTCACGACGCAACTGTAACTCAAAATTCTTAATCACTTCAGGGGCTGCTTTGTATTCCAACATCACGTAGAAGCCTGTGGTCTTCTTTTGAATTGGATATGCCAGCTTACGCAAACCCCAGTTCTCTTCGCTGAACACGTCAGCTCCGGCAGCCGTCAAGGTGCCCTTGAACTTTTCTACCGCTTCCTTCATCTGATCCTCAGACAAAACGGGAGTTAAAATGAAAACGGTTTCGTACTGATTCATAATCAATAATTAATGAATAAATAAAATGAATTAACTCTGCTTATGCGTGTCAATACGCAAAGCGGATGCAAAGTTACAAAATTTTTCTGGTTTAACAACCATTTTTGCACCACAATTTCACAAAATTCAATTAATTTCGCTTTTTTTGAAAAAAAAACACGGAAAAGTTTCTTTTTTTCAAGGAAAATGTGTTATTTTGCAGAGAATATCGTTTTAACGATAACTTATCTTGAAATAATAACTAAAACAAATAATAAATATGAAAACAAATCCATTGAAATTGTTAGGCACTGGATTAATTGTCCTTGGTGCGGTTATGCTGCTGCTGGCATGTTTCTTCTTCACTAATCTCTTGGAGACTCCGTTCAATATCTATATTCTCCTGGCTGTGCTCTTTTGCGTCGGAGGACTTTTTGTGCATATCATTTTCAATAAAAAATTGCCGCTTGACGACGTACCAGAAGATGATGATAAATAGATTGAGTTTATAATGAGAATACGATAGCTGCAAATAAGGCTAAACTGCTATTCAGGATAGTCTTTTCTTTCAGTTCATATTTTCAGTGAATCACATGAGCTGATTGTTGCTCTGCATCATATAGACACATAAAAAGGCGGATTTATTCCGCCTTTTTTATGTGTGTGTTCTCGTCTTCTTGTCGCTTTCTTATAGGATAATGAAATAGTTGATGACTCTGTTTTTATGGATGTTTTTAGTGGCTGTTCTTACCGATTGTGCTGAAAAGTATTAGTCATCTATAATTATTTTATTCACCACCAGCCATAATATTGATAATTGCAACGATATCAGATATATCCACTTTTCCGTCTTCGTTCACATCTCCTTTCTTCGGTTTCCCTCCTGTCTCTGAAAGTGCTACAATATTTCCAAATCCATTCCATGGGGCGGTGTTCTTACAATAGTCCACCAAAGACTCAGGGACATGCAATGTAGCATTACTAATCACAAAACCATCTCCGTCAGGCAATATTTCCGTATAGCAATAAACATCTGAAATATTATCGCATCCATCAAATGTGCCATTTCCAAATGTAAGTGGTGTGTCTCTTTTCTCGATGGTGACGGTGGTAAGTCCTGTACAACCATAAAACGCATAACTACTTATTGATGAAACACTGCTTGGGATAACTAAATTGGTAATCTCTGTATTCTCATCATTCGATAAATATAAATGATGAGCATAACCAAGAGGATTCCCTATTTCATCACGGATTTTTTCGAAGTTAATATTACACCAGGCAGTTAGGTCATCAACAATTATTTTTTTCAGGTTGGGACAATCACAAAATGAATAAGCTCCAATTTCTTTTACACTGTTGGGTATGGTTACGGATGTCAAATTAGTACAACCATGAAATGCTCCAGCTGTCCCCGTTCTGATATTTGAGCCACTGGGATCACTTTTTATTGATGTGACGCTGTTTGGAATGGATATGGATGTCAGGCTGGAACATTGTGCAAAAGTTGCAGGTTCAATTGTTGTAATACTATTCGGAATGTTTATGGATGAAAGTTGGGAATACCCTAAAAATGCCCGTTTCCCAATAGATTTGACACTGTTTGGCATGGTTATGGAAGTCAGGCTGGAACACTCGTAAAATGAATATGTTCCTATTGTGGTGACACCATCTGTTATTTCAACGGTACGAATATTTTCAAGATACTGATGCCAGGGAGCATTGGTTGTAAAACTATAATCATACATTCGGTCTTCGCCTGATATTTTCAATATGCCTGTTTCTGTATCCAAATGCCATGTGCAGTAACCTGTAGTACCGCTGTATTCTTCTGCCGATGCCATAAGCGGCATAAGCATAAATAATGATAGTAATAGTTTTTTCATGTTTTTAAAGTGAAACATTGTATTGTCTTAATTTTTTTACGATATCTTTCTTCGTTAATAGTAAGACAGTTACTATTTTGCAAATATAAATAAAAAAACCACAAATTACCTCTCCCGCTTTGTTAAAATATATTAAACGGCTGCCTTGTTTGCGTGTGGCTCATTTAGCACATGTATAAAGAAAGGGACAGATTCCATGTTGAACCTGTCCCGATTTTATGTCTTAACAATTCTTCTAATTTTCCTCGCCTGAAATCACGAGCTTATAGCCTTTGCCGTGAACATTCAGAATCTGGACATCCGGATCCTGGCTCAGCAGCTTGCGGAGCTTCGTGATATACACATCCATCGAACGGGCGTTGAAATAGTTGTCGTCAATCCAGATGGCTTTCAAGGCATACTCGCGAGGAAGCAGCTCGTTCACTTTATTGCTCAGAAGGGTCAGCAGTTCAGCCTCTTTTGTCGTCAGCTTCTTCTCCTCGCCGTCAATGGTCAGCATCTGCTTCTGCGTGTCGAACGTGAAGCGGCCGATGCTCCTCACCGTTTCGTTCTTATTCTGTTTACCGCGGACACGCCTAAGAATCGCCTCTATGCGCATCACGACAACGTCCATACGGAATGGCTTGGTGATGTAGTCGTCAGCACCAATCTCATAACCGGTGCGTATGTCGTCGATAATAGTCTTTGCGGTCAGGAAAATGAATGGAACCTCCGCATTCAGCTCACGTATCTTGCCCGCCAACGTGAAGCCGTCCATCTTGGGCATCATCACGTCAAGGATGCAAAGATCGTATTTGTTCGAACAGAACGCTGTATAACCCTCCTCGCCGTCAACACACAAATCTGCCTGAAAACCTTTTGCCTCCAAATATTCACGAAGAAGCATACCAAGATTCTCGTCATCCTCGCATAAGAGGATTTTCACATCTTCAAATTTTTCTTCCATAGTTTTATTCATTTTAATAGTTTATGATTGGCTTTAATTTTAAATTGTAATTAATTTTAGATTGTTTTAGCTGTACAGCAGCGGCAGCTTGATGGTGAATGTGGTTCCGATACCATAGTCGCTGTCAGCGCTGACACTGCCTTTATGGTCGGTCACGATTTTCTTCACGTATGCCAGACCCAGACCGAAGCCTTTTATGTCGTGGCGGTTGCCTGTCGATACGCGGTAGAATTTCTCGAATATCTTTTTCAGGTTTTCTTTCTTTATGCCGATGCCATTGTCGCGGATGGAAATATACAGATATTTCGAGTCGTTCTTTGTCGATACCGTCAGTTCAAGTTGGCTGTCCTCACGCTTATATTTCACCGCATTGTCCATCAGATTGAATATCACGTTCGTAATGTGCATCTCATCGGCAAGTATCACAGAATCCTTCGCTTTCAGGTGCGACACGATTTTTCCGCCGTTCTTCTCTACTTTCAGCGTGAATGTCTTGATGATGCCGATAATCAGCTCGTTCACGTTCAACTCCACCATGTTCAGGTTGGCTTTCTGGTTCTCGTACATCGACAGCTGAAGCACTTTCTCCACCTGGAACCGCAGACGTTTCGTTTCGGTGTTGATGGTCTCAACCAGACGTGACATCATCTTCGGTGTTTTAGGAACCTCCTCGTCGCCAAGCATCTGGGCTGCAAGGGATATCGATGATATCGGCGTTTTGAACTCATGCGTCATGTTGTTGATGAAGTCGTTCTTCACCTCCGACAGCTTTTTTTGGCGGAACACTAGAATCATCGTGATGATGAAGGTCAGTAGCAGAATCAGCGTGAACACAATCGATGGCAGCATGAACCCCAACGAACGAAACACGTAGCGGCGGGCGTCGGGAAACACAACGGTCAGCACACCTTGCTGATCTACGGGGTCGTATTTAAACAGGCTCTGAGAGAATTTCACTGATCCGTCATCCTCCGAGAAGTCAGAACACTTATATATCAGTTTGCCATTACTGTTATAGACTGCGAAATGATAGTCCAGCTCTATGGCGTGATTTGCCAGCTCATACTTGATGTTTTGATCCAGACGGTTGAAGTCAATCCTGTCTTGAAGTGGACGGTCGTTGGCGGAGTAGAGCATCAGTAATATCAGGGAGTCCATCAGGTTTTGATTATAGACATACCGCTTCAGAAGGGCGGAGTCGGCGGACAAGGCACGGTTCGAACGACGAGTAATCAATGTCTTGTTCAGTCCTGATGAAGGAGAAGAGGGGTTGCTGTAGCTGTCTATATGGATATTCTTGCTGGTGGACTGCAGGATGGAGTCGTTCTGCTCAAGCACAGAGTCGGCCACTGTGGTCATACCGCTAAATTTGTCTTCCATGTATTGGGCGGTCTCAATCAGCTCCATGTTGTGGCTCACGCTGTTTAGCGCACGCTCAACACTCTCCTCGAAATGCACACGGCGGGTCGTCACGATTTCCTCAACATAGCCCACCTGCATCACAAGCAGACTGATGAACGAGATGCCCATCACGATTGCCAATATGATGATTGTACGCTTTTTCATGTTGATTCAATTTAACGTTTTTATTTGCTTTGTATGACTTTCTTTATGAATCAATTTTCTCGTCTTCTTATATAATCAAATGACTAAATGCCCAAATAAATCGGAAAACTTTGGAGCAGCGAGCGCAGAGCCGAACTTGTTCGAGCTATGCCGAGTCGTGACAAAGTTCATGAAATAAATCATAAAATAGTAAATAGTAAATGAATTTGTCTTGTTAATCCTTTACTTAGCAAAATAACGTAAAACTTTTCTATTATTATAATGTTTGATAACTTTTTTACTTAAAAATATAAAAAAAATCAGCAAATTTAACATTTGCTGATTTTTTAATTATTATTTTAGTAATTAAGAATCAAGAGTGATAACCCTTCTTTTCATCTGATTGCTGTTTTCATATTGTAATCAAATTCAGAAGATGATACAAAATGAATAGTCCAAAATCGGATTCGTCATTTTTTATTATCAGTTTAACTTCTTTTTGAATTTTTCACTCATCTAAAAAGTAAATACACTATTCTCTTTTAACTTTTCACTATTCATTTTGAAATAATTCATCATTCTTAATTCTAAATTTAAAATTAGTCTTCCTCCTTGTTCTGAGCCTCGAACTCCTTGATGAGCTGGTTCTGAACATCGGTCGGAACAAGCTCATAGTTCGAGAACTTCATCGAGAACGAACCGCGTGCTCCGGTGATGGCAGAAAGGGAAGTGGAGTAGTTTGCAAGACCCTTCAACGGTACTTTTGCCTGAAGTTTCTCATAGCCGCTCTCACTGGAAGACCCCATGATCATACCGCGACGGCCCTGGATATCGCTCATCACGTCACCCATCTTGTCGCTCGGTACCAGTACCTCAACGTCATAAATAGGCTCAAGGAGCTTCGGAGCTGCCTGCTTGAACGCATCGCTGAACGCGTTACGGCCGGCGAGCATGAATGAAAGCTCGTTGGAGTCAACAGGGTGCATCTTACCGTCATATACCACAACGCGTACATCGCGCGCATAGCTGCCGGTCAACGGACCCTGCTCCATACGGCCCATGATTCCTTTCAGGATGGCTGGCATGAAACGGGTGTCGATGGCACCACCAACCACTGAGTTGATGAATACAAGCTTGCCGCCCCACTCAAGGTCAATTTCTTCCTTGCTCTTGCAGTTGATTTTGAATTCCTGACCACCGAACTTGTAGCTTACAGGATCCGGATCGCCTTCGTTGTAAGGCTCAACAATCAGGTGAACCTCACCGAACTGACCGGCACCGCCCGATTGCTTCTTGTGACGATAGTCTGCGCGGGCTGCTTTTGTGATGGTCTCACGGTAAGGTATCTTCTGCTCGTCATAGACGATGTTGATTTTCTCGTTGTTCTCCAGACGCCATTTCAGGGTGCGGAGGTGGAATTCGCCCTGGCCTTTAATCAGGGTCTGACGGAGCTCTTTGCTCTGCTCAAGTACCCATGTCGGGTCTTCCTGTGCCATCTTCTGGATGGCGCTCATCATCTTCTCGCTCTCGCTTTCGTTTGCAGCTTTCACAGAGCGGATATAGCGGGGAGCAGGATATTTCACAAGATCGAAAGCGTAGTCGCAATCTTTTCCTACAAGCGTGTTGCCGGTCTTTACGTCTTTCAGCTTTACAGAGCAGCCGATATCGCCGGCTACTAACTCGTCAACATTCGTACGGTTAGCACCGGAACATACGAACAGCTGGGCGATGCGCTCCTTAGAACCGCGGTCAACATTTAGAAGGTCGTCGCCTACATGAACCTTTCCGCTCATCACCTTGAAATACTGAACACCGCCGATATGGGGCTCGTTAGCGGTCTTGAAGAAATAAAGGGCTGTAGGACCGTTGCTGTCTGGAGCTACCTCCTCACCGCTACGGGTCACTGCTGCAGGCATCTCATCAACGAAAGGTACAACGTTACCCAAGAATTCCATCAGGCGGTGAACACCCATGTTCTTGGCTGCGCACACACAGAACACCGGATACATACCACGGCTTGCCAAACCCTTGCGGATGCCTTCACGAATCTCGTCGATGCTCAATGTGCCCTCCTCGAAGTATTTCTCCATCAACGCTTCGTCGTTCTCGGCTGCTGCCTCTGTCAATGCATCATGAAGCTCGGTGGCTTTGTCAAGCTCAGAAGCGGGGATGTCCTCAATGATAGGAGCACCGCCTTCGGGCTTCCAAGACAGCTTCTTCATCAGAAGAATGTCTATCATAGAGTTGAAGTTCGGACCTTCGTTCAATGGGTATTGGATTTGAGTGACGCTTGGACCATAAAGCTCACGCAAACGCTCAACACACTGGTTGAAGTCGCATTTCTCAGCATCTAGCTGATTAACCAGGAAAATCACTGGTTTGCCCAACTGGGCGGTATAGCGGAAATGATT
>JAEEGH010031918.1_pt1 | contig 10152 bp, 12 predicted proteins | sample 9134181 | NCBI WGS metagenome assembly JAEEGH01 (sample SAMN16246544, study PRJNA631951) | gut metagenome | biome: gut microbiome; feature: rumen; material: DP-attached | host: Bos | place: Iran: Karaj | collected 2018-10 | reverse complement strand
CATACCATAGGCGTACCTACTGCTGAGGATGGAGGTGTTGCGATATATCCCAATCCGGCGCACGGCAGTGTGACCATCGAGGCAACAAGTCCCGCGACAGTCACGCTCCTCAGCCTCAACGGACGTGCAGTCAACACCTGGTCGACAGCATCGGGAACCATAACAATAGACTTGTCAGCAGTTCCGCAGGGGGGCTATTTCGTCAAGGTGGTATCACGCGGCAGTGTGACAGTCAGAAAGTTGATAGTGGAATAACACCACAGACACTACCGGCAACAAGGGTTGCTGCAGCCTGTGATACCTTCCATATAAGACTGGATGAAGCAACAGATTGAAGATGAAAAATAATAACAAGAACTCTATTCTCGACTGGGAGAAGCTGAGGAGCCAGCCGCCGCTGGTTCAGGCCATCTCCGTGTCGTCGCTGGCAATGCTGGTGGCGATGGTTTTCACGACGCGGCAGTACATCGTCACCGTGCCGTGGTTCACGTATGTGGCGCTTGCGGGCGGCATCTGTCTCGTGCTCGGGATATTCCTCTACGCCTACAAGAGCCGGTTGCAGACCGTCGGCAAGTATTTCTTCGGCTTTGTGGTGATTGTGTATGCCGCTCTCATTGTCACCGTCTATGCCAGAATCGGCAGCGAGCGCGAATGGAAAGACCTTGAGGTCGAATCGTACTATGTTCATAGCACCAGCGGAATCAAACTAAAGGGTCCGTCGTACCTTGTTGTCTCCATCGACGACCAACCTGTGCATATCTACAAATACGACCAGTCGCCGGAAACGCTGACCAAACGCTACGGATCAGATTTCAACGACTCCGTCACCGTCGACCTGACAGCCCGCCAGATTGCCCCACGCTTCTACGTGAAGCCCCATGCCAAAATCAAACCGAAAACCGACAACGTCGCCACGCCACAGCCGAAGAAAAACTGATGGATTATATCTGAATTCGTAAATTCGTTAATTCGTGAGTCTTTTGATGCGCCAAAGACTAACACGTTAACACATTCACACATTTACACATTCACACATGATGTTGAAATTATACAAATACTGTTTCTATAGAATCACGCGGTTTTGGGACCATCCCGTGCATTACTCCTTGTCCTACGACCCGCTGACACAGAAAGTGGATCCGACCCATCTGATATCCTCGATGGGCATCGTATCGCTGCTCCAAATCTCCAACCTCAACACGCTGCTGATCCTGCCCGTCCTGCTTCTCGGCCACCAGCTGTCGGCCAACCTGCTGTGGATTATCGTGGTGGCAATCGCCGTTTTCAACGTCTTCATCCTTAACAGATACCCAGCAACCAAACGAAGTTTAACCCATCATACATATAGAATATGAAGAAAGTAATCATTACCCTTGCAGTGCTGTGCGGTATCGGGCTGATGACCGCCTGCAAAAGTGGGGCGCAACGTCTCACTGCAATCGATTTCTCCAATGTCCAAGAGTACATTGCAGCCGATGATGAAAACTATAAGGTGGACTCCATCAACGGCTACTCCACCTTCTCCGCCGACAACCGCATCGTCATCGTCCCCGAAGAAATCACCAAGAAAGAGTATGAACGTTTGCTCACCGACAAGTATACCTTGCACCACGTCACCATCGACACCAATTCTGCCCTCTATGCCGCGTTGGACAGCCTCTCCCGCCCCAATGCGAGACACCTCTACCTGATGAGGGGCTATACTCCTTACGATGAAATGTTACAGGAAATACGAGAAGATGATGAAATCAGAGCGGATGCCATCTCTTATTTCCCCGAAACAAAGCAATATGAGTTTATGATGTGGGTCCCGCTGACAACAGTGTCGTTTATGATGACCGAGGACGGCATCGTCGATACCACCTTTATGCAATCCGAGACTCGGACCTATGGGACAAACAGGATATTCGTCGGCCAAGAAGGGTCTGACTGCGACTTCCACGGCTCGCTGTGGTTCTACTACTATGACAGCTCGGCACACCACATGATTCCGCTCTGCCACTACATGGATTTCCGTTGGTGTGAAGAGGCTGAAAACTACAACCTCTGCTGGATTAGCGAGAACGAACTGCTGGTTTCCGCAGCCTCCACCGGCAACAACGAGTGGGGCTGCGTCCGAGGATACAAACCCACTAATCTTGTCCCTCACGGAACACCCGTATATTACAAGTTGACTCTCACCGTTCAATAAACCAAAGCATCATGACACCCAACTATAGCGTAAACGTCAATGTCACCGAAGAAGAGTTTGTTCGGTTCAACCGTTTCATCCTGCGTAACAACAAGAAGCTTACGACTACCCTAATCGTGTGCTGGCTGTTTTTCCTGGCAGTTGCTGTTGGGCAGATTGGTGCAGGTACTAATTTGCCGCTAGCCATAGGCATATTGGCTGGCATACTCGTCTCCGTATTGATACTTACATTCGGAGCCGACAACCGCGCTAAGAAATATTACCGCCAATACATTACTAAAGAGGGCACCGAGCAAACCATTGATTTCTTCGACGACCACTATGTGCATTCTACCACCAGCGCTACTGCGAACATCGCCTATAGCCAACTCGCTGCCGTCCATTTCACCAAGACCAATATCTACCTGATGCGTTCGCCGAATATGGGTGCTATAATACCGCTCGCATCCTTCCCCGACGGCTTACCCGAATTCCTGCAATCTATCTCTATAGTCGGTATGGAGGTTCTGGCAAAGAACATAACGCATAAAGACCCAAACCACAGCAACGTGGATGATATCAGTCGCTGTATTGTATTCTTCCTGTCGGCTGCACTTATCTTATATGGAACCTGGCTCTCGCGGAGAGTCCTACCATCTGAAATCGCATGGCTTGTGCTTCTACTCATCGCCTGCGTGCTTTTTTCAGTGTATGGCGGATTGGTATATCTGAACAAATATCTGCGCTGGAACCGCACCACCGAGACCATCTCGGTGCAACACGAAACACTGGTAATTAAGTGTCACGGCTGCATCTTCCACCGCAGGAAAGAGATACCGCTCTCCGCCATACGGCGCGTGGAAACATACAACGGTCGCACGCTATGGCTGTGGGGCCGCCTACCCGAAACCCTGCGTGTCGTCTATTCCAACTCGCGACGCTACCGTTTCGGCCTCTGCATGACCGATGCCGAGCGTGATGCCCTTGCAAAGAAGATAATGGATTTTGTAAACCAATAACACTCTACTTCGCATGGCTCACCCCGTAGCCGAAGAGGGCGAAATCGCCTTTCAGAGGGTCGTCGGGGAAGACTTCGAACATTGACTGTGTGAGGCGACGGGCGGTGGACATGGTGGCGGAGCCACATTTGAGCAAGCCTAACCTTTGCGATTCGGCGAGCACGTGCGTATCCAACGGCATAATAAGGGTGCGGCAGTCGATAAAGTCAGCCCACAAGCCCAAATCCACTGGCGACCCGTTCCGCACCATCCAACGCAGAAACATGCACACCCGCTTGCAAGCCGAACGCGCATCCTGTGGCACCAGACCCCATATCCCCTCGCCCGCGAAATAGCCACAAATCGCCTCCACCGCCGACAGACCATCCGATGCACGCATCTTCACATACTCCCCTAGCGTGCCATGCTCCAACAATAAACGTCGGTACGCCCGCAGAAAGGCGTTCATCTGACCTACGGTGTTGAGCCGATAAAAACAACCGCAACCCTCGGCAGGCAACACCGCCTCAAAACCACCCTCGCGCACCCATGCGTCCACCTCGCCATCAGCACAATCCACCAGCCATTGAATCTTCGGCATAAACTGCTTGCGGCTGCCATAACTGAGGCATGCAGCCACAAACGCCGTCGCCTCCTGATTGGCCGAACCCTTCACCTGGTGCATAAACCACGACGGATCACCTTGCAAGAACGCCTCAGTCTCATACATAGCGGCATATTGCTTTAACTCTTGGCGCAAAACATCATTTATCATATTTGTAATCACAGAATTAAAACTTGAACACCCGTGTATCCTTACCTTATCATATCACATCTCACACCAAAAAGGCATCAATCACACTTGCGCCTACCACTAACCTCGCGGCAAAGTCGACGGCACCCAACTCTTTATTTTGGTTTTTCATCATGTTCCTTTCGACTTTTCCCTTTACTTGGTTTCCTCATACGAAATGAAACATAAAAAAGAGAGAAACAACATAGAAGTAAAATAGAGCTAATGAGGATTAGTTAGTGTGATTGTGAGGGCATGGCGGAGCGTCATCTCTTCGGCGAAGAGCCTACGGCGGTATTCGTCCAGGCGGTAGACAGGGTCATGGAGAAAATCGACGGGGAGGGAGGCAGGGGTCAGGCGGTAGGCAGGGGTGTTCTTAAGATACTGGAGGATGCGGAGGCCGTCGACACGCTCGGCACAGGCATGGACGAAGAGGTGGCGGCTCTTGAAGTTGGCACGGAGGGGCGACCAAAGGTCGTCGGTGGCTAGTTGCTGGCACAGAAAAGAGGTCATGGGCGTTTCAACATCGCCGTCGTAAAGGGCGGGAAAAAGGTCGTAGGTGGCCTTGACGGCGGCAAAGCCTTCGGGAGAATAGAAAGGATAGCTTTCCTCCATTGCCGCAATGCCTTTGGCTATGGCGGGGCCTGTGCCGAAAGGCACGCGCGAGGAGATGCGCCCTTGTGGACGAACCACCATACCTTGCCCACGGTAGGGCTCGACAAATTGGCCTACAATACTTCCTGTCTTGGCAAACTTTTGCAACAAGTAAAAATCCTCGCCGCCTTGCAAAGGGGTGATGCCTCCGACACGACGATATGCCCATAAGGGGAACACCATGGCACTGCCCAATGCAGTAAAGGCGTATGGACTCCCAATACGCAACAGCCCCAAGAGATAATGACGCATATAGCATTCGTAGCGGAGCATCGGACGGTCGAGAGCCTCGTCATGGCTGAGGGGGTGGTAGTAAGGTACGCTAAAGGCGTTGTGGTCGGGATGCGCGTTCATGGTATCGACAACCGCCTTCAGATAGTCGGAATCAAAGTCGGTGTCGGCATCAAGGCTTACCACCAGTTCGTCATCGGCGTGTTCCTCCATAATACGCTCAAAGAGCAGCTTTCGTGCCCACCCCACACCCTTCTTCTTGCCCGTCCATCCGCAACCTCGCGAACTGCGGTCGATGACCACTACCGGCAGGTCACGCACCTCGTGCAAAAGTGCTAGGCATGCCTGATTCTCCTCATAGCCATATCCCCCCTCGAGGTTGTTGACGCAACAATAGAGTGTGAATTGACGGTAGGTCTGTCGGCGCAACCGTTCAAGCATCAGCGGCAGATTGTCAAGCTCTGCCAACAAAGGAATGGCAACAGAAATATGGGCGTAGCGGGGCATCAGTGCTTGACCACCTTCACCGGTCTGCCTTCGACATTGACGATGTACACGCCCGCAGGACGGTCGGAGAGGTCGTAATGGTATGTTCCTCTAGCCCCTTCTACGGTGACAGCACCTGTAGTAGGATTGGGGTAGGCACGCATATTCACAACCGGTGCGACGATACCGACAGAGGAAGAGTCGTCGAGATTGTGAATCTCCTTGATGTAATTAATCAGTGCGTGCGACTGGCACTGCCAGTAGTGGTCGAGACGGGTGGTCGAGAGGGTCTTTGAGGTGGAAAGCTCCATGGTCATCTCGCGCATGTTGTGGTAGTAGTTGAAATAGTCCTGCCGGCCATTGGAGATGACATACCAGTCGCCACCGACGATATAGCCGCTGTTTGTGACATCGCGAAAGCGTTGGCTGTCCACCAGCCGACAGGTGTCAACAAAGCGCTTGCAGACCTGTTTCCACCATTCGCTGTGTTCGTTGAGTTGCTCAAAAGAGGTATAGCTGTCCCACGGAAAATTCATCACCTCCGAACCACCGTGGAGGTTGGCTGAAAGGCGGAAACTATGCTGCGAAACATAGTTAATCATTGCCTCGTTCTCGGGCTGCAGTGGTTCCAATGGGTCGGTGCCAAAGGGGTCGGGATAGTTGCGGTTGAGGTCCACATAGTTGGCATTATAGCGCATGGCACGAGCTACGGTATTGTTGCCTCCGCGATAGGTGCCGTCGGGGTTAGAGAGGGGGTTGATACAGATACGTGTGCGGTCAAGAAGACTGGTGATCTCCTGCGAGGTGCCGTAACTGCGCAACAGGGTGTCGCATAAGCGCAACATAAGGTAGAAGCCCGTCACCTCGTCGCCGTGCATAGTGCTGGAATAAAAAAATTCGGGGCGGTAGATATCGTTAAGGTCTGAACCCGTGATGGCAAGCGAAAGTATGAGACGACCCTGCACCGACGTGCCGATGGTGTCAACATGACAAAGGTCGGGAAAACTGTCCACAAAACGCTGCATCATCGCCATATACACTTCATAAGTTGGGTACTTGTCCCACGTGTCCATTTCTTCAAGGGTGGTCGCCATAGTGATGGCCTTGGGCGAGAGGGTGTCGGGAACTGGAGGAAATGCATCGGGTCGGGGTTTCTGTGCCATGACGGCAACAGCCGAGAGGAGGAAGAGGGCAATAAGGGTCTTTTTCATTTTCGATGATTAAAAATTGAAATTTTGTGACCAATGACTAGTGATTGGTGATTAGAGTGAATCGTGATTAGACAAATGAATGTTGCAGCCAATTTCAATTTTCACTTTTCAATTTTCACTTTTCAGTCACAGTTCACTGGTCACTAAATATCTTGTCACTAATCACCAATTAGAAATGTGCCTCTTTGGGGTCGTGGGGGATACCCGTCTTGCGTATCTTGCCTGGAGCCTGCGGAGCGCGCGGACGGCTGATACGATGGGCTGGCTTCTTGCTACGGGGTATGTACTTAATGTCGCCGTCCGAATTCACCTCTAGACCATACACCTTACCAGTGGAAAGGTTCACCTTGACATGCCAGTAGTGACCGCAGCCACCCTCGGTGAGCACAATATCCTGTTTCAAACGGTCCTCAGCATTCTCATCCCACACAAAATTGACCCACACGATATTGCAGCCTGTTATGTCCGTAAATCCGACATACTGGCGTTCATATCTGCGCATATGCTCGTCGATAACGGGACACATGCCCTCTTGGTTGATATGGTGGCGGTTCACATAGGCGATACGCTTCTGGATAAGACGTTCCGCCTCGGCGATATCCTCCTCAGTAGGGGTATAGCGCCCATCCTGGTTTTCGATAGTGAAATCAACATCCCAACTCTCATGGAAGTTATAGCCATGATAGTTGTTACCATTGATTTCCTCATAGTCCCAAGTCTCCACCGGGACAACATAATCCTGTGCCTTGACACTGCCACACATCGCGACAGCAAGAGCCCATATGATTGCAAACTTTTTCATTTCGGTCATAAATAAATCTCTGCGCTATAATAACTCAAAAATCGTTGCAAAAGTACACAGATTTTGCAAAATAGACAAAATTTTTTTCAGTGTCAGAAAAAATTCTTATATTTGCAATTTGATTACGAATAGGATACGGACGTTAAGTTTCTATTGGAATATGCTAATAGACAGACGATAAATTGAAAACTTATCAAATTGAAAAGTGAAAACGTGACAAATTAAGAATTAAAAATTAAGAATTAAAAATTGGCTGCCGCCGATGAAATTAAAAATTAAGAATTAAAAATTAAAATTGGCTGCAACATTCATTTGTCTAATCACTATTCACCAATCACTGGTCACTAAAAAACATGAAATAAATAATTGGAATTAAATATTTGCTATCATGAACAAATTCGTATCTGTAAAAGAAGCTGCCGACAAAATTCAGGACGGCATGACCGTAATGGTTGGAGGATTCCTCGGTGTAGGCAATCCCATTGCTTTAATTGATGCATTAGTTGAAAAAGGGGTGAAAGACCTCACCATCATCTGCAACGATACCGCTTATCCCGAAGTGGGCGTGGGCAAACTCATCACCAACCACCAGGTGAAGAACCTCATCGCCACCCATATCGGAACCAACAACAACACCATCGACCAGATGAACGCTGGCGAACTCCATGTCACCCTCCAACCCCAAGGCACCCTGGCTGAGCAGATCCGTGCTGCCGGCGCAGGTCTGGGCGGTGTGCTCACCACCACCGGCCTTGGCACCGTGGTCGAGAACGGCAAACAGAAAGTGACCGTCGACGGCAAAGAATACCTGCTGGAAAAACCCATCCGCGCCGACGTGGCAATCATCGGAGCCAACATCTGCGACGAGAGCGGCAACCTAGTCTACAAAGGCACCTCGCAAAACTTCTGCCCCATGATGGCCACCGCAGCCGACGTGGTGATCGTCGAGCCCCAGGAGATTGTCAAGACCGGCACCATCGCCCCCGAGAACGTCAAAACCCCCGGCATCTTCGTCGACTTTATTATTAAGAAATAAAAAGGTTGTAAAGGTTTAAAGGTTAAAAAGGTGCGGGGTCAAAAGCATGGCTTATTTTGAAGAGCTATCATCATGGTCGTTCGCAAAGAAGTTGACCATTCAGGTGTATGAGTTGATGCAAAATAATCATGATTATGGATTCCGAGAACAAATCCAACGGGCAGCTGTTTCTATCATGAACAATATTGCCGAAGGGAGTGAGGCAGGAAGTCCACAAGCCTTTGTCCGATACCTTTATATTGCAAAGGGTAGTTGTGCTGAGGTACGAAGTATGGTCTACTTATGCAAAGAATTAAATTACTGTAGCGAGGAAGAATATCAGCATCTCCTCAATGAATGTAAGATAATTTCAGCGGCCATAAACAACCACATTAAATACCTTAGAAACATGACCAATAACTGATAACCTTTAGCCTTTGTACCAATACCTTTTAAACATTAAAACCCTTTAAACTTTAAAACCCTAGATAACATGGCAGTTACATCTATGCTACGCGTTCGTATGAGCGCAAAAGACGCCCACTATGGCGGCAATCTGGTTGATGGCGCACACATGGTTCACCTCTTTGGCGATGTCGCCACCGAACTCCTCATCAAGCAGGACGGCGACGAAGGCCTCTTCTGCGCCTACGACATGGTCGAATTCAAAGCCCCAGTCTATGCCGGCGACTATATCGAAGCCTACGGCGAAATCACCCACGTCGGCAACACCTCGCGCAAAATGAAATTCGAGGCCTACAAGGTCATCCGCACCCTGCCCGAAATCAGTGCCAGCGCTGCCGAAGTGCTCGAAGAGCGCATCCTCGTCTGCCGCGCCACCGGCACCTGCGTCACCCCCAAAGAGTGCCAGCGCTACAACAAGTAAAGGCCGGCGTACACATTGTACGCTGACCCACTCTTGCATGCCATCAGTGTACAATTAGTACCCTAATGCTAGTTGTACACTGATTTTTTTTACGATTAGAGAATAGTGATTAGTGACCAGTGACACGAGCGCATTCGTTTTACAGGTCACTCCAAATCACAGGTCACAGATCACAGGTCACAAAAAAATTTTATGAAGAACCTAGGCATCCTCCCAAAAATACTCATTGCCATAGCCCTCGGTATCGGCTGCTCGTTCTTTTTCCCCGGATGGGCCGTGCGCGTGTTCCTCACGTTCAATTCCATTTTCAGCAACTTCCTTGGGATGTTCATCCCATTGCTCATCATCGGGCTAGTTGCCCCCGGTATTGCCGACTTGGGCAAAGGGGCGGGCAAACTGCTGCTCATCACCGTAGTTCTGGCTTATGGCTCCACCGTACTGTCGGGTGTGTTCACCTACTTCTCATGCTACTTTGCCTACCCCCATATTCTTGGCAATGGGCTCACAGCCCTAGGCAACATGGACATGAGCAACACCCTCACCCCCTATTTCACCATCGAGATGCCTGCCTTCATCTCAGTCACCACCGCCTTGGTCATTGCCTTCATGCTGGGCCTCACCACCGCCACCATCACCGGCACCACCATGCGAGGCTTTCTTGTCGACTTCCGCGACATCATCACCACCGTCATCACCAAGGTAATCATACCCTGCCTGCCGCTCTACATCTTCGGCATCTTCCTACAAATGGGAGCCGAAGGCCATGTGGGAGCCGTACTGGGAGCCTTCCTCAAGATTGTCGGCTTCATCTTCCTACTGCATGTCACCGAGCTAGTGTTCCTCTTCCTCGTTGCAGGCTCTGTGACCCACAAGAATCCCTTCCGCGCACTCGTCACCATGCTGCCC
>JAEEGH010031917.1_pt1 | contig 10152 bp, 7 predicted proteins | sample 9134181 | NCBI WGS metagenome assembly JAEEGH01 (sample SAMN16246544, study PRJNA631951) | gut metagenome | biome: gut microbiome; feature: rumen; material: DP-attached | host: Bos | place: Iran: Karaj | collected 2018-10 | reverse complement strand
TTTGCGGTCCACTTCTGGATGTGGCGCAGTTGGTAGCGCACCTGGTTAGGGACCAGGAGGTCGCTGGTTCAAGTCCAGTCATCCAGACCAAGCAAGCATGGCGGCCCCTTTCGCCGACATGCTTTTTTGAATTTAACTGGTGAGTTGTCCGAGTGGTTGAAGGAGCCTGCCTCGAAAACAGGTGTGCGGGTGACCGTACCGGGGGTTCGAATCCCTCACTCACCGCAAAGCAGAATGGCATCGCAGCGTAGCTGCGGTGCTTTTTTGTTGAAAGGGGCTTCGAGCTCGCTCTCGTAAGACCCTTTCGGCAAAAAAGCACCAGAGGGCCGTAGGCCCGGGATGCCATTCAAAGCTTTGCCAGGGCCCCTCCGGCGAGGAGCCAGGGAATGCGCAGCCCGCTCGCGGGCGAGCACAATCCCGCCAGGGAATGCGCAGCCCGCCCTGCTGCCGTGCACAATCCCCATCATCCTATGAAGTCTGGGCACAAGAATCCGACTATTTGTGTCCGTCTGCCCGATTTTGAGCGGCTAGGACACGCCAGGGCCCCCAGATGTGCCCCAGAAGTCCAAAACCGTCAACCGGGGCACACTCGGCCCCTGATTTGTGCCTGATAACTATTGCTTTATTTCCGAGAAGGAGTGATTGTAACCGTCATCCAGATTTGATTCCAGGCGTCAGGATTTTCAATTCCTATGAGGTTCTTGATGTCAAGAAAAACTCCCCCGCGATGACTTTTTGAAGGCTGTATATCTGGAACAGATTTATACGGCTCTTTATTTTTGTTAGAAGTTTTTGTGCCATACAATACGGCCATACAGCGCGACATCAAACTGGACGGATACAACGTTCCATCTGTCTATGCTTATGGTAAATACGACAGATTCCTTTCCATCAATAGGGATTATAAACATAGTCATCTGCTTGGCACCACCTATCCCTTAAAATAATAGAAACAGGGCTATCTCAAATAGAATAATCCTAATCTTCGATAAAAGCCCGGCAAATGATGTGATATTACATATCATATATGATTTTATGCCTTTTTTATGTATCTTTGATCATAAAAAAAGCCCCACGGAGTACGCGGGGCATCAGGCTGGACAAAAGTCCAAAACTCTTCGGCATATAGCCTTATTACGGTAAGGTGTAAAACTTACGAAGACAAAATTAGCAATATTATTTAATATAGCAATGGAAAAGTATCTAGGTATCGACTTGGGAACGAACTCCCTTGGATGGGCCATCGTCGAAAAAGACACCGGCGGAAAGCGGCTTGAGGACTGTGGCGTCTTTGTCTTTCCTGCGGGTGTCAATGATATTGAAGGGCAAAATGAGCCGACCTCCCAGGTGCGCTCCGAGTCGCGGGCTGCAAGAAGGAGGGTCAACCGACGCAGGCTGAGGAAAATCGCACTCCTTTCCATCTTGAGCAAGGAAGGCCTTTGTCCCGCTCTTTCGGCGGAGGACCTCTCCCTATGGCGTTACAAGAAGAAGGCTCCGCTCTCCCCGGAATTCCTGAGGTGGATGTCGACGGATGACAAGACTGGGAAGAACCCCTACTTCAGCCGTCATGAGTGCCTGTCGCGGAAGCTTGACCTGCAGCGTCAAGAAGATCGATACCTCCTTGGCAATGCGCTTTATCATATCTGCCAGCGTCGGGGCTTCCTCTCAAATAGGAAAAGCGAAGACTCCGGTGAAGAAGGCAAGGTCAAGGGTGCCATCCTTGACTTGTCGAAGCAGATGGAGGAGGCGGGATGCCGTTATCTGGGCGAGTTTTTTTACCGGATGTATGGAACGGGACAGCGCATTCGGAATCACTATACGGCAAGGAAGGAGCACTATGAGGCAGAGTTCGATGTGATCTGCCGGCTGCAAGACCTTCCCGAGGCCCTGAAGAATGAGTTATGGCGCGCCATCTTCTGGCAGCGTCCCCTAAAGTCGCAGAAGGGTGCGGTCGGCCGCTGCCCTTTTGAGAAAGGGCAACCTAGATGTCCCATCTCTCATCCTTATTTCGAGGAATTCCGGGCCCTGTCCCTCTTGAACAATGTCAGGGTTTCGTATCAGGGCGGAGAGTGGAGACCGCTGACCGACGAGGAGAGGACGGCGATCCTCACCGACAAGAAGATATTCTGGCGCAAGACCGATTTCACCTTCAAGGAGATTGCCAGGAAACTGGCGGGAAAGACTCCTTTCGGGACTAAGGACGACGGGGAGCCGTTTGCCTGGCGCTTCAATTATGATTCCGACTTCCCGGTCTCGGGAAGCCCCGTCACGGCAAGCCTTATGGCAGCTGTGGACGTCTCGTCGGTAACAGGGTGGAAAGAGGCCTTGGGCTCGCAGTACCTCAAGGGAGAGGGCAAGTCTCTGAATGAGACTGTAAGTGATGTCTGGCATGCCCTCTTTTCATTCGATGATTCGGACAAGCTGGCCGAATGGCTGGGCGAGAACCTGCAGCTGACACAAGAGGCTTCCGTCACGCTGGCGAAATGCAAGATGCAGCAGGGCTATGCCTCTTTGAGCCTGAAAGCGATCAAGAGGATCCTTCCATTCTTGTGGCAGGGCTACCGTTACGACGAGGCCGTGATGCTTGCCGGCGTCAAGGCATCGCTCCCCGCCTCAATCAGGAATGACGAAGAAAGAATACGGGAGATCGAGGAAAACGCTTTGATTGAGATGAGGAATAATAGATTGGAGCGTCTGGACGGTAGAAGGCAGAGCCCGATGGCAGGATATATTGCCGTACGGAGCTATCTCCAGAATTTCCCGGGGTTCAATCAAGACCGCCTGTACCATCATTCGATGGTTGAGTCATTCAGGGCCGCCGTTCCTGACAAGGAAGGACGCCTCCGGCTAGAGCCTCCTCGGACGCCTTCATTCAAGAATCCCGTCGTCACCCGTTCCTTATTCTGTCTCCGCAAGGTGGTCAATGCATTGCTAGATGAAGGAGCCATCGATCCTTCGACCAGGATAAACATCGAGTTCGCCCGCGATTTGAATGACCGGAACAAGCGGATTGCCATCCGCCGCTATCAGTCAGCCCGGATGAAAGAGCGCCAGAAATATGTGGATTGTCTTCGGGAGTTGTTAAGGAGGGAGCCCACTGAAAGAGAGATTCTAAAATATCAGTTGTGGGAGGAGCAGGGGCATCGGTGCCTGTATACTGGCGATCAAATCGGCGTTGCAGACTTCCTGGGCAATTCTCCTAAGTATGACATTGAGCACACCATCCCTGTTTCACGCGGAGGCGACAGCTCGCAGATGAATATGACGATCTGCCGTCTGGACTTCAACCGTGTCGTCAAGGGGCCGAAGCTCCCGTCCGAATTGGCGAACCATCAGGATATTCTCTTACGTATCTCGGAGTGGAAAGACAAGGCCGAATCGTTAAGAAAACGTCTTTACGGCATCAAGGCCAGCATCAAGGGCGTTGGTACTAAAGAAGCGAAAGACTTGCTGATGCAGAGGAGGCATGTGCTGGAGTCGGAACTGGCATATTGGAGAGGCAAAATCGACCGCTTTACGATGACGGAAGTACCTGAGGGCTTCGCGCTGAGACAGGGCGTCGATATCGGGATTATCGGCAAGTACGGACTGCAGTACTTGAAGACGGTCTTTCCGAATTCGTTTGTCGTGAAAGGAGCGACTACGGCTGATTTCAGGAAATGCTGGGGTATCCAGGATGCCTATGAGAAAAAGTCCAGGGACAATCATGCCCATCATTGCATGGATGCCATCACCATCGCCAGTATCGGCAAGGAAGAGTATGACGAATGGAAGCACCTGCGTGAGAAAGAGGACCTGAGTGAGCAGGGGAAAGGGGCAAAGCCGCATATTGCCAAACCGTGGAAATCCTTTACGGAGGATGTTATCTCCGTTCCCGAGCAGCTTCTGGTCGTCCATCACACGCCGGATAACGTGGGTGCGCCGGCTATAAGGAAGATTCGCAAGCGTGGCAAGGTCTGCAGAACGAGCAACGGCAAGGTAATGTACGCAAAGGGCGACGTGGCTCGGGGAAGCATCAGCAAGGCGACATTCTATGGGCAGATCAACACAGGGGAGCAAAAGCGCTTCGTCGTCCGTAAAGACCTGTCAAGCCTGGGGGAGAAAGAGGTGGCGATGATCGTTGATCCCGTCGTCCGAAAGCGAGTCCAGGATGCCGTTCTTGAAAAGGGAAGCCTGGCCAAAGCGGTCGCGGATACTATTTGGATGAACGAAGAGAAAGGCGTACCCATCAAGAAGGTGCGGGTCTTTCTTACACCAGCATTATCCCCCGTACCTCTGAAACGACATCGAATCTTGTCGAAAAATGAGTATAAGCAGGATTATTATTCCGTCAACGAAGAGAACTACTGCATGGGAATCTATCGCGGGCCGAAAAATACTTTCAAACTAGTCAGCCTGAAAGAGGCCGCCGCGTTCTTTAATGGGAAGACCGGGGATAAGACGCTGGTTCCAGAGTTTGACGAGAATGGCAACCGCTTGAGTTGTCTCCTGAAAATCGGAACTATGGTCTTGTTTTACGAAGACACTCCTGAGGAACTCTATGACCTGGCGCAAGGTGATCTTGTGAAACGCCTATACAAGGTAACCGGATTGTCCAGGATGACTGTCCAAGGCAGATATCATTATGGAATCGTTACCCTTCGTTACCACCAGGAGGCCAGGATGGCAAAAGATCTAAATGGTAAGAAAGGAGTGTGGAAACAAGGGGAGGACATTCGCCCCATCATCGGGCTTAACCATAACCAGTGCTTCTTCCTTGTTGAAGGGTTGGATTTCAAATTGACACCTACCGGAAAAGTGGTTTTTTATAACAAAACCGATGATTAAACGGACGCTTTTCCTGGTCAACCCTTGCGAGTGCTCTTTACGCAACTCCCAACTCATTCTTGTTAATAAAGAATCTGGGGAGGAGCGTTCTGTACCGATAGAGGACGTAGGATATATAATCGTTGAGAATAGCAGGATATCCCTGTCTGTCCCGTTGATGAACGCCTTGGTAAAGAATAATGCTGTGGTGGCATTCTGTGATGAGAGGCATATGCCCTCCTCTTTATTATTGAGCATGGCTTCCAATCATGTTCAAAGTGAGGTGTTCCGTTATCAACTCGAGGCGGGCATCCCCTTAAAAAAGAATCTCTGGAAGCAGATCGTTGAAGCCAAAATACGGAATCAGGCTGCCTTACTGACCTCATTGGGATTGGATGGGGATGTCTTGAAGCCTTATTGGTCAAACGTTAAAAGTGGTGACGTTGATAATCGTGAGGGGACTGCAGCTAACCGCTATTGGGATATCCTCTTTGGAAAAGATTTTATGCGGAATCGTCATGGTGAAGACTGCAACTCTCTTTTGAATTATGGATACTCGATCCTTCGGGCAGCGACATGCCGGGCTATTGTCGGATCCGGACTACTGCCTTTGGTTGGGCTGTTTCACAAAAATCGTTATAACGCGTTTCCTCTTGCTGATGATTTGATGGAGCCTTATCGGCCATATGTTGATAGGATCGTCGTTGGATGTATTGAAGACGGTTTTTCCGATCTGCAACGCGAGTCGAAGCAACGATTGCTGGGGAGTTTGACGGTCGATTGCCAATTTGGTAATATGAAAAGGCCTTTAAGCATAGGGTTATCCTTGACGACGGGTTCTTTGGTACGGTGCTTAAGAGGAGAGGTAAAACAGTTGTCGCTCCCGGGAAACTGATATGTTCATACGGATTAATGCATATCGGATAATGTGGCTGTTCGTTTTCTTTGATTTGCCAACAATGACTAAGAAAGAGAGAAAAGATGCCGCTTGTTTTAGGAAAATGTTGGAGAAGGATGGTTTTGTGATGATGCAGTTTTCCGTTTATGTGAGACACTGTCCATCGAAGGAGAATTTGGAAGTGCATGTCAACAGAGTTGAATCATTCATACCTGTTTCCGGACAGGTCAGTATTCTGGCTGTAACGGACAAACAGTATGGAAACATCCGAAACTTTATCGGGAAGAAAGCGTCCTCGCCCATAAAAGGGCCGGTTCAGTTAGAACTCTTTTAATTTTTCAACTTTGTTCTTTGAAATATCGGTCACCAAACTGCTTTTTTTGCAGATACAATTGTCATAAAATACTGATAATCAGCCACTACAGACAACAAGATTGCGGTTTGGTGTAAAACAGTACTAAGGAACAACCGGTTTGTCTGGTGGATCTGGTGGATCGAGATTGCGGTTTGGTGTAAAACAGTACTAAGGAACAACTCTCCTTGACAAAACGGCCGGACTTGCAAGATTGCGGTTTGGTGTAAAACAGTACTAAGGAACAACGTATGCCCGGAGGTAGTTACCAAGACCAGTATTGCGGTTTGGTGTAAAACAGTACTAAGGAACAACATAGCTATGCTTAAGAAACTCTTAGAGATGATTGCGGTTTGGTGTAAAACAGTACTAAGGAACAACGCCAGTCCTACAGTGCTGCACAAATCATTGATTGCGGTTTGGTGTAAAACAGTACTAAGGAACAACCGTAAAGTCATCAATAAGATACTCGGAAGAATTGCGGTTTGGTGTAAAACAGTACTAAGGAACAACGCGGTCTTGCTTGTAGTAGTCGATGCCGCCATTGCGGTTTGGTGTAAAACAGTACTAAGGAACAACTTCCGTCAGCGGTAATGCAGTTTAATAGGAATTGCGGTTTGGTGTAAAACAGTACTAAGGAACAACCAACTCCGTCGACCTATACATCGCCTCCGGATTGCGGTTTGGTGTAAAACAGTACTAAGGAACAACTTAGTCAAGTAGTCGGGCGTACACGCGACATTGCGGTTTGGTGTAAAACAGTACTAAGGAACAACTGAAGAACCATCACAAAACCGGGCTCATTATTGCGGTTTGGTGTAAAACAGTACTAAGGAACAACTTGCCGAACTCCGGCCACATGTATTCCATGATTGCGGTTTGGTGTAAAACGCTTATAAAAAACAACTTATCGCAGGAATTACATCTCTACGCTTTGCAAAGACCTCCCATCAGGAGGTCGCTTCAAGCAATTGACGGATTTCAGCCGTTATTTTCCGTAACATTCTCCGTCCGACACAAAAGGACAAAGGACCCCACAACCTACCTTAAGACTACCGTGCCAGCAAACTTAGAGAAAGAAGTTCCTCACCACAGCGGTGCAGCGCTGTTTCGATTTTAAGCGCCTGCTTTTCAGAAATATATGTTCCTCCCGTTTTATACTGACGCAGAAGTGATGCATTGATGCCTGCCCGGGCGGCGAAACGCGTTACATTGATATAATCGAAATAATCGAAAACAGAAGCAATGTCGTATCTAAACTCGAATTCTACATCTTTAAGTTCATCCGGCAGCGAATCTCCAACTTCTGCAAAAGCAGATCGTATTTCTGATAATGACCGTTCAAAATCTGCCATCGCTTCGGCAACAGTCGCCCCACTTCCGATAATCGTACTCTCCAAGTCGGGCGTATAGATGCCATATTTCCCGTCCCGTCCTTTCTCAATAAGCGCTACTGTTTTCATCTCAAAAACCTATCTGCTTTTTCAGTTTGTTGAATGTTCCTGTCTTCACCTCCTCAGAGCCACGTATCACAGTACAAATATATAACATAATTGCTATATATCCAACTGCTTTTCTCCGCGAATTTAACTCACCCCATCCTCAAGAAAAAAATCGGATGTGAGTTTTACTGATTTTCAAATAAAATGAAAAATATAAGGATTTTCTTTTCCGATTATCCATCAACTAATTTTGCCACGACAGGACTGCCACACGCCCCTGGAATCCTGTCGCGGCAGAAGTCTCAAGCCAGCAGGCACGGGCTACTGGAGGGCACCTACCTGACAATCAGAAAGTTGCAATAAGCCGCCCTACCCGATCGGGGAAGGGCGACTTGGGATAATGATCTGTAAATCAAAGACTTGTCATCCGGCGCCCAAAGCGGCTGCAAAGCGGAAGAAGCGCTCGATTAACCATCATTCAAACAAGTTCTGCAGACTTTTCAAGATGGCATCTCGTAGCTTGTCGGAATCACTTTTTATCCCTCCTGAGGCGGCAGTCGTGCTGGCGATCAATTCATGCGTTGAGGCATCAATGAACTGAATGGTCACTTCGGCAATATTCCCCCAGTGGCGGCCGCTTTCCCCATACGAGACAAGAAGTGTTTTATGGGCTTGCTCTCTGTCCAATTTGGGCGCACGAATGTAGCCTTTCTTCATCAGGTACCCGACAATCACATCAGACGGATTGAATGCATTGATATAAGTACTTGCGCTCGCATTCCCGAACTCATCCGCAAGTCCGACGCTTGTGTCTATGGACACCACTTCATTCGTTCCAAGCACATAGAAAAACCTGTAACCTTCGATGGAAGCAACCCGATTGACAGAAGAGTATCTCGAAGTGGCACACCCGCATAATACAAGGGCGCAGACGAATATGGGCAGGAACTGTTTCATATTACCGATCCTTTTGTTCTTTAAATGAAGTAACGATTAACCTTTCCGAATACAGCAAAAACCGTTCCGGGGACAGGACCACGAAAGGCAGGCCGCTTTTTGCAGATTACTTGGCATCCGGGAAAACTACTAAAAAATTAGGAGATATGAGAAATTAACCGTAATTTTATTCCCGGAAACAGAAACACACTATCCAGCATGAGGAAACTGACGAATAAAGAAGAAGAAATCATGCGCATCTTATGGGCGCATGGCGACCTGTTCATCCAGGACATCGCGAAATACTACCCGGATCCCAAACCGCACCACAATACCCTGGCCACGCAGTTGGGTTTTCTCGAAGAGAAAGGCTATGTCGCACGGGAGAAGTTCGCAAATGCCTATCGCTACCATGCGCTCGTGCCGGAAAGCGACTTTGCCGGCCAGGCCGTCGACCTGTTGGTTCAGAAGTTCTATGACAGTTCTTATGCCAGGATGGTCTCCCGCTTCGTGAAGGAAGAAAAGATGGACCTGGCGGAACTCAAAGCATTGATTGCCGAAATCGAGCGTGAAGGATAATGGCAGGATTCCTCACATACCTACTGCGTGGCGCGCTTTACTTGCTCGTCTTCCTAACCTTTTTCCTGTTGGTGTTGCGCCGCAGCGGTGCATTCCGGTTCAACCGGTTCGTCTTGCTGGGCGGCACGGTCGTCTGCCTGCTGCTTCCGCTCCTGCATATCGAGATAAACGGGCCGACACTCTATTCCGAGCTGGCCGACCGGCTGTCGACATCGGCCGGAACCGGCAACGGCGAAGCGATTGCCAGTACCGGCGTACCGAAAGCCTCCAGAACAAGGGTCGTGCTTTTGCTCTATGTCGCCGGAGCAGTCTCGGTACTAGCCGCAGAAGCGAGGTCTTATCTGCGGATGTTCCGGCTGCTTCGCCGGACTCCGTACGAGTTGCACGATGGCTGCCGGCTCTATCTGCTGGACGGCGATATCCCGTCGTTCAGCTGGATGCACAACATCCTGATGAGTCGCAGCGATTATGAAAACCTGCCGGACATTCTGACGCACGAATTGGCGCACGTCCGCTGCGGACATTCCTGGGACCTGCTGTTTTTCAGCTTCCTCAATATCTTTCAATGGTTCAATCCGCTGGTCTGGATCTGCCAGGGGGAACTCAAGCTGCTGCACGAGTACGAAGCCGATCATGCCGTGCTGCAGCAGGGCATCGACGGCATACAGTATCAGAAACTGTTGATTCGCAAAGCCATCGGCGAGTCGCAGTTCCTGCAGGCCAATGGCTTCAACCACGCACAGCTGAAACTGCGCATCCGGCAGATGCGCAGGCCCGCGACCCCGGTCTGGCAGCGCGCCCTGCTCCTGCTGGTCCTGCCGCTGCTGGGCGGTACAACGCTGTTGCTGGCCGACCGCGCGCGTCCCCTGCTGATTCATAGCGGTGTGGAATTCACCCAGTGGCTCCATCAGGAAGTCCGGTATCCGAAAGAGTGTCGCGACAAGGGTCTGGAAGGACGAATCATCCTGAGTTTCAAAGTTGACGAGAACGGATATCTGCAAAACCCAAAACTGATGGGAAAGACACATCCAAGACTGGAAACTGAAATCCTGCGGGCCATGCAGGCTTCGCCGCAGTGGATTCCGATGGAACGCAACGGAAAGAAGGTGCCCATCATCTATACTTGTTTTTTTGACATC
>JAEEGH010031916.1_pt1 | contig 10152 bp, 5 predicted proteins | sample 9134181 | NCBI WGS metagenome assembly JAEEGH01 (sample SAMN16246544, study PRJNA631951) | gut metagenome | biome: gut microbiome; feature: rumen; material: DP-attached | host: Bos | place: Iran: Karaj | collected 2018-10 | reverse complement strand
CATCGCCGCCCCGCAAATCGCACCGACGACGTTTCCAACCTGTGATGTGCCGATCGTGGACCGAATCTTCAATCCGCCGCCGCCAGATCAAGACGCCTCCCCCGCCCTGCAGGCCGTCATCGACGAACTCGCCAAAGCGGGCGGCGGCACGATTTTCATTCCCGCCGGCCATGTCCGCATCGCGACGCCGATCATCCTGAAGGAAGGCGTCGTCCTCCGCGGCGATTTCCTGCCCTTCCAGCAGGACAGCCGCCTTGGCACCGTTTTTGACATCGTCTGCGGCAAAAACGAGCCGGACGGCAAGCCCGCCTTCGGCGTCGAACGCGGCACGGGCCTCCGCGAAATCGCCTTCTGGTATCCGGAGCAAAACGCCTCAGCCCCAGTCCCCTATCCATGGACCGTCTATGCCACCGCCAAAAACTGCGGCAACAACTTCACCATCTTCAACTGCGTCTTCCTGAACCCGTGGAAAGCCATCCACATCGGCCCCGAATGGAACGAACTGCACACCATCCGCAACACGCGGATATTCCCCTTCGAAACCGGCATCTTCATGGATTTCACGACCGATATCGGACGGCTTGACAACGTGGTCATCGAATCCCCGAAATCCGCCGACCACTTCTATCCGGGCCTCCCGAATCTCGCCAATCCAAAACTGGACGGCATCAATTCCGTCGGCATCGACATCGGCCGTTCCGACTGGGAATACATCCGCCACATCAACGTCAGCGGCATGAAGACGGGCGTCCGCTTCCGCAAAGGCAGCAAAGGCGCGACGAACGCCGTCATGGCCTACAGCACGATCATGCTCTGCGAAACAGCGTTGGAACTCAACGAGCTGGACGGAATCGGCGTCTCCCTCTACTCATGCGCCCTCGCGGGAACCAAGCAGGCCGTCCTGACGACGCCTCGCTTCGAGACGGTCGCACAGTTCAACCGCTGCCGTCTCACCGACATGAGAGGCGAGGCGATTGTCCGCGCCGAAGGAAGCGGCATTCTCACGTTTGACGCATGCGATTTCGGCAAAGCGACCGGCGACGGCATCGTCGCCGAAGCGGGCCGCCTGCAATTCGTCAACTGCGACATCGCCCTGCCGGGCAATCCGAAGGACATGAAGCCGTTCAGCATCAAGCTCGCGCCAAATGTCAAGATGGCCCATCTGCTCGGCGGCTCATTGGCGCTGTGGGGAAAAGTCGAAAACAACGCCACGAACATCGATTACATCCAGTCGGACATCGATTCCGCCTTCCTGCCGCCGCGCGAATACAGGCTGCGCACCGTGACGCCCCATGACTTCCGCTATTTCCAATCGAAAAATCTCGTTCTGGCAACGGCTTACGGCGCATCGCCGACGATTGACGACAACGGCCCCGCCTTCCAGAAGGCGTTGGACGCCGCCGCCGAAATGGGCGGCGCGACGGTCTACGCGCCCGCGGGGCTCTATCGTTTCCAGACGAACATCACCGTCCCATCCAACGTCGAACTGCGCGGCTGCTTCAGCGTCCCGCACCACACGGTCTCCGGCGGCACCGTCCTCATGCCGCTGCAGGGCAGAGGCGATGAAAACGGCACGCCGTTCGTCTCGCTGCAACCCAAATCCGGCCTGAACGGCCTGAGCTTCTGGTATCCGGAGCAAAGCACCGTCGAACCCGTTCCTTATCCATGGACCGTCCGAAGCCTCGGAGCGGACTGCTGGCTCGTCAACACGAACATCGGCAACGCCTGGCAAGGCGTCGACTTCCTGACGAACCCGTCGGACAACCACTACGTCAACTACTTGTCAGGCGGCATGATACGGCGCGGCCTGCAGGTCGGCAACTCCATGAACGGCACGGTCATCGACGTCCAGTTCAACCCGCACTACACGCACCGCCTGCCCTCCTATCTCCCGCATCAAAAACTGCCGGATTTCTTCGCCTTCATCGACTACCAGCGAGCGAATCTGGACGCCATCGTCGCAAAGGACGCCTTGAACGAGACGATGGTCGGCAATTTCCTCTACGCCGCTCGCGACGGCCTCCGCTTCCAAGGCAAATGCACGGGCGACATTCTCATGCACGGCGCGGACACCGTCTGGAATCCCGTCGCGCTTGAATGCGACACCGTCGACAACCGCGTCAACCTGAAAGACTGCGAGCTCCGCTTCGCCCTCGCGCAGCTTGTCCCGATGGGCAAAGGAGTCGTGGCGGGAATTGTGACACGGTCGCCATTCAGGGGAAAAGTCGTTTTCGCCAACTCGCAGCTGTGGGGGACGCCTGTCAACGGCCAGCCATGGACGGCACCCGCCACCGCCAAACTCGTCGGCAACGGCACAGTCATTCTCGACCAGTTCAATACGCTGACAGGTCCGTTGAACATCAATGGAGGCGATTGTCAACTCGTAGCCGCACATTTCACGAATCCCACGCTTTCACCGCACATCCATATCAGAAAGGGTGCACGCCGCGTTAGAAGCATCGCCGCGTCCACGCCAGGCAACTCCGTCACGGCCGAATACCCACAAGGAGCTGATGTCAAAATGGTCGCGAACTCACAGCCTGTTCTTCCGCCCATCCCGAAGGACGCCGTCGTCCCGAACTGGCGGGCCGATTTCGAAAGCGAATCCAATCCGCCGGTCGTTCAAGACACCGTCGCCCTGACCGGCGGCGGAATCAAGCAGGTCTCCGACTACTCCTGCCGCGTCGTCGAACGCGACGACGCGCATTCCGGCAGCCATGCCCTCCGTTTGCAGGGCAACTCCGACGATCCATCCTATTCCTATATATATTGTGAAATCTTCCGCGGCCCCTTCACCGTCATGCCGGACACCGTCTTCCGCTACTGGATCAAACTTCTCAATGAAAAAAGCTTCCCCACGGGCCTCGACATCCATTTCACCAATGGCAAAGTCATGCGGGACATGGGCATCCGTTCGCGGACGGGCATGGTGCAGCATATCGGAAACGCCAAAGGCAAGACCGGCGAATGGACGGAAGTCGTCATCGATCTCGGCAAGACCGCCGCCTGCGGGATGACCATCGAGAAGGTCATGGCCGCCTACGATTCTCGCAGCGGCGGCGGACGCATCGACGTGCTGTTCGACGACATCGCCCTCGAATCCTCACTGCCGCTGTCGGCCTGGCATGTGGCCGTCAAGCCCGCCAGCGGCAACTACCCGCATGGCACGAAACTCACCATCGACAACGCCTCCGGCCTGACCATCCGCTACACGCTGGACGCCTCCAACCCGACATCGTCCTCTCCCGCCTATACAGGCCCAATCACCTTACTGAAAGGAACTTACGAATTCAAATACGCGTTCTTCAACGAAAACAACGAAATCATCCCCTTCTTCTTCTCACGATCATACAATATAAAATAAACCGCTTCGAGGAGCTAAAAGCTGAAAGCTGAAAGCTGAAAGCAAATACAAAGTCTGGTTTCCCACTGCTTAGCGAGAAAATCGTCGCGAAGCGACACCGTGCGAAGCGCGGAACTATGCTTAGATGCTATGTTAGGATTGTCGGCGCCCAGCGACTGACCGCCGGCCGTCTGGCATAAGAGAAAAAGAAAAGTAAATTGAATGGCGGTATCGCCTTGATAACCGGTCAAGGCAACCAAAGTCAAACTTACATAGAAGGTGAAAAAGATGACACCCGCCATTCAAAAACAGATTGACATCCACGCGCAGTCCGAGACCGAGGCCGCCGCGCAGAGCCTTAATTTATCACGGATTTTCAAGAAGATGAAACCGTTCCCCGAAAAAATGGACCGTCCGCCGCTGGTCGTCGGTCTCGACCTCGGCAGGGGGAGATGGCACGCGGTGTTCCAGTCGGCGAGGAAATCAGGGCACCGTGATTTCCCCGGGATGGGGAAGGCGCAGGCCCTGGTGTCCGCCATCCGGTCGGAGATGGGGCTCCTCGGCCTGTCGGACACGCGGGACGTCGTCGTCTGCCACGAGATCGGGCGGGACGGCTGGTGGGTCGCGGAATATCTCGAGGCGCACGGGTTCGCGTGCGTGGTGCTGTCGGCGGACGTCCTGTCCGGGAACGGACGCGCGGCGAAGACGGATCCCCTGGACGCGAAGCGGCTGGCCGTCCGCCTCGGGCGTTTCTTCGACGGCGAGCTGGAATGCGACCACGTCGTCCTCCGCCCGCGGCCCGACATCCTGGAGGGCCGCGCGGTCTCGCGGGGCCGCGCCGAGGCCGTCGCGATGCGCACGAGGCTCGGCAACCAGTTCAAGTCCATCCTGTCCCTGCACATGGAGGTCCCGCCGGGGCTGGACATACGGAAGGCGGACGTGGACGGGCTTCGCGACGCGCTCGGCCGCCCGCTGCCGCCGGCGGAGGCGGAGGAGCTGAAACGGCTGCAGCGGCATTTCAAGGAGATGGACGCGGACGTGGCCGAGGCCGACCGCCGGATGAAGGGGGAGATGTCCGCCGCCCGGAAGACGCGCGAGGCCGGCGGCGCGCTGACGCGGCGTGAGGCCATGCTCGTGGAGCTGGCGCTCCTGAAGGGCGTCGGGCCGCGGATCGCCTGGGTGCTGGCGCACGAGCTGTTCCACAAGGATTTCGCGAACACCCGCCAGGTCGGCTGCGCCACGGGGCTTGTCGCGATCCCGAGGTCGAGCGGTTCGTCGGACCGGTGCGCGGGGATAAGCCGCCGGTCCAACAACCGCCTCCGCGCGACGCTTGTGGAGCTGGCCTGGCTGTGGCTGCGGTACCAGCCGGACAGCGCGCTGTCGCGGTGGTTCGGCGAACGGACGGAGGACGGCGTCTCCTCCCGGCGGATGCGGAAGGTGGCGATTGTCGCCGTCGCCCGCAAGCTGGCCGTGGCGCTCTGGAAGTTCCTCGGGCGCGGGGAGCTCCCGGAAGGCGCGACGAAAGCCGACGCGAAGGGCGCGGCAAAAGCCGCGTGACGCCCCCTCCCGGGGCGAGGAAGGGGCTCGCCCCTTCCCCTCCCCGGACCCCTCCCTATCCGACGAAAGTTTTTTAGGTTTTCAGGTTTTCAGGTTTAAAAAGGCTAAAAGCAAGAACAAAAGGCATTTTGAATGGACGGGGACGTCCAGCGATTTGGTTCTCCATACCGTTGCGTAGCTTGTACCCCGTCCGTTCCCCTTTCACCGGCACGCGCGGATTCAGCACTTTGTGAGAAGGACACGCCTTCCACGGATAAAAGCATGTCTTCCGGGTTCTTCCGGACGGGCCGCCGGCAAGCAAAGTGGAGTTCAGGATGCTTCCATGGTACATGCTGACGCCGCAAACGAACACGACCATCTGGGAACTTGTGATCTCAATGGAGAATATCAAAATGTAAAAAAGTCAGTGAAAGTTCAACGTCTCGCTTGCAATCCTCATAAAAACCGCTGGCAAGCGCCCGTAGCGGCGCGTAGCCTGCGGTGGAATGCCACCAATGACATAGCGCGGGCGCACTACCGCCCACCGCTTTCACTAAGTCCAAAACATAAACCTTAACCTGTTAATTATTAATTGTAAACCGCTCTCGTACAGAGTGCAAGATTTTCGTAACCGCTTGCAAGCGAACGTAAGTGAGCGTAGCTGGCGGTAAAATGCCCCCAAAAACATGGCGCCCGTCAGGGCGCGAATGATAGCCGCTTTCGGGTACCAAAAAAAACTAACCTGTAATTATTAATTGATTTGTATTTGCTTTTAGCTTTTAGCTTTTAGCTCCGTGTAACGGTATGCATTTGCTTTCAGCTTTCGGCTTTAAGCTTTTAGCTCCGTGTAACGGTATGCATTTGCTTTTAGCTTTATAGCTTTAGGCTTTTAGCTCATAATTATGCATTATGCATTGAAAAAGTCTGCGAGGCTTTCTTTCGAGTATTTTGTATATTTTGTGATTTCTAACTAACTACCCACTACTCACTAATCACTAACCACTTGGTATTGCTTTTAGCCTTTAACTCCGCCGTTAGCGGTTGTTTGTCTCTATTTGAAGTTCTTTGAAAAGTGAATAAAAAAATGTACAAGCATTTTTTCAAACGGCTTATTGACCTTGTCCTGTCGAGCATCGGCATCATTGTCCTGATACCATTCTGGATCATCATCGGCCTGTGCATAGTCATCAGCGATCCAGGCCCAATCTTCTTCAGCCAGAAACGCGTCGGGAAGAACAAGAAGCTCTTCCCTATCCTGAAATACCGCACGATGAAAGTCGACACGCCGCATGACGTCCCGACGCATCTACTGGAGAATCCGGAGCAGTACATCACGAAGATCGGCGCCTTCCTCCGGAAGACGAGCCTCGACGAGCTGCCGCAGATCTTCAACATCTTCGTCGGCCAGATGAGCATCATCGGGCCGCGACCCGCCCTGTGGAACCAGACGGATCTCATCGAGGAGCGCGACAAATACGGCGCCAACGACATCCGCCCGGGCCTAACCGGCTGGGCGCAGATCAACGGTCGCGACGAATTGGAGATCCCCGTCAAGGCGAAGCTCGACGGCGAATATGTCCAAAATCTCGGCTTCTTCTTCGACTGCCGCTGCTTCCTCTGGACGATCTTCTCCGTCCTGATGCGCGAAGGCGTCGTCGAAGGCGGAACTGGCGAACTGAATAAGCAGAAATGAAGAAGATCCTGATTACCGGCGCCAACAGCTACATCGGCATGTCCTTTGAAGCCTATCTGCGCCAATGGCCGGACCAATACTCCGTCACGACCGTCGACATGATCGACGGCTCATGGCGGCAAACGTCTTTCGCCGGATATGACACGGTCTACCATGTGGCGGGCATCGCCCATTCGGATTCAGGCAAGATCACGGAGGAAAAAAAAGCCCTCTATTACAAAATCAACACGGATCTGACCGTCGAGACGGCCCAAAAGGCGAAGGCCGACGGCGTGAGGCAGTTCATTTTCATGAGCTCCGCCATCGTCTATGGCGACAGCGCCCCCGTCGGCCAGTCGAAAATGATCACGAAGGACACGCCCGTCTCCCCCGCGAACTGCTATGGCGACAGCAAAGTCCAGGCGGAAAACGGCATCCGACCATTGGCCGATGAATCCTTCAAAGTCGTCATCCTTCGCCCGCCGATGATCTACGGAAGGAATAGCAAAGGGAACTTCCCTCTGCTAGTGAAATTGGCCAATAAACTTCCTGTCTTTCCCAAAGTGAGTAATCAACGATCAATGCTCTACATCGGAAATCTCGTCGAATTCGTTCGCCTGATGATAGAAAATGAAGAGGAAGGCACGTTCTGGCCACAGAACGCAGAGTATTCCAATACTAGTGAATTGGTCAAGTTGATTGCAACTGCCAATGGCCGAAAGTTTCTGTTGATTCCATACCTCACATGGCTACTCAAGTTGATGAGCCACGTTACGGGAATGGTTAACAAGGCATTTGGTAATCTAGCTTATGCGCAAGAGATGAGTTATTATCAAATTGATTATCGAAAATATTCATTTGAAGATTCTGTAAAACTATCTATAAAGTAAAAAAAATTAGGGAATAGCATAATGAAAGAAATGGATGAAATAAGATTAAAGAAAATAATAGATAGTGCAAAAAGAAAATTAGCCGAATTAAAATCTGAAGAATTCAGTGAAGATACTAAAAAGGAAGCTTGGTTATCGGCAAATGGGAGATGTGAGAGTTGTGGTAAGAAACTTGTTTTGGGAAATCATAATGAAGGAGAACCAGGAGCGTGGGAGGCACATCATATTGTTCCAAAATCAGATGGTGGTTTGAGTGATTTACAAAATTGTCAGGTTTTATGTTTGGATTGTCATAAAAAAACAGATTCATACGGTATGCATGATTAGACTAAAGTTAGATATTATAAGACAATGAAAAAAATATTGTTCTTAGTTAATCATGATGTTGTAATTTACAATTTCCGCTTGGAAATTGTCGAGCGATTGCTTGCAGATGGTCATGAAGTTTATGTCTCATCTCCATTTGGAGAGCGTATAAATGAATTGATTCGTCTCGGTGTTAAGTATTATGAAATCAAATTTGACAGACATAGTTTTAATCCAATTAAAGAATTAAAATTATTATGTGAATATAAAAGACAAATAAAATTAATTAAGCCTGATATTATATTTGGTTTTACTATTAAACCAAATATTTACGGAGCAATTGCTGCTCAAAATAATCATATACCTTTTATTGCCAATATAACAGGTTTGGGAACAGCACTTGAATATTCTAGTTTTAAGCAAAACATTTTAATTCATTTATATCGGTATGCTTTTAAAAACGTTCAAAAAGTTTTCTTTCAGAATGAGGAAAATCAGCAATTTTTCATAAAGAATAAGATAATTTCAAACAATTATGATTTATTACCTGGATCAGGTGTAAATTTAAAAAGATATCCTTACCGTGAGTACCCAGAAGATGGAATCATCAAGTTTGCCTTCATATCCCGTATTATGAAAGAAAAAGGTATTGACCAGTATCTTGATGCAGCTGCAGAGATTAAAAAAAAGCATGAAAATGTTGAATTTCATGTCTGTGGTTTCTGTGAGCCTGAATATGATGGCAGATTACAGGAGGAGGATAAAAAAGGTATAGTTCAATATCATGGTATGATTCGGGATGTTACTGGCTTCATGGGGAATATGCACTGTATCGTTCATCCGACCTATTATCCTGAGGGCATAAGCAATGTCTTACTAGAAGCATGTGCGACAGGAAGACCAATCATTACAACGGATAGAGCTGGTTGTCGGGAGGTAGTAGATAATGGCGTGAACGGTTATAAAATACCTTGTCAAAACACTGAAGAGTTGATTAAAGCAATTGAAAATTTCATAAGACGTTCATGGGAAGAAAGAAAAATAATGGGGATAGAAGCAAGAAGAAAGGTTGAACGAGAATTTGATCGAAAGATTGTTGTTGAAAAGTATGTTGAAGAGGTTAAATAGGAATAATGGATTACAAGAGAATCATAAAAAGTCGTTCTGTACGCCTAAAGATACTTGAACTCTTTTCTTTTGTTCCAGATAAATTGATGTTAAAATTTCAGTATAGAGTTAAAACTGGAAGAAAATTGAATTTAAAGGATCCACAAAGATATACAGAAAAAATACAATGGTATAAATTATACTACAAAAATCCACTTATGATTCAATGTGTGGATAAATATGATGTGAGATCATTTATCGAGAAACAAGGATATTCTGATATTTTAGTAAAATGCTATGGTGTGTTTGATTCCCCAGAAACTATCAATTTTGAAGAATTACCAAACCAATTTGTTATGAAATCTACTCTTGGAGGTGGAGGTAACTCTGTTTATATTTGTAAGGATAAACAGAAAGAGAATTTAAATTATTTAATTCAGCTTGCAAGGGAGTGGATTACACCAATTCCCAAAAGAGGTGGTGGAAGAGAATGGCCATACTATTCAGGAAAAAGGCCACGAATTATTATTGAAGAGTATCTATCAGATGATAGTGGATATGGATTGATTGATTATAAATTTACATGTTTTCAAGGAAAAGCATGCTGTATTTTTGTACTTTATGACCGAGTTTTGGGAAAATGTGCAAAAATGACAACTTATGACAGAGAATTTAGGAATTTACATGTATCAGAAGTTGCAGAACTTGAAGGAGATGGTGTTCCTATTCCTAAGAATTATTATAAAATGCTAGAAATAACAGAAAAAATAGCATATAATTTCCCATTAGTGAGAGTTGATCTATATAATGTAAATGGGAAAACCTATTTTGGTGAACTGACATTTTATGATGAAAGTGGTTATACTCAATTTATACCTGATGATTTTGATTTCACACTTGGTGAAATGTTTAAATTGCCCAATCCTATTTATTAATAAAAAAAAATATAGTATGTATTTAATGATTAAATAATCATATCGTATTTATTCAAAAAAAAGGAGTTTTACAATGCAAACAACATTCTGGGCGTTAATACCACCAATTTTAGCAATCATAATAAGTTTAATCACAAAGGAAGTAAATTTATCACTGTTTGTAGGCCTAATTTTCGGGGCTTTACTATATACAGGAGGAAATCTTTTTGAAACAGTTAAAATATCTTTTGAAATTATGGGAAACAAAGTACAGGGGAATATGGGGGTACTGATTTTTATTGTCTTACTTGGAATGATTGTGTATTTAATGAATCTTTCTGGAGCAACGCATCGGTATGCATTATGGGCATCCAAGAGACTTAA
>JAEEGH010031915.1_pt1 | contig 10152 bp, 10 predicted proteins | sample 9134181 | NCBI WGS metagenome assembly JAEEGH01 (sample SAMN16246544, study PRJNA631951) | gut metagenome | biome: gut microbiome; feature: rumen; material: DP-attached | host: Bos | place: Iran: Karaj | collected 2018-10 | reverse complement strand
AATGCATGAATGCATCCTTCTCCTGTCGCAGTGACGTCTCGCCAGGGCGCTTCGCCAACTTGCCGGAGGCCAGCGCGCTGTAAGGTGTCTGCGCGATATTGTCCTCACGGCACAGCGGCTGCATCTCTCGCTCTTCCTCACGCATAATCAGGTTGTAGTGATTCTGCACGCTGATGAACTTCGCCCAACCGTTCCGTTCGGCCAGCGCGTTCATCTTCGCCAGTTGGTAGGCATACACGTTGGCGATGCCGATATAGCGGGCCTTGCCAGCGCGCACCACATCGTTCATGCCCTCAAGGATTTCCTCGGCGGGCGTCTTGTAATCCCAGATGTGGTAGATGTAGAGGTCCACGTAGTCCATGCCCAGATGCTCCAGACTGGAATTGATCGAGTTCATCACATGCTGACGGCCACCGATGCCTGCGGCAATCTCCTCATCCCTGCGAGGCAGAAATTTGGTGGCTACCACCACGTCCTCACGACGAGCCATATCCCTCAGCGCACGACCCACGTACTGCTCCGACGTACCCAACTGGTAGGCAATCGCCGTGTCGAAGAAGTTCACGCCCAGATCGAGCGAGCGACGTATAATCTCTCGTGTGGGTTTTTCACCGATAGTCCATGCATGCTGACCGATAGTCGGGTCGCCGAATCCCATACAGCCCAAACAGATGCGCGACACCCGCAGGTCAGAATTTCCAAGTTTTACGTATTCCATAACTACTCCTTATTGACAACCTCTGCACCGTATGCCTTTCCCATCTTCACGCAGTCGCCGATGATGTCGCCTGTACGCAGATATTTATAGGTAGGCATCTCGAACAGTACGGGGCGCAGTTTCTCGTAGTTGGGCTTGCCTTTCTCGTCCAGTTTATCCTCATCCACGTAGTTGTTCAACACGTTGCAAATGTAGTTCTTAAAACCGTCGATCTCGTACACGTCTATGACTTCGCACTCCATCACCATAGGCGACTGCTCGATGACAGGCATGCCGGCCTCGCCCAGATGATACTCAAACACCTTCGACTTGTCGGTCTTGGCTCCGCTCACCGTTCCTGTGTAATCGGCCTGAGCTACGAACTCCTCGCTGATGATATTGATGGAGAAACGCTTGCTCTCGTCGATGGCTGCGATGCTATGGTGCGACGAATGCACACTCAACAACAGCTTCGAGTGGCTTACGATACCCACATGGGCTACTAGCAGCCAGTTTACTTTCCCTTCGTTATTCACTGTGCCAACAACTGTTGCCGGTGTTGGGTAGAGCGTCATTTTCTGTCCGATGTTCTGTTTCATAATTGTTTTGTTATTTTGTTGTTCGTTTAAAAACCATGTTCATTGTTTCTGGTGTCAGCGGCTGCAGGTCTTGCAGCTTCAGGTGCTTCACCATGTGTAGGGTGCCCTGCTTGTACTTCAGGAAATGGGCAGTCTGGATGTGGTGCTGGTAGGCCTGCTGCGAGGCGTAGATTTCGAGGATACGAATTTGGCAGCTATCTTCCTTTGTTTGTGTTGGGAACAGGCAGATTACGCCTGGTTCTTCGGCAAGGCTCGCTTTCTGAATTTCTGCGGCTGCAGCAAGGTATTCCTTCAAGTATTGCGGATGAATCTCGATTTCAGCCAGGCGATACAACATCGTATCAGCGTGAGGTACGTCAGCGGTTGGCTTATTGGTGGTTTGACCAAAAAGCCAACGGGCATTCTCCGAAAGAATCATCTTTTGGAATGGCGCAAGGTCGGGCTCTTTCGATAGATAGTCCTTCATGCGGGCGAGGTTCTGGGTGAGCACCTGTGTAGCAACGTAAGGATAGTCGGAACCGTAGAACAGATGGTCGGGCGTGGTGATGGTGAGCATCATGCGGATGGTCTCTGGACTGTGTGCGCCTGCGAGGTCGTAGTACAGGGCGCGAAGGTTGGCCTCCCAGTCTATCTCACCCACCATCTTGTTGGCCTGCATCACGGGTGTCAGCGATTTCATGCGAGGCACGGCAAGCGGTAGATAGGCTCCACAATGGGGCACCACCACCTTTACATTCGGAAAACGGGCCAGCACGTTGCGACTAATCATATTCGTTACGGCACGAGTGGTCTCAGATAGGTATTCCTGCATAGCCAGCGGCGTCTGTATCATTACCTCCTTGTTCACTGGTTCAGGGCGATGCGGATGCAGAATCACCACCGCCTTGCGCTCGTTCAATACAGCAAACAGCGTGTCGAGTTCTGGTGCGCCAAGATACTGCCCATTTACGTTTGTTGCCAACTTAATACCATCGGCCTTCAGCACGTCGAGGGCGTATTTCGCTTCTTCGATAGCAGCATTCACATCAGGTAAAGGAAGGGCGGCACAGAACAGAAATCGCCTAGGGTGCTCGCGCTTTATGCGGGCAGCGGTCTCGTTGGTCTTACGAACCACTTCGGCTGATGTCGGCTGTGGTGCCGCTAATGTCAGCACCGATGTTTCAATGCCAGCTTCGTCCATCCACCGCAGATGCTCCGTCACGTCATACTTCGGCAAGGGGAATCCCTCGTCCATCAGTTTGCCCTCGCTCTCCAAAGCTGACACAAACTCAGAGGTAATCAGATGTGAATGTACATCGATTATGCCCTGAGCCTGTACCATTGCCGCAAACAGCAGCGAGATTAGCGTTATCCTCAGTCTCATACCTTTTTGTTTATTATTCGATTTCAATCTTCTTAATCACTTTGGCAGGGACACCACCGACAATCGTGTTTGCCTCGACATCCTTTGTCACGACGGCACCGGCTGCTACCACTGCACCATCGCCGATGGTAACACCTGCAAGTACAGTAGCGTTTGCGCCAATCCATACGTTCTTGCCGATGTGGATGGGCGCATGTGTCATTCCCGCTCGCATGCTTGGTTCAAGCATGTGGTTGAGCGTGGCCAGCACGACATTATGGCCTATGAGTGCGCCTTCATCGATGATGATGCCGCCTTGATCCTGGAACTTGCAGCCCATGTTGATAAAGACGCGCTCGCCAACCACGGTGTTCTTTCCGCAGTCGGTGTGGAACGGTGGAAACATCCCAACACTCTTCGGCACCTCACGTCCCCAAAGTTGCTCCAACAGGTCATGTAATTCTTCGGGCGTGTGATACTTGCCGTTAATCTCTGCCGTAATCTGCAAAGCCTCTTGGGAAAGTTTATGAAACATCATGTGAATCTCAGACCCGCCTTCAACGGGCTTGTCAGAGGCCATGTGATCCCTGAACTCTTGTATCGTCATTTTATTTCAGATTTGTCTTGAAGAATTCCTCCATCTTGTCGTATGGAATCTTCCCGTTCTTGTCGTCGTAAAGGTCGGTGTGGACAGCATCGGGGATAATCATCAGCTCCTTGTTGCCGATAGTTATGCTTTTGCCGTCTGGATTCTTGCCCGTCATCTTTTCGAAGGCGTACTCAGAGAAGTAGCGGCTGTGGGCCTTCTCGCCGTGAATGAGCAGGACGGGCGACTCAATCTCGTGTGCCCAAGCCAATAGGGGCTGGTTGAGGAACGACTGACAGCCGATGACGTTCCAGCCATCAGTGGAGTTGCCGCTGCGCTCGTGGTAGCCGCGTGGGGTCTTGTAGTAGTCGTAGTAGTCCTTCACGAACTGCGGTGCATCGTCGGGCAGCGGGGCAATGACACCGCCAGCACGCTTGTAGGTACCTGTGCGGAAATCCTCGGTGCGCTGCTGGGCGATGGCTTTGCGCTTCTCCATGCGCTGTGCCTGGGTGTCCTCGCTCTTGAAGTAGCCCTCCACGTTCACCTTGCTCATGTCGTACATCGTCGAAGCAACGGTGGCCTTGATGCGGGGGTCGATGGCTGCAGCGTTCACGGCCATTCCACCAAAGCCGCAGATGCCGATGATGCCAATCCTTTCTGCATCTACATTTTCCTGATTGCTCAGGAAATCGACGGCAGCGAGGAAGTCCTCGGTGTTGATGTCGGGCGAAGCCATACGGCGAGGCTCGCCACCGCTCTCGCCAGTGAACGAGGGGTCGAAGGCGATAGTAACGAAACCGCGCTCAGCCATGTGCTGGGCATAGAGACCGCTTGTCTGCTCCTTCACAGCTCCGAATGGTCCCGTGACAGCCAGCGCAGCCAACTTGCCCGTTGCGCCTTTCGGCGTGTACATGTCGGCAGCCAGTTCGATGCCGTAACGGTTCTTGAACGTGACCTTTTTGTGGTCTACCTTGTCGCTCTTTGGGAACGTCTTGTCCCACTCCTGAGTCAATGTCAGCGTTGTATTCATATCTTCTTCTTTTTGATTGTTATCACTCTTCTGATTGCAGCCCGTGAGCATCATTCCCATCAGCACTGCGGCTAATAATACTTTCTTCATACCTTATCGCGCTATTTTTTTGATTCCGTTTTCGATGTATATTCCATGGGCAGGAGCCTGAGCCAGCCGCTGCCCGCTGAGCGAGTAGTATGCGTCATTTTCTGTAGCTACGCTACGGACGCTATTGATGGTGGTTGTCCCAGACGAGAGCGACAGCGTAACGGTGATGTTGCCCTCGCCAGCCTTGAGGAACGTGCGAAGTTCGCTCTCCGACAGGCCGTCAATCTTACCTAAACGGGTGTAGCTCCACGAGTTCGTGCCGTAGAAGATGCAGATATTCGAACCATTGTACAGGATGACGTCACCCGGTTGCGCGTTAATCTGCTCGTTGCTTGTGGGTAGTGAGAAGCCCAGCGCTCCCCATATCTCAAAGCCTCCGCTGCTGTTCAGCGTCACGGTGACGGGAGCCTGCTGCAACTTCTCGATAAGCGTCTTTGTTGCTTGATTGTCGACGAGCGTCACAGTCTGTGTCTGTCCGTCGATAGTAATATACATCTTGTTCATAGCAGTTTGTTTTTCTGCGAAGTTCAGCGTCGGCAACCAGTCCTGTATCAGCGAGGCGCGGTTACTATGATTGCTGGCATTGATCCATAACGCATCGCCCATCCAAGTGCAGTCTGGAACCAGTCGCCTAGCGTCGGCCACCACACCGCTGATGCCGCTGCTGTGGCTCGACACAATCAGTGCCACATGCTTACCTGCCATCTGCGCACCATAATTAAATAGGTACGACTGCATGATTGCAGCCATCTGACTCCACCAAAGTGGAGTGACGATGATGATGGTGTTGTAATTGTCCAATGATGTTGAGACAGGATCAATGGCAGGATAGCTGCTTGCGTCATTCGGATTGGCTTTGATGGCGTTCAGCAACTGCGTGCCAAGGGCATAGCCATTGGCTTCATAGTGCAAACCCTTCTCTGCTGGCTGGATTTCCAACACATCAGCAGAAATCTGGCTGGTCAATGTTGTCACTATGTCGCGACAATTGTTTGTGTAGCTGTAATAGACTACCAATGTCTTGCTGTCGCCATTGGATGAATTATTGTTTGCTGGAGACATTGCATTTGCCTCGTCGCTCTGACAAGCCATCATAAGAAAGGCTATCATGATAATACAAAGATGTGAAATATAATTCTTCATGAGATAATGTCATTTTATTATGCCGCTCTCCATTGTGTAGGTGTCTTGCCTGTGAGTGCCTTGAAGAAGCGGACAAAATGTTGTGGGTATTCAAAGCCAAGTCGTTGGCTTATCTGAGTGACAGTTAATGGAGCCCCTTCCGACTCCCCGAGGGGAGAGTTAGATAACAATTCCTTCGCTTTCTGGAGAATGCGGTCATTGATAATATCCTTCGCCGTACGCTCAGTCTCTGTCTTTACGAGAGTACCGAAATAACCTGTAGAGAGACAGCACTTGTCAGCAAAGTAGGCAACCGTTGGAAGCCCTTCGTGCTCGGCTTTGCTTGCGAGATAATCATCAAGGAGCGTCACGAACTTCTTCACTACCGAGTGGTTTATCTCTTCACGTGTGATGAACTGGCGGTCGTAGAAACGGAGGCAATAGTTCAGCAGTAGTTCGATGTTGCTGACAACAAGGTCACGTGAATGCTTGTCGATGGCGTGATGCAGTTCGTGGTCAATCATAGATAGCACTCCACGAAACACCTCTATCTCTTGCTGTGAGAGATGGAGTGCCTCGGTGCTCTTGTAGCCAAAAAACTCGTAACGGCTGATGTTGCGTCCGAGGTTGGTGCGTTTAAGCAAATCCGGGTGAAAGACGATTGCTGTCCACTTTGGAAACTCTTGTACTCCACCATACAAATCCTGCTGAACATGAAGCACCTGCCCAGGTTCAAAGGAAGTGATAGTCATCTCGTCGAAGTCGTATTCAGTGCGGCCATAGAACATCTTGCACCCCTTGTTCTCCTTCAAGAACAAAGCATACACGCCATAGTGAACCATGCATTCTTCGAAAGGTTCCTTACGGTCGAATCGCACCACGCTCACAAGAGGGTGGAATGTCTCAAAACCATAATGGTCATTGAACTCCTGAACGGAGTTGAAATATAAATCCGTCATATCTATTTATCAAGATTGATAATCTCATATTTCCTTGACCCAAGGCCAATCTTTTCGCCCCATTCCATGATGCGAGTACCATGTTGCTTTGCGATGCGCTCCAAGAGGGGACGATTGTTGTTGTGCTCGTCGTTATGGATCTGTGTAACGATGTCGTAGCACGCCTGATCAACAGCCACCGGATCAAGTGAAGCAACTATGCCATAGTCGGCAATAAGTGGTTTTTGCGGATTGGCATTACAATCGCAGTCGATGGACATGTTGTTCATTACGGCAATATAGACAATCCTCCGACCGTTTCCAAAATAGTTATGAACAGCCTGTGCTGCAGCTGCCATCGACTCAACAAATCCATCTTGATCATCTACGTGTGACCATAGTTCGTCAACACGTTCCGTAAATCCGGCAGTATGAATGTACGCCTTGCCTGATGCTGATGCTACGCCGATGGATGCGTTCTTGAGAACACCACCAAGGCCACCCATTTGATGCCCCTTGAAGTGCGCAAGGTTTATCATCCAGTCATAATATGCCAGATGCTTGCCTACTATATTGTATTTCAAGTGGGTAGAATCTTGAATGGCAATGTGCATATCCCCCTCTTCGTCCATAATATCCACGGGAGCAATCTCCGTGAATCCATGCTTGCGGATAGTCTTCCAGTGGGCCTCTGTTGAGTTTCGAGAACCAGCGTATGCAGTATTGCATTCCACGATTGTGCCATGCACCTTATCAACCAGAGGCTTAATGAATGCAGGGCGTAGATAGCCTGTCTTTTCGCTTTCACCAGTAGAGATTTTCACCGCCACGCGTCCTTCTGGTTTCACGCCAAGTACTTCATAAATTCTAACGAGTGACTCAGGCGTAATCTCGTGAGTCACATAGACCTTGCTCTGAGCAAGTGAACATACAGAACTTGCCATGAGCATCATGGCGAGAAAAAACTTCTTCATAGAATATAGAATGTTTTAGGATGGTTATGATTTAGAATAAAAAGGTCCACCCTCCTGGTCGGTGGCTTCCAGCAGGAAGGTTACGGGGCGGAATCCGTCGTTACAGGTTACAACGGCAATGCCATCGCGGTTTGTCCATTCGTCGCCATAGAATTTCTTGACACCAGAGGATAGTCCGAATACATACTGGTTCATGGTGCGCCATGCGCAATCGCACAATCCTTTTGGGCATGTGTTTGTGGCATAGAAGACGTCGCCAGGCTTCAATATGCCGCAAGGCTTAAGGTTGGGGTTGCCGTATTTCTCCACAAGGTCTTTGCGAAGCGATGTGTCAAGCACAGTTATCTTTACAACTTTCATTTCTGTACCTTATTTTATTATAATAACGGAAATTATTGCTTTAAATTGTGTACCCCTAATACCAATCATGCTTTTCGTTGCGGTTGAGGGCGGCTATCTCTGCCATTTCCTCATCGGTGAGGGCGAAGTCGAAGATGCTGATGTTCTCCTTGATGTGGTCGGGGTTGCTTGAGCCAGGGATTGCCACAACGTGACGTTGGTAATGCCAACGCAGAATTACCTGAACGACGGAGCGATTGTGTGCTTCGGCAATCCTGACGAGAACAGGATCCTTAAGCAATTCCGACTGATGTCCACGACCTCCGAGTGGATACCACGCCTGAACCACAATGCCTTGGTCATGAATGAAATCCACAACTTCTGTGTCCTGATAATAAGGATGAATCTCGTTCTGTACGAGCACCGGCTTGATGCTTATCTGTGGCAGGAAATCGGTGAGTTCCTTAACGTAAAAGCAAGAGATGCCGAGCGCATGAATCTTGCCCTGAGCATGATATTTCTCCATTGCCTTGTATGCCTTCACATCATCCGTGCCAGGGTGGTGCAGGAGCATGATGTCGATGTAGTCAATATCGAGTTTGCGGAGCGCCATCTCGATGGCTGGTTCTGGGTTGGAGAACTGTTCGCCGGGGTAGAGTTTTGTGATGACGGTGATGTCCTCACGCTTGCAGATGCCGTCAGCAACAGCTTGACGCACAGCACGTCCAACATCCTCCTCGTTGCCGTACATGTAGGCGGTATCAATAAGGCGGTAACCATTTTTGAGGGCCGTATAAACCGAGTTGAAACAAACATCGCCATGTAGCGAATAAGTGCCGATGCCGAGTGTTGGCAGAGTCATTCCGTTGTTGAGCATAACCGTTGGAGCTAAATGAGTTGTGGTGTCAGTAAACGTGATGCTGTCTATCTGGTTGACAGGAATCTCCTCTGTCCACCCATCGCTGTGATGCACCTGCATACATTGGGCGTGGGTGAAGAGGGTGGATAGAAGCATGATGTATGTGAATAGTTTGCGCATGATGATTATTGCATTTTGTCAAGCAGCCAGGCAATGTTTTGTCCAAGATTCTTCATGTTTGAAACAGCTTCTTCGTCATTGAGGGCTTCGCCCGGCAGGCGGCCATAGGCAATGTTCCAATAGGTGGAACCGACGAGATACATCTCCTTATTGAGGAAGAAGTGGTTGATGGTGTCGATGGCATTCATGGCACCGGCACGGCGAGCCACAGCAACAGCACCACCAACCTTGTGGCGGAAGATGCCGGTATTCATGTCGCAGACAACGCTGGCGCGCTCTATTACGGCCTTTAATGTTGAAGAAACATCGGCTGAATAGGTGGAAGTGCCCAAGATAATGGCATCTGCCTCTTTCATTTTAGAGAATACCGATTGAAAAATGTCATTGGCGTGTATGCAATTACCTTTGCCGCCACAAGCAAAACAAGCCTTGCAAGGGTTTATTGTTTCTCCTGCCAACTGTAACAGCTCTGTTTCATGCCCTTCTTTTTTCAGTTCATTCAGAACGAGATTGAGCATATCGGCTGTATTGCCATCTTTCCTTGAACTACCATTTATAGCCAGAACTTTCATCTTCTTTGAATTTCCTATCTTTATGTCGCCTGTCGCAGCAAGACCCGAAGTAGCAAGGGCAGCTCCTGCTGTGAAGACGCCCATTGCCTTTATTGCTTCGCGACGAGTCATGTTATTCTGATCCATCCTATTAAAGACTGTTTCTGAGAATATCGATAACATCCTGACGGGAGAGGGTTACATAGCCGCTTTCGTTGATAGGGCACGCATCGGCGTAGTTTTCGAGGTCTTCTGCCTTGGCTCCGCAGTCGGTGATGCTCATGGCAAGACCGAGTTCACGCATCCATGACTCCATGGTTTCAAGACCATTCATTGCACCCTCTACGCCCCACACATTCTTTGCCAGACGCTCAAACTTGCGCTTTGCATCGTCCGAATGCTCAATGAGAAAACGGTAGTAAGCACCGCTGACGGCTGAGAGGGTGTGACCATGGGTTGCATCGGTGTAAGCGGCCACTGCCTGACCGAGCATGTGAACCATCCAGTCGGTCGATTTGCCACAGGCGGTAAGGCCGTTGAGTGCCCATGTTGCTGTCCACATGATGTTGCTGCGAGCCTCGTAATCCTGTGGGTTCTGGAGTGCCTTGCGGCTGCTGACGATGAGTGAGCGCATAAGACCTTCTGCAATGTAGTCGCTGGTGTTGTCGTCTGTGCCCGAGAGATACTGCTCCAGAATATGACTCATGATGTCGTAGATACCAGCCACCATCTGATACTTGGGAACGGTGAAGGTGAAGCGAGGGTTCAAAATAGAGAAATCGGGGTTGCGGAAGTTATAGAACAATTTGCGGTTCTCCGTGTGGCTGGAGATAACCGAACAGCTG
>JAEEGH010031906.1_pt1 | contig 10153 bp, 7 predicted proteins | sample 9134181 | NCBI WGS metagenome assembly JAEEGH01 (sample SAMN16246544, study PRJNA631951) | gut metagenome | biome: gut microbiome; feature: rumen; material: DP-attached | host: Bos | place: Iran: Karaj | collected 2018-10 | reverse complement strand
GAAGGCCTGCCGAGGATTTGCTGAAAAGGTGAACAGGCATAATAATTAACCTGGCTTCTGAAAACGAAGCCAGGTTTTTATTATGGTATGGAGTTCCCTGACAGGGATAATATGAAAGTTTTACCCCCATTTTTCCCGCTCGGCTCAGTGGCAGCTTTCCCGGACAAAGCAATAAAATGAACGAAAGATATGTCATCTGGAGACAGATAAATAAGACTGTCTATATATATTAACAGAAAGCAGGCTGGAAAACCGCGCCACGACTGGAGTTGCGAAAAAAATCCGGTCACTAAAGTGACCGGAAACGCAATTTGGTGTCTTATAAAAACCGTTTGGCTTTCAGTTTTTCGAATGCGTAGCGCAGATCCGCTTTGTCCAGATTCTTCCGTGCAAGCCTGCGCTTCAGGTCAGGAGATAGCAGGCGGATTTTCCAGGTTCCATGTAGCATGGACCGGTTTTTCTTTGTCCAAATCGCCTGTTTTTGGAAGTCCTGCAGCAGGGTCCGCATCCGCCGGTCCGGTACCCACACGTAAACAGGCCGGCGGGATTTCCTTACCCGTACGTTGGAACGCCAGACAAACTGTACCAGTTCAGACAGCGCGTAATTATCGTTGTTGAATTGCAGTTCCGGATTGTTTTCTGTTTTGGCCCGCTGTTCCAGGAATTTTGTGCAGGTCACATCAAAGAAACGGTTGCACAGGTAGGCCACGCCTGTGCAGTCTTTGTAGGAGTTGGTGGCTTTGGTGTTGCAGGGCAGGAAACGGCGCAGGGAAGGGTAATGCCTTCCGTTGCTGCGCAACAGGTCTTTATAGGCGTTGAAGACGGTGAACATAAAGGAATCACTGCGCACGCCCCGGGCTTTCATGAATTCATACGCGTTGCGGAATTTCTGCTTCAGTTCTTTCAGCCCGGCCCGGGAGGCGTCCCTGCTGGCGCGGCTGTACCAGGTTTTGGACATGCTGGCGTCCATGTTAAACTGTTTGCCGTCCAGAATGACCAGGTTTTCAATTCCTTCCGGGTAGGTTTCTATATATTTTCCGCCCGGGTTTCGCAGTATGTGACAGTCGTAGATATGGTAATATTCCATACCGATCCGGTTCATTGCGCAATATTTGTGCAGCATGCTGTCATACGTCATATATGAAAAGAACCAGCACTCCCGGAAGCAGGTGAAGAGTTCCCGCCTGGCAAAGGCGATGATGGAAGTGAACATGCCGTCCTTTTCGCCGAAGGGGTACAGCGTGCAGCTGTAGCTCAGGTTTTTTACCGCGTTGAATACTTTGAATTCTTTATCGGACTTTACGTATTCGCATTCGGGATTGAAACGGATCGTGCCGGCATTGACGCTGACCATGCCGGTCTGCTGCATCAGTTTTACATCGGCCGGGCCGAAACGTATGCTGCCCGCCGGTTCGTCCGGTTTGTAGCCTATGCCCACCACGTCCCGGAACAGCGGCGGCACTTCGTCAAAGAGCGCTACATATTTGTATTTGCTTTCCTTAAACGCGCGCAGCGTTTCATCGTTGAAAATACTCCAGAGGGCGTGGGTCGTGACAATATTTTCACCGTTGCGGATCAGTTCCAGGATGCTTTTGTTGTAGGGCGGCGTTGCCGGACTTTTTAAATCCAGTTTTGGCCCGTAGCGTCCGTCCCGTTCCCGGATGGTGGGAACGAAGACAATGAAGCGCCGGGGCTCCGGATCGAAGCCTCTGTTATGAAAGCGGACCAGGTCTATCAGGGTGGCGCTTTTTCCTATCCCCATAGGTGAATCGATGATGCGGAAGGTGAGCGGTTTCTGCTTATGAAATGTTCTGCTGTCGGTCACAACGGGATCTCCTTTTCATTTTTCCGTACAAAAATGTATTATACGCTTGTGTTACGGTAAATACAAGTATGCCGGATAAAATATCCAACCACGCTTTCCGGAAGTAAATGCCGGATTGTGTTTTCTGGCCTGATGCGTTTGACACGCGTCAGGTTTTTTTGTTGTGTTCGCTTTTCTTTTTGGAATAACTGTGCTACAATATAAAGCGAACAATAGTTTTATATAATTTAAAAATGCTTCCCTGAAAGTGTGTTGCCATGCGATCCATCCTGCATGTAGATATGAACAATTTCTATGCGTCCGTAGAGTGCCTGTACCATCCGGAAATACGGAATTTTCCTGTGGCGGTGGCGGGGGATCCCCTGAACCGGCACGGCATCATACTGGCCAAAAACATGATTGCGAAGAAGCTGGGCGTCACGACGGGGGAAGCCATCTGGGAAGCGAAGCTGAAAGCGCCGGGGCTGGTGCTGGTGCCGCCGGACTACAAAAAGTACATCCGCTTTTCCCGCATGGCCCGGGAGATTTATTACGAGTACTCCGACCAGGTGGAGGCCTTCGGGCTGGACGAGAACTGGATCGACCTGACCGGTTCCCTGTCCTGCCTGCACAGCGATCCGGTGACTATTGCGGATACCATCCGCTGGCGGGTAAAAGAGGAGCTGGGTGTGACGGTGAGCGTGGGCGTGTCCTTCAACAAGATTTTTGCCAAACTGGGCAGCGATTTGAAAAAGCCGGACGCCACCACGGTGATCCCTTTCGAACATTTTAAGGAAATCGTGTGGCCGCTGCCGGTGGGTGACCTGCTGTATGTCGGGAGGTCCACGGCGCGGCAGCTGGAACTGATTGCGGTCAACACCATCGGCGACCTGGCGCGGACGGACGTTGCCATTTTGCGGCGCAGGTTAGGGAAGTGGGGGGAAATCCTGTGGTTTTTCGCCAACGGGATGGATACGTCCCCGGTACGGAAGATCAGCGAAAGCGAGCAGATCAAAAGCATCGGCAACGGCACTACCTGTCCCCGGGACCTGCAGACGGAACAGGATGTCAGGCTGGTATTCACGGTGCTGGCGGAATCAGTGGCGGCGCGGTTGCGGGACTGCTGTGTGAAATGCCGGGGCGTACAGATTTTTTTACGGGATAATTCGCTGTTCACCCTCTCGCGGCAGAAACAAATGGAATTTCCCTGCTGCACGTCCGCGCCGATTCTGGAAACGGCCATGGAACTGTTCCGGCAGCATTACCGGTGGCCTAAACCGTTGCGGAGCGTAAGCCTTTCCGCCATTTACCTTGTGACTGCCAGCCGGCATACGCAGCTTTCGTTATTCGACGATACGGCGGAACGGCTGCTGGTACAGGAGCAGCTCGAGAAGACCATTGACAAACTGCGGGACCGTTTCGGGCATGATGCGATCACCCGGGCCTCGGCCTTGCTGGACCCGAAGCTGACCGGTTTCAACCCGAAAGAGGACCACACCATACATCCATACAGTTATTTCAGGTGAATACAATGAAGATTCCTTTGAAAGTGAATGCAGATTTTGATTTGAGCGGAAAAATTATGCCGCGGTCCATTGAATGGGAAGACGGGCGCGTGTTTGCCGTGGACCGGGTGCTTGATGTGCGCCGCGCTGCTTCGCTGAAAGCCGGGGGCACGGGGCTGCGTTACATCTGCCGCATCTGCGGCAGGACGGTGGCGCTGTTCAACGATGAAAATAAATGGTTTATGGAAAAGTGAAAGATTATCAATATCTGTAACAAACGTTCCAAAAACAGCAAAAACAGAATTAATTCCTGCAAATAAGGAAAAAATCAGTCTTTTTGTTTGACAAGAAAAACAAGCTAACATATAATATTTCCAATAACAATGATAGAGGCGCGGCAAGTAAGAGTACCTTACGGAGAGGCATCGTGGAAGTAAGGGAAAGGGATTGCTGCCGAAGGGCCGGTTCCGGCGGGAAACGGCTGCTGGGCCTGGGGTGAATAATTTCAGGACTGTCGTTGCGGTGCGGCGTATGCCGGTGCAGCGGAGAGCTATCTCAACTAAAGTGTTTTATTATGCAAAATAATTCATGCTGGCCGTTGGGATACTTCTCAACGGCTTTTCTTATTTGCACAACATATAGAAATATTTTGTGGGAAAATATCAAATTGTTGGGCTAAACGGCTGACAACGTTGCAAAAACAGTATATAATATAATAATAAGACAACGATGCAAAACCTTTTTAAATTTAAGGAGAAACGGGAGGGTTTATTATGATCAAAGTATTAGTGAACGGAGCTTTTGGACGCATGGGCAGCGAAGTGGTCCGCATGGTTACTGCCAACCCCGAGCTGGAACTGACCGGCGGTGTTGATATCAATGCGGCAGGAAAAACGTTGCCGGACGGCAAACCGGTATTTACCAATATCGGCGAGGCGCTGGAAGCGGTCAAACCGGACGTAGTGGTTGACTTCACCCGTCCCGACGTGGTCATGGATTCCCTGCGTATCATCCTGAAAAAAGGCATCCGCGCGGTAGTCGGTACCACCGGCTTCACCCCGGAACGCCTGGCGGAAGTCAAAGAGCTGGCGGAAGCAAACAATACCGCGGCCCTGATCGTTCCCAATTTCGCCTTAGGCGCAGTGGTCATGATCAAACTGGCAACGGAAGCGGCCAAATATTTTAAAGATGTGGAGATCATCGAGAAGCATCACGACCAGAAGCTGGACGCTCCCAGCGGCACGGCAATCCTGACTGCCCAGAAGATCGGGGAAGTGCGGGAAGCCCATAAGCAGGGTCATCCCAATGAAAGAGAGACCCTGGCTGGTTCCCGGGGCGGCGATATTGACGGCATCCGCATCCACAGCATGCGCCTGCAGGGGTATGTAGCTTCCCAGGAAGTTGTGTTCGGCAGCCAGGGCGAGACCCTGAAGATCATCAACGATACCATCAACCGCGAATGCTACATGCCGGGCGTGGCCATGGCCTGCAAGAAGATCGGTTCCCGTCAGGGACTGGTGTACGGCCTGGATCAGATTCTGGATTAATCGGAGAAACCTGTGCCGGCGCCTGCTGCAATGTTACGGTGCGGGCGGGGCTCTCTTAATAAGGTTATAAAATAAAGTCATAAAGGAAAAGGAGCAGTTTTTATGAAAAAGTACAACGTAGCCATTTTAGGTGCTACCGGTGCGGTAGGCACGGAGTTTTTAAAACTGATTGAGGAACGGGATTTCCCCTTTGCGGAATTACGGTTACTGGCCTCGGCCCGCAGCGCGGGAACCCAGCTTACGGTAAAAGGCAAAACATACACCGTGCAGGAAGCGAAAGAAAATTCCTTTAACGGCATTGACATCGCCCTGTTTGCCGGCGGCAGCATCTCCAAAGAGTTTGCTCCCATCGCAGTGAAGGCAGGCGCAGTTGTCATTGACAACTCCAGCACGTTCCGTATGGATCCGGAAGTGCCTCTGATCGTTCCGGAAATCAATCCCCAGGCCATCCTGAAACACAAAGGCATCATCGCCAATCCCAACTGTTCCACCATCATCATGTGCATGGCGCTGAAACCGTTGTACGATCTGGCCCGCATCAAACGCATCGTCGTTTCCACCTATCAGGCAGTCAGCGGCGCCGGCAAGGAAGGCATCGACGAACTGACGGATGAGACCAAAGCTTATGCAGAAGGCCGGGAAATGGTTCCCCACATTTTGCCTTCCGCCAGCCTGAAAAAACATTATCCCATTGCCTTCAATCTGATTCCGCAGATTGATGTGTTCCTGGATAATCTGTATTCTAAGGAAGAAATGAAGATGGTCAATGAGACCCAGAAGATTTTCGATGATTACGATATGCGGATCACGGCGACCACCGTACGCGTGCCCGTTTACCGCAGCCATTCCGAATCCGTCAACGTAGAGTTTGAACATGACCTGGATCTGGCGGATATGCGCAAGGCGTTGGAAAACTTCCCGGGCGTACAGGTGCAGGACAATCTGGAAGAACAGATTTACCCGATGCCGCTGTACACGTCCGACAAGGATGACTGCTATGTTGGCCGTCTGCGCCGCGACTTTTCCAACCCCAACACCTTCAATTTCTGGGTAGTGGGCGACCAGATCCGTAAGGGCGCCGCCCTGAACACCCTGCAGATTGCAGAGTGCATGATCAAGAACGGCTGGGTTTGAGATACCTTTTGAAACGCTCGCAGATTTTTCTGCAAAGAGTTTCGGCACGATTGTGAATGAAAACGTGATTACAATCCTATGAGTTAAAAAAGGAGAGAAAAATTATGAAGAATCCGTATTTTGGCAGAGTATTAACCGCGATGGTAACGCCTTTTGCTGCGGACGGCAGCGTTAACCTGGAAGCAGCAAAACAGTTGGTAGAATGGTGGATCGCCCATGGTACCGACGCCCTTGTGGTAACCGGTTCCACCGGTGAAGCGGCGACCATGACCCTGGAAGAGAAAAAAGCGTTGTGGACGACGGTTATCAAACAGGTAAACGGACGTATTCCGGTCATTGCAGGCACCGGTTCCAACAACACCGCAAACAGCGTGGAGACTACAAAGATTGCCGACGAGCTTGGCGTGGACGGGTTCTTGATCGTCGGTCCGTATTATAACAAACCCACCCAGGAAGGATATTACCAGCACTTCAAAGCGATTTCCGAATGCACGGCAAAGCCCATCATTTTATATAATGTTCCCGGACGTACCGCAGCCAATATTCCGCCGGCAACGGTGGCCCGTATTGCCAAAGATTTTAAGAACGTAGTGGCAATCAAGGAAGCTGCGGGTAATGTAGCCCAGGTTGCGGAACTGTTCCGTATCCTGCCTGCCGATTTTACCATTTACAGCGGCGACGACGGACTGTTGCTGCCCTTTGCATCCGTTGGTGCAACCGGCGTGGTTTCCGTACTGGCCAACATCGGCGGCGAAATTCTGCAGGATCTGATGAACGCGTATGAAAGCGGCGACGTAAAGAAAGCTGCAGAAATCAACAAGAAGATGGTTCCGCTGGCCAATGCCATGTTTATTGAAACCAATCCGATTCCGGTTAAAGCGGCCGTTACCCTGGTTACCGGTATTGATGCAGGCGCGCCCCGTCTGCCGCTGACACCCATGACGGAAGGTGCTCTGGCCAAGATGAAAGGGATTCTGGCGGAGAACGGGTTGATTTAAGTAACATTTTTCCCTGATTTCTGCAACATTTGATATAATCAGACGTTGTGTTATCAGTAGAAAGTCTCATTTACCGGGCAAATTTCAAAAAAAGTTTGCAATTCAGTTCATAATAGTTTATAATTTGTTCACAAACTGATACAGACATCTGCCTGACCTGTTTTGGGAGAACTCGGGAAAGGCAGGTGCCGGGATCAGATTAAATTAAGCGTATTCTTTAACCGCAAGGTTATTGAATACGTTTTTTTTATGGGTTATAATATGAAGGAAGGGTGACCTGTTCTTTTGGGAGCAGGCCGGCAGGTCGCAGAGACCTGCTGATGCGATACGTTACAGGGATGGAGCAAAACTATGGGTAAGGTTCATGATTACTGGAAAAAGATTAATATGGTGTTTGCGGCGGCCTGCGCTGTTTCGCTTTTCATTTCTTCCCATGCGCTGGCGGGGATTGTTGAGTCTGGAGAACTGACAGAGCCGTCCTTTTGGATCTTAAATAATAATGCCGGCGATTCTGTGGTCTTGGATGAAGAAGGAATAAAACAATTCAACCGGAAAATCTGCGATGTGTCCCTGGACGTTACGGAAATGAAAAGCATTCCGGATCCTTTCCCGGTGAAGGAGTTCCTTCCCTGGATATCGAACACGTGGGCCATGCGGGGAACTGTATATTGTAAGGGCCGCGAACTGACGGAAGCAGAAAAGGACGCCATACAGAGTAATCTGAATCTGGCTGCGCTTCCCTCTGAAAGTGAAACGGTGGCGGTACGGTATGGTGTGACGGTTCGTCATGCACTGGTACGGAATCTGCCGCTGGCGGCCGGTCTGTTTGAAGAACCTGATGATGTTTATTACGATAACGTTCAGGATTCCGTGCTGGAAGCGGGAGAACCGGTAGCAATCTTGCATGAGTCGTCGGATAAAAAATATTATTATGTAAGGATGTATAATCTGTTTGGCTGGATCGCCCAGGAAGATATTGCGCTCTGTACCAGAGAGCAGTGGCTTCAGTACGTCGATCCGCAGGATTTTCTTGTGGTTACCGGCAGGGACTTTTATACCCGCGTGAATGGGGAAGATGTATTTCATTTGATGGGGGCCAGGCTGCGGTGTTTGCAGGAAAAGAAAAAACGCTGGCAGGTGCTGTTGCCGTATAAGGACAGAAAGACAGGTCTGTTACAGGAAAAGACCATGTGGCTCGCGAAAGAGGAAGGACTGCACCGGGGGTACCTTCCGTACACTTCCGATGAGGTGATCCGCCGGGCCTTTAAGTTTTACGGTTCTGCATACGGATGGGGCGGCGCCATGCGCAGCGTGGACTGTTCCTCACTGGTAGGGTCGGTCTACCGGACTATGGGACTGGAGTTGCCCCGCAACACCTCCAAGCTTGTGAAAGTGCCGGGGGTCGTAACAGATTTCACTGATAAAAACCGGGAAGAAAGACTGCAGGCGATTGCAACGCTGAAACCGGGTTCACCGCTTTCCATGAAAGGGCACATTATGATTTATCTTGGCACGGAAAAGGGCGAGCCGTATGTAATTCATTCCTCCAGCAGTTATTATAAAGACGGCAGGAAGATTTATGTGCGCCGGGTACTGGTCAGCGATTTGGAAATGGACCGGAAAAACGGAAAGAGTTTTTTGGAAAATCTTATCAACGGGGTAACATATCAATGATTGTATTAAAAAGCAGCAGGGAAAACATTGAACAGTATGAAAAGGCAGAAGCGGTGGTTCTGTTTTTGTGCAAAGAGTGTGCCGATCATATTCGTATGCTCGGATTGCCGGAAGATTTTTACGAGGCGGTTGCCTATCAGATTAAAACGCAGGGCTACGGTTTTACGGATAAGGGAAGTATCACGTCAGCGCTGATGAAAACCGGGAGCGGTTTCACCCGTTTGATTTTTGCAGGAGTCGGCGCAGGGAAAGAGTGCACGCCGAACCATCTGCGCATGGCAGCCGGAAATGCAGCACGGGAACTGCAGAAATGTAAAATCAAACAGGCTGTCGCTGCCGCTCCGTTGCTGACAAATCCGAAACGGGGCCATTATCTGAAAGCGCTGGCGGAAGGTTTGATGCTGGGAAGCTATACGTTTGATAAATATAAGAGCAAAAAAGATACTGATAAAACGGGAAGCTCCAACCGAAATGAAGAGGTAAACGCCGGGACGCCTGACGCAATTGGCGAAAAAGAAAAAAATATTTCAGTAACTGTTTTCAGTGCAATTGAAAACGCAGACGCGATTGTTAACGAGGCGACAAGTATCTGCCGTGCCATCTGCCATGCCCGGGACCTGGCCAACGAGCCGGGGAACGTGATCACGCCGGAGGTTTTAGCGGCGGAAGCATTGAAGACTGCCAAAAAATATGATTTGGAAGCAGAAGTGTTATGTGTTAAAGAAATACAGGAACGGGGTATGGGGGCGATTCTTGCGGTAGGCTCGGGCAGTGTACACGAACCCCGGATGATCATGCTGAAGTACGCCAGGGGAGGCGACAAACCCTTTACGGCGTTTGTGGGCAAGGGCATTACCTTCGACAGCGGCGGAATTTCGATCAAGCCATCTGACGGGATGGGCGAGATGAAGGACGATATGACCGGCGCGGCTGCGGTGCTGGGCGCCATGGAAGCTATTGCGGCATTGCAGCTGCCGGTGAATCTGATTGGTATTATGGCCTGTGCGGAGAATATGCCTTCCGGTTCGGCGGTAAGGCCGGGGGATATCATACGGGCCGGCAACGGCAAGACGATTGAAGTGGATAATACCGACGCGGAAGGCCGGCTGGTACTGGCTGACGCCGTTTGGTACGCCTGCCGTAAGGGGTCGACAAAAGTGATTGACATCGCGACACTGACCGGTGCGGTGAGCATAGCGCTGGGTGAACACATGTCTGCTGTGGTTTCCAATGATGATGCCCTGGCAGCGTCAATCATAAAGGCCGGGCACCGTGCAGGCGAAGCCTGGTGGCAGTTGCCGATTTTAGAAGAGGCGGAAGAGATGCTTGCAAGCAAATGTGCGGATGTGATAAACAACGCAGGCCGTCCGGCCGGCACAATCACAGGAGGCGTGTTCATCGGGCAGTTCGTAGATAAAGGAACTCCCTGGGCCCATCTGGATATCGGCGGAACCTCCACCGCGAAAAAATCGGAAGGGCATCTGCCGGAAG